>OGCI01000210.1_pt1 | contig 76572 bp, 67 predicted proteins | sample 1570021 | NCBI WGS metagenome assembly OGCI01 (sample SAMN06264664, study PRJEB24512) | hot springs metagenome | isolation source: Hot spring water | place: South Africa: Tshipise | collected 2015-06-21
TGTGTAAACTGTGTCAAGTATGTAAGTGTGTAAAGTGTGTAATGTGTGTAACTGTGTAATGTGTGTAAAGTGTGTAAAGTGTGTAATGTGTGTAACTGTGTAATGTGTGTAACTGTGTAATGTGTGTAAAGTGTGTAATGTGTGTAACTGTGTAATGTGTGTAACTGTGTAAAGTGTGTAAAGTGTGTAATGTGTGTAATGTGTGTAAAGTGTGTAAAAAGTGTCATTGGTGTAATCAGTGCCATTTGTGTCTCAACCCCACCACCTCTTGGGAGTGCTGCCGGCGATGCCTGAGCTGCGTTCTCTGAAAGAGCAAGTCAACCTGGTCGCTCTGGTGGGCCAGTACACGCGTCTGCGTCGTGAGAGTGCCCATGAGTACAGTGGGCCGTGTCCTTGCTGTGGTGGCCACGACCGCCTGCATGTGCACGACTCGGGCTGGTTCTTCTGTCGCCAGTGTCATCCGCGGCGTGGCGATGTGATCGAATTTCTGCGTTGGGTGCAGGGGCTCACCTTCCTGGAGGCGGTGCAACGCCTGACTGCCATAGTAGGGTCGGCTGAGGCGTCCGTGCCGGCGCCGCGTGCTCCGCGGGGCTATCCTGAGAGCGACTGGCAACGTCGGGCGTGGCGGCTGGTGGAGACGTGTGAGCGTGTGCTGTGGAGCGAGGCGGGCAGGCGTGCGCGTGACTACTTGGCGCGGCGCGGGTTGGGTGAGGCGACTCTGCTGGCATTTCGCATTGGCTTTCACCCGGGCGGCACCGTCCCCGTCCATGGGATGCATCTGGTGCGCGGCATTGTCATCCCTTGGTGGCGGGACGAGGTCATCTGGAAGGTAAACGTGCGCACTGCCAGCGGCTACCCGAAATATCGTGCCGTGGCGGGCAGCGTTGAAGGGGGGCTGTTTGGAACGCACTATCTGGGCCGTCAGGAGGTGTTGCTGCTCACCGAGGGCGAGTTTGATGCCATGTTGGTGTGGCAGGAAGCGGGCGAGTGGGTGGATGTGAGCACGGCGGGAAGTGCGGCGGCGCGGGTGCGTGCCGAGTGGCTGGTGCTGCTGAGGGGCTATCGGCGCATTCTGGTGTGCACCGACAACGACGCGGCGGGTCACGAGGCGGCGCAGCAGTGGTTGGCCTTGCTGGGTCGTCGCGCGGTGCGACTTTTGCCGCCGGGTGGCAGCAAGGACATCACCGCGGGCCATCTGGCTGGCCACGACGTGCGTGCTTGGTTGGCAGGGGTGTGTGGCTGACGCGCCGATGGGGGTATACCACTAGAGAGGCGAGAGGCGACGGCGGGATTCGAACCCGCGGTCGGGGTTTTGCAGACCCCTGCCTTGCCACTTGGCTACGTCGCCTTCATCACTCATTATATACACATGTCCCATGCGTGTCAAATACCCTCGGCCTCCAGCGGCACTACCACCTCGCCCAACACTTCAAAACCCACTGCATCCCGCTCACCCGTGACCGCCCGATAGATCACCAAGTGCACGCCGTCGGGCAGCACCCCCGTGGACAGGGTGAAGACGTAGTCGTCGCGCACCACCTCGCCGGGCAGCCAGCGGCGGGTGGGAAAGCTGTTCCACACCGGTTGGTGATCCTGGATGAGCGGCGCACCATCCACACCACGCAGGCGCTCACCTCCCCGCAGAGGACGCACCGAGATGGTGTAATCATCTGCCAACGGCGTTTCCGTCTGCCAGTAGAGCGACAGACGCCAGCGTGGCGCATCCGCGATGGCCTGTCCCGTGTGGCCGGTGAGGGGCTGGGGCAGCCAAGCCGTCGCATAGCCGATCACCCGCATGGGCAGGCCCAACTGCCACGTCACCGCGCGGGCCACTGGTGGCAGGGCGTACTCCGGAGCCACTTGTGCCCGAATCAACTCCGCCCCGGCCGCATAGCGACGCCGCTCCACCAGGCAGTCGGGCTGGGCCTCGAGCGCTCGTCGGGTGAGGTAGATCGCTTCCCCAAGGGACACCTCGGATGCAGCAGGCAACTGACAGACCGGCAGCGGGCGCCACCGCGGCGCCGCACCCCAGATGTGCACCAAGTAACTCAGCGCCAGCCATTCATCGTGTTGCGCCAGGATGATGGCATCCGGCGGTGGCGCATCCGCCAGCACCGCCCAACCCGGGTTCAGGCCAGTGTCTTCGGGACGCCAGCTTTGATCCGCGCGCGGCCACGAGAGCGCCAGGCGCCAGGCGACCAGTCCCACCAGCACCAGCACCCCCACTGCGCGCACCACGGCCAGCCCGGGGGCACGCTGCGTCAGCGCCGACCGGCGGTCGATCAGGGCGCTCAATCCTGCAGCAAAACCGACCACGACCAGCGGATAGGCAGGCATGATCACCTGATACCAGTTGCCGAAGCGATCTACCCAGCAGAAGAGGACATAGAGCGCCAGCGTGCCACCGAGGAACAACGCACGGCGCCGTCCCAGCCAGCGCAGGCCGATCAACCCGCCGACCAGCACGATCAGGCTTAGCTCACCCCAGATCAGCGCGGGGAACTCGTCGGTGAACAGGGGGCTCAGCGTCAGGCCAGGCGCCAGCTCGTCGCGCCCTTGATGGGTGGTCAGGAAGTCGAGGAACCACGCCGTCGCATCCGGCCAGTTGCCTTGACCGCGCCATTCGGGATGCGTCGCGCCACGCCAGTACACATAGGCATACGATAGCAGCGGCAAAAGCGCCAGCCCGATGAGGCGCCCCAACAGACGCGGCCGCCGCAGCACATCGGGTTGCCGTGTCAGGACGAAGCCAACCAGCGGCGGCAGGATGAGCAACACAGTCACCAGATTGGCCAGACATGTGCCACACACCAGCGCCAGCCAAAGCAACCAGCGTTCCGCGCGCGACGGATCGGTGGTGCGTGCCTCTTCCCAGCGCCACGCCAACCAGACGATCAGCATGCTCTGGAACACCGCCGAGGTGTACTGTTCCGTGGTGACGCTGTAGTACCAAAAGAAGTAGGTGACGGCGTAGAAGAGCGTTGCCAGTGCCGCGATCGGCCAGGCATGGTGCGTCGCGCGCAGACACACAGCGTAGAGCACCACCAGCGCCAGGAGTGCCCACAGCGTCGAGTAACTCGAAAGCAACTGCACCGGGTTGAGCGCCCAGCCCAGCAGCAGGCCGCTCAGACGAAACCACAGCCAGCCACCCATCGTGTAGAGCGGGTAGCCGGGGGCATTGCTGGGACGCGCCTGAACCTGAGCGTACTGGTGGGTGATCAGATCGCCGCCGCGCAGTTCGTCCGGGCGCAGGCCGGTGTCCAGCGTGAGCAGATAGAGCACCCCGGCCAGCAGCACCACCCCCCAACCAGCCCAGCGCGCCAGCCGCGGCGAGCGCCACACATCTACCGTTGTGATGTCGACTCCATGCATCTTCCCAGCCACAGGGTACACCCGCCGATGTGCCGCGAGGGGCAGCGCGGCCTGTTTCACGTCGCTGGCTCTTCCCTGCTGATCACCGGCAGGTAGACCGGGAAGCCCTGCCCCACCGTGATGACCACCGTCGCCGTGAGGTAGGTGGTGTTGGGATATGCCCCGTCACCGGTGATGGTCGCCGTGTTGGTGATGAGCGTGCCGAATGGCAGCGTATTGCTCAGCACGGCCAACACCTCGATCGTCCCGCCAGCGCCCGGTGCCAGGTCGTCCACCTGCCATGTGTAGCTGAAGCTTCCCGTCGGCGTCACCGTGGCACCGTGGCTGACATAGCTGGCCTGGGTGAAAGTGATCGGGATGGGCAGGTAATCGCTGATGACCACGTTCTGTGCCAGCGTGGGGCTGTCGTTGGTATAGGCCAGCGTGAACGAGACCAGGCCTCCCGGCGCCACCACCGTGGGCGTGGCACTCTTGCTGATCATCAGGCCGCCCCAGCCGAGGCGTGCCACAAAGGCATCCGTCGCTCCTGAGCGGCTGGCATCCAGGGCGTTCAGTGTCGGGAAATCGTTCGACAGCGTCCGACCGGTCACATAGATGTTCCCCGTGGTGTCCACGTCCACCGCGTAGGCCACGTCAGTGCTGCTGCCGCCTAGATAGGTGGAAAAACCGAAGGTGTACGCGCCGGTGGTGCTGATCAGCCGGGTCACAAAGGCGTCAGATGCGCCACGCCGATCGCTTTGCAGCGGAGAGTGAGTGGGGAAGTTGTTGGAGAGGGTATGGCCCGCCACAATCGGATTGTCATTGCTGGCCAACACCAGGCCGTGCCCGACCTCGTCGCTGCGCCCCCCTACGAAGGTGGAGTAGCCGAAGGTGTACACCCCGCCCGCGTCCACAATGTGGGTCAGGAAGGCGTCACCCCCCTCACCGATCGGAGTGCCGCCGCCATAGGTCGGTTGGACGGCGTCGGGCGTACGCGGGAAGTCCATCGAACCGGTGTGGCCGGTCACCCAGGCATTGCCGCTGCTGTCCACGGCAATGGCGCGCCCGCCGTCGGCAAAAGCACCCCCCAGATAGGTGGAATAGGCATACGTATAGCTGCCGCTGGTGGTGATCTGGCAGACGAATCCATCAGGATAGGTGACGGCTGCCGTGGCCTCCAATTCGGCAGTGGGCAGGTGCAGTGCAGCCACGCCCCAAACCGGCTGTGGCGCGTTGAAGATGGGGAAATCCGGCGAGCCGGTCTGCCCGGTCACGAACATGCTGTCGCTCGTCGGGTCCACAGCCACTGCCCGGGCGCGATCTCCTCCCTTGCCGCCCAGGTAACTGGCGTAGGAGAAGGTGTAGCCGCCGCTGTTGGTGATGCGGGCGACAAATCCGTCGAAATAGCACAGCCCGGACGACTTGCCACAGGCCGGTTGGATCGCGGTCGTAGTGGTGTACAGGTTGTTGGACATGGTCTCGCCGACGACAACCGCCTCGCCGGCGCTGTCCAATGCCACGCCATAAGCCCGATCGACGCTACTACCGCCCAGGTAGGTCGAATAGGCGAAGGTGATGACGCCGCTCTGGCTGATGAGGCGCGTCACAAAGGCATCGGGGCTCGTCCCTATGGTCGCCTGCGGTGCGTTAAAAATGGGGAAGTTGCTCGAGAAAGTCTCACCCACGACGGTCACCGCGTCGCCGCTGCCGTTCACCGCAATGTTGTGGGCGGTGTCGCTGCCGCTGCCGCCCAGGTAGGTGGAGAAGCCATACGTGTAGACATCGTCGACGCGCACCAGCTGGGTCACAAAGACATCCGATCCGCCGCGACGCTGCGGCTGGAGGGCCAGGTTGGTCGGGAAGTCATCCGAAGTGGTGTATCCCGCCACGTACACATTGCCCGCGTCGTCCACCGCGATGCCGTTGCCCGACTCGTCCTGGTTGCCGCCCAGGAAACTGGCGTATTGCAACGTCGGGTCGATCACCAGGGGCCAGCGGGGGTCGTAGCCGCTCACCTCGAATTGCACCAGCACGGGCAGGCACAAGGCCGGGAGCGGTGTGCACGGCGCGTAGCGTAGCACATAACGTGCCGCCACGATCTGACGTTTGCCGTCGATCTCTTGGTAGGCCAGCGGGGGCGCTTCCACCAGCTCGCCGTGGGCCGTGCGCAGGCGGAGCGCGCCATCCGGCAGCACCTGGGCGCTAGCGACACCCGCGTAGGCCAGCGCGATCACGCGTGGATGGACGCCTGGCGCCAGGCGAAACTCGCTCTTGAGCCGACCGTGCACACCGCTGTAGACCAGGTCAACGCCTGGGTAGAGCTGGCGGTAGGTGATGGCGGCATAGGCGGGGACGTTCACCCGCCACTGTTGCGGGTCGTTGCCGATGAAGAAGTTGACGCTGCCAGGCAGCGGCGACACTCCTTCAACGCGTGGCTGCCGCTGGGCACCCGGGAAGGTCAGACGAACCTGTGCCACGTCGCCAGCGTGCCCTGCGTTCACGCGAAAGATGACCTGCTGCGGCGTGAAATAGAGCGCGTGGTTGTCACCGCGCACGGCAAATTGCACCACCTCGTCCCACTGACCGCGGTTGGCGATGAAGCGCAACGGCAGGTGTGCCAGCGAGGCAGACTGCGGCACATCCCCCAATGGCACCGACGCAGCCGCGGAGGGTGAACGAAGCGCATCAGATGGTGGCGTGGCGATCGCACCGGCAAGCACGGGTACGCTCGCCACCAGGCTCAACAGTGCGAGCCATGCGGCCACGGCAAGCAGACGGCTCATGCGGGGGGCAACACATGGAGGTTGCATCGTCCTTTGGGGATCCAGCACTGCGTTCATAACATCGTTCCTCCTGTGGTCCACTGGCCTGGCAGGTGGTAGCCTCTCACGAGCGGAGGCCCAATATTGGGCTGCGTCAGTTCCGGTCGGTGAGCAGGCGGGGAAGAAATTGCCCTGGCCATCTAGTGATCAACAGCGTGGCTGTTCATGGAGTCAGCTGCCGACTCAAGCTCGCCTATTTTCCAGTATACACAATTGCAGTATTATATCAAGCCCTTACGCGTGCACCATCTCGGCCAGGGCGAGCAGGCGCCCCGGGTCGGCCTGCACCGGCACCCGATCCGCCACTCCCACGATCACACGAGCGTCCGTGTGTGCCAGTTGCACTGTCTCTTCAACCGCCTGGCGGAAGTTCTCCTCGGGTTGCGTCGCCAGCAGGTAATCCTGGGGAATGCCCCCCCACAACACGACCGATGGGCTGGTTTTCTCGCGTGCCAGCGGCAGCGGCGTGTCGCTCTGCGGTGGCCCAGCCACCCCCTCGATACCATCCACTCCGGCATCTGCTAGCCCGGCCAGCAGGTGTCGTCCCATACCACCCAGGTGCACCACCAGACGTTTGCCCTGCGCGTGGAGCGTCTCGGCCGTGAAACAGTAGCTGTCCGCCATATGCTGCCGGAAGGCTCTCGGGGTGATGAACTGCCCGTCCAGATTATCCGGTGCCAGCACCAACGTGCCCGGCAGGCGTGCCAATACTGCCACCAGTTCGCGATACTGCGCCTCCATCATCTCCAGCAGCTCGAGCACCTGGTCGCGCTCGTTGCCGAGGAGCAGCAGAAGCCCTTCGTCCCAGCCAAGCCAGGTGTGCAAGAGCTCTGAATAAGGGGTCTTGGGCAGCTCGATCACCGGGATGACGTCCTGCGCCGTCTCCTCTTGCCACGGCTGCCAGGCTGCCACATCCGGGACATAGCGGCGTGCCGCGATCGCCAGGCCGGCTGCGGGCAGATCAGCCGCCGTCTTGATCGGATACTCGTTTTGCCACCAGTCGCCGTCCGGCCCCAGCGACCAGCGTGCGCGCAACTCGCCCCCGGCGGTGCGATAGCGCAGGATGCGTTCGCCCTCACGTTCCTCGCGGATTACCTCTACATCGGGCATCTCCGCACGCCATGGACGAACAACCTGCCACAACGGCGTCCCCAGCGCGCGGGCGATCTCGCGCGGCGAACGCCCCTGCCACTCCGCAGGCAGTGTGCCACGGGTGGAATGCCATTCCAACCACAGCGTCAGGTCCGCCACATAGGGGACGGTGCCCTTTGCATCTCCTGCGAAGCAAGCGAGCACATCCGCTCGGGTCGTCATACGCGCCACGGGTGCCGCTCTCCTCTTCCTCCTTGGGTGCGCATCCGCTTGCACTATGCCAGGATACCATGGATTTCGGCGCATTACAAGCAAGTTTTCCGCAGCCTTCGTGTCCCTTCCCACAGAAATCTGAGGAGAGATGGATTTGTGAACCCTCGCTAACCGTTGTTATACTTATCCTGGCTCTCAGATGGTCAATCCAATTAAGAGGGGAAAATCGCGTGCTGGACATCGCCTTCATTCGTACCCATCCCGAAGAGGTCAAAGAGGCACTCAAGAAGCTCAACACCGATGCACCGATCGACGAGATTCTGGCGCTCGATCAGCAGCGGCGCGCCTTGTTGCAAGAGACGGAAGCGCTGCGCGCGGAGCGCAATGCGGGTTCGCGGCAAATTGCTGTGCTGATGCGCGAGGGACGTCAGGCCGAGGCAGAGGCGCTCAAGGCTCACATGAGCGAAATCGGCGACCGAATCGCCCAGCTGGAGGAGATGCTGCGCCAGGTGGAGGCAGCGAGCTACGAGAAGCAGCTCTGGGTGCCCAATCTGCCCCATCCCAGCGTGCCCGTCGGCCCCGACGAATCGCACAACGTGGTGGTGCGCCAGTGGGGTACGCCGCGCACGTTCGACTTTGAGCCGCTGCCGCACTGGGATCTGGGCGAGACGCTGGGCATCATCGACTTTGAGCGTGGGGTGAAAATGAGCGGCACACGCTTCTTCGTGCTACGTGGAGAGGGCGCCAGCCTGCATCGGGCGCTGATCAACTTCTTCCTCGATGTGGGCATCCGCGAACATGGCTACACCGAGGTATATCCACCCTTTATGGTGCATGAGGATGCCATGGTGTGCGCTGCGCACCTGCCCAAATTCCGCGACAACATGTACCACGACGCCGAGGAGGACTTCTGGTTTATTGGCACGGCCGAGGTGCCGTTGACCAATCTCTACCGCGATGAGATTCTCAGCCTGGAGCAGCTGCCCATCAAGCTGCTGGCGCACACACCCTGCTTTCGGCGCGAGAAGATGAGCGCGGGACGCGACGTGCGCGGCATCAAACGCGTCCACCAGTTTGAGAAGGTGGAGATGTACTGGATCACCACGCCTGAAACCAGCTACGACGTGCTGGAACAGCTGGTCGCCGACGCCGAGGATCTCGTGCGACGGCTGGATCTCCCCTACCGCGTGGTGGAGATGTGCACCGGCGACTTGGGCTTTGCCGCCGCCAAGAAGTATGACGTAGAGGTCTGGTGTCCGGGCAGTCAGGAATGGCTGGAGATCAGCTCGTGCAGCAATGTGACCGATTTTCAATCGCGACGCGCCAACATCCGCTTCCGCCGTCAGCCCAAGGGTCGTCCCGAGTATGTGCATACGCTGAACGGATCGGGTCTCCCACCTGGGCGCGTGATGATCGCCATCATGGAAAACTATCAGCAGCGTGACGGCAGCATCGTGGTGCCCGAGGTGCTGCGTCCGTACATGTATGGCCGAGAACGCATCATAGGACAGCCCTGACGTTTGCCTTTGTAACCCCAATTGGATATAGTATGTCCAATGAGGACAGGCGAACGGTCTAGCAAGCGTTGCGCGCGTGAGCGTGTTCTCAGACTGTAGCAAGTTGCCTAGCGAATCGTCTATTAGGTGAAAGGAGACCGACAATGTTAGCTAAATCCGTCCAGGACAAGATGAATGACCAGATCAAGCACGAGCTCTACTCGGCTTACTTTTATCTTTCTATGGCGGCCTACCTGGAGTCCAGCAGCTTACCCGGCGCGGCACACTGGATGCGGCTGCAGGCCCAGGAGGAAGTGGGGCACGCAATGAAATTCTTCAACCACATTCACGACCGGGGTGGCCGTGTGACACTGCAAGCAATCGACCAACCGCCCACTGAGTTCAAAGGTTTGCTCGACGTCTTCGAGAAGACACTGGAACACGAGAAGAAGGTCACCGGTTTGATCAACGACCTCTATGCGCTGGCAGTTCAGGAAAAGGACTACGCCAGCCAGACCTTCTTGCAGTGGTTTGTGGATGAGCAGGTGGAGGAGGAGAAGAACGCTGAGCTGATTGTGCAGCAGGTCAAGATGATCGGCGATCAGCGGGGTGCCCTCTTTATGCTAGATAGACACCTGGGTGAGCGCGAGGCGGAGGAGGAAGAGGAGTAAGTGCCGTCCATAACCCGAGTCGCGCGTGTCCGTAGGGGCGCATTGAATTGCGCCCCTACGCGCGCGTCAGCCAGCGACCGGATCGGCAAGCGGTACACACTGCTCCCCTACGGTTGCGGCTCGGATGGATTTACCCGATCGCGCGTGTCAGAATAGGAGTGACGCGCCGCGTCATCTCCACTGCTGCTCCCTGCGCATAAGGCGATGCCGGGGAGCAGTGGCGTTTTTATGGCGCTCTGACGGGCCACGGGTGGCACATCCACGGGTTGTGCGGTTGACAAAGTGCGCTTCCTGGGCTAGGATATAGGCCAAAAGACGTAGTGCCTTGGCAGGAAATCTGCATGATCGGGGAAACGACCTATGGTAAAGCTGCTGATGAGCTGGGATATTCGACCGGGACGCGAGAGCGAATATTTCGAGTTTGTGGTGCGCGAGTATGCGCCCACGCTGACCCGCCTGGGCATTCAGCCCACTGAAGCCTGGTACACCATCTATGGGGATGGGCCCCAGATCCTCACGGGTGCCGTTACGGAGGACTTGCAGTCGATGCGCGCCGTGCTGGAAAGCGAAGAGTGGCTGGCCCTGCGCGAGAAACTCATGAAATATGTGACCAACTATCGTCAGAAAGTGGTGCAAGCAAGCGGGCGTTTCCAACTGATGTAATCGCCAGGGCATACGGAAGCTAGCGCAAGAGTGCATCCCTGTTGCCAGAATGATAGAAAACAAGAGCGGGTTTCGCACCTGGCTGAAACCCGCTCTTGCTACATAAAAGGGGCCATCCTCATTTTTCCGTCTGGGTGGAAGCAGCTTTTTCTGTGGTTGCCTTGGCACCGTCAGTGTGTTCGCTCTTGTCCTTGCCGTTGGTGTCTTTAGAGTTGGAACCAGCGACGCCGAGCGAGGAGGTCTTGCGGTTGTCAGTTGAATAGAAGCCGGAGCCCTTAAAGACAATCCCCACGGGCTGCAGGACACGCCGCACCGGCCCGTTGCACTCGGGGCATACCTGTAATGGGGCGTCCGAGAAATGCTGGAACCGCTCAAAGTGAAGGCCACACTGCTTGCATTTATACTCGTAGACTGGCATAAGACGATCACCCTCCCTTTGTTCGACTTCCAGACATACAAACCCATATTATATTACCAAGGAGCTATTTTGGCAATTCTCGGGCAGGGCTCAGTTAAACATAGAATTGACAACAGGCGCAAGATGTGGTACATGATGTTTTATCATAACCCGAAGCGGAAAAAGGAAAGCTACTCGTTGTTTTTTGTTTTATCGTTCTGGTATCCTTACATAGCATCAGCGTCGATGCCTGGCGATCTTCATAGTGCGTCGCAGGCTTCGAGGAAGAAGGGCTAGACGTATGGTTGCAATGAAAAAGTTGCACAATATCGAAAAATTTCAACAGAACATCGAAAAGCTTCAGCAGGAGAAGGAACACCTTCTAAGCGAGATCGAGCGGCTGCGGGCTACTCTCAAGACGGAAGTGGATCCCGATGCCGACGAAGGTGACCCCGATCTGGTGGAGCGCGAGAAGGTCATCGCACTTATCAGCACAATGGAGCATCGGCTAGAAGCTATTCAATATGCCCTCCGCCATGCGGAGGAGGGCAACTATGGCATCTGTGAGCGTTGCGGAGAGCCGATCGATCCGGCACGCTTGGAGGCGATACCGGAGGCGACTCTGTGCATCCGATGCAAGACCATACTCGAGCGTCAGCCTCGCCCCGCACCTGCCACAGAAGAGACTCATTTCTTCTGACCCAACCGTCTTCGCCTTGTGCAATGGGATGAAGAAAAGAGTCCGCCCAGAGGAGAATTCCCTGGGCGGACCCTTTTGGTCGGGGCGCGCGGATTTGAACCGCGGACCTCTTGAACCCCATTCAAGCACGCTACCAAACTGCGCTACGCCCCGTCCCTGTCGGGAAGGCCAGATTTGAACTGGCGACCTCACGGTCCCGAACCGTGCGCGCTGACCGAGCTGCGCCACTTCCCGCTGTGTGATAATTCTGCGAGCAATTCTATTTTAATACAGCGCCATCTACCTGTCAAGCGCTATTATTCCAGCAAGAATGGTCTCATCACTTGCCATTTTTCTTGCCACTCACCAGGCAGCTGCTCCTCCCTCGGCAGCGAGAGCATCGCGGCCAAAGAGGCTCGCTCAGCAGGGGGCAGATTGAAGAGCGCGAAGGGAATCACCAGATAGGGTGGCTGGAGATGGTGTCGCGTGTACTCAGCCAGCTGGCGGCAAAGATGGTTGTGTTCTTCCGGAGACAGGTGTTGTGCCAACCGCTCGGCTGTGAAATGCTGTTCCTCCGCTTTGAAGTGGGGAGACCAACCCTCAGCGAGGCGTTCGGCACAGTGGTGCAGCCCGCCCAGCTGCCCTGCTTCTAACGTGCCAGACACCAGCCCATTGGCTACGGTTGCGACATGGTTGACCAATGGCACCATGGCCTTGTGCTGACGTATCAGCATCGCATATGGCGCTTCCGGAAGGCGTGTCTGCAGGAATGGAAACATAAGCTCCTCCTCAGCGCTATGATGCGCATGCAAGAAGGAGGCAAAGCTTTGCACATAGCAAGCGAAGCCTTCACGTGTGGCGGCATCGGGGAAACCCTCTGCACCAAACTTTGGGCAACTCTGCCCGATAACCTGGAGCGCCCGCGTGATGATCCGGTGGGACAGGGTCAAATGGAGTGCTAGGTTCGCTGTGCCTTTCTCTGTCGTCTCTGTCATTCACTGCTCCTGTTCCTCATTTGTGCATCTCTATTCATTCCATCTTAGTGAGTGCTGTGCGAGTGGCATAGATCTCCACACGTGCCGGCGCCGCAGAGACCACTATGGGCACCTCCGCTGTCACCTCACCCTGGGCCGGCACTGCTTCCAGCGCAGTGTGACCACCTCCGATGATGTTGCCCACCGCGTCGTATGCCACTGCAGAAAGATGCAACTGCATCACACGTTGCGGATAGGGATTGATCAAGCGGCCGGTCGCTCGTGGCTGTGCCTCATCATCCTGGTAGACTGCGTCCACGACTCGGAAGGGTGGAACGCTGGCCGAAAGCTGATACTTGCGCGGCAGCACCAACGCCTCCACGCGCGCAATGCGTTCTTCCCCCTCAAGTGGCAGGCTGCCCCCAATCCCCAGCTTTTCACCCGGCAGCACTATCTCCAACCGACCAGCATCGGTGGCCAGCACCTCTCCTGCAGCGCTGTACGCCGTCACGTGGTAGTAAATCTCACGCACCACCAATGTATCGTTGGGGTTTTCCAGCAGGAAGGCATAGCCGAGCTGGTCATCGCGCTGTCCGAAGCCCTGCTGGCCGAGCACCAGTGCACGACCACCCGGAGGCAGGCCTTCGTTGGGCCACGTCACGCTGGATTGGTCGGAGAAGTCGGGATACAGCTCCACGCGTGCCACGTTGGATGCACGGTTCAGCGACGTGATCACCCCCAACGAGCGATTAGCTGGAATGAACGCCAAAAGGGCAAAACCACCACCGACGATTCTGTCATCAGCGTCATAGGCGACGGCAGACACGCGCAAATCGGTGATGTCGCGCTCGAAGGGATTGTTGATCACCCCAGAGACGGTCGCGTCGGGCGCAGCATCATAGCGCACATGCTCGACAGAGAGGAACGGACTTGACCGCACGGCTGCCAATTCACCCGCTCGCAGCTGTACCGAGAGGTTCGCCACCCGCGCCGACTCTGTCACAAACAATGTACCGCCAATTCCCAACGTTTGTCCGGGCATCACGAGCACAATCGAGCCACCATCAGAGGCAAGCACATTGTTCTCGGCGTCGCGTGCGACGACCCGATAGGCTGAGCTCTGCAAGGCACGCTTTGCATCGCTGTTGCGCACCAAAAAGGCATAGCCCACCCGCACACTGGAGGTAGTTCCCGGCGTCTCTTCCTGGCCGAACCCCTGATCAACCAGCTGGAGTGCGCCATCCGCCTGGCCAGGAGTGAGCTCCGTGAGCGGGAGATCTTTGCGTTCCGCAGTGGATTGAAACATGGGGGTCACCACGTTCGCTACGGTTATGACCAGCACGAAGGCCACTAATAACCAAAAGTATTCCTTACTCACCAGCGATTTTTTCATCGCGCTCTCCAGCCGTATCGCGCTTCCTGGTGGGGCAACGCGTTCATCCTCCTATCATATTATCCCATCGGTGTGCAATGCACAAGCGTCAGACGTTGCCCGAGGATACATCGTAGTTGCCCGAAAACAGGCTCGATTGCATCGTGCTCTTCAGAGCCCGGCCACTTTGTCCAGAGGGATTGCGACTTTGTCCTTGACATTTCGCTTTTGTCGCGATATGATTATTCAATGTTTGACTAATGGACTGTCGTGACTCTCGGGCACGGCATAGTGACTAATCCGTTCACGCTTAGGAGGTAGACTACCATGCGACTTCGTTCTATCCTGTGCATCCTGTTGCTCAGCAGCCTGCTGGGGACGTTACTCCCTTCTCTCGGTTTAGCCGCCCCACCCAAACAGGAACAAGAAGTGAGCTGTGCAGTGGAATATGTCGTGCAGTCGGGTGACCAGCTCGGTGCCATTGCGCAGCAGTACCTGGAGGACAGGCAGGCGTATCCTGCCATTGTCGTCGCCACCAATCGCCAGCATGCCCGTGATGCCTCTTTTGCCCAGATCGCTGATCCTGGCCGGCTGGCCGCCGGCGACAAACTCTGCATCCCTGACCTTGCGGATGTTCCGTCGCTCCTGTCGGCTGCTGAACGTCCCAGCGGCGTAGAGGTTGTGGACGCCTTGGGGCGCATCGTCCGCTTCGCCGAGCCGCCTCAGCGCATCGTGGCGGCGGGCAAGGCGGTGCGCTTCACGGTGGATGTGCTCTACCTGTTCCCTGAGGGCAGGGAACGCGTGGTGGCCATAGAAGGACGTACGCCCGAAATGGTGGAGTTCCTCTCGCTGGTCAACCCTGAGCTGATGCAGGTGCAGTTCTTGGAACGCAATGCCGGGCCGGAGCAGATTGCTGCGACCAATCCTGATGCCGTCGTGCTGAAGAGCTACCTGGCAGCCAGTCTGGGTGAGCCACTGGTGGCGCTTGGCCTCCCCGTGATCTATGTCGATCTAGAGACACCGCAGCAGTTCTACCAGGACCTGGTCACGCTGGGCCAGCTGTTCGGCAATTCCCAACGTGCCGCCGAGGTGATCGACTTCCTGCGCCAGCGCGTTACCAAAGTGACCCAGGTTGTGCAGGACCTCCCAGAAGAGCAGAAGTTGGATGTCCTCGTTCTTCAGCATAGCACACAAGGAGAACAGGTGGCATTCAGCATTCCACCGGCAACCTGGATTCAGACCACCATGGTGGAGATGGCAGGCGGTCGACCAGTCTGGCGCGAGGCGGCGCAGGGCGGTGGCTGGCAGGTTGTCAGTCTGGAACAGATTGCCGCGTGGAATCCAGATATCATCTGCATCGTCTCGTATTTTCAGGATCCTGAGGCGGTCGTCGCCGCCTTGCGCAGCGACCCACGCTGGCAGGCACTCGGCGCGGTGCAAGCCGGCAAGTTGTTCGCCTTCCCGGCCGACTTCCTCACGTACAACTGGGATCAACCTGATACGCGCTGGGTTCTGGGACTGATGTGGCTGGCTAAGACTCTGCATCCCGATCGCTTCACCACTTTGGACATCCGGGAGGAAATGTATCTCTTCTTTGAGGAGCTGTATGGGCTCGACCGAGCCACCATCGAGGCGAAAATCATGCCAGTCTTGCGAGGCGATATTCCTTGAGCGCTTCCTACAACGATTATAATCATCGCATAGCCAGACAGCTGCGCTATCTGGTTATTGCGCTCATATGTGTGCTGGTCATCTCGACGTTGTGGGGACGTTATCCAGTGCCCTCACTTGCGTTGCCTGACGCGTTGTGGCATGACCCGCTGGCGCAGCGCCTCATTGTCACGCTGCGCCTGCCGCGCGTGCTGATGGCCTGTCTCCTGGGCATGGGACTGGCCGCCTCCGGCAGCACGCTGCAGATGATCTTCCGCAATCCGCTGGTCGAACCTGGCTTCTTGGGCGTCTCGCAGGGGGCTGCTTTTGGGGCGGCGTGTGCCATCATGGTATTGGGCGCGGTGCCGTTTGCCGTACAGGGTCTGGCGCTCTTTTTCGCCGGCCTGGGGGTGGTGCTCTCGTATCTGCTGGCGCGGCACATTCGCTTTGGGGGATGGGTGTTGCGGCTGGTGTTGAGCGGCATTGCCATCTCGGCGCTGTTTGCGTCCGGGGTGGGGGTGCTCAAGTACATGGCCGACCCGTTGACCCAGCTGCCCGAGATCGTCTTCTGGATGCTTGGCGGCCTGTACGCCACGACCTGGTCGAAGTTGTTGACCGTTTTGCCCGTCGCAGTGCCCAGCCTGGTGGTGATCTTGCTGATGCGTTGGCGGCTCAACCTGCTCTCAATGGGTGAACAGACCGCTTTCTCGCTGGGCGCAGCCACCACGCGTGAGCGCGCGTTTGTCCTGGCAGCAGCGGTGGGTGCTACCGCAGCCGTCGTGTCGGTCTCTGGTGTGGTGGGCTGGGTCGGCCTGATCGTCCCACATCTGGCGCGGCGCCTTGCCGGCAGCGATGCTCAAAGGTCGTTGCCAGCAGCACTGCTGATGGGGGGCATCTTCGCTCTCGTCTGTGATAATCTCGCGCGTACACTATTGGCCGGAGAGATTCCCTTGGGTACGTTGACCTCGCTGTTCGGCGCCGGTCTCTTCATTGTCTTGATGACCACCGCCAATCCGTGGTTGCGCGGAGCGCATTGAACCGTCGTGGACGCAATTGTCTTACTCGATCACGTGCATTTCGCCTATCGCGGCAACGCCCAGCCTGTGTTCAGCGACCTTGATCTGGCGATCCCGAATGGCGCATTTGCGGCCGTGTTGGGCCCCAATGGCACGGGCAAGACCACCTTGCTGCATCTCATTTTGGGGTATCGGCGCCCGCAACGCGGCCGCGTTCAGCTGGCCGGCAGGCCGCAGGAAACGTACACACGGCGTGAGATGAGCCGCCTGGTAGGATTGGTGCCGCAGGACGAAGCCATCACCTTCGAGTTCAGCGTCCTCGAGTATGTCCTTCTGGGGCGTGCTCCCTACGTCGGTCCGCTCGACATGCCCACGGATCGGGATGTTCAGATTGCCGTGGAAGCACTTGAGACGGTCGGCGTTGCCCATCTGGGTAGCCGCTCGATCATGGCGCTGAGCGGTGGAGAGCGCCAGCTGGTGCTCATCGCGCGCGCACTAGCCCAGCAACCTCGCATCCTGTTGCTGGATGAGCCCACCGCCCACCTGGACCTGAGCAACCGCAATCGCGTTCTGCGCGTGCTGCGCATCTTGAACCGGCGAGGCACCACCATCGTGATGACCACCCACGATCCAGTTGCGGCTGCGGCGGTGGCCGACTTTGTCGTCCTGATGCGCGATGGCAGAGCCGTCGCCGCGGGACGGCCCGAGGATGTTTTTACCGCGGAAACGTTGAGCGCCACATATGGCGTGCCAGTGCAGGTGCTGCGTCTGGATGAACAGCTGATCGCGTACCATCCGCTGGACTAGTTTGTCTTCCCCACACGTGCGTGCCGGCTGGACCCTCGAGATGGTTTTGACATAAAATGGAAGTTGTCATTGGCGCACCGGCGATCCCGGCATGGCCGTCAGATAGTTGCACTGGCGCAATTGACGCATTAGTGTTATAGTTAAGCAGAGTGTGGCAACGACAATCAGGTTGTTCCGGAGGGAACGGGAGGACAGCATGCCTGCCCCACGTGACCCTACGCCCGAAGAGCATGTCGAAGTCGTGCGCGCCCTGGAGGCGATGAGGCCGCCGCTGCCACTGAGCCCCAGCGAGATGATCCGCTGGGCCAGGCGTGCCAAAATGCTGGAAGTGCCGCAAGGCCAGACGCTCATGACCCAGGGGAGCGCACCCGATTACCTCTACCTGCTGATTTCCGGACAGCTGCGCGCGCTGGACACTTCCGGTGACCAGCCGAGGCTGCTCAACTATGTCGGAGCACCCGCGTTTGTCGGCGAGTGGGGCGTATTGCATCACACCGAGCGCACGGCGACGGTGGATGTCATTTCTGATGCCAGGCTGGCGTGCTGGTCTGAGGAGGAAGCTAATCGCCTCTTGCGGGGTAACGGGGCGATGCGCGCCTATCTGACAGGGCTCTACGCGCGCTACACCGAGCGGGCAGGCCAGCAATTTCCGGGCAAACATTGGGACGAGACTGTGGTGTTTCGCGGTCGGAGGCATGTGGCGCGGCTCGTGGGCGCGCTGATATTTCCGTTCTTCCTGTTCATGGGCGGGCTCGCATTGTGGCTGGTTTCTGGTGTGATGTGGGCGCCGTCTTTCTCGGTCGATCTGGTGAGCATGGGGCTTATCCTGGCAGGGTTGGCCTGGGGTGCATTCAGTTTCTTCGAATGGGCGAACGATGAGTATATTGTCACCAGCCAGCGGGTGATTCACATTGAACAGTGGCTGCTCTACGGCGAGCAAATGGACGCGGCACCTCTGGAACGCGTCCAGGACGTCACGGTGACGACCACCAGCCTGTTTCAGCGCCTGCTCGACTACAGCGACATGTACATCAAGACGGCCGGCGCCGGGGTGATCGAGTTCTCAGGCATACGCCATGCCGAACAGGTTAAGGAACTCATTTTCCAGGAACAGGCCAGAGAGCGCGAACGTCGTTTTGCTGAGGACAGGGCCATGGTTCGGGCTGCGCTGAAGCAAAGTATGTACCCGGCAGGGTTGAACGGTCAACCCGGGCGTGCAGCGAATGCGTCGTCTTTGTCGGTTGGGACGTCGGGTTATGCCTCAGACGTGGTGCACATCCGTCGCCTGCCCCCGGTGATCGGATACCTCTACCCGCGCCTGAAGATTATGGAGAATAACTCGATTACCTGGCGCAAGCACTGGTTCATCCTGATGCGTAAGGTGTTCCCCCCTGTGCTCGCGCTGAACGGGACGCTGGCCACGCTTATCGTGTTCCTCGTGCTTCGAGCGCCCATCCATTATCTGGCTATGTCGGCTGCAGGTGCTGCGGTGGCGTTTGTCTGGTATCTTTGGCGGTATGACGACTGGTATCGAGATGTTTACATCATCAGGGGCGATCGCATCATCGATGTTAAGAGCAGCGGCTTCAGACTGCGTGGAGAGGAACGTCGGGAAACAACGTTTGACAAGATCCAGAATGTGAACTATGCCATTCCTACCTTCTGGCATCGCCTGATCAACATGGGCAATGTGGTTATCGAGACGGCGGGCACGGAGAGAACGCTCAACTTCAACTCTGTGTTTGACCCCAGCGGTGTGCAACAGGAAGTGTTCGATCGCTGGCACGCCTATCACGAAGAACGACGACGCCGTGAGCAGGAACTACAAAGGCAGCAGCTGGCAGGGTGGTTTGGCGAGTATCATCTGCTCCAATCGCAGCTGGACTAGCTGTGCTGGTGTGAGCAAGTCTGTTTCGGGGGTAAGAAAGGGGGATTTGATGCCGGTCATTGCGATTGTGGGATCTCAATGGGGAGATGAAGGCAAAGGACGGGTGGTAGACTACCTGGCGGCTACAGGTGGACGCAACGGTGGGCCAGCGGATATGGTGATTCGCTACCAAGGGGGAGACAACGCCGGGCACACTGTGGTCAACGCGCTGGGCGAATTCAGATTGCATCTGGTGCCTTCGGGCATCTTCACTCCGCGGACGCGCTGTCTAATCGGCACGGGTTGCGTGGTCAATCCCGAAACCCTGATCGAGGAGATGGACAGCCTGATCGCGGTGGGGCTTTCCCTGGATAATTTGTATATTTCCAGCCGTGCCCACCTGACACTGCCCTACCATCGTCAGCTTGACACCCTCGAGGAACGCGCCCGAGGAGGCAAGGCGCTGGGCACCACCCAAAGGGGCATCGGTCCGACCTATAGCGATAAGGCAGCGCGTTGGGGACTGCGCGTAGGGGAGCTCTTGCGACCGGATCGCCTGCGCGATCGTCTGGCTGTCTGTCTGGAGCGTAAGAATCCGCTGATTCGTTCGTTGGGGGGAGAGCCCGTTAACCTCGAAGCCATGATGGAGCGGTGTCTTGCCTGGCGCGATCGCCTGGCACCGTACATTGTGGACACCGTGCCGCTCACCCGCGCCGCGCTGGAGACGGATCAGACTATCCTGCTGGAGGGCCAGCTGGGTGTGATGCGTGATCTCGATTGGGGTGCCTATCCCTATGTGACCTCGTCCAATCCTCTTGCTTCCTATGGACCTGTGGGTGCTGGCTTGCCGGCGCGCGCAATCGATCGGGTGATTGGGGTGGTGAAAGCATACGTGACGGCAGTTGGTGCGGGCCCGCTGCCCACAGAGCTGCACGGCGAAGTGGGCGAGACGTTGCGCCGGATTGGCAATGAGTATGGCGCAACCACCGGGCGCCCACGTCGCTGCGGTTGGTTAGATGCCGTGGCCCTCAAATATGCCCACTGGCTCAATGGGTTCACCGATCTGGTGATCACCAAACTGGATGTGCTCGACGGCTTCCCGGAGATAAAAATCTGTGTGGCATATCGCCTGCCCTCGGGAGAGGAGACCGACCATATGCCAGACCCGTCTACCCTGGACGAAGTTGAGCCCATCTATGAGACGTGGCCGGGCTGGCAGTGCGAGACAGGCAGCGTGCGCAGCTGGGAGGATTTGCCTCTGGCGGCACGCCGCTACGTGCAGCGTGTCGAAGAGCTAGTTGGTGTGCCTGTCCGATGGATTTCGGTGGGTAAAGAGCGTGAAGCCATCATCGCGGTGAACCCAGGCCTGTGAAAGAAAGGCCCCCTTACCAGCGCGTCATCCTCATTGTGCTCGATAGTGTGGGATGTGGCGATGCACCGGATGCCGCTGCCTATGGCGACACAGGATCGAACACCCTAGCCAACACGGCCCGCGCCGTCGGGGGGTTGCACCTGCCCCATCTGGAGCGTCTTGGGTTGGGCCATCTCACAGCGATCGAGGGCGTGCCGCCCCATCCTGCGCCTGAGGGATGCTTCGGTCGTCTGACCGAGATCTCAGCCGGCAAGGACACCACCACTGGTCACTGGGAGCTGGCCGGGTTACCCCTGCTCAAACCCTTCCCCACCTATCCCGAGGGATTTCCGGCAGACCTGATCGCCGACTTTGAGCGACGCATTGGCCGCTGTGTATTGGGCAATTATCCGGCTTCCGGCACGGCCATCATCGAGCAGCTCGGGGCCCAGCATATGCGCACTGGCTGCCCGATTGTGTACACCAGCGCGGACAGCGTTTTCCAGATTGCTGCGCACGAGGAGATCATCCCGGTTGAGGAGCTCTACCATATGTGTCAGATCGCGCGCGAACTGCTCACTGGCGATCACGCGGTGGCGCGTGTGATTGCACGGCCGTTTCTCGGGCAGCCCGGCAACTTCCAGCGGACGGAGCGTCGCAAAGATTTCTCGCTGCCTCCACCGGGGGATACAATCTTGGATGTGCTCAAGGCAGCTGGCAAATCCGTCATCGGGATAGGCAAAATCGAGGATATCTTCGCCTACCGCGGCCTCACTCACAGTCTGCATACTACCAACAATGTGGATGGGGTGGATGCTATCCTGCGCCTGATGGCTCAGCCAGACGCTGGACTCATTTTCGCTAATCTGGTGGACTTCGATATGCTCTACGGCCATCGTAACGATCCCCATGGCTACGCGCAGGCGCTGGAACAGTTTGACGCACGCCTGCCCGCGCTCGAGGCAGGATTGCGCGACGGGGACATCTTGATGCTCACAGCCGACCACGGCAACGACCCCACCACGCCCAGCACGGATCACTCGCGTGAGCGGGTACCCATCTTAGTAACGGGGCCACGCGTGCGCCGTGGGGTATTCTTGGGCACGCGGGACAGCTTTGCGGACGTGGCTGCTACTGTGGCCGAGCTGCTGAACGTGGAGTGGAATAGCGCTGGGGAGAGCTTTGCCTCACTGATCGCGCTTTGAGGCGAGAGAACGGAAGAAACAGCTACGCTGTCCGGTGTGGCACGCCGGCCCGGCAGGCACCACGCGCACCAGGAGTGCGTCTCCGTCGCAATCGTAACACACTTCTACCACACGCTGTGTATTGCCACTGGTGGCACCTTTGTGCCAGAGCTGACGTCGGCTGCGGCTCCAAAACCATGTTTCTCCCGTCTCTATGGTCCGCTGGAGCGCTTCGCGGTTCATATAGGCGAGCATCAGCACTTCGCCTGTTTGGGCATCCTGGACGATCGCCGGGATCAACCCATTTTGGTCAAACGTGAGCTCGTCGAGAGGGGTCATCGTCTCACCCACACCCCGCGCTCTGCCAGAAAGTCCTTCACCTGCGCGATGGACAGCGTGCGGAAGTGGAACAGGCTTGCCACCAGAGCGGCATCGGCGCCGCCTTCGGTCAGTACGTCGTAAAAGTGTTGCAGGGTGCCAGCGCCCCCGCTGGCGATCACGGGAATGCTGACCGCATCGGCCACAGCGCGTGTGAGCTCGATGTCGTAGCCGGCCTGTGTCCCATCGCGATCCATGCTAGTCAACAAGATTTCCCCGGCACCGCGCCGCTCACATTCGATCGCCCATTCGATGGCGTCCAGGCCGGTGCGCCTGCGTCCACCGTGGGTGGTGGTTTCCCACTCTACGTAGGGCGTGTCCAGTCGGCGGCGCGCATCGATGGCGACCACGATGGCGTTGCTGCCGAATGCGCGTGCGCCGCGGGTGATCAGGTCGGGATCACGCACGGCGGCTGTGTTGATGCTCACCTTGTCGGCGCCCGTGGATATGATGGCACGCATATCATCCACGCTGGCGATCCCACCACCAACGGTGAAGGGTATGAAGATTCTCTCGGCCACGCGACGGGCCATTTCGAGCGTCAGCCCGCGCTGCTCGTGGCTGGCGGTGATGTCCAGGAAGACCAGCTCGTCGGCGCCCTCTTCGCCGTAGACCTGCGCCTGCTCGACCGGATCGCCCGCGTCGCGCAGTCGCACAAACTGCACCCCTTTGACCACGCGGCCATCTTTGACATCCAAACATGGGATAATTCGCTTTGCCAGCATTGCACTACTCTCCGGATGAACGCGCTACGGCGAGCGCTTCCCGCAAGGTAATCTGACCCGTGTAAAGCGCTCGGCCAATGATGACGCCCTCCACGCCTGCCCACTCCACCTGCCTGACACGTCGCACATCCTCCAGCGAGGCCACGCCGCCCGAGGCGATGACTTTCAGGCCTGTCGCCTGAGCCAGCTCCACACACGCCATCACGTTCATGCCGCTCAGCATGCCATCGCGTCCTATGTCAGTATACACCAGGCGCAAGATCCCTGCTTCCTGTAGGCGCCGGGCCAGTTCCAGTGGGGTCAGGTGGCTGGTCACCCGCCAGCCGTGTGTGGCAACCTGTCCCTCGCGCACATCGAGGGCGACGGCGATGCGTTCGGCACCGAACTGACGGACAGCTTGATCCATCACCTCGGGTGTCGCAATCGCGGCTGTGCCCAACACCACACGTTGAATTCCTAACTCGAGAGCTCTCTCAATGTCGTCCAGCGAGCGCAATCCGCCTCCCAGCTGCACCGGTATCGTGATGGTGCTGAGAATACCACGCAGCGCCGTCAGATTGGCACCTGCCGCCTCGGTGTCGCCGAATGCGCCATCCAGATTCACAATGTGCAACCATTCTGCACCCTCCTCTTGCCACCGCAGAGCAGTAACGATGGGATCTTCGCTGAAGACGGTTTCCGCCTGCGGGTCACCCTGTATCAGGCGTACACACCGACCGCGGCGCAGGTCAATCGCGGGATAGATGATCACCGAGGTACTCCAGGAAATTGCGCAGAATGGTCAGCCCCACGCGATGGCTCTTTTCGGGGTGAAACTGCACAGCCCACACATTGTCCTTTGCCACAACGGAAGGGAAGTCTTCTCCATAATCTGTGGTTGCGATCACGATAGTTTCGTCATTGGTGACGGCGTGATAGGAGTGGGCAAAATACACAAACGCGCCGTCCGGCACATCTGCCAGTAATGGGTGAGCGCGACGCTGATGCAGCTGGTTCCACCCCATGTGTGGCACGGTGAGGGATCGGGGAAAACGGACAATCCGACCCGGGAAAATGCCCAGCCCGCGGTGCCATCCCATCTCTTCACTTTCTTCGAACAGGAGCTGCAATCCCACGCAGATGCCGAGAAACGGACGACCGTTCTGAATGGCCTGGCGGATCGCTTCGTCCATCCCGTGCTGCTGCAGACCTTGCATGCCATCGCCAAACGCACCCACACCGGGCAACACCACCGCGTCGGCGCGTAGGACAGCCTCGGGATCGTGGGTGATCTGAGGGGTGACACCCAGGAACTCGAACGCCTTCTGCACGCTGCGCAGGTTGCCGATACCGGCATCAATGATTGCGATCGGAGCTCTTTCAGACATAGTGTGTGGCAGCGCTCACGTTTCGATGAGTCGTTTGGTGCTGGGTATCTCCCCAGCTAAAGTGCTATCCGGGCGCGTCGCCTGATGCAGAGCGCGCGCCAGTGCTTTGAAAAGTGCCTCTGCGCGATGATGGTCGTCCGCACCCGCGAGCAGCTGCGCGTGCAGGTTGATGCGACTCTCGGCCGCGAGGGACTGGAAGAAATGACCCACCAGACTGGTCGCCATGGTGCCGACGCGGTCCGTGTTGAACGTTGCCTCGAAGGCGCAATAACCTCGTCCCCCGATGTCGACTGCCACCAATGCCAGCGCCTCGTCCATCGGCACGATGGCATGCCCCATGCGTGCGATGCCGGAACGGTCACCCAGCGCGTTACTCAGCGCGCGTCCCAGTGTGATCGCTACATCTTCTACCGTATGGTGCTCGTCGACCTGCAAGTCGCCGGTGGCTTCCAGCTCCAGATCGAAGCGTGCGTGGCGCGCCAGGGCATTTAGCATATGGTCCAGGAAGCCTACCCCAGTACTGACGTCCGCGTGTCCCCGCCCATCCAGGTTCAGCTGCACCTCAACACGTGTTTCGGCGGTCTCGCGGCAGACTTTCACCATACGGCTCATATAATTCTTCTCCTATATCACAGTGCACGCAGCGCCTGGATCACACGATCGGTGTCCTCCGGACGTCCCACGGTAAAGCGGACGTGGTCGGTCAGGCCAGGCGTGTAGTAATAGCGTATCAGGATGCCACGTTCGGCCAGGCTGCGCTTGAGGTCGAATGCGTCGCGTCCAGTAACTTTACATAATATAAAGTTCGCGTGACTCGGATAAGGATGGAGATAGGGGATGGTTTTCAGCAACGCAGCCATTCGCTCGCGCTCGGCGATCAGGCGGCGCACGTTGCCCAGCAGATACTCCCGATCCTCGAGCGAGGCGATCCCGGCCACCTGCGCGGCCACACTGACGTTGTAGGGCTGTTTGATCTTCCACAGGTGCTCGATGAGCGCGAGGGGGAAAGCGCCATATCCCAGGCGCAATCCGGCCAGGGCGGCCCACTTGCTGAATGAACGCAGCACGATCAGGTTGTCGTAGCGGGGCACCAGGTGGATGTGGCTGTGCTCCAGGCCGGCGAATTCTACGTAGGCTTCATCCAGCACGATCACCACGGGCAGGGTCAGCAGCAGGTGCAGCTCGTCGTCTGAGATCAACCCACCATCCGGGTTGTTGGGCGAGGTGACAAAGACAAGTTTGCAGCGAGGCTCTGCATTGACCGCCTGGGCGATTGCCTCCACATCGAGGGCGAAATCCTGACGGCGTGGCACGTTACACACCCGGGCACCGTTGACTGCTGCATCGAACGGGTAGATGCCGAATGTCGGCGGGCAGTTGATGATGGCATCGCCTGGCTGCAGAAACAGGCGCATTACCAGGTCGATCAGCTCGTCCGCTCCATGCCCCACCAGCAAATACTCCGCAGGCAGCTGTACGTAGTCGCTGAGTGCGGCACGCAGCAGTCGCGATTCAGGGTCAGGGTAGATGTGTGGGTAAGGCATTGTGGCCAGTGCTTGGCGCACCCGGGGCGAGGGCCCATAGGGATTCTCGTTGGCATCCAGCTTGATGATCTGGTCCGCCGGCCGACCGAGCTGGGCACTTAACACCTCGAACGGCAGAATGGGCACGTAGGGCTCCATACCTGCCACTTCGGATCGGATTAGGGATGTGACGTCGAAACTCATAGCAGCTCAGTCACCATAGGTGTGCCATCTTTTTGCCACGGCGGCGGCGTGGGCGGTCAGTCCTTCCGCCTGGGCCAGGGTATAAGCGGCTTCTCCGATGCGGCGCGCCTCCTCCTCGCTCAGGCCGAAGACGCTGATAATCTTGGTGAAATCGCGCACCGTCAGCGGCGAGGCGAACCGCGCCGTGCCGAGTGTGGGCATGACATGGCTGGGACCCACCACATAGTCTCCCAGCGCCTCGTATGAGTGTTCGCCCAGGAACACGCCACCAGCATGGCGCACTCTGCCGAGCCAGGCCCAAGGCTGCGCCACGTGCAGGCACAGGTGTTCCGGAGCGTACAGGTTGGCCAGATCAATTGCCTCTTCCAAGCTGGCGCACACCACGATACCCCCTTGAGCGCGCAGGCTCTCCACGATGACATCCTTGCGACTCAAGTTCTCCAGCTGAGCAGCCACCTCTACCTGCACTGCCTGGGCCAATTGGTGACTGGCAGTGATTAAGATGGCACTTGCCAACGGGTCGTGCTCAGCCTGGGCCAGCAGATCGGCAGCCACCAAGGTGGGATTTGCCTCCTCATTGGCTACGATCAGCGTCTCGGTGGGGCCTGCCAGCCCGTCAATGTCCACCAATCCATACACCTGGCGCTTGGCCAATGCCACGAAGATGTTGCCCGGTCCCACAATCTTGTCCACACGGGGGATGCTGTGCGTGCCGTATGCGAACGCGGCAATGGCTTGGGCTCCTCCCACACGGTAGACACCTTGTACGCCACAAGCAAAAGCGGCTGCGAGAATAACCGCAGCCGGCCAACCATCCTTTCCGGCCGGGCTGGCGACGTAGACTTCTTCTACGCCGGCAACCTGAGCTGGCACTGCACTCATGATAACTGTGCTGGGATAAGGCGCGGTGCCTCCGGGCGTATAGATCATGACACGTTCCAGCGGCCGCACAATTTGCCCCAGTGCGCTGCCATCATCTGACCACTCGATCCAGCTGTGCGATGGCTGTTTCTGATGGAACATGCGCACTCGGTCAATGGCGGTGTGCAGGGCGGTGCGCAATCCCGATGGCAGCGTCTCATATGCTTGGTGTAGCTGTTCTCTTGGGACGGCGAAGCTTTCCAAATCGACGCCTTCGATGCGGTGTGTCCACTCTCGCACGGCGTCATCACCTCGTTGGCGGACATCCTCCAAGATGTGTGCCACCACCTGTTCTGCGCTCAGAGCGCGTCCAAACAGGCGCTCAATGCTGGCGGCAAGATGTGGGGTGAGATGCACTTCGCCGGGCAGGCGGCGCGACAGGATAGTACGTCGTGCTTCTTCCGGTTCATAAAGCCGAATGGGAATTGCTTCTTGCATCACAATACCTGCTATGACAAGGCTACAACTTTGGGTCTCTACAGGCCGCGCAAAAAGAGGCAGCGAGCCTCAGAAGCATCTGCGCTTCAGGAGTTCAAAGGGCTATGCACTAGCATGACAAACAGAGCTGTCACGATCACGCCAACCAAACCGATGCTCAGGCAGGGGATGTTTGTCTTGCCGGCGGTCTCGGATGGTGGTGGGGTGCCGCCGGAAGGCATTGCCTCCTCCGTCAGTGGAGGGGTCAGGGACAAGGTTGGTGCTGTAATTATTGCCTGCTCAGTCTCTGGTGCCTGTTCGCCAGCTCCAGGCCTCTTGAGGGGGGGTGCCCCTATGCTTTCCCGCCACGCGTTGTCCAGTTCCCACATATCCACACCGAGCGCTTCGCGCAAGGCATCGTCATAGAGGGAACCCTGCGAGAAAATGTTCAACAACTTGGCCATTGTCTCTTTGCCATAATGTTGGATGATGAACTCGACCACCAGCCCACTCTGAGCATAGGCCTGGTTCGCTTGTTCTGGATCGGCAGGAAAGCTGCTGGATAGCGTCTGCAGCGTCATTAGGCGATTTTGCCTGGCATACAGCCTCACCAGCTCACGGTAGCCACGGAAAGGGCTATCTAACTCGCCCGACATATATACTGACAGACCCTCATCCAGCCAACGCGGGATGTCGCTGTATGGATTGTCGGTGGCTCGGTGGATAACTATGTGGGTCAGCTCGTGAGGAACAGCGATCAGACCAAAATCCAAATCATTTGGCGACACATTGATGACCACCACGCCGTGTTCCGTGAATGCCTGGCCGCCTGTCCATTCGTGAGCGCCAACTTCGACTGCATCCATCAGATCGCGATGGCTGCCATAGATGAAAATTTTCACCGGTTTCTCGACGCGCACGCCGGCTTCGTCCTCAATTTGATCCAGCGTCCTGTTCGCCTGCTGGAAGAGTGCCTGCCCGAAATCCTGGTCGCCCCTGTACCAGTACAGCGCTAACCGTTCGTTACTTAGCATTTGCCATTCGTGGCGATCATCCATGTAAAGGTAGGTCTGTGGCTCGGTTTTCAGTGTGTCACCGGCCTCAGTGGTCACACGCCACCAATAGCTGATCTCACTGCCCGGGGGGAGGTAATCACGCCGCTGATCAATGGTGAAGGTGGCCTCGACTGTCTTGCCGGGTTCGAATTGGGCATCTCCGCGCGACGTGGCGGGCAAGCCGGTCACTCGATAGAGCAGACGGACTTCCTTGATGACACTGTCGCTCTCCAGTTTGATGCGAAACGTGACATGGTCACGGAAGACCGACTCCACGGACTGATCAAGCACGCGAACGGCTTCCTGGGCTTCCGCCGAGGGAATCCAGACCACACTTGCCAATACTAGAACAACGAGAAATATTAAACGTTTCATTTTTCTACCTGTACAAGAGGGCCTGGCTCGGGGAGCTGATCGATAGGAGTCTGGATCCACTTATCACCTTCTTCAATCAACATCACCGGGATCCCCTCTCGGATGGGGTATTTGCGCTGACAGTCTGGCTCGGTACACACCAGCCACTTTCCCTCGCGCACCAATTCCAGGCGACCCGGGTCGGGGCCCGGTTTGCGCGTTTCGCCACTGACGCAATAAGGACACCGCAGAATCTCTAACAGATCCGAACTGATGGTCATGCATCGCCTCCACCAATCGGTATTAGATGCAAGTATACCACAGCTGACTTGTGATAAACAACTGCTTTGGCGTTGTGTTTCTCCAGAAAGAGAGCTCATTTGACTCAGGCATTGATCGCGTTTCGAGCACGCCGCCTCGCTATAGGCCTGGGCGAAGTGGGAGGTAGCAAGCTGTGCAGGTCACCCTTCCGCTTCCGAAGGATCCCCAGAAGTTGGCATCCCTTTGGGCCTTCGGTATAATAGCTGGTGCGTCTGCTTGCTCACCTTATAAGCCTGGAGTTAAAGGATTACCTCTCGATGAACCATCATATTCAGCAGCTAGAGACCATTGCCAATGAACTGCGTTGTTTAGCTCTGCGTGCTATCTATCTGGCTGGATCGGGTCATCCTGGAGGGTCACTTTCCGCAGCAGAAATCGTTACCGCGTTGTATTTCTCGGTATTGAATGTTGATCCGAGCCGCCCCGATTGGCCCGAACGTGATCGCGTGGTGCTGTCCAAGGGGCATGGCTGTCCCATCCTTTACGCCGCCCTGGCCAAACGGGGCTACTTCCCGATTGAGGAACTGTGGACGTTGCGCAAGTTGGGCAGCCGGCTGCAGGGGCATCCCGACATGCGCAAGACGCCTGGCATAGATGCCACGACGGGATCATTGGGGCAGGGAATTTCGGTGGCAGTGGGAATGGCCTTAGGTGGCAAGTTTCAAAGTAAATCCTATCGCGTATACGCGATCATGGGCTGTGGCGAACAACAGGAAGGGCAGGTGTGGGAGGCCGCGATGTCGGCCGCGCACTACTGTCTGGACAATCTGGTCGGCATCGTGGACTATAACACGTTGCAGATCGACGGTTGCAACGCTGAAATCATGGAAATCGCCCCTCTGACTGACAAGTGGCGCGCTTTCGGCTGGCACGTCATCCAGGTGGATGGGCACGACATCGCGGCCTTGCTGGATGCCTTTGCCGGGGCAAAGAACACCCACGGCAAGCCGACCGCCATCATCGCGCGTACGATCAAGGGCAAAGGTGTCTCCTTTATGGAAGATCAAGTGAAATGGCATTCTTCGGTGGTGACAAAGGAGCATTTCGAGCAGGCCATGGCAGAACTGGGTTGCGATCGCATCTTTGACACCGAGTTGGAGGCCACGCATGGCTGAGAGAATTCCTAATAATCGTGTCGCTTATGGCAAGGCGCTGGTGACTGTCGGGGAGACCCGTCCGAACGTGGTCGTGCTCGAGGCAGATCTGGGCAAGGGCACCCAAACTGTGCTCTTTCGGGAACGGTTCCCAGAGCGTTACTTCCCGGTGGGGATCGCAGAGGCCAACATGATGGGAGTGGCAGCTGGTCTGGCCACTACAGGCCTGGTACCTTTTGCCAGCACGTTCTGTGTGTTTGCCAGTATGCGCGCCGTGGAACAGTTTCGCAACAGCATTGCTTATCCCAGGCTGAATGTCAAGGTGGTAGCCACCAATGCTGGGATTGAAATCGGCCCAGACGGCGCGACGCATCAAGCGATTGAAGACATCGCAATCATGCGGGCAATCCCCAACGTCACTGTGTTGGTGCCGTCTGATCCTGTGATGACTATGAAGCTGATCCCTATGGTGGCTGATTCGGTCGGACCGGTGTATGTGCGCATCGGCCGCCAGGACACACCCTACATTTACGATGAAGACAGGTTGCACTTAGAGTTTGGGAAGGCTGTGCTGGCACGTGAAGGTCATGATGTGACCATCATCGCCATCGGCAATATGGTGTGTCGTTCGCTGGCTGCAGCCGAGCTGCTAGAGCGTGAAGGCATCTCGGCACGGGTGCTGGATATGTTTTCCATCAAGCCACTCGACACGGCTGCCATTGTGCAAGCAGCGCGTGAGACGGGGTGCATTGTCACCGCAGAGGATCACAATGTCCTGGGTGGACTGGGTGGGGCGGTGGCTGAGGTGCTGAGCGCCGAGATGCCGGTGCCGCTCGTCAGAGTGGGCGTCCAGGACACCTTCGCCGAGTCGGGTGACGGAGAAGAAGTGTTGCGCGCGTATGGCCTCACCGCTGAACGGATCGCCGCGGCAGCGCGCACAGCAATGGCACGACGCAATGAGCTCAAACGAATACTCTGATCCAGAGGCTCACCAGACCGACCAGGGTCCATACCCTGGATTGAGTGTGACACCGCTGCGCATCCTGATGCTGGCACCCACGATGTTTTTTGCGGATTATGGGTGCCATGTGCGCATTCTCGAAGAAGCCACCGTCCTGCAGCGCATGGGGCATCAGGTGACCATTCTGGCGTATCCGAACGGGCGCGACATTGCCGGATTGCGGGTGGAACGCTGTTGGGGCGTGCCATTCAATTATCGCGTCATTGTGGGATCGTCGCGGCACAAGATTTACCTAGATGTGATGCTTGGCATCAAGTCGCTCGGGTACGTGTTGCGCCAGAGACCACATATCATCCATGCGCACTTGCACGAAGGGGCACTCTTAGGGTGGTTCCTCAGTCGCTTGACAGGAGCTCCTCTGGTTTTTGACTTTCAAGGCAGCATGACGGGCGAAATGATCGACCACCACTTCTTGCGCGGCACAGATAGCCCATTCTATCGCCCGCTATGTTGGTTAGAAGGACGCATTGACCGAGCTGCCTCTGTGGTGCTGACCAGCTCGTTTCACGCCGCAAAGCTGCTTAACGAAGAGTTCCATGTGTCCGCAGAGCGCATTGTCCCTCTGCCGGATTGTGTCAACGCCGAAATCTTCTCGCCAACGATTATCACCCGCGAGGAAAAAGAGCATCTAAAACGTGCGCTACACCTGCCATTTGATCGTAAGATCATCGTCTATTTGGGCCTGTTGACTGAATATCAGGGCATTGGACTCCTATTGAAAGCTGTGCAAGATTTGGCCAGCCAGCGCGACGATTTCCATGTCTTATTGATGGGCTTTCCGCACGCCTTCTACCAGGCGCGTGCCGCCGAGATGGGTATTGCCGATCGTTTCACCTTTACCGGCAAACTGGCTTACGAGGAGGCACCGCGCTACCTGGCGCTGGGTGACATTGCCGTGGCACCGAAGATCTCTGCAACGGAGGGCAGCGGCAAGCTATTGAACTACATGAGCATGGCATTGCCCACGGTAGCGTTTCCAGTGCCGGTCAGTCGAGAATTCCTGGGAGAAATGGGGCTGTACGCAACGGAGTGTTCGGCGTCTGCCTTGGCTGCCGTCCTGGCCAAAGCGTTGGACATGGGGGATGTTGAGCGGGCAAGACTGGGCGCTCAGCTGAGGGAACGCGTGTGTAGCTGCTATTCCTGGCAACAGGCTGGGAAGCAGCTGGTAGAAATCTATCACCGGCTGCTGGAGAAGCGTGCGAAGCGCGTCCGCAGTCAGACTGCGATTGTCCACAGCTGCTCACAGGCATCGGCCTCGTCCAGAGTGGCGACGGAAGCCAGCCGTGAGCAGAGTAGATCTAAGATCTAGAAGGGAGATGGTATGAGGTGCTCTCTTGCCCTGTCCCTTCTGGTGCCTCCGTGAGCATACCTGTTGTGTCCATTGTGATTATTAATTGGAATGGCCGAGAGCACCTCGCCCGTTGTCTCGCTTCCCTGGAGGCGCAAACCTATCGCGATTTCGAGATCATCGTCGTGGATAACAGATCAACCGATGGATCGGTCTCGTTCGTCCGCGAGCACTTTCCAACCGTCCGTTTGATTTGCAATGATCGCAATCTCGGGTTCGCGCGTGCCAACAACCAGGGCATTGCGATAGCGCGGGGGCGTTATATTGTCATCCTCAACAACGACACGCAGGTGGTACCGCAATGGCTGGAAGCGTTAGTCTGTGCTGCCGAGACCCATCCTGAGATGGGCGCGTTCGCGTGTCTGGTTTTGTTCAATGACAGGCGCGACATAGTCGACTCGGCGGGTCTGACAGTCTCGGTGCTGGGACATGGCATCCAGAGACATCTAGGAGAGAGCATTGACAGGATCGGCGACGCGCACGAGGTTTTTGGGGTGAGCGCAACGGCAGCGTTATTTCGTAGGGAGCTGCTCCAGGATGTGGGGCTGTTCGACGAGGATTACTTTATCTATTACGAGGATGTGGACCTGGCCTGGCGTGCACGCCTGCGCGGCTGGCGTTCGCTTCTCGTGCCTCAAGCGATAGTGTATCACGCTCATTCGGCCACCGTCGGTCGCGGCTCACCCTTCAAGAAGCGCCTGCTGACACGGAACCGCTTGTGGACGATTGCAAAGGACTATCACTTCCCAACGCTGTTGCTTTTTCTTCCGCTTATCGCAGCCTTCGAATGGGGGTTTGCCATTTTGTCTTTAGCGCAAGGCGAAGTGGCGCCGATGACAGGTCTCTGGCAAGGATTAGTGGGACTCCCCGGCGCGCTGCGCAAGCGCGTTCGCATCCAGTCTACGCGTACAGCATCTTTCAGAGACCTGGCGCCTTTGATGCATTGGTGTAGCTCCCCGTTTTCGGCTTGGCGTGTCCGTCGACAGATCGGCCGCCTTTAGGGCAATCCGCCTGTGATCCTCTGGGGTTTGGCGTCTGGCCGAGAATGGTACCCTCAACCTATTCTCCCCACACAAAATCCCCTTTAGAATACAAGACGAGACTAGATAGGCATATACACTGAGAGGCGATTATGAATGGCCAATTGAGGTTAGGAATATGGATATTGTGCATTGTAGCGGGCATTTTGACCGCACTACCGGGTACAACCGGTCGTATGGCTGAAATCACGACGCAGGTGCCTGAGACGGGAATCCTCGTCAATCATCACCCTTTGAGTAGGGGAGAGGCCAACAGCCATGCTCAGGCACTGCAGTTACAGCCTCCTAGCGTAACCATTGTAGCCCCTTCGGCTGCCATCGGTGATTTTGCTGCCAACCGCGGGAATGTCTGGGACATGGCTGATTCACGTGACATCGTGATGGTGCATAATGCGGAGAGTAGGGACCTGATGATCGCCGACGGGAATACCATCTTGAGGGGCAACATGCGAGACGGCCCACCCCATGTTGGCGGAATCGCTTTTTGGGGGTCCTCAAGTGAACTCTTTCCCGCCCGAGAGTACCATCATATGGTCTTTCGGATGAAAATTCGGGCACAGAAAGACTGCTGGACCAACGGCCGGGTGGGCTATGCAAAGAATTGGTCAGGTCGGGAAGATGTGGTCATCCGATCGCTGGTGACCACTTTCCCCTATGTGCCCCACATTTACCCGATGAACTGTCCATATGGCACCTTCTGCATCTACTACATTGACCTGGCGCGCAACAACAATTGGCCCAGTTGGCCTACATGGCACACGGCCCGATCACCCAATGACCCATCGACTTGGCTAAGTGACCCCGTCAGGGGAGTTGTTCTGGTGCCCCACGAATGGTGCGTCACGACCGGCGGCGTGCCGATTGGCAACCCGGATTATTTTGATTTGGACTTCGTCTATCTCACCGGCGACATCGTAGCGCGTGCCGAGGACGGCTACCGGTATCTGCTTCGCTATGATCTCAGTGCGCCGGGTGCGCAGCAGGTAACCATCACGATCCGTTACTACGAGGTACACGAACTGCGTCCCCCCGGACAGGAACCAGCCTGTGATGCCAATCAGTTCTACAGCCTCTGGAGAGATTTCAATCCCCCTGCACGCACGGTCATCTCGCTGGTGCCATCGCAGCCGCCTCAGCCAGCGGGTGACAACCGCGTTTTCCTGCCAATTATTGCTCGGGCGCCAGCAGGGGGAGGAAGCTTGAGCTACGAGCTGAGTTTTTCTGATGGCACCCGCTTCAAGGATGGCAAGAGCTATTACCTGTGTGTTGAGGCAGACAACGGAGTGCAGCGGACATATCGCGTGAGTAACGCACCGGTCATCCGTGTGCCGCGCAGTCCCTGGTTTGGCCCGGACTGAGCCGCAGGCCGGTAACGGGGACACCTCGGATCACACGAGAACGATGGCTCAGGGTGGACAGGGATGCAATAAGCAGGTAGAATCAAGCCCATTCTGACAGCTTGCGGGCCATAACGTGCGGAAGATCTCTGCTTTCATCGGACGAGGGTCCTCGTCACTCCTTCTACGTCAATCCCTGGAGGTAGTTTTGTGGGGAACCGTGTGCCTGCTGATCGCCAGCTGCAGTTCTCCGATGCCACCTCTGCCTACTACCCCACCCGCCGACCGACCTCGGTTGCGTGTAGCGCTGACAGTGCCGCTGAGCGGTGAGCTGGCCACCTACGGCGAGGTCGTGCGCAACGCTGCTGAGCTGGCTTTCGACGAGTGGAATAAGCGCCAGAGTGATAGCGGGGTATTCATTCAAGTTGTTCCGCAAGATACTCCGTGTGATGCCGCCGGCGCACAACAGGTGGCCGAACGCATTGTGGCCAGTGGGATACTGTTCATCGTGGGGGGAATCTGCTCCGAGGCAGCAATTCCTGTTGCCCGTGTGGCGAATGACAGCGGTGCACTGTTCATTGCCACGAGCGCAACGCATCCGCTGGTCACCGTGGACGCGCAGGGTAATACGCGCCGGCTGGTGTTTCGCACTGCTTTCGCCTATCCCCAGCAAGGGCACGCTGTGAGCCGATTCCTCCTACAGACACTGCGCCTGGATCACGTCCTGGTAGTGAACAACAAGTTGAGTCCATTTTCACGTGACGTGACCACTGCTTTTTATAAGAGTTTCGCTACATTGGGAGGCGATGCTCTGATTGTGACTGGTGATCCGATGCAACAGTCTTTCAGCGATTACCTGAAGTCGGCGATGAAACCTGAGATTCAGGCGGTATATGTGCCGGATCGTCAGTCGGCTGTGGCGCAGGTGCAAGATGTGTTGCGTGCACAAGGAATCGAGAAAACTATAGTGGGGAGTGATTGGTGGAACGTTCAGGAGTTGGATCTGAAGGCACTGGAAGGGGTCTATCTGTTGGCCCACTACAGCGGTGATGTCGTCAATCCGATTGTGCGAGAGTGGGCAGCGCGGTATCGTGCCGCCTTCGCTGTGGAGCCAGATGCGCTGGCTGCGTTGGCGTATGACGCCGCCACACTGCTCATACAGGGGATCGAGCAGTCGGGAAGCACGTCGCCAGAGGTGGTAGCAGGGGCACTCAGCTCACTAGACTATAAAGGAGTCACCGGCCACTGGCGATTCAATGCGCAGCACAATCCGACGAAGCAAGCGTTTTTTCTCCGCGTTCAGGCGGGTGCTCTGCAATTTGCGGGCAGCGCGAGCGTGGAATAGAGTCTCTGTGTACGAGAGTTTCATGAAATCAGGGAGGCACCACCGTGAGCGCACGCATCAAAGTTACCTACGCGACAATGTCTGCTGACAATGAAGAACTTCAATCCGCCTTTGACAGGGCAATCGATCGCGTGACCTCTGAATGGTTCGAGGTCGATCTGCCCATGTTCATTGATGGGAAGCGCGTGACGGGTGCACGCAAGGCGGAGAAAGTCAGCCCGGCAGACACCTCGCTGCGCCTGTGCAGCTTTGCCCAAGGAACAGCAGCAGATGCCAAGGCGGCGATTGCTGCGGCCAAGAGAGCGTTCCCAGAATGGCGCAAGGTGCCGTGGCAGGAGCGTGTTGCACTTATACGCCAGCTGGCCGAGCGCATCAGTGACAACAGCTTGGAGCTGGCCGCGCTTATGATCCTCGAGGTGGGCAAAAGTCGTCTGGAGGCCTTGGGTGAAGTCGAAGAGACAGCCGACCTGTTCCGTTACTATGCCAACTCTATGGAGAAAAACCATGGCTTCATCAACGAGCTTGGTAAGCTTAATCCAGATGATCCCCACGAACGCAACTTCAGTGTGCTGCGGCCGTACGGCGTGTGGGCGGTGATATCTCCTTTCAACTTCCCGATGGCTTTGTCCGCGGCGCCCATTGCTGCTGCGCTGCTCACCGGCAACACTGTGGTGTTTAAGGGTTCATCGGAGACACCCTACACAAATTGGAAGGTAGCCGAGCTGTTTGCAGAGGCGGACTTGCCACCAGGCGTGTTCAACGCCCTAAGTGGCCCAGGCAGCACTGTGGGCCAGGAGCTGCTGGATAATCCGGACATTTGCGGATGGACTTTCACCGGGTCGTACGAGACTGGCATGCAGCTATACAGAAAAGCGGCGAGCGGCGTCTATCCGCGCTTCGCAATTATCGAAATGGGGGGCAGGAACCCGGTCATCGTTTCTAATACGGCAGATATAACCAAGGCAGTAACTGGGGTGGTGCGCGCCGCGTTCGGCCTCAGCGGACAGAAGTGTTCCGCCTGTTCGCGCGTCTACGTCCAAGAGGGTGTCTACGACGCCTTCAAAGCAAAGCTGATCGAGATGACCTGTGGGCTGAAGGTTGGCCTGCCGACTCGTCGCGATGTGTTTATGGGAAGCGTCATCAACCGCGCTGCCTACGAGAATTACCAGCGATATATCGCGCTTGCACAGCGTGATGGCACTGTGCTGGTGGGTGGGCGTGTTCTGACAGAGGGGCCCTTGGCACGAGGCTATTACGTTGAGCCAGCTGTTGTAGAAGGCTTGGCGGAAGATCACGAGCTAGTCAAGACAGAACTCTTCCTGCCCATTCTGCACCTGGCGCGGGTCAAGACGTTGCAGGAGGCGATGGACAAGGCAAATAACACCATTTATGGTCTCACCGCTGGTTTCTTCAGTGAGGATCCAGCGGAGATCGAATGGTTCTTTGAGAACATCGAAGCCGGTACCACCTATGTTAACCGCGCTGCCGGCGCCACGACAGGTGCTTGGCCGGGTGTCCAGGCTTTTGGAGGTTGGAAGGGGAGCGGTTCAAGTGGGAAGGGCATCGGTGGGCTGTACACTCTGGCGCTGTACATGCATGAACAGAGCCGCACGATTATGGGATAACGGTTCTCAGGCATTTGCCTGAAGGGTCTATCTCATCTGACGTTGGAATTGTGAAGAGGATCGTCTCTAATAGTGGGTAAGCCCACCTGATCAGGTTCCTAGGACGGACTGCAGGTGGCTTCTAACTCGAGCTCCAGGCCTAGGATGCGAGCCAGATAGCTCAGGATAAACTTGTGACGCACTGTGAGCTTAATCTCGCGCTGCCATGCAGCCCAGATTCCCCCGCGCGTATACCCGCGTGAGTCGTGTGCCAAGACACCGGTTGCCATAATCAAAGGCGTTCCCTCTTCTCCAAGCAAATCTAAGAGCATGGTCACTGCGAAAGTCTGCGACATAAGATTGGGTGTCTGGGTGAGAGAGGTCCACTGCAGACGGCGCAGGAGCTCAGGGACAGATTCAACAGATATCCCCAGCCATCCTCTTGGCTTGGGTGTGCCCTCTTCCTGCCACTGTACCCAGCCAACGGCACTCGCACCAAGCACGATGCGCACTTGTTTGAGTGTGCTTGGGTCCCGAAACGAGACCGCTGGTCCCAGACGGCCAACTGCTTCATACAGGCGGCTCACTTCGAGCTCGCGCGTGACGAATACGTTGTCATCTGACCTCTGTTCTGGCTCATATTCGTCCAGCAGAGCTGACTGATAGACACGGACTCGGTTGCGCCCTGCTTGCTTAGCCTCGTAGGCCGCTGCGTCAGCTGCGCGCAACAAAGCTTGGGCTGTCTTTTCGCTGAGCTGATCGAGAGAAGCTACTCCCAGACTGGCTGTCAGCTCGCCAGATTCTTCCAAGGATGGGGCGAGGGGTGTATCCGCCAGAGAACGCACAACCGACGGCCACAGGCTCGCAGCGATCACCTGGCGCAATCGTCTGGCGACACTCCACGCAGCGTTGAGGTCCACGCCCGGCAAAACGATGACAAACTCTTCACCACCGTAACGCGCCGGGATATCTGTCGCTCGCACTTGGGCACGTATGATATCCGCCAGTTCTTGCAGCGCCCGATCCCCTACTGCGTGACCAAATGTATCGTTGATCTTCTTGAAATGGTCAAGGTCGAGCCAGATAACGCTGAGAGGCTCTTCAGCCCTTACAGCTACTGCCACTTCCCGTGCGAGCACTTCATCAAGCATGTACCGATTAGGAAGCAATGTCAGGCTATCGCTGGTGGCAATACGCTGCAGCTGTACCTGAGACCTGACCCAACGCAATCCCGCTTCGATACGGGCACGCAATTCCTGCAATGTCGCTGGCTTGACGATGTAGTCATCTGCGCCTAACTCCAGGTTGGCGATGTAGCTGTCCCGTTCGTCCTTGGCGGTCAAAATAATGACATAAATGGGGTGCAAGTCGGGGTTGCTCTTCAGCTCGCGGCACAGCGCTGTGCCATCCATTCCGGGCATCATAAGGTCTGTAATAACTACCTGGGGGTGCAGCTCCAACGCCTGGCGAAGAGCCTCCTGGCCGCTGAGTGCGACTGCAACGTGGTAGCCATCCTTGCATAGTGTGTACTTCAGCAGCCGCACCATGTCGGGATCGTCGTCTACTACTAGTACGCACAGCTTTTCAGCCATGAGAATACTATGCCATATCGTGTCTGGCTCGTCAAGCAGGGGAAATTCTGGCGGCAAGCTGCTTCACCAGATGATCCTGCTCCATTAGTCTTCAGGGGGATAGTACCATGTCTCGCCTGGCTCCAATACCACTGGTTTCACCACCGGTCCGGTGTCAGAGTGCAAGTTGTTGATGAGAGTGAGGAATTTCTCTACATCCGGATTGCCCTTCGCTCGAGAGTAGTGGTTGGTGAGAGCATATTCCACGCCCAGCCACAGGCATGCCAGTGCTGCTTCGTGGGGGCTCATCTCTCCACAGAAAGGCACGGGAATACCATGTTTCTGCAACTGACCGCTCTCTGGCATCGACACACATATCAGTGCAATGTTAGGCTGATACAACTGACCGAACAATTTCAGGTCGCTGAAAATTGCGGTGTCGCCAGAGTGATACACGCGCACCCCTTCATCCGGGTAGAAGATGAAACCCATAGGCGGCCCAGAAATGAACGTTCCGTCTGGGTATTCGATAAAGGACCAGTGCATCGAGGCCACTGAGCGCACACGAATGCCAGCTTCGACCACCTGCAGCCCCCAGCACATGCCGCGAACTTTGTTCGGGTCCACGCCGTGGCGCACCAGGTGGTGGCGCACTTCGCCACCGCATATCACGGGGCAGTTGAATTTGAGCGCGATTTCCAAGGTATCTCCCATGTGATCCCATGCGGCATGGGTCACCAGGACGAGATCTACCCGCTCCAAATCTTTCACCTTGATAGGTGAGCAGTCGCTCTCGTTCAGAAAGGGGTCAATCAGCACGACTGTCCCCTGGCTGTTGGTGATGCGATAGGCAGCATTGCCTAAGAATTCAAACTTCGTCCGAGGCTTCATTTCTTGCTATGATCCTTTCTCAAGTGAAAGTTTTTGACATAACATTATACTGCCAGACTGTGTTTCATTGGCCTGTTTCAGCCAGGTAACGACGGTATGTTTCAATGTAATGGGCAACGCCTTGCTCGATGTCGCCAAACTGTGGTTCGTAGCCGAGCTGTTGCCGTGCGTTCTCAATGCTGAGAACGCCGCGATAACGAATCTCAATCAAGTCGTTCTCGGATAATCCGGAGCCAATCTCAATATCTGCGCCAGGTATGAGCTTCTTCACTACCTCTGCGACCTGACCCGCCGTGACCAATGGACGCCCTGTGGCAGCATAGAAGACACGATCCTGTATTTTCTCAGCGGGGATGTCTATCGCTTTTAATACCATCTGTGTGACATCGAGGACGTGGGTGTAGTCGCGTGGGAACTCGCGGCCTTGTGCAAAACGTGTCGGCAGGCCACGTACCGAGTTTTCCACCATTGGTTTTATGTAGATCGGATACCGCATTCCAAAGCCATAAACAGCCGAAGGACGCAAGATGATATGGTCCAATCCAAAGGACTGATGATAGGCCCAACAGAAGGCCTCACCCGCTACTTTGGCAGCAGCATAGAAGCTGCCTCCTGGTCCTTCATTCGCCAGGAAGATAGGGTGTTTGGCGTCAACCGGCTGGTACTGAATGCTCGGTAACAAGGCGATGCTCGAGACGTAGATGACGCGAGAAACACCAAACACGCGTGCTGCTTCCAATATGTTAAATGTACCGCCAAAATTGATACTGGCTGCCAGCCCGGGACGTTTGTTGAGCAGGGGCAGGTCGACGATGGCGGCGGTGTGCACGATGACGTCCGGGGCAAATTCCCGGACCACACTGGCCACATCGCCCCACGTATCCACACCGCCTGCTACGAAGTGAATGCGATCGGCTACCGGTTTGAGCCACCAAGCCAGTTCGCCTGCGGGTTCGCGCGCGTCAAAGTTGATCACCCGATCTCCACGTTCCGCCAGCTGGCGCACGACGTAGCTGCCCAGAAGGCCAGAACCTCCAGTCACCAGAATGGTACGTCTCATCAGCGTTCCTTTCTAGGGTCTATCGAGAGTGTTTAGAGCCAGTCGGCAGTGACGATGGCATATGGCAACAGCGTCAGCATGATCGTCTCCCCTTGGGCCGTGATGATCTCACCAGGTCGACCCCGAAACTCTTCAGGTGACGTGATCGCCTGCCTGGCATTGGTCTCGTCGAGATGTCGCACGCACACCGTGGTGCCGGGGCCTGCTATGCGCACGATTTGCTGCTGGTTGGTCATGTTGGCCAGCAACGTGCGCGTCTTCCCATCCCTGCAGACGGTCAGACCGTCCACACGAAGGGTGTCGCTGGAAACAGATGGGATGACCTGAGCGCCATTGAACTCACCAATGTCAGCAAAGACGTGGTACATAGGGAAGACCGTGCCGGGCAGTGAACGAAAGACTTCAGGTAGCGGACAGCCTTCTTCACGCTCCATGACCCCCAGCCAGCCACTTGTCTCATAGTAGGTGGCGCTGTGTACGCCGCTCTCGGCTAGGTACTTCAGGCTGCCGACAGTCCAGCCGGCACCGAACAACGACATCTGGCGAACGTCCACACGAGAGGGAAGCTGGCCCGGAGCGGGTTCTGGTTCCGGGGCGGTAGCGTTAGGGTTGAGTCGCATGCGCAGTGTCACCGGACTGACAATGATGGGCAAGCCACCGCTGAACTGACGGGCGCTCTCAACGGTTGAAGCCTGAGCCTCTAGATTCTCTACCAAGGAAGCGTTGTCAAAGGCGTGCACCTGGGGATTGATGGAATAGGTTACCCCGTCCAGCAATTCGATTGGCGGGCGACCACGGTTCAGCTCGGCGAAAAAGTGATTGGTGCCAGAGACGAACTGTGCTGAGGGGGCGCAGTCGGTCAAATACTGGCGAGCCAAAGCGATCCAGCGCGCAGTGGTGGACTTTTCTCGCTCGTGGAAGATCAGCCAGCGGTCGATCCGTGGTCGGCTACTACGCGCTGCAGCTCCGAGCGCACCCACTAGTGCCTTAAGCTCCTCTTCGGCTGCGTCTGAGAGAATCAGCGCCATCTCCAGTCCGAGGCCTAACGCATTAGCTTCATCGATGGCGCGTGCCAGCTCAACTGCCCAGTTGCCCTGCGAGAACCACAGATCAGCGCGCAGGTGGGACAGATTCAACATTCCGAGACGTTGCAGCTCGCGCGCTGTGAGACGTCCTCCGTGGCTTGCCATCCCGAGTCCGATGGCGGGCAGGTTGGCTGTCGGATGACTCCCCACCTGGAATACGATCTCGTCTGTCTGCGCTCGACTGGCTGCCCCAATGGCTGTCCCCTCAATTTTCAACGTCACTGACTGAACGATGCGCGTTCCTTGCTCAACCTTCACTGGGAAGGGTAGGGCAAGAGGGGTACAGTACGTCTTGTAGGAGGCGTCTGTCCAGTTGCGCTGGTCCTCCATCTCAAAGACGTCCCCCGCAAAGCGTACCTCAGCCCACAGGTTGGGCACCACCTGATGTTTAATAGCTTGCATATCCAAGAATGGCTGGTGCGGCGAGACGTAGAGCGGGAATGAACCTTGCTCTTGCGAGCCGTCCACCTTTTCGACAATGCAAGGCTTTCCAGCACATTCCTTGATGGGATGTAAAACACAGAAGCCGATGCGATTACGCAAAAAGGTGGAGCGTGCTACCCCATCCATGGAAAATATGATCGTGCCGTGAGCGTCACCCTCGATGCTACCTCTCCAGAAGAAGTCGATATCGCCCTCCTTGTTCTCCACGTCGTAGCGGATCCGGAACGAGGATGAATCGGCTTCGATCTGGAGGTTGCTCAGTCGTGGCAACACAGTGCCCCAGTTGCGATCACGCACGGCGACGTAGACACGCCGCAGTATTTCCTGATCCTCATAACGTACATAACGCAGGTCGCCTTCCTCATAGACGACTGTCAACGGCCCGGCCCGGAGCAGGTGTTGCTCGGGCAGGTCCTCGTCCTTTCCGTAGTACAGCACGTTCTTCGGGATCATTCCTGCACCTCCAGCAATGGTCATAGCGAAAACGAGCGCGGTAATCAGCCGGTTAATCGGCTATGAACGCGCGCAGGTAGGCAATGCTGGATCTGGCCCATGCATCCTCAAGCGCGATGGTGTCCTCCAAGGTGGCCTGAGGAGGTGTCCACAGCTCCAAGATGGCGTTAACGTCGCGCCCCATGTGGCTTAACTTTTGCAACAGCCATGGGATGTCGAGTTGCCCCTGACCGGCAGGACGACCCTCAACCGTGAAGCCCATGTTGTGCGCGGCGCGAACGACTGCGAAATCCTTGATGTGCAGGTTCACGGTGAGGGGACCGAGCACCCTGACGACAGCCTCTGGTCCCTCCTGAGCGCCAAACGAATTCACTGTGTCCAGACAAATGCCCACGTAGTGGCTGCCTGTGCGGTGGATGATGTCCGCCAGCGTCGCTGCTCGGAAGCGATCGTGATTCTCAATGGCCAGGCAGACGCCGGCCCGTTCGAACTCGGGGATCACTATCCGCAGCAGGCTGACCACCTCGTCAGGCTCTGGATGATGGTCAGCGGTATCGATGACCACGCGCAGGATCGGAGAGCCAAAACGTTGCGCGAGCTCTAGATAACGCAACAAATGATCGGGTGCAATGCCACGCGTACCCACCTCGATGCAGACATTCTGTTCCCTGGCACGCGTCTGGAAGGTGGTCAGCTCCTCTGGCGACAGCCGATGCAGCGGCAGATTGTCGGCTACCTGAATCAGGTGCACGCCCAGCTCGGCCGCTTTGTTCAGCAGCCCCATCATTCCCAAGGGATGTTTGGGGGGGTGGCCTGGCGCGCCAACAGCCCAGCCGTAAGTAAAGGAGCTGATGCCTAAGCGCATAGGCATCCCCGACAGAGAATACCGCGCACACGGGATGTCCCGCTCACTTTGCTGCTGCCCTTCCTTGCGTGATGGCTTTGACCTCGGCCAGGACATTCTCGGGCTCAAAAACCTTCTTCCAGTCGGGCTGAAAGATGGTTTGTTTGGCGCGCGCGACGGCCAGCTTGGCGCCGTCCGAAAGCTGGGCATCAATGTAGCCGAACAGGATGCCGACGTTGACTTTCATATGGCCTAGCACGAAGTCGCGAGCAACCTGATAGGGTACCCCTCGCCGCACGGCCTCTTCAATGGCCTCGCTGATGACCACCTGGCACGTCAGCACCACGGTCTCTGCTAGTGCTGGTTCTAGGATGGCCATCTGTTCCACCGTGACTCTGTAGGCGTTCATCACCGGTGCAAATGCTTTGCGCGCGATGCGTTCGCCTCTCAGGTAATCGCTTTCAGTACCTTGCATCAGGGCGCACACGATGTTCTGTTTTGCCTTACCGCCCCAGAAATCGAGACGTGCTTCCGGGTCATCCTCATCGCATACGATGGGTGGATGGCATGGATGCACAACGAAATAACTGATGTCCTTGCGCTCAGGCAGCTCGCCGCCGTACGGGGCAGCCGGGTCAAGCAGGATCACCAGAGTACCACTTTGCAGCATTGGCACCAGCTCACTGGCTACTTTTCCAATCAGAACATCGGGGATCGCCAGTATGATCACCCCTGCTTCGCGAACGGCTTCCTCCGGAGTAGAGGGTGTCAGACCGCGCTCGCGCAATCGCGCGATCCCTGCCTCTCCCGCTTCGACATACAACATGCGAAACTCTGGTGCGTCCCTAAGCGCGGTAGCGATCCGCGTGCCGATCTTCCCGGCGGCTCCAAACAGTGCAATTGTTTCCATAGGATGTTTGGCATTGCCCCTTTCTGTGTGATCAATCTTGATCAATCTGCTGACGCTACGCCCTCCCCGGCAGCTGGCTTCCCATTTTCCCCTGTCCCATCGCCCGGGGAGGGAGGCTTGCAACCCCCTGCTTGCTGGCCGTGCTCGCTGTGCAACGCAATGGCCTTGCGCATAGTGTCCTCGGACTCGACCAAGTGCTCGCTCATGGCCCGGCGAGCGCCTTCCACATCCCCGCGCTTGATTTGCTCATAGATGGCGCGATGATACATTACTGCACGTTCTGGCGTACCCGGGACGTCAAAAGTGAACTGTCGCCACGTCAGCAAGATGTCTGCCACCGAGTCCAGCAGCAGGGAGAACAGCTCATTTTGGGTCGCGCGTGCTACAGCTGCGTGAAATGCGACATCGAACTCGGCGAAGCGATAGCGGTCGACGGAGAAAGTGCTCGCGTCGCGCAGAATCTGCTCCATCTCTTCCAAATCCTTGGGGGTGCGTCTTTGTGCCGCAAAACCGGCGTTGGCTACTTCGAGCACGCGACGAATCTCCATCACCTTTTCGCAATCAAACTCGGGATGCCCAGCACGTAAGAACATCATCAGCGACTGTGCGACTGCGTCTGCGCTCGGGCTGCGCACCGAGGTACCACTGCCTGGTCGCACTTCTAACAGACCTTTGGCGACGAGGGAGCGCACCGCTTCGCGCACCACAGTTCGACTCACACCAAACTGGCGTGCCAGCTCACGTTCAGGCGGCAGGCGATCGCCTGGTCGCAGTTCACCTTTGACGATCAGCTGTTCAATCTGTCCGGTCACACGGTGAACCAGCGTGGTCGAGCGCTGGATTGTTTTGAACAATTGAATCGTATCGGATACACTCTGTTCCACCATAATCCATCCCCTTTAGCGCGCATTGTTACCTGGGTAAGCCATTATGGTAAGACTGAAATCATAGTCCTTCTCGATCATCGCGTCAATCAAACCTATCAGCCTGGGAGTCGGGCGCTTCGGGCGCGATGGTTTCTATGACATGACCCTACCTGCTCTGCTCTTCAGCCTTTACTTGTTCTCCGGAACGGACGCTAAGAATTTGAACCACTTTGAGCAATGATTCAGCATCACCCACATTGCCGGGGAAGACCACATATGTCAGACCTGGGAAACGGCTCTCAGATCCTAAACGCCATACAGGCACGCCAGGCAATATTTGTCCTATGACCATTGCACGCCTGACACCCAAACCATACGCGGCCACATCGCTCGACGTGATACCCCCTTTCGCTACCAGGAAGCGCGGCCGGGTCGCAATGGCGCGTACGATGGAGACCAGACCTTCTGATATACGTCTGCCGATATCGAGACTGCGCTCGGCGGTTTCGCCAGTGACCAGTGTGCGGCTCGTGTACAGCAGGACGTTGCAATCGGCCTGCAACCGTTGATCCGTCTGTTGCGCCAAGCGTTTTACCTCCTGCTGCAACTGGCCGTCATCGAGTAACGCCTGAACGGGGACCTCGAGGCTGCAAACATCGGACCCGGCGAGGAGAGCGTTAACCTGAGCTGTGGTGCGTGGTACATGGGAACCGACCACAATCAGGCCGCCGTTCCCAGCGGTCAAGTCAAACTCGGTATGCTGGAGCAATGGGCGCGGCGCCAGCCCGGCGCGCACCTGTACGAAGGAGGCAGCGGTGCGATACAGAAAACGCTTTCCTTGTGCTTCGGCATGCAACAGGCCCAGAACGAACACTTGGAGGTCGCGCATGCTAGCAGCATTGACCACGCACATGCTTCCACGTCGCAGGCTGGACAGCTTCTCAAAGACCCGATTGGGGCCGCCGAGCCGCAGGTCGTCTATGCTGATGGAAGCCACATCGTCGGCACGGACGGCACCCTTTGTTTTTTCTTCCACCCAGTGCCGCAGGTTGGAGGAACGGTAGCCGAAGACGACGTCTTGGGCAAACTCGGTTTCACCTGCTGGCACTAGTCGCTCTCCATCGGCGACATAGTGGATATCGTGGATGGTGTAGCGTCCACCTTCAAGGAAGAACGGGATAATCAGCCAGGCATCGAACTCGTGTTGCAATGCCTGTGCTAGCGCCTCCACCTCGCCAGGGAAGTGCCCGCGCAGAGTGGAATCGCTCCGGCTCACCACGACAAACTCGCGCCCTGAGCGGCGCCTCGCTTCTAGCAGGTTGTGTCCAATTGTCGCGTTGAGTGTTGCTGCCTCGGCACAGGACAGGCTGCGCGAATTGGTGAGCACATAGAAGGCGGGCAGCTCGCTCTCGAGCTCAGCGCATAGTGTCTCCACTGACCATTCTGTGAGCACAGGGATGTCGTACACCGTCTGAGTGCCGGTGGGATCGTCGTCTAGCACGACGACCTTGCGTCGACTGGTGCGAATTTGTTTGCGAATCTCTGGCAGTAGGTCAGTTGCCCACTCTGGAGGCAACCTGTCAAGCATTTCCTGGCGATTCATAGAGGTTCCCTTCGTAGCTCAATCTTCCTGTGCGTGCAAGTTCACGCACGAGAGCAACTCCTTCGGTCAAAGCGTCAAGGTAGATAGCAAAATCAGCCCCGAACGAGATCACGTTGAAGCCTATCTTTAACCATTCCTGCGCCTGGGCTAGGGTGCGCGGTTGAATGGCAGCAGCAAGCTTATGTCGCCTTGCCACCTCTACTACCTGTTGGAGTGCTTGAAACAGACGCGGGTGATTCAGCTGTCCAACAATACCCAAAGAGTGGCTGAGGTCAAAATGACCCACCCACAATACATCCACCCCGGGGGTGGCTGCAATTTCTTCCAGATGGTCAAGGCCTTCTTGACTCTCAATCTGGCAGATAATGGTCGTGTTTCGGTTAGCCTCTGCGAGGAACTCGGTGGCGTTGACGGGCCGGAAGTCTGTGTTGGCTGTGCCAAGTGCCACGCCACGTTCACCCAAAGGAGCATACTTGGCTGCACGGATGATGGCGCGTGCTTCGGCGCCATTTCTGACGTTGGGTGCCATAATGCCTTGTGCTCCGGCGTCCAGGCAGCGTGCAATGAAGTGATATTCGATCTGGGGAACACGCACGAAGGTGGCAATCGGAGTACCCTTGAACAATGCCAACAGGGTAGCGACCTCCCGGAAGCCGAATCCTGAGTGTTCCATATCCACGACCACGAAGTCGACCCCGGCGCATTCGAGTATGCGCGCAATGCCGGGGGATGTAAACTCGATCAACATATGCCCCACGGGCACTTTGCCCTGCGCTAGAATTTGTCTGAAACGATTGGGTTTCACGCGTTCGTCCCTTGTTGTCCTTGTGTAATAGCTTTGATCTCGCGCATCACATTTTCTGGCTCAAAGATCTTCTTCCAATCGGGTTGCAAGATCATTTTTCTGGCGCGCTCGGCAGCTTTTCTGGCGCCGTCAGACACCTGTGCGTCGTAGAACCCGAAGAGGATGCCTGTGAAAATACCCATGTGGCCGAGCAAGAAATCGCGCGCTGCCTCCTCTGGCACGCCGCGACGGATGACTTCGTCAAGACCCTCTCGCAGTGCCAGCATCAAGGTGAGCGCCATGGTCTCCGCCATGGCAGGTTCCAGCAGCACCATCTGCTCGACCGTGATGCGATGGGCGCGCACCACTGGAGCAAACATTGCCCGTGCCAATGCCTCGCCACGCGCGTAGTCGGCCTCCGATCCCTGCATCAACGCACAGACGATTGCTTGCTTGGCCGCAACCCCACCGAAAAAGTCCTGACGCGCCGCTGGGTCAGTCTCCTCTTTTATGATGGAAGGATGACACGGGTGGGTAACAAAATAGGCGATGTCGTCACGCAAAAGGAGCTCACCACCGTGAGGCGCAGCAGGGTCGAGGCAACACAGCATCGCACCGCTTTTCATCTGGGGGACGACCGTTCGGCTCACTTTGCCAATCAGAACATCCGGTATTGCCATCACAACGATGTCAGCCCGTAGTATGGCGTCCTCGAGTGGGGTAGGGATGAGACCCCGTGTACGCAGTCGTTCCTCACCTGCTCCAGAGGCTTCGACATACAACACCTCATACGCCGTCGTCCTAGCAAGATTGTTGCTGATGCGGGTGCCCATCTTTCCGGCGGCACCCAGCAAAGCCACCGTCTCGCTCATAGTCACCTCTCATCATGTCTCACACAGGTTCTTCTCCGGTGGCAGCTGCCCAACGCTGTGCCAGCGATCGCAGCTTGGTCTGAAAGCCGGGCTGATGGATGACTTCGCGATTAACTGTATGCTCAGGCACTCCACCCTGCAGGACTGTCAAGACGTTGTGACAGGCGCCCAACCCATTTCCGCGGTAGAGCGCATCCGACCATGCGATGCGGTGCGGTGTCAGAATGACATTGGGCAGAGCAGCTAGCGGATGATCGGGGGGCAAAGGTTCCTGTTCAAAAACGTCCAGCCCAGCTCCCGCGATGCGACGTTCCTGTAGAATGGCCACCAGGTCTGCCTCCTTGACGATCCCACCGCGCGCCACGTTGACAAAGAACGCGGTTGGCTTCATCAGAGAGAGCAGCCTACGGTCGATCATGCCCCTTGTTTCATCATTAAGAAGGCAGGCGACCGCCAGGAAATCAGACTCACGAAACAGGGTCTCGAGATCAACCAGCTCTACACCCAGCCGCTGCGCTTTGGTAGGGCTCGCGTAAGGATCGCAGGCAAGCATACGCGCTGGACCGAAGGCGTGAATTAGCCGAAACATCTGGGAAGCGATGTTGCCCAACCCTACTGAGCCGAACACTTTCCCGGACAGGCTGACACCGCTGTTTTCGATTGTAAGATCGCGTCCTCCGCTGCGCGTGAGCCGGTCCCTAGCTGGCAAATTCTTAGCCAACGCTAAGAAAAAAGCCAGAATGCCCTCCGCAACTGGCTGGCGCACCGCTTCAGGGGTGATGGCAAGCAAGATGTCTGCAGCAGTACACGCTGGCACGTCAACCATATCATAGCCAGCTCCCCAGCGCGCGATGATCGTCAGGCGCTCATTCCCGATCAGCGATGCCGTGGTATATCGTGGTTTCAGGGTGATCACCGCGTCGTAACCTCTGATATCGTCTGATACCACCACATGGCCTTTCACCGGGAAGAAGCAACACTGTACGAAGGGGAGCGGACCGAACACTTGGTCCAGAAAAGGCTCTAGCAATCCAGGAGCATCACTTTTGAAATCATCAGAAACGCCAACACGGAAAGAGATCTCTTTCATCAGTTTCTCTCGACTATGATCGGGTCCTGTCTCCAGCTTTTGGTATGCTGGCATACCATACGATGAAACAAACTATAAATTTTCCCTGGGACTATGTCAATTCTTGAACCGGGGTGAGCTTCAAGGAGGGCACATCCCTGCAAGCAATGACACGGTCTATGAGCACTTTTCTTAACCTCTCATTTGCCCTGACCTGCTGCCATGCCCCAATTCACAGCTCAGGAGCGACCTGATGCAATGGGATGGCGCCATCTGATTCAACCAGGACTGTGCCGCCCACAAAAACTCCCCCGACACCCGGTTTGTGCAGCCCGGGGTGGATGCACAGCACCATCCCGGGCTCAACTGGCACCTCCGATTCAGGCGTAACGGCCGGCAGCTCGGGATGGTCCAATCCGTCGCCATGTCCCAGGTCGTAGGCATGCCACCTGAGCCAGCCGGCGTCTTCCAGGACAGTCAGCTCCGCTCTGGCGACGTCACCGATCGTGTTGCCAGGGCGGGCAGCGCGCACTCCGGCCAAATAGCCGGCATAAGCCACTGAGTACATCTCTCGCTGTTCTGCGCTGGGTGTGCCGGTATGAAAAACACTAGGCACTTGGGTGAAGTACCCATTTACCTGGACGGCAAATTCCGCAACAAGTATTTCTCCTTCGCCCAACCGGCGTTCTTCCGGAGGTCTGATCAGTTCCTGCGCGGCTGGTGCAATCACTGAGAGCATCTCCTCTGCTCCCATAGCCCGCGCGGTTGCCTCGGCTGCGGCGATAACCTCGTACTCGGAATGGCCTGCCTGTGCTGCACTACGAGCTGCCGCCAGCGCGGCATCGGCGACCCGTGCCGATTCGCGCATCAGGGTTGCTTCGGCAGCACTCTTACGCAGCCTAAGTTGCTCCAAGATATGAGGCACTGGCACCAGTTTGCGCCCGCCCAGTGCCTGGCTGAGCATCTCGTGCAAGCTGTGCGGCAGCTCGTCCACTACGGAGTCTCCACCAATCAGCCCGACGCTAGCATTAGACGGGCTACCCCTGTCGAGGATGGCGCAGCAGTCGCGCACTAAGCCCTCCAAATTGCCACTGGCCCGGACGTCCTGCAGCCAGGACATCTTGCGCGCTCGCTCCAGATCGAAAGGAAAACGCACCAGCAGGCTGGGCTCGCCTTCGGGCAGGATGACTAGCATGGCGACGTTAGCCACGTAATCTGGCTTATAGCCTGATAAATAACGCACCTGACCACGCTTCCAAGAATAGATCACCAATGCGCCCAGTTCCATACGCGCCATTACTTGGCGTGTCGCCTGAAGCCGCGTCTGATATTCCTGCTTGCTGATGCCCTCACACGTGCGGGCGCTGTCGTCCGGCATGCTCCGATTCATCTGTTGTCTACGGTACAAACTCAGGAAGCCCCAACCGGTAGAAGCGGTTGGGATTATTGTAGAGCCATTCTGCTGCAAGCTGGACTGCTTCTTCCTCCTCCAGCCAACTGCTCTCTACGAGATCGGTCAGTGCGGCTGCAATGGTCTCACGCGCCAACGTCAGATGGGCCATAGAATGCGCAGGCGATAGGAAGTAATCGCCACCAAAGCCGAACACTTTCGTGTGTGGCACGGTGAGAACAGCGCGCTTGAGCAACTCCTGACTGTAGAGTGGATCTATCATGTGCACCCAGCACAAGTTCAGGTGCACATTAGGATAGTTCTTGGCCAAGAACAGAGCATCGCCTAAATAGGGCCAGTTGCCATGGAAGAGGTCGAAACGCACCCCTTTATGCAGTTCCAGCACAGGGGCCAGGTGGGCTGCGTTAGCTTTGTCCACTCGATTGCGTGCATTCGCTAGATGACCGGTATGGACCTGGACCGGGAGCTCTAGCTCGCGTGCCCAGCGCATCATTTGGTGAAACAGATAATCATCCAGCGGCTTCGAGTCCGGCCACGCGAGCTGTTGGCGCGGATCAATCAACAAACGATTGAACAGGCGCTCCGCATCGCTGCGGGATGGCAGCTCATAGGCGATGATACGCCGATAGGCAGATTGGTCTTTAAAGGCGACAACACCTTTTTCGACAGCACGCTCAATAAGCGTGTATAGGGCTTCTTCATACTCTGCCAGCGATGTGATGCTTTGTTCGGCCAGGCTGCTGACAAAATCAATGAAGTCATACAGGCGGATCTCATGGTAGTAGGGCAGCGAGAACACTGGATGCCATATGATAGGCAGCTGAAAACGACCCTGAAGGAATTGCCGCAGCACTGGGCTGCCAAAATAGCGCACAGGGCGTTCCCACGGAGGCGGGAAGAGCACATCGGCGACCACGGCTTTGATGCCGGCCTCATCGAATAGGCGCAGATAGTCCGCTTCGTCTTGTCCGGCCAGGTGCTCTGCCACAAGTTCCAACGACTCTCGTGTTATCTCCTCAATATCATACTGTTGTTTCAACATCAGGCGCGTCACACGCGCGTAGGCTGTGTGCCGGCAGGCTTCCCAAAGGCGCTCGAACAGGGGCCATTTTTCGCCTGTGCTGACGTCGGGATCCTGTAGGAAACCGATTTCACGATCGGTAGCTCCAGCTGACCATAGGTCACTGATCAGGTACATAGTCGTCAGAGCAGCGATCGGTTCACACGGCAAGTCTCTTAGGTCGCGCTCCGGGCCCCGCAGGTGCTCGTGGCAATCTACAACGGGCATCTGCGCAATGCGATCGAGCAACCGGTTGAAGACAGGGCTAGGGGAACGTAGCATCAAAATTCTCCTCTGGTAATCTATCTGTGCCCCACAAGCAACAGCTTCTGAAATGCTGCCTTACCGCTGCGACACGCACAATGCACTTGTCTATGTGTAGAGTGGCAGCCCGTCTGTTCCGACGTCGAATACTTCGATCGTACCGAATTCGTCCTCGGTGACGTAGAGCTTGTGGCTGCCCGGAGGACCAAACACACAATTGGTGGGCATTTTACCCTCTGTCTTGATACGCTCGACCACCTGACCATCAGGTCCGAGCACTGTGACATCTCCTTGACCGAAGACGGTCACATATAGGCACCCATTCGCTCCAAACTTATGTCCGTCCGGGAATTTCATCTGAGCCGGGCTGTCTGGGTCAGCTACGTTGCCGAAGTATTGCCGGCCACTGACGATGTGACCATCTCGCCACTCGTAGCGCCAGACGATGGCCGGGATCATCTCGTTCACATACAGGTTTTCATCCGGTCCAAAGGCAATGCCGTTCGGGAACTTCATTCCCGAGTCGATCTTGACCACCGCGCGAGTTTTGGGGTTGATCCGGTAGATGCGTCCATCCATTGGGCAAGTGGCCCAATCGGGTCGCACTTTCCCTCCCGGCGCGAAATCCTTAACCAGGATGCCCGAATCGGTCATGTAGATTTCGCCGTCAGGCCCAATCGCTAAATCATTGGGGAAGAGAAATGGTTCGCCGTCGCACTCGGTTGCGAACACCTCAATCTGACCATCCATGGTGACGCGCAGCAGTGCGGGCAAACTTCCCGACTCGGCCACCCAGATATAACCATGCCGATCTACTGCCAGTCCGTTGGGCCGACCAGTCCTGGCAATAATGCGCTTCTCCTTTCCATCGGGGCTGATATGGGTCACGCATCCGCGATCCGACCCCATCTCAACCACCAGGAAGCTGCCATCCGACAAGAGCACCGGTCCCTCGGGTACACTGAGTCCTGTACAGAAGATCATCGATCAAAACCTCCCTGAATAGTTTTATGGTCTTCGGTATGGGGAACGTGCGATGCGAAAATACATAGCCGCATCAAAGCGCCTTCTACCGTGATATGTTGCCTTCGATGGCGACAGCACGCACAGGAGATCCATCGCCGCCCTCGAGTTTCAGAGGAAGGGCAATGAATGTCACCTGGTCTGTGGAAAGCGCAGTCAGGTTGGCAAGCCCTTCCACGATGACGATTTCAGCGTGCAGCAGCGCTTGATGGACCGAGATAAGCTCTTCGCGGTCGTCCATTGAGGCCACGGCAGGTGTCTCGACGCCGAGCAAGGAGATACCACGCTGGGCAAACCATTCTGCCAGTGGCAAGCTTACACGCGGGAAATGAGTGCGATAGTCTGGCAGGTCGGCATGAGCACTCCAGCCGGTTCGCAGCAGCAAGCGCGCGCCCTGAGTCACCTTGCTGGCGTGAGGGGCGAGATGTTCTACTGTGATCAGCTCGCGTGGCCTAAGGAAGCTCAGGTCGATCACCCATGCGGGGCCAATGCATTTCTCCAGAGACAGATTCTCCAGTGTCAGGCTGCCCTCGAGAAAGTGTGCCGGCGCATCCAGATGGGTGCCGGCGTGGGAATGAAGGTGAAGCAGTCTTGTATGCCAACCTTTGGCAGCAAAGGTGGATTGGTCTTCGTACTCTACGCCTTGCATACCCGGGCGCAAAGTCAAACTCAAATCAACGATACGAGCCACAGTCAACCACCTTACCCTTCTATTTCACCGCGCCTAGGGTTAGGCCACGGACCAGATAACGTTGCATTAAGAAGCTAATGATGAATAGAGGGAACATAGAGACAATCGAAGTAGCCCCAATTTCACCCCACTGCACCATCATTTTGCCGAAGAAGTTCACGATGTAGACCGAGAGCGTTACGGCTTGCGACTTAGTTATCGCAACGGCGAAGAAGAACTCAGCCCAAGAGAAAATGAAACAGAAGACCCCTGTGGCCACCAATCCGGGCGAGACTAGTGGAAGAGCGATGCGCCAAAATGCACCCAGTGGTGAACACCCATCCACCAGAGCCGATTCCTCGATTTCGCGAGGTATTTCCATAAAGAAACCTCGCATCATCCACACCGCATAAGGCAAGTTGAAAGTGAGGTAGATGAGGATGAGCGCTTGATGAGTGTCCATCCATCTCAGCGCTTTGAAGAACAGCAGAAACGGAAAAATGACAGCGACAGGTGGCATAAAGCGCTGCGACAGGATGAAGAAGGGAAGATTGTCCCCACCCACCCGGTAGCGTGCCAGTGCATAGGCAGCCAGTGAACCTATCAGAAGCGCCAGAAGCGTGGTCGAGGTAGAAATGATAAGGGTATTGCTCAACGCCTTCAGGCCGCCCGTCTTGATCACATGCTCGAAGTACACCAGGCTGGGCGTCTGAGGGATCCACACCGGGGGATTCCTCAAGAACTCATTGGGTGTCTTGAAGGCTGTCAAAACGATCCACACGATCGGAAACAGGAAGAACGCGAGAGCGATCAACGCGATGGGATAGCGAATAGCCTGCGACAACCACTTACGCGTGTGTAAACCCATAGTCACTCACCTGTGCTTATGAACTACTATTGTCACTTACATTGCAGTGCTGGGCCCAAGACCCACAGCAGGAACACTTCATGTCGCACCCCACGTCAGGTCAAACCTACGGAATGCACACTTGATTCGGTGACCTGCTCCATCTCCATCAACCTTCCACCGTTGCTCTGAAGGCTTTGAGCAGATAGGTCAGAAACAGGGCTAAGAAGACAAGCAATACAAAAGAGGCCGCAGCGCCATAGCCGAGGCGGAAGAACTGATAGCCCGTCTGGTAGATGTAAAATGAGAGCGTCTCTGTAGAGTTGCCTGGCCCCCCGCCGGTCAGCGTGAAGATGATGTCAAAGAATTTCAGCGCATCAAGCCCCCGAATGAGAAGCGCCACAATAATGATGGGTCGCATCAAAGGCAACGTCATGTACCAGAGCTTGGCCCATCCAGAAGCGCCATCGATGTCCGCCGCCTCAAAGACTTCTGGATCCATCACAGCCAGACCAGATAGGAAAACGAGGAACATAAAAGGTGTCCACTGCCAGATCTCGGTCACCAGGATGGCGAAGAGTGCCGTTTCCGTTTTGGCCAGCCATGTATAGGTGAAGGGTTGCCCGATGATCCAGCCGATAATCTGATTGATGGGACCATATTGCGCGTCCCAAAGAAGCCGCCACGTGTAGCCCACCACTACTGGCATCACCATCACTGGCAACAGCAGAGCTGCCACAATGACCCGCTTGCCTTTCATCTCGCCCGACAACAACTGAGCCAGGCTAAAGCCCAGACCAAATTCGACGCTTACGCCCACTACCACGACGAGCAACGTGATCAGCAAAGAATGGAGGAAACGCGGTGTGCTGAACAGCTCAATATAATTGCCCAGTCCAATAAACGGTCGTTCCTGCAGGCCAATTTCCCATTTGGTCAGGCTCAGACCTAGAGAGTAGATGGTTGGGAATATTGTCACCAGCAGGATAACCAACATACACGGGGCGACGAACATCCAGGGGATGAGATTGCGTTTTCTGCGCTGAGGCATCCCCGAGCTCATTGCTATGGCCTCGCTCGCAGCTGCCATTTGTGTCGTCCTCCAACCTCTCTTGAGAGTCACGTACAGCGTATCGTGAAGCCTATGTCAGTCGTCATCCAAGTAATCTAGATACCAGTTACATGTGATCGGTGCCCCGCAGGCTGTCATGTGTCCACGGGGCACCGACACGTGGGTGGTCTATCTTACTCCGTTGGCACCTCGACCGTGGGCCCAAGGCGGTTCCACGGGTTCTTCAGCCACTGCTCATACGCTTTCTTCTGATTCTCGACGCCGAGTCGCTCAGTGATGGCATCCCACTTGGCGGCTGCTTCATCCAGAGCAGCTTTGGGGTCTTTACCGGCGTATGCAGCTGTGAGGGCATTATCAATGGCCTCCATATATTCGCGCGCGCCCGGGATGCCCAGCTCATACTGGCCGGACATGCCTGCCTTCTTGAGGGTGTCAAGATACTCACCAGCCTCGGGCCAGGCGGAGCGGTACAGCGGCGAGCTGAAGTGGGACAGGCGATAGGGGTCGCGCAAAGCGAATGGGAGCATCACGCGCTGCAGACTGATATCCGGGCTGGTCATCCACTGGATGAACAGATAGGCCGCTTCCTTGTTGGCGCTGGTGGCGGTGACGCACATGTTGAAACCACCTGCCAGCGTGGGACGCCCACCCGGCTGCGGCATATAGCCCACCTTGCCGACAACCTTGCTGGCCGGCACCCAGGCCAGCTGCTTGGCCGTGTCACCGTACCCGGCTGACCAACGGCCAATGGGTGGCCACGTGACGATCATGGCCACTTTGCCGTCCATCCAGGCGCTCAAGACTTCCATAAAGCCCCACTTTTCGACGCCAGGCGGCATCACCTTGTTCTGTTTCACCATATCGGTGAGCAACTGGACGCCGATGTCGCTGTTAATGGTGGCCTTCATATTCTCGTCGAAGAACTGGCCGCCGCGGCCGCTGAAGGGACCGACAAACCAGGAGTAGGCTTGACCCTCGATGCGCTGAATGGCCAGTCCGTAGAGCTCGGGCGCATATTTGTTGGTGAAGAATTCAGCGGCATCGTACATCTGCTGCTCCGTCTCGGGAGGTACCAGCTCGTAGCCATACTTCGCCTTGAACTCAGCCTTGTTGGTCTCATCCTCAAATAGGTCCTTGCGGTAGTAGAGGATGAAGACGTCCCCATCGTCATACAGGCCGTAGGTAACGCCGTTGATCTTCATGACCCCTTCGGAGCGATAGACCGGCAGGAAGTCCTCCATGTCGGCCGGGTTCATGTACTTTTCGATGTAGGGATCCAGCGGCTCCAGAGCACCAGCGTTGACATAGTCCTGCATCCACATTGGGGACAGGTCGATGGCATCGTAGGCGCCACCGCCGGTCAGATGGTCCTGCAGCGGTTTGGTGTACATGTCCAGATAGGCCAGCTCGATCACGTTGACCTTGATGCCGGTCAGCTCCTCCCAGATTGGGGCCATCGTCAGGGGATCTTGTGCTTGCAATCCAGCCTCACGCACATAGTTGATCGTAGTGCCCGCGAATTTCTTGGCCGCCTCGACGGCGCACTGTGATGAACTGCCCTGGCAAGGTTCCTGCGCGTACGCAATCGGAGCCGCCAGGCCCAGCAGCATGGTGACTGCCAGCAAGACACCTAGAACCTTGAACATTTTGGTACTCATCGGGTCCTCCTCCATTCATGGATCATAGAGTTTCAATGGTTGAGCAACTACACTGTTGTTCGTCATACCGCTCTCATTTCTGACAGGCCATCTTTGCCTCCTGAGTAACCGTTTTTGCCCGATTTGCTTTTCCACTTGCGAACACGTCCGTCTCCGAGCAGGCCAAACTCGGGGACTACACTAATCACGCGACTGCCACGTAGGAATAGCTTTGCCGATCGACCTCGAGCGATGTCTGTTAGGATGATCTTCTCGCGATAACGCGTGTCTCACCTCCTTTCATCTGATTGGATGTAACGGCGCAGAAACTCGATCGTCCTTTGTGCGGCCGTGTCCGGGTCCGGCAGTGGCAACATTTCGGCCGAGACATATCCTTGGTAGTTCATATCTCGTAGGGTGGCAAAGATGCTGTCATAGGGCATGTGTCCACTGCCCGGGTAACGTCGATTCGTGTCAGCAATGTGGACGTGCCAAAGCAGGTCGCCTGCCTGTCGCAATCCTTCTTCGATTGAGGCATCCTCGATGTTCATGTGAAACAGGTCGAGCATCAAGCCCACATTGTCGCAGCCCATCGCTTCAATGAAACGGCGACCCTCAATGGCATTGGGGATGAAATCACTTTCATAGCGATTCAGGGGTTCCAGAGTTATCTTGACACCGCGCTCAGCCGCGTACAGGGCTACTTTGCGTAGACGTTCCACTGCGACGCTGTAGGGGTCAGCGACATCGCCCAGCAGGCGCAGCTGGCCACGCAACCGGCCAATATTGACCATTGCACCTAGGTAAGCGGCCAGATCGATCACCAAGCGCGTGCGCTCCTCCGCTCGGCGATACAGGTCATCGTCTGCCGTTACCAGGCAGAGGCCATCTGCGCCGAACAACTCGCCGGTTACCACCTGGGGAACCTCCAGCCCAGCGTTCTGGATGGTCGCCTTTACCCATGCCCAGTCCAACCCTGCAGGATCGCGCACCATGAATTCGATGCCGCGGTAGCCCATACGCGCTGCCTTGGCCACCTTTTCCTCAAATGTGCCACTGAGGAGAGCTAACGGCCCGTAAATCACGTCTGGTCCATTCACCACCACGCCTGGCTTCATCGCGAGCTCACCTGCATATCGGGGGCAGAGGTATGCTGGTATACCGTATGACCGATTCCATTATATGATCTCCATCCCTTCGTGTCAACTGGTAGAAGCTGCCGAATTGCCCACTGGAGAGACATTGTCTCATCTCTTTATTGCAACAGCTTCCCGAGCCGCTTTGACAATATTTGTAACAGCCATACCGTATCGGTCCAGCAGGGCAGCGTAGGGGCCTGTTTCTGTAAAGCGGTCTGGGATGCCCACACGCTTTACCGGAACGGGGTATACATCGCTCACGACTTCGGCCACCGCGGCACCCAGCCCGCCTATGATGTTGTGTTCCTCTGCGGTGACCAGGGCACCTGTCTCGCGCGCGCAACGCGCTATGGTCTCCGCGTCCAGCGGCTTGATGGTGTGTATTTCCACAACTCTGGCATCGATTCCTTCGTTAGCGAGGAGTTCTGCGGCTTCCAGGCAGCGGCTGAGCATCAGACCGGTGCCCAGCAGGGTTACATCCCTGCCCGGTCGCACATCCACCGCTTTGCCGATGGTCGGTTCGTAGGTGTGGTCAAACAAGACCGGCACCTCATTGCGGTTCAGGCGGAAGTAGACCGCTCCCTGCCAAGCCGCGACCTGAGGCAATAGCTTGGCCACCGCCACGGTGTCGCTGGGCACCACCACGGTCATGTTGGGCAGGCTGCGCATAATGGCGATGTCGGTGATAGCATGGTGGGTGGGACCATCGAACGAGTCCGAGATGCCCCCATAGGCGGCCATCAGTTTGACATTTGCCTCCCCGTAGCAGCAATGGGTGCGGATCATCTCCAGCGCGCGCGTGGCGAGCAGGAACGCAAACGTATTGGCGAAGGGGATTTTACCGCTGTAAGCAAGACCGACGGCCACATCCACTAGGCACTGCTCGGCGATTCCCACGTTGAAGAAGCGGTCTGGGAAGGCTTCCTGGAACATATAGCTGAAGTCCGAGTTGGAGACATCTGCGCTGAGCACAACCACATCCGGGTTGTCATGACCCAGCTGCACCAATGCCTCACCGTACGCTTTGCGCATCAAGACCAGCTCTGCCATGCTCTTAGTCCCTCCTCCAGCTCGGCCATAGCCTGTTCATACTGCTCCTTGTTGGGGGGCATGCCGTGCCAGCGGTTGTCGTACTCCATAAAGCTGACACCCTTGCCCTTTGTCGTGTGGGCGATAATGATACTGGGCCGTGCGTGTACTTCGTCGGCACGGTCAAGCGCATTGAGAATCTCGCCCATGTTGTGGCCGTCGATTTCCTGAACGTGCCAACCGAATGATTCCCACTTCGCTGCAACAGGCTCCATGGGCATCACATCTGCCACTGCGCCGGTCTGCTGGACGCCGTTGTAGTCCAGGATGGCTTTCAGGTTGCCCAGACGATACTTGGCGGCTGTCATCGCGCCTTCCCACACGACACCGGCATTGATCTCACCGTCCCCCAACACCACGTACACGCGTGCGCGTGAAGCGCGGGCTGAGGGTGCTGTGGCGGCGGATGGCTTTGGCTGGCCCATTTTCAGCGCCAAGGCCATCCCGACTCCAATGGCGACCCCATGGCCCAGCGGTCCGGCACATATCTCCACGCCAGGCAATTTGACACGATCGGGATGTCCTTGCAGCCGGCTGTCCAGTTGACGGAAGGTCCTCAGCTCTTCCACCGGGAAGAAACCACGATGGGCCATCGCAGTATAGAGCATGGCACACGCGTGGCCCTTGGAGAAGAGCAGTCGGTCGCGCTCCGGCCAGTCGGGACGCGACGGATCAAGCCGCAGGTGGTGGAAAAGCAGCGCGGTTAGGATCTCGGCCACCGAAAAGGCACCGCCCAGGTGACCTGTTTGGGCGTTGTAGACCATCTGGAGCACCTGAATGCGGAAAGATTGTGCCTTGGCAGAGAGCTCGCGGATCAATGTTTCCGAATGATAGTGCATACCCCCAAACCTCCCTATGCGTGGCGAATTGCCTCGTCCAGCGATGCGCGCAGGCGCTGCAGGCGTGATGGGCGCTCGGATACGAAGCGTTCAATGCCGCTCAGGATCCATTCGGGTGTCAGATGGGCCTCGTCCAACACCTCTTCCACACTACCGCCAGTGCGCCAGCGATTGTCCCAGTCGCTAGACAGGGCGTATTCCTCGGCCAACTCATTGAACAGCCAATCGCTCATTAAGCGGCGTGCCTGGGTCGTGATTACCGTGGAGTCAATGCGGTCGGCGGGGGACAATACGCGGAGGCGATAGTCCTCGGATTGCAGCGCAAACAATTCTGGGCTCGTAGCGCACACGATTTTCACGTTCAGTCCTCGTCGATCGAGCTCAGGCAGCAACTTGATCGTATTCGCAACAGCACTAGTTCCTTGCACGATCAAGGTGCCACCTCGCGGCTGGTCTGCGCGATAACCGCGGAGCACGTAGGCACCGCGCGCCGCTTCAAAATGCGACGGGATGCCCAACTTCTCTCGATCCGACACCTCGATGGGCGGCCGCGTCAGGTGGAGCGCTACAATGGGAACGGGCTGTTGCAGCGCTGCACCCAACAAGACGGGCACCTCATTGTATTCCCACGGATGCAGGTTGATGATGGAGCCCTCTGGGAACAGCTGGGTCACGCCGGGGGCAAAGATGCCGAAATGGGTGCGGCTGTCTTCCGCCGTCTCAGGTCCGGAGTGGCCGGCGACCCATAATACCTTGCCAACCTTCCACTGGCAGTCCTGTGCCAGCTGGCTGAACAGGCGGAACATGCCATATTTAAGATAGGAAAAGGACCCATATGTGGAACACGCTCCCCAGAAGCCATCAAACTCCTCTTCCGGGTTGAGAGCGAAGTTCACAGTTGCTATACCGACCAAGATACCTGCGTTGGCAAATTCCGTGATCTCCTGAGGCAACAGGACACCCTCGGGGGAGCCGTAGCGCTCGTACCACCCGTAGCCAGGAAAGTCTCCGTAGGGCTCGGCGAAGCCAATGATGTTGGTTGACCCTGCTAGGTCGGCGGAACAGGCGATGAACAAGGGGCGACCATACTCCCGCGCTCCGAATGCGTTGACCCAAGCACCCCATTTTGCCAGCGCCATGCGATTCGCGATTATCGTCCCGGGCCTGACATACAGGTCAGCCGGATAGTTGCGGTAATCATAGATGCGTTCGTCCTTGTAGGGATTGCCCCGCCGGCCCAAGCGGAATGCAGGTATCTCTTGAGGTACTGCTTCGCCCAGCTCCACCAGCCGGTCAGCCAGATAATCCACCAACGCCTGGTCACGGTGAAGCACGTTGATGACGGCTTTGAGATTGGCCTCGAATTCCGCGCGTAACGCCATAGGGTCACTCGGAGCACAGCCACCGAAGTTGACAAACTCTACTCCGTATTTTTCAGCGAACGGGCGTTTGGTCTCCCAAAACAGCTCACAGTTGAGTTTGTGCGGCACACCGTGCACCAGATTGTCATACTTCAAGTAGCCGCGTCCTTTGCGCGTCTTGAACCAGGCCATGCTGGGTCTGCGTTCGGGGTTGTCCGTTAACACCATTGAGAGGATCGCCTGAGTCACCGCATTCCAATCTTCGCCGTTCTCAGTGCCGAATACGCGCCAACCGTGCGCTGCGTACCAGTCACCTGGGCGACCATACACAGCGCTGCTGATAGGATGGTCATCTATGCCAAAGTCATTCCAATCGACCAGATGGTACAAGTTGTCCAGAGCCAGGCCCCAGGCAGAATTCATTGTTTCGTAATTGGCACCGGGGGTCAATCCACCTTCTCCCTCGATGACGAACACTTTTACCCCCTCAGCGCCGGCACGTTTGAGCGCCAGTGCTTCGCCTGCTGAAGCAGGGCTACCGTGACCGGAAGGCCCCGTGTTGAACTTGAGGAAGAGCGTTTTTCCCTCCATCTCGGCATGTCCTGACAGTCCGCCACGATGGCGGAAATTGAGCAGATCTTCCCAGTACAACACATGTTTCCCCAGGTGGGACAGGTCGTAGCGAGCATCGCCGGTCTGCTGATACTTGATGCGTAGCGCCTCATTCAGAACCGCCAATGTACAATAGACCAGTGGTACCGTGTGACCGGCGCCTAAGATGAAGCGGTCGCCGAAACGTTTCTCCGGATGACGAATGTCCCAGCGCATGGCCCCACTCAGCAGCAGGCTGATCAGCATATACACTTTGGAGCGGGAACCGCCAGGATGGCCGCTTTGGCGATAGTTGAGGATCAGATCAATCAGGTTATCCACCATGTCCTTGATCTTTTCCCAATGATGAAAATGGCGGAACAGTTCTTCGTGGCGTTGCGTAATCTGTTCTTCAGTGACAGTTGTGGACACGAGCTCACTCCTCCATTTCGTGCTGAGATAACGTCACACATGTGACCAGGCTTCTTGCCAGACACGTTTAGTTCCAGCGATCACCAGTTCGGGGGTTTCGCCTGGCGCCTGCGGCTTGACCTCGAAGCCAACCCATGGGCGCTCGCTGCCCTCCCTCAGGTAACCGATGCGGAACAAAGCGCGCAGAAACTCCACCAGCTCCGGAACATCGTTGGATCCGCCAGGCCAGCCAAAACGGGGATGCAGGTCGCCGTAGCCGGGCGTGTTGGCATCCACCACAGCATTGCCGATGTGGATGTGGACGAGAAAGTCCTTGATAGCGGCCAGGGCTGTCTCCGCTTTTTCAAAGAGGAGCGGCAGGTGGCTCAGATCATACATCAGGCCGAAGTCTGGGTAGTCTTCCCGCACGATGCGGGCGTACTCAGCAGCATAGGAGCTTGGGCCGATCAAAGCTTTCTTATCAATGGCGCGATCAAAGATTTCACACGTCAATGCGATGCCTTTCTCGCGGCCATAGGCACATAGCTCCCGAGTGGACTTCACAAGTGCCTCCAATGCAGCTGTTCGGTCGGTGTCCCCGGGATCCCTGCCGGACAAATAGGCAACCCGGTGTGCACCCAACTCAGCCGCCTCGTCGATGCACTTCTTTAACTCGGCCACGGCGTGCTGCCGTTCCGCCTCATCCAAGCTGTTCAAATTGAGCTTCTGAAGCAACACGGCGGATTGGGCTGCATAACCGACCTTCATGTGGGCCGCTTCGATCACGGCACGGGTTGCCTTGCGTGCCTGTGGGTCCTTGATCCAGCCGATCTCAACAGCGCCGAAGAAAGGGTCTTCGGCGATCTTGCTCACCGTCTCGACAATAGGCCCTTCACCGCTGATGGTCTGCGGAAAGGCCATAAAGTGCACAATGCTCATTGTACAGTAGTTGCTCCAATGTTTGTCCACGCTCGGTTGGTCCTTTCTAGAGATGGAGTTGTCATAGTCAGTTTGTAACGCCTCATGGCTTTAGCAAAACTTTCATCGTGCTGGCACTCTTGACCAGCTCAAATCCTCTCACATATTCCTCTAATGGAAGAATGTGGGAGATAAGCGGCTTGAGCTGTACTTTGTCTGCCTCGATAAGTTGGTTCATTCTGCGCCAGGTTTCCCAGGTGCGCCCCATAATGCTTAGCAGCTTTATCTCACGACGTGTCATCTTGAAGAAGGGATTGAAAGTAACTGGCTGGCTGAAAGTACCGATGGTCACCACTGTGCCACACAGTCGCACCATGTCGAAGGCTTGATCGAACGCTTTTTGAGTGGCACCCATTTCCACTACCAGATCGGCACCGCGGCCATGGGTTAGCTCCAGCACGGCCTGCACCGGGTCCTCGCGTCCTGCATCTACTACGATGGCCCCACCGACGCAGCGGCGTGCCATCTCCAGACGTGGCTCGGCTAGTTCCGTGATCACTGTGTTGACGCCCCACGCCACAAGGGTTTGGGCGGCGAGAATGCCGATCGGCCCGGCGCCGATGATGACGGCCCAGTCGCCTGGATCGCGCCGTTCTACTTCTACAGCGTGGACAGCGATGCCAAAGTTCTCAAGCACGGCACCTTCTTCCAAGCTGAGCTTGTCTGGCAGAGGGCAGATAATCCTCTCCGGCAATACAGCGTATTCGGCAAATGCGCCTCGTTGCTTGCCGTAGATCTCGCGGTTTTCACACATGTTGGTAAAACCGCTGCGACAGGTTCGACAGTATCCGCAGTAGATCAAAGGATCGTTTACAATCCGGTCACCTGGTTTGAAGCGAGTGACAGCGTTCCCTACTTCGATCACGACCCCCGAAGCCTCATGTCCCAAGACGGCCGGCAGACGGAACGTTTTGTCGTTAGCAGCCCATTCGTTCCACTCATATGCCTTGGTCTCACCGACACAAATGGCACAGTACTCGACCTTGAAAAGCACATCATCCGGGTTCTTGATCTGGGGCTTCTCGATGTCCAAGAGAGATAACCCCGGGGCCGGTTTCTCTTTGACTAGAGCTTTCACCTCTATTCCTCCGTTGGCCTGTGACAAGTTGGTGCACACGCGGTCCCCAATGGGTCTTCCTGTGCTAACTGAGAACTTCTAGGCGGGTGACACCAGAATCTTGGCATGCTCTTCCTTGTGCCTGATCAGAGTGTTGAATCCTTCAAGGATGTCGTCCAACTTGATTTTGCCTGTGATCAGCGCTTCGCCGTTGAACGCATTGCTTGCCATAACCTGTATGGCCTCGTCGAACAGGCCGTAGCCACCCATGCTGCCCATTACGACCTTTTCTCCGTAGACCAAGTCGGTGTAATCGAACGGAGCAGGGCGCTCGAAGACCCCCATCACCACGATGCGCCCTTTGCGGCGGGCAATGCGACCGGCCAGGATGCCGGTTGCCTCAATACCGGCGGACTCGAGGACCACATCTGCTCCTGCTCCTTCTGTGAGGTCACGAACAGCGGTCAGGGCATCCTGACGCATGGGATCGACCACGATCGTGGCGCCACAGCGATGCGCCAGCTCCTGTCGTCTGGCGGCCGGCTCAATAGCAATGACTCGCCCAGCACCCTGAACGCGCGCCGCCTGGATGCCCATCAGTCCAATGGGGCCCGCGCCGACGACTGCTACAGTCTCCCCAGGCTGTATGTTAGCCTGTTTCATAGCGCGATAGACTGCCGCAAAAGGCTCCACCAGAGCCCCCACCTCATAGGACACTTCGGGTGGCAACCGGTAACACATATACTCATACACGTTGACGTACTGCGCGAAGCCACCACCCGTCCACGAGACACCCAGGAAAGCGATGTTGGGACACAGACCCATCAGGCCAGATTGGCACCATGTGCATTGCAGGCAACCGATGATAGGGCAGAGCGCCACCCGGTCACCCACTTTGAAGCGGGTCACTCCGTTGCCCACTTCCACTACCTCGCCGGACATCTCGTGGCCCAGAATGACCGGTGCCTTGACCCCTGTTAGAGGGTGCGGTGCGTCAGCCGGGATGTAGAGCGGGCCACCGAGATATTCGTGCAGATCGGTCCCGCACAGTCCACACCAGGCCACCTTTACCTTGACTTGGCCAGGTGGTGGAGAGGGCGGCTCAGGCACTTCTTCGACTCGTACGTCACCTCGTGCATACCACACAGCTGCTTTCATAGCCTGTTCTCCTGATAAACATCCTTACGCAGCGTAGTCCAGTGTACGCTGCACTGCTGCAATAACGTCCCGATCATCTGGCAGGATCTCACGCTCCAAGATGGGGCTAAATGGGATGGGTGAATCCTTGGCACCTACCCGCTCGATAGGAGCCACCAAGTAGTCAAAAGCGCGGTAGACGACCTGCATGGCGATCTCAGCCCCCACACCTCCTGTCACGCAGGCTTCGTGGGCCACAACCAGTCGCCCTGTCTTTTGCACCGAACGCACAATGGTATCGATGTCCAATGGCACCAGCGTGCGTGGATCGATCACTTCGACAGAAATGCCCTCCGTTGCCAGCTGCTCAGCAGCTTTCATAGAGAAGTCCACCATGTCAGAGAGTGCCACGACTGTAACGTCCTTGCCCTCGCGCACCACTCTTGCCTGGCCCCATGGCACGAAGTATGGCTCGTCGGGTACTTCACCTTTCGTGTTATACAGCATCTTATTCTCAAGGATGATGGTTGGGTTGGGGTCGCGCACAGCCGTTTTCAGCAGTCCTTTGGCATCGTACGGGTTGGAAGGTAGGGCGAGCTTGAGGCCAGGGATGTGCATGAACCAGGCTTCTAGGCACTGGCTGTGCTGTGCGGCGGCTGAGCGGCGTCCTCCCATCGTCGAGCGGATGGTCAGCGGCAACGATATCTTGCCACCGAACATGTAACGCATCTTGGCTGCCTGATTCACCATCTGATCCATCGCCACGGCGAAGAAGTCACTATACATAATCTCCACAATAGGGCGCAGACCAGTGGCTGCTGCGCCGATTGCTGCCCCCAGGATGGCTGTCTCAGAAATGGGGGTGTTGCGGATACGCCGTGGTCCAAATTCATCCAGCAGACCCAGCGATACCTTGAAGGTGCCTCCGAATTCAGCGATGTCCTCGCCAATCAGAATGACGCGCTCGTCGTTCAGGAGCTCCTCGCGTAGTGCCTGACGCACTGCCTCGCGGTACGTCATCACGGTCATGTTATGCCACCTCGGGAGTTGGAGTGAAGATGTCCGCCCGGGCTTCGGACGGATCCGGCCATGGGCTCTGCTCGGCAAAAGCGACCGCGCGTTCCAGCTCTTCCTGAATGCGCTGGTCAATTGCGTCCAGTTCGGCAACCGGTATTCCAGACGCGATCAGCACGCTGCGCCAGCGGGCGATAGGGCATTTCTTTTCCCAGGCTTCGATTTCGGCCTTGCTGCGGTACATTTGGGGATCGCCCTCGTAGTGCCCGCGCCAGCGATAGGTTTTAGCTTCGATCAAAGTCGGTCCGCCACCAGAGCGTGCCCGTGTGACTGCTTCCAGTGTAGCCAGATAGACTGCCCCCACGTCGTTGCCGTCTACGATTGAGGACGGGATGTCGTAGGCTATGGCACGCACGGCTATGTCCTTGATCTTCTGGTGCTGACGCTGTGGAGTCGACTCGGCGTAACCGTTGTTCTCGCAGATAAAGATCGAGGGTAGGTTCCATACCGATGCAAGGTTGAGCGCTTCATGGAACGCGCCTGTGTTGGAAGCGCCATCGCCGAAGAAGGCCACTGCAACGCGGTCGAGGCCCAGATACTGTGCGGTCAGCGCTGCACCATTGATGATGGCAATACCAGCACCTACGATGGCATTGGCGCCGAGCATGCACAACGCAGGTTCGGCAATGTGCATAGACCCCCCTTTCCCTTTGCAGTATCCGGTGCGCCGGCCGAACAGCTCAGCCATCATCAGATCGAACTGTCCTCCCTTGGCGATCAGATGGCCATGACCACGGTGTGTGCTGATGATGTAGTCATCCGGACGCAGAGCTTTGCACGCACCCGCTGCAACTGCTTCTTCGCCAACGTACGTGTGCAGAAATCCCGGGATCTTACCCCGCGCGAAAAGGTCGACCACTGTTAGCTCAAACTGTCTGATGCGCTGCATGGTTTCATATAGCTGCAATGCCACTTCTTTGGGGATGCGACTGTCAAGAGCTTCTGTCATCGCTTGCTCCAGGTTATTGGCCTTCTTTAAGATCATCGGTTCCCTGCAAGAACACGGCACGCTGAAATTGACGTGCATGCTCTATATGCTCGCGCATCGCATTGCGTGCGCCTTCCTCGTCGCCTGCCATAACGCATTCCAACACGCGATAATGATCGGGTATGATGACGTCCACAACGCCTGGGTAGCTGCTAACCCGCAGACGCACTTCCTGCATCAGATCCCGTATCGAGTCTAAAAGGATAACCAGCAAAGGGTTGTGGGTGGCCTGTGCTAGAGCACGGTGAAATTCGGCGTCATAGGCGGCTAACGCCATAGGATCATCCACGACCTTGCTCATTGCCTCCACAGCCTCTCTGAGCCTGGCAAGGTCTTCGTTGGTGGCTTGCTGTGCAGCCGATCCGGCAATTTCTACCTCGAGGATGCCACGCACTTCATGCAGGTCGTCCAGAGTGACATTGTGCGCACGCAGCATGTAGCTCAGCGGTTCGACTACTCGATCCCGCGTCACCTGACGTACAATGCTGCCCACACCCGGACGTGTTTCCAACAGCCCTTTGGCCGTTAGAATGCGCACCGCTTCGCGGACAACCGTGCGGCTCACCCCCAGTTGTGCCGCTAATTCTGTCTCCGAGGGCAGCCGCGTGCCGGCTTGCAGATGTCCATCCACAATCAGCCGCTGGATTTGGTCGACGACGCGGTCGACCAGGCGTCCTTCTGGAGCTACCGAATGGAATAGGCTTCCCACGCTCGTGATCTCCACAGAATTCTATGCCATCTCACCCTAATCTCGGTTCCCCATCATACTTGTGCTGTCTGTCCTCCATCCACTGCCAGGATGGCTCCTGTGATGAATGAGGCTTCGTCGGATGCCAGGAAGAGGATTGCACGGGCCAGCTCTTCTGGGCGTCCTAGGCGTCCCATTGGGAAAGTGGCGGCAAAGGCTGCCAGCTGTTCGGGCGACATAGCGTCTCGCAGCATAGGAGTATCCGTAGGACCCGGGGCGACAGCATTGATCCGCACGTTGTGCTTTGCATGGTCAATTGCCATTGCCCTAGTCAACAGTGCCACTCCTCCTTTGGATGTGACATAAGCAACCGTGTTGGCTGCGGCATCGTGCGCGCCGGTCGAAGAAGTGAGATTGACAATGGCACCTCCTCCGCGCGCGATCATGTGGGGGAGTACGGCTTTGCTGACCAGAAACGTGCCTGTCAGGTTTATCGCGATGACGCGTTCCCAATCCTGTGGGCTGGTGTCGAGTGCTGTGCCGAACAGAAGGATACCGGCATTGTTTACCAGGATGTCGATGCCGCCATAAGTCTGGAGCGTTGTATCGACCAGGCGTTGGACATGTGCCCAGTCCGACACATCAACCCGTACAAAGATCGCCTCCCCGCCCGCCTGCCGGATTGCTGTGACAGTTTCCTCGCCAGCTTTTTCGTTGTAGTCGGCTACCACCACCCTGGCCCCCTCACGCGCAAACAATTCAGACGTGGCGCGCCCGATGCCCGAGGCACCACCCGTTATGATTGCGACTTTATCTCTCAGACGCATTGGCTCCTCCACACTAGAGTAGGAAATAAGGTTTCTCAATCTTATCCTTGACCGCGGAAAGAAAACGCGCGCCTTGCACGCCATCGAGTACACGATGGTCCACCGTGAGCGTAAGACTCATCAGCGGTCGCAGGGCGATTGTGTCGTCCGGCATGCCTACTGGAGTCTTGACAGTGCGTCCGACCGCTAGAATAGCGGCTTGGGGAGGGTTGATGATAGCGTCGAAACGTTCGATTCCATACATACCCAGATTGGAAATCGTGAAGGTGCCTCCCGAGAGGTCTTCGCCGGTGAAGCGCATCACTTGTGCTTTGTTCTGAAATGTTTTGAGCTCCTGGACAACCTGCGCGATGGTTTTCTGATCTGCTTCCTTGATTACTGGTACCACCAAACCGTCATCTGTCCCGACTGCTACTCCAATGTTTATTTCACGATACAGCCTGATGCGTCCACCCTCAAAGGAGGCATTCACACGAGGGTGTTCTTTCAAGGCTGCCGCGACGATCTTCACCAGCAGCGCCGTGATTGACAGCCGTTCGCCGGTTTCTGCCAGGATGCGTTCCATCAACGCGTCGCGCAGCCAAAGCAGGTTCGTGGCATCGGCGTTGATATTAAGGGTGAACTGGGGTGCGTTGTGCACGCTTTCCAGCATACGTTGACCTGTGAGGCGCTGCACTGGGGTCAGATCAATCCACTCGGCCTGTGGAGCTATTGCTGCTGGAGCTGCTGCTTTCTGAGCCTCGGCGAACGCGCGCACGTCTTCCTCGCGGATGCGTCCACCCGGACCGGTGCCGCGCACTTTAGTGAGATCCACGTCCAGCTCGCGGGCGATGCGTCGCGCGAGGGGCGAGGCACGAACCACTTCCATTTCTTCGGGGGCTTCCTGTTCCTCGGGGACTTTCTGCAACTTCTGTGCCTGGACAAAGGAATGCACATCTTCCTCGCGGATGCGTCCACCTGGACCGGTGCCGCGCACAAGGCTCAGATCAACACCCAGCTCTTTCGCCAGGCGGCGCACCGCTGGCGTAGCAAGTATTTGTCCTGGCTCAACTGAGGATGGGGCGGTTTCCACGGTTGGTGTACCAGATGGGGGTGTTTGGGCAGCCGAGGAAGGGTGAGGCAGCAGCGGAGGCAGTACAGGCACTTCCTCATTCGGCTCGGCAATGTAGGCGAATGTCTCACCCACCGGAACAATGGCACCATCTACGGCACCCGGGCGAATGCCCTTTAAAATGCCAGAAGCAGGGGCCTCAAGGTCAGCGACGACCTTATCTGTCATCACCTCCATAATCACTTGGCCCTGCTCGACTCTGTCACCTTCTTTGACCAGCCAACGGATAATCTCACCAACTTCCATGTGATCCGTCATCTTAGGCATAAAGATCTCAATTGCCATTCACTCCTCCTCGATCGTAACCAATACCCATAGTGCGGATGTACTACCTCGCGCTTGCGTTGAGTGGATAGATGCCATACTTGCGCGTTGCCTCTGCCATTGCGATCACGTTCTGAGGTGGAACGTCGGGCTGAATGTTGTGCACAGCCGCGACAACATAGCCTCCTCCCGGCGCGAGATCGTGAATGCGCCGACGCACTTCCGCCTCCACATCACCTGGGCTGCCATAAGGCATTACATGTTGGGTGTCAATAGCACCCCAAAATGTAAGGCGATCACCAAAGCGAGATTTTAAGGCGGCGGTATCACCCATAGCGGATACCTGCACCGGGTTGATGATCTCTACTCCGATCTCGATCAGATCATCGAGCAGCTCGGTTACGTTACCGCAGCTGTGGAAGAAAATTTTAGCTGTCGTCTTAGACTTGACGAACTCCACATAACGCTTGTAGAAGGGTTTGAGCAGCTGACGGAACACGTGGGGTGACATCAACGGTCCGCGCTGAGTTGCCAAATCATCTGCGAGGCGGAACACCTGAATGTAGGGCCCCACGGCGTCCAGAAAACGGCCGGTCATCTTAACATTGATCTCGAGCAGTCTCTCTAGCAGTGCGACAACAAACTCAGGCGCTGTGACCAGATCCATGAGGAATCGTTCCAAACCGCGCAGCATGTACCCAAGTTCCCAAAAGCTTTTGAAGATGGGATCTGCCATCACAGCTTTATCTGTATTCTCATACAGATCTCGTGCCTCTTCGGCAAGACCGTGAGTGTAACCCGGATCATTCGTGTCCGGCCATGGATAATGGTCAAGCTCGGCGACATCAGCTTCTGCCAATGGGTGTCTGGCCAGCTCCCAGTAGTAGCAATTGTCTCCGTAAGTCGCCTGTCTCCAAGTGATTCCCCAGATGTCCACGAAGGTGCCTGGAGGCGACGGTGGAGGCGTCCATTGTGCGGGTCCTTTCATCAACAACGGCCGACAATCGCTGCCGAGTTGCTGCATTACCTGCTCATCTAGGCGAGCCAAGCGAAACGCTTTGTTCATCTCGCGGGTTGGTAGATTGATACCCAAGTATTCCTTCAGTCGTTCATAGGCCTCAACGACGATGGTGGTGCTGTTTCCACCACCAATGTCCAGTGGCACTCGATCCGGTTCCTGATGGTTGATCGCAGCCCAAACGCGTTCGCGAGAGGTCATTTCAGCCATAGGTGCTTATCCTTCCTAACTTGCCTACTTGCCCTGTGCCGGGATGTAGCGGCGTAGCGACTCAATCGTCGCGCGAGCGGCCGTATCGGGATCCGGCCACGGCAGAATCTCGGTCGACACGTAGCCGGAGTAACCGATTTCGTTTAGGACACGCACGATTTGCTCGAAATCGAGATGAGCGCTGCCTGGCCAGTGACGGTTGTTGTCGGCAAAATGCACGAACCAGCACAGACTGCCTGCCTCGCGGAAGCCGTCGTAGATACTGACGTCCTCGATGTTCATGTGATAGACGTCCAGCATCAGGCCGAAATTAGGGCGGTTGACCCGTCTGACCATAGCGATGCCTTCCTGCGTGGTGTGGATGTAGTGCGCCTGATGCACATTGATCGGTTCGAGCACCAGGCGAACACCTCGCGGCAAGGCATAGTCGGCCAGTTCGCCAAAGGCGGCTGCCATTTCAGCCAGCGATCGTTCTGCATCATCCGCATAACCGGGCCCTCGGGAGCGCCCAATAGTGACTATTGTCCCTTTCTCGAAGTAGCTTGCCGCAAAGTCAACGATGGATTTCATGCGCTGCATAGCGCGCTGGCACACCTGCACATCGGGGCCCACCAGACCTAAACCATCTTCACCGTAGACGTGGCCGGTACAGATGGCTGCCAGCTGTAAGTTGTGCTCGTCCAGCCAACGTCGCAGTTGCGCACCATCCAGCAAGGCGGGGTCGCGCATCATAAACTCGACCCCGTCGTACCCGAGCATAGCCACCTTGTGCACGGCCGCAGCAACGTCTCCACTGTAGACAGCCAGCGTCTCTGTGTGCAGATCAGGGGTGCCGATGGTTGCGGCGATCTTAATCAACCTCGTCCCTCATTCCGTCCCGGACCGAATCAGTAGGCCATCACCTTGCGGATCGCTTGTACTACGTCATCAGTGTCGGGCCAGAAACCCTTTTCGATGCTGTCGGCAAAGGGCACAGGTGAGAAACGCCCTGTCAGACGCACAATGGGTGCCTTGAGGTAGTCGAATGCCTGCTCAATGATCACCATAGCCCACTCGCTGGCTGGCCCGTACGAACGCACGGCTTCCGCAACGACCACAGCCCGGCCAGTCTTGCGAACCGATTGTCCGATGGTATCCTCGTCCAACGGGCTGATGGTGCGCACATCGACCACTTCGACGCTGATGCCTTCCGGTTCGAGCAGTTTAGCAGCAGCCATTGCGTGCCAGACCATATAACCGGACGCCACCACTGTGACATCCGTGCCCTGGCGCTTGATGTCGCATTTGCCTATGGGCAGTACGTAATCCTCCTTCGGCACCAGGCCACGGAACGAGTAGAGGAATTTCTGTTCTAGGAATACAACAGGGTTATCGTCGCGGATGGCTGCTTTGAGCAGGCCTTTGGCATCATACGGCGTGGAAGGAAAGACAACCTTTAGACCGGGGATGTGGGCATACCATACTTCCAGGCTTTGGGAGTGTTGCGCTGCTGTGCTCTTGCCGGCGCCACCGCCTTGAGGCATGCGCACCACCATGGGCACCTTGCACTGTCCACCTGTCATAAAGCGCAACTTGGCCGCTTGGTTCGCAATCTGGTCGATCGCCAACCCGGAGAAGTCCACAAACATGATCTCGGCCACCGGCCGCATGCCGACCAGTGCCGCGCCAATAGCAGTGCCAGCGATAGTATTCTCGGATATGGGGGTGTTACGCACGCGCTCTGGGCCGAACTGATCGTATAGAGTACGGGTGACCCCAAAGGCGCCACCATGTTTGCCGATGTCCTCACCAAGCAGAAAGACGCTGGGGTCGCGCATCATTTCCTCACGCAACGCCTCACGGATTGCCTCCTGATAAGACATTTCTTCGGCGGGCACACCAGGTGGAACCTGCACAATCAGGTCGGGCGACATGACCGGTTTGGTGACACCCAGCGATACAGCATCCTTTTCTACTGCAGCCATGGTTCGTCTCCTGCTCCCCTATGCGTAGATGTAATCCATTGCCGTGGCCGGATCGGGCTGAGGGCTTTCCTGAGCAAACTTCACTGCCTCGGCAATCTCCTGCTTGATTTCGGCCTCGATAGCAGCCACTTCGCTTTCTGTGGCGACGCCATTGTCAAGCAGGTACTTGCGGAAGCGCGGGATGGGATCCTTCTTGCGCCATTCCTGTACCTCCGCCCGATCGCGGTAGACTTCTGGCTCGCCGGCGTAATGTCCTTCGAAGCGGTACGACTCCGTTACTAGGAGTGTGGGTCCCTCACCGCGGCGCGCACGTTCCACGGCTTCCTTAGCCGCTTGATAGACAGCCAGCACGTCGAAGCCGTCAACACGCACACCGGGTATGCCGTAGGATTGGGCACGCAGCGAGAGATCCTCGATCTTGCAGCTATTGGTAATGCGCGTGGACACACCGTACTGATTATTCTCCAGAACGAAAACCACCGGCAGGTCCCAGATCGAGGCCATATTGAGCCCCTCGTGCCAGTTGCCCGTGTTGCAGCCGGCATCGCCGGTGAAAGGCACTGCCACACGATCTTCGCCGCGCATCTTAAAAGCCAGCGCAGCCCCTACGGCAATGGGGATGCCGGCACCCACCACCGCCAATGCTCCCAGGCTGCCCGTCTCGAAGGCAGCTATGTGCATTGAGCCTCCTCGCCCCTTGCAGTAGCCCGTCTCCTTGCCCAGGATCTCCGCCATCATTTTCTTGGTATCGGCACCTTTGGCAATGTTGTGCCCGTGGCTGCGATGTGTCCCGGCGATGAGGTCATCCTTGCGCAGTGCCATGCACACGCCTACTCCCGATGCCTCCTGCCCGATGTAGGCGTGGATGGCCCCTTTCACCATACCGCGTTTGAAAAGGTCAATTGCCGCCAGCTCGAACTCTCGAATGCGCACCATGCGACGATACATCTCAAGCATCATGTCTTTGCTTACGTCCACTGAATCACACCTCCCATATTACAGTCTCAGGTTACAAGTCCCCGTGGCGCTCTGGCTTATGTGCGCTTCGACGCCATATTAGGCTGCAACGGGGTCTCAAGCTTCCGGCACCAGAATCACTTTTATCAGGCCTGGTTCGCGGGCGGCCAGGCGTTGGAACCACGTCGCCCCTTCCGAAAGTGGCGCAACAGCGCTGATAAGTGGTTCCACGCTAACTGCCCCAGAGGCTAGCATTTCCAGGCTTGCCTCTGTTTCACCAGCAGCGTTGGTGCTGCCGACCAAGGTGAGCTGACGAACGACTACTTCTTGGAGAGGCAGTTCGACCTCAGGTGAGAGGTTGCCCACCAGTGTGACCACTCCACCCTTGCGCACACTTTTCACAGCCATTTGGACCGTTGGTGTGGTGCCCACGACCTCAAAGGCGACATCGGCACCACGTCCTCCGGTGTGCCGACGCACCTCGGTTGGCACATCGTCCACATTGGACAACAGCCCGATGTCAGCGCCCAGAGCGAGGGCCAGTTGCAGACGTTCCGGTTCGAGGTCCACGGCGATAATTTGCCCACATCCTGCCCGTCGCAGCAGCTGCACAATCAGTAGGCCAATCACGCCAGTGCCAACTACCACGGCGGTATCCTGCAGCGTGATGGGCGTGCGATGCATTGCATGGGCTGCCACTGAGACCGCTTCTGTCATAGCGGCGTGTTCAAACGACAGGGTGTCGGGCAGCCGATATAACACGCGATGGGGTAT
>OGCI01000211.1_pt1 | contig 76505 bp, 78 predicted proteins | sample 1570021 | NCBI WGS metagenome assembly OGCI01 (sample SAMN06264664, study PRJEB24512) | hot springs metagenome | isolation source: Hot spring water | place: South Africa: Tshipise | collected 2015-06-21
ATAGAAAGAACCATGCCTAACAAAACGAGAAAAGAAGGGGATCTTAAAAAACACTCCTACAATAAGTTGACACCATCTGAACTTATACATTTCCTTGACAGGGTTTACTCTTCTGATTATTATCTATATGTCTTTTTCCGAAAAGAATGTGGGGAGAGAGTGAAGAAGTGTTTGAGCTTTTAACCGAAAAGTTTGCCAATATTTTTAAGAAGTTACGCAGTAGAGGCAAGCTCTCTGAACAAGAGGTGGATGCGGTTCTTAAGGATTTGCGCATGGTCCTCTTGGAATCGGATGTCCATTATCGGGTGGCCAAGGACTTGGTTGCTCGGGTGAGAGAACGGGCGGTGGGGCGAGAGGTTCTTGAGAGTGTCACGCCTGGAGAGTTAATTATCAAAATCATGTGGGACGAAATACGGAAGATTTTAGGTGGGGAAACACAGGAGCTCAATGTCTCCTCCGCTTTGCCTTCCTTGGTGGTGTTGGTTGGTTTACAAGGGTCTGGTAAAACCACTACCTGCGGCAAGTTAGGAGCATTTTTACGCGAGAGAGGATTTTTCCCTCTGTTGGTTTCGAGTGATACCCGTCGCCCTGCGGCTAAGGAGCAGCTACGTGTTTTGGCAGAGAAGAGTCGTTTGGAGTTTTTTGACCCTCCTTCTGCTCGTACCCCCCTTGAAGTGGTTCGATTGTCTCGTTCCTACGCACGGGAGAAAGGTCTTGACGTGGTGGTCGTCGATACCGCGGGAAGATTGCACGTCGAGGAGGACCTCCTTCAGGAGTTGAAGGATTTGGTTACCCAGGAAACGCTCCAAGAGATTCTCTTGGTTTTAGACGCTACTACCGGTCAAGAGGCGGTAAAGGTTGCCCAGACTTTCCGGGAGTGGGTGAATCCTACTGGTTTGATCCTCACGAAAATCGATACTGACGCCCGTGGAGGAGCGGTGTTATCGATTGTGGCACAAACCGGATGGCCGGTAAAGCTGGTGGGCATGGGAGAAAAGGTCCACCAGATAGAGGTTTTCCACCCCGAGCGGATAGCCAGCCGCATCATGGGCTTAGGAGATACGATCAGTCTCATCGAGAAAATAGAGAGGACCATTTCTGAAGAAGAGAGGAAAAAGTTGGAGAAAAAAATTGAGAAAAATGATTTAGATTTGAGTGATTTTTTAGAAGAATTACGGCGAGTCAAGAATTTGGGGTCTCTCGAGGAAATTGCCCATATGCTTCCCGGAGGGGTGAGAAACCAATTCTTGCAGGTCGATGGAGAGAAGAGTATGAAGAGGGTTGAGGCAATTATTAACTCGATGACCCTCGAGGAACGTGCTCATCCTGCGATTATTAATGCCAGTCGGAAAAGGAGGATTGCCCAAGGGAGTGGAACAAGTGTACAAGAAGTGAATCGGTTATTGAAACAATTTGAAGATTTTCGTAAAATCTGGAAGCAAATGAAGAGAGGAAAAGGTTTTTCTCTCTTTGGGAAGAGACCTTTTGGATGGGGACTATAATACCATGAAAGGAGCGTTAAGCACATGGCGGTGAAGATCAGACTTACGAGAATTGGACGAACTCATCTTCCCCAATATCGGATTGTCGCGATTGAAGATAAGGAAGCTCGAGATGGGAAGCCACTGGAAATATTGGGTAATTACTCTCCGGTGATGACTCCGGAAGTATGGGCATTGCGACAAGATCGCATTGAATACTGGCTTTCTCAGGGAGCAGAGCTTTCCGATCGGGTACGTGTAGTGTTGAAACGGGTAAAGAAGATGGAAGGAGCTCATGCGCGGTGAAGGAATTGGTAGAGTACATGGTTCGTTCCTTAGTTGATAAGCCTGAAGAGGTGAGGATATCGGAGGTAGAGAAGGAACAGTCGGTGATTTATGAAGTACGGGTTGCTCCAGAAGATATGGGGAAGATTATCGGGAGACAGGGACGAATCGCCAAAGCAATGAGAACCATTGTGAAGGCGGCGAGTGTGAAGAGTGGTAAGAAAGCAGTGGTGGAAATTTTAGAGTAGTTCGGTGAATGGATGATCGTTTACTCCGGCCGATCCTGGTAGGGAAGATTGTTGCGTCGTTTGGATTACAAGGTTGGGTGAAGGTTTTGTCTCTCTCCGCTCACCCGTGTCGATTTGCGGTAGGTACTTCGCTATGGGTAGGGATTCCAGATGGGGAATGGAAGAGAATTTGGATTGAAGAGGCCTCGGGGCAAGGAGAGATGCTATCGCTTCGCCTCCGAGGAGTTTCTTCCCGTGAAGAAGCAGCCAAATTACGCGGTTTGTTTTTGGCCGTGGATCAGAGTGAGGTAGAACCGCTTCCTGAAGGGAATTTTTACCATTTTGAGTTATTGGGTCTTGTGGTCAAGGAGAGAGGTGTTTCCAGGGGGGAGGTAGTGGCGGTTATTGAAGGCCCCGCTTATGATTATTTACTCATCCGCAACGAGGAGGAACGGGAATTTTTTCTCCCCTTTCTCACCGTTTACGTGAAACGGGTCGATGTCAAGGCGAAGTCTCTCGAAGTGGAATGCCCTGAGGGATTCTGGGAGTAAACGTGCGTATTGACATTGTCACCCTTTTCCCCGAAGTGGTGGATGCTTATCTTCGTACTTCCATCCTGAAGAGAGCACAGGAAAAAGGCAAGGTTCGTATTAAGGTTCACAATTTGCGTGCCTTTACTCTGGACCGTTACCACACGGTAGATGATTACCCTTTTGGTGGTGGTCCGGGTATGGTATTGAAACCTGAACCGATTTTTAAAGCCGTTCGCTTCATTCGCGGGTATACCGAGAGTAATCCTCTCGTTCTTGTGACCAGTCCCAGAGGGGAACTCTTCACCCAAGCGAAAGCTTTCGCTTTAGCGAAGGAGAATCATCTCCTCATCATCTGTGGTCGGTATCAGGGAATTGACGAGCGGGTACTCACCTTGACTCAGGCCCAAGAAATATCCATAGGGGACTACGTACTTTCGGGGGGCGAATTGCCTGCTTTGGTCATCGTTGAAGCCGTGGTGCGACTCCTTCCGGGTGTGTTAGGAGACGAAGAGTCGCGGGAATTTGATTCCTTCACCCATGGTATTTTGGGACCACCTCTCTTTACTCGCCCTCGGGTGTTTCAAGGTATTGAGGTCCCTCCGGTCTTACTCTCTGGGGATCATGCGCGCATTGCGAAGTGGAGGAAGGAGCAATCCTTGGAAAAAACGCGGAAAATGCGTCCTGATTTGTTGGAGAAAGAGAATCTTTCTTCTGGTGACGTTGCCAAAAAGGAAAAGTAATGGTATAGTATTGCGAGATTTTCGGAGAAGCAGGAGGAGATTCCCATGGATAAAGCAAGGGTATTGAGAAGCATAGAGGGAGCTTTTTTGCGCGAAGATCTCCCAGAAGTGGTGCCGGGAGACCTGGTGAGAGTGTATTTTAAAGTTATCGAAGGTGAAAAAGAGCGGGTACAGGTTTTTGAAGGGTTGGTCATCGCTGTCAAGAATTCGGGAGTGAATAAAAGTTTTACGGTGCGAAAAGTTTCTTTTGGCGTAGGTATAGAGAGGACTTTTCCCTTTCATTCCCCTCGCATTGAGAGAATAGAAATCTTACGGAGAGGCAAGGTCAGAAGGGCGAAACTCTACTACTTGAGGGAAAAGAGTGCCAAAGAGTCGCGCATTGAAGAAAAACGGGAAAGCTAAGAAAAAGGGCGCCTTGCGAGAGATTGTTGAGACCGTCCTGTGGGCCTTGGTCATTGCTCTCCTCATCCGCTATTTCGTGGTGGAGGGGTATTACATACCGAGTTCTTCTATGGAACCGACTCTTGTCCCCGGGGAACGGGTCTTGGTAGCGAAGTTTTTCTACCGTTTCACCGACCCACAGCGGGGGGATATCATTGTCTTCCGCTACCCGATTGATAATCGGAGGAATTTGATCAAGCGTTTAGTGGCCTTGCCTGGCGAAAAGGTGAAAATCGAAAACGGCTCGGTGTGGATTAACGGAGAGGCTCTCGATGGGGAAGATTTTCGTCGGACCTATTACGATGTAGGGTATTATGGTCAGGGAGAGCACGTCGTTCCCGATGGGTATTATTTTGTTTTAGGCGATAACAGCGAGAACAGTGATGACAGCCGTTTTTGGGGGTACGTACCGCGAAAGAACATTTTGGGCAGGGCTTTCTTAGTATATTGGCCACCGCATCGCATCCGCATTTTGAAGTAAAATGCTGGAAGAGGAACTCTGGGAGCAAGGCTACAAGAGGATTGGAGGCGTTGATGAAGCAGGGAGGGGTCCTCTGGCTGGACCTCTCGTCGCAAGCTGTGTGATTTTACCCCCCGGTTTTCATCTCCCCGGTTTGCGGGATGCTAAAAAGTTGTCCCCCCTGGAGAGGAGGAGAATTTTTGATCTCCTCTGTACCCATGCTTTAGCCATCGGTGTTGGCGTCCTCGGGGAACGCTGGATTGACGTTTTGGGCATCCAGAAAGCGAATCAATTCGTTTTTAAGGAGGCCATCCGTCGTGTTTTTTTGCGCCAGTCTCCGGATTTTCTCATTCTTGATTGGTGGAAAATTCCTTCTCTCACGGTCCCGTATCTTGCTTTAGCCCACGCCGAAGAACAGAGCATTTCCGTTGCTTCGGCATCCATTGTGGCCAAAGTGGTTCGGGATCAAATGATGGAGGAATTTTACCATCCCCTCTTTCCGCAGTACGGTTTCGTTCAGCACAAGGGATATGGGACGACTTTTCATCGCAAGCAAATTGAGAGGTGGGGATTGAGTTCCTGTCACAGAAGGTCCTTCTGTCAGCGCGGTGGAAAAGTTTTTTAAGGGAAAACGAGGCGAATGCACAGCTCGTCGGTTTGTCGAGAAGCGTCTCCGCATGCGAGTAGTGGAGACCAATTTCCGTTCGCCGTGGGGAGAAATCGACCTCATCGCTCGAGACGGAGAACATTGGGTTTTTATCGAGGTGAAGACTCGTGTCCATACCCTTCGTGGTTTACCGGAGGAGGCGGTAGACGAGAAAAAACAGGAACGCATTCGTCGGGTGGCGGAGTGGTATTTGACCCACAAGGGGTACAATGTGCATCATCTCTTGGTTCGTTTTGACGTAGTGGCAGTGTACATGAGAGAAGGGAAGCCTGATATTATCCACTACCCCGGAGCTTTTTAGAAAAGGGTGAAACGGTGTTAGCAAAGGTTTTGAGTGCTACCACGTGGGGAATAGAAGCGAGGATGGTGGAAGTCGAGGTTGATGTAGGAACCGGGCTACCCGCCTTCCAGATTGTCGGTCTCCCCGATGCCGCGGTGCAAGAATCGCGGGAACGGGTGCGAAGTGCCATTAAGAATAGCGGTTTTGCCTTCCCTGCCCAGCGGGTGACAGTGAATCTGGCTCCCGCTTTTTTGAAGAAGAGCGGAAGCGATTTCGATTTAGCCATTGCTTTGGGAATTCTCCTTGCTACCGGGCAGGTGAAGCTTGCCTTTTCTTTTCTCCTGTCTTCTTTTGTGTTCATCGGTGAGCTCTCTCTTTCCGGTGAAGTGAAACCGGTACACGGTATTCTGCCCATTGCCCATTTTTTGTCCTCCCAAAAAGACCCCCACTCCCTCATTCTCTCTTGTGGGAATGCTCAGGAAGGAGCGCTGGTTGAAGGGGTAAAAGTTTTCGCTTTCCGCCACCTGCAGGAAATCGTTGATTTCTTAACTGGAAAGATCGGCCGTGAGCCTTTCTCCGTGGATCGGGACAAGCTCTTTACCTCATTTTCTGGTAGAGAAGACCTGGCCGAGGTGAAAGGGCAGAGGAAAGCCAAGCGAGCCTTAGAAATTGCCGCCTGTGGCGGACACCATCTCTTATTCATCGGACCCCCCGGTTCGGGGAAAACCATGCTCGCCCATCGCATCCCCTCTCTCCTCCCTCCTCTCTCTTTGGACGAAGCGATTGAGGTCACCAAAATTCATAGTGTCGCTGGTTTTCTCTCCGAAGACCAACCGCTCATCACCGAACGTCCTTTCCGTGCTCCACACCATACCATTTCTGATGTGGCTTTAGTTGGTGGGGGTCAATGGCCTCGCCCCGGAGAGATCAGTTTGGCCCATCACGGGGTTCTCTTCTTAGACGAAGTGTTAGAATTCAGGCGAAACGTTCTTGAAACCCTTCGCGAACCCTTGGAGAAGGGAAAGGTCACCGTATCGAGGGCCACCGCGATCGTGACCTATCCGGCCAAGTTTATCTTGGTTATTGCTTGCAATCCTTGCCCCTGTGGCTATTGGGGTGATCCCCAGCGGAGTTGTACCTGTTCTCCCCGCCAGATTCTTCAGTACCGGGGAAAACTCTCCGGGCCCCTCTTAGACCGCATTGATCTCCAGGTGGAAGTACCACGTCTTGAGGTGGCGGAGATGTCAGCGGAAAAAGAGGAAGAGAGTTCTCTCGAGGTACGCAAGAGAGTGGAACAGGTGCGCATGATTCAAAGAGAGCGTTTTTGCAAAGACCAGATCACTCTCAACGGGGAGATGCGGGCTTCTCATCTCCGCAAGTTCTGTCACCTCGTTCCTGAAGCGAAGCACTTATTGGATCAGTCGGTAGAGAAACTTGCCCTGAGCATGCGGGCGTACCATCATATTCTCAAGGTTTCCCGGACCATCGCCGACCTTGAGGGTGAGGAGAGGATTCAAGTCCATCACGTCGCCGAGGCCATTCAATACCGTTCCTTAGACCGGCGGTGGGAGTAGCGTGCTCCAGGAACGATCATTTTGGATCGCCTTCAACCACGTGCGGGGAATTGGCCCAATTCGTTTCCAGAAGCTCCTTAAGCGATTCGGGTGTGCGGAAGAGGCATGGTACGCCGGAGAAAGTGCACTCCGGGAAGTGGTGGGAGAGAGGGTCGCTACGCTTCTTATTGAATCTCGTCGAAAGATTAAACCGGAGCGGCTTGAGGAAACGATTGAGCGGGCAAGGTTGCGTGTTTTGACTCTCCTCGACGATACCTATCCTCCACTCCTCCGAGAGATTACCGCTCCTCCCTTTCTCTTGTATCTCAAGGGGGATTTTGATTTCCTCCGTTCTCCGAGGTACTTAGCCATGGTGGGAACGCGTCGCCCTACTCCCTATGGGATCAAGGCTGCCCGTTATCTTGCTGGAGACTTGAGCGAAGAATTCGTGATTGTGAGTGGGATGGCTTTGGGTATTGATGGCGAAGTGCACAAGGCAGTAGTAGAGAGAGGAGGAATAACCATAGGAGTCTTGGGCAATGGCTTACCAGATGTCTACCCGCGTAGCCATCGTCGTCTTGCCGAGGAGGTAGTGGCCAGAGGAGGAGCGTTACTCAGCGAGTACCCACCGTTCTCTCCGCCACTCCGAGAAAATTTCCCACCCCGCAATCGAATTATCAGTGGCTTGAGCCAGGGGGTGGTCGTGGTGGAAGCATCCTCTCGGAGTGGGGCGCTCATTACCGCCAATTTCGCCTTGGAAGAGGGGAGAGAAGTCATGGCTGTGCCCGGTTCTATCTTCTCCGCCCAGAGTGAGGGGACGAACCGTTTGATCGCTCAAGGGGCAAAACCGGTACAGAAGAAAAGTGACGTCTTAGAAGCTTTGGGGATGACAAGTGGAGAGAAACAAGAAGAGAGAGATGAACTCCAAAAGTCTCTCCCCTTGAATGAAGCGGAGAAGGAGCTCCTCTCCCTCCTTGACGAAGAGGGACGGTTCCAAGAAGAGCTTTTGGCTCTGACGGGTTGGGAAGAGAGGGATTTCTTCACTACCCTCTTTTCTCTCGAAATGAAGGGGCTTGTGCGGGGCACGTGGGGTGGAAAGGTGATCAGGCTCTGAAGGTGATGAGTTCCCTTTCTCTCATCCCGACTTCTTCAATTCCCGCAGCGCTTCCTCTTTGATTTCCTTCTTGATTTCTTCCACGATATCCCGAACCAGAGAAGTATAGATGGGATCAGGGTAGACGGCGACTCGATCGGGAGAGTCGGCCATTCCCTTGGTCCGCTCGATTTCGGCAAGTGTTCTTCTGATCCTATCGGCAAAGTCAGACATTTTCCCATCTCCTATTGATCCTCTCTCTATTATATTGCGCTGAGAGAGGAATGTACCCTCTTCTTGGGATGTTCTTTCTCATCCCCTTCCTCATCTGAGAGAGTTTCTCTCTTTCTTGTTTTTTGAAACTCTCGCTTCCCTCGTCTTTGCAAGTCTCCATCAGGGGACGAAGCAAACTCCTCTTCTTATGCAGGAAGAGACTACCACGGATTTCTTTCGGAAACTCCAGTCCTTTTCAAGACCTACGGCGCTAAAATGCGCGCTTCGCAGTGGCTTCTCTCTTCGTCTTTGCGAACCTCGTTTATCGCTTGGCGAAGCGATTTCATGAGACCGCAAGGGGTTCCGAAGGAGCCCCTCGCGGTGACGAGTAGAGAGTCATTCCGAGGGTTGTAGTTTCGTTTTCCGTGGGAATCAGGCTGAAAGCCGTCGCGAGAGTCTTTGTGAAAAGAGCCGTGGCAATCTATGGAAACCGCCGCGGCAGAAAATACGTATGCCTCGCGGTGACAAAAGGGGACCTTGGGGGTCCCCTTTTTATTTTGTCGTTGCGAGTTCCCGAAGGGAGCGAAGCAACCTCATCGTTTTTACAGGATGCAAAAATGCGAAACTGTCACGGCCCTCCTTGCGGAGGACCTCGCAGTAACTAAAGAACCGAACCATGAGACTGCCACGGAGGCAAAAAACGTACCTCCTCGCGGTGACACCTCTCTTCGTCATTACGGACCTCGGAGTTTCCATGGTGAAGCAATCTCGTAATTCCTTTACTCGGTTCAAGATCTACGGTGTGAAAATGTGTGCCTCGCGGTCAAAGAGAGACCGAGCCGAACGAAGTTCCCGGGGAAATCGTTGCAAAGCCCGAGAGTTTTTGTTATCTTTTTCCTATGCCTATGTCAGCAAAAAGGGAGGCTCGAAGATGAACGGGAAAAAACTGGCCATACTTGTAGGAGGCGGACCGGCTCCAGGGATTAACGGAGTGATCGGTTCGGTGACCATCGCTGCTCGTCGTGCTGGTGTTGAAGTGATAGGCATTTATGATGGATTCAAGTGGATCTCGAGCTCTGCGTTTCAACCCTCTACCCATACCTGTTTTTTAGATATCGATCGGGTTTCGCGAATTCACTTTGAAGGTGGTTCCATTCTCCGGACAGCAAGGGACAGCTTGGTAAAGAAGGGGCAAGTTGATACTGAGAAAGTGTCATGGGTAAAAAAGGTCATCAATGACCTCGATATCGGATACTTGGTAACCATCGGGGGAGATGACACTGCTTTCAGTGCCAGCATCGTTGCCCGAGAGATGCAGGGTGATTTGTGGGTGGCCCACGTTCCCAAAACCATTGATAACGATCTTCCTCTTCCCGGGGGAATGCCTACTTTCGGTTTTCAAACCGCCCGCGAGGTTGCTACAAAAATCGTACACAGCCTTATGGAGGATTCAAAAACCACGGGGCGTTGGTATTTTGTGATTATGATGGGTCGTTCTGCGGGACACTTGGCTCTGGGAGTTGGAGAATCGGCAGGAGCCACGCTGACCATCATTCCCGAAGAGTTCGGTGACGCCAAGATAAGAGTTGAGGATGTTTGCGATCTCATCGAATCGTCCATGATTAAGCGGAAGGTACTGGGACGTAACGACGGTATCGCCATCATTGCCGAAGGAGTTGCGCTGCGCTTTGGGGATGTTGAGGAAATTGAGCGTCTCCTGGGTAAAGCGGTGCCTCGCGACCCTCACGGGCATGTGCGGTTGGCCGAAGTCCCCTTGGGAGAGCTCCTCAAGAACGAAATTACCCGTCGTTTTGAGGCTCGGGGGAGCAAAATCACCATTGTGACCAAGGACGTAGGGTATGAATTACGATGTGCTCCTCCCATCGCTTTTGATATGGAATACACCCGAGAATTAGGATACGGGGCAGTGCGGTATCTCTTTGGTAAAGAGTGCTCCCCGGAAATGAAAAAACGTGGAGCATTAATAAGTATTCTCGAAGGAAAACTCAACCCCATCCCCTTTGACGAAATTATGGATCCGCAAACCGGCCGTACCAAGGTACGAACCGTCGATATTCACTCCTACCATTATCAGGTGGCACGTTCTTTCATGATTCGCTTGGAAAAGAAAGATTTAGAAGATCGCGATATGCTCAGAAAGCTCGCTCAGGCGGCGAATTTGACCGAGGAAGAATTTCTCACTCGCTTCCGAAATGTGGCGGAACGATAGGAGTGGAGGGAAACCGTAATGGTTTCCCTCTGATCACCATGTTTGCCTCCTCCATGCAGGATGTGAACATCACCTTTTGGCGGTATCCTCTGTGGTGGCTGAGTGTCGCCTTACTGGGAGGTTTTCTCATCGGCCACCATTTCCCTTTTCCTCTTTCGTGGTGGTGGATTACCCTCCTTCTCGCCCTCTGTGGTCAAGTGATCTTCTATCGGAGTGTCCATTTCGGGTGGTTTTTTCTCCTCTTCGGTGTTTTTGCCGGAACGGGTATTCACTTTTGGAGTTTCGATTATCCTATGGCCTGCTTGAGAGAATGGGAGAGGCGCATGGTCTCTGTGCAAGGCTGTGTGATCAAAAAGGGGGACAGCTATTTTTTGACTCGTTTGCGTGGATTTCCTATCTACTCTCCTTCTCTCCTCCTTCGGGGAGAGGAGTGGGAACCTCTCCTCTACGAGCGGGTGGAGTTACAGGGAATTTTGCGTCCATTTCCCTCTTGTGTCAATCCAGGGGGGAGAGATTTGCGCCTCTTGTGGTGGAAGAAAAGGGTAATGGGATTTTTGGAAGTGAAGAGGAGAGACGTTCGGTCAGCATCCTCTCTATGGTATGCCCTTCTTCGCGCGGTCCATGAAAAACGTGAAGCATTCTTAGCCACGTGGGAAGATGAGCTACGAGAACACTCTTTTCTCCTCAGGGCACTTCTTTTCGGCGATAAAAATGATCAGTTTCGCAGAGAGAGCACCCTCTTTGAGCGCATGGGAGTGTATCATCTCTTTTGCGTTTCCGGTTTCCATCTCGCTCTTTTGGGAGGTATGCTCTTTACCATTATCGAGCGATTTTTCTTTCTCAAACGTTTCGCTTGGTTAATATTACTCCTTTTTTCCTTTGGCTATCTCTTGTTCTGTGGTTTGGTTCCCTCGGCCGTGCGGGCTTGGATTATGCTTGGCGTATGGCTATGGAGGAAACATGTGGGACGGAATGTTGTCCCGGTAAGTGCTCTTTTGGTTGCCTTGCTCGCCATGTTTCTTGCTCAACCAGAGGTCGTCTTTGACGGTGGGGCGCAGCTTTCTTTTGCTTCAACCGCAGGGATTCTACTCTTATTCCCCCTGTGGGAGAGAGAAAGGAGAAAGGGTAGCGCTCTCCTCGTCCACACGAGGAGAGCGCTCTTTTTGGGTATAGCTGTATATACCTTCGCTTTCCCCTTTCTCTTAGGTAATCGTCTCTCTTTTTCCTCTCACTTTCTTTTAGGGAACGTCGTAGTCCTTCCCCTTGTGGAAGGAATACTCTTTTCTCTCTTCGGTGGTCTTCCGGTCATGTTTTTCCCCTGGGGGCGTTTCTTGTTCGCTTCGTGGTTACGGATGTCCTGCCGGGTTCTCTTAACCGTGATGCAATTTTTTTCTACGTCCTTGCCAGTTCTTTTCCTCGATTTTTCGAAGTTATCGGATTTTCGCCTCGGCGTGGTCATTTTTTCCGGTTTTGTGGTGGGTAGTTTTTTCATGGTCATGAAAGACCGGAAAAAGACGATCCTTGTAGCTTTACTCGTGGGTGTCCTCCTTGTGGGGGGATTAGTGTTCGTTCCTCCCCGCGAAGCCTTTTGGATTTTCGATGTGGGACAAGGTTTAGCGTGTGCTCTCCTTGCCGGGGATACAGCCTGGTTTATCGATGTAGGTGGTACCATTCGGGGTTATGGCTTGGTTGGGAAGAGCATTTTACAGCCATTTTTGCTCCATAGGGGAATCCGAGAAGTGGAACGAATTTTCTTGACCCATTGGCATCAGGATCACGCTGGGGGGTTAGAGGCGTTCCGTGAACATCTTGCGCCCCGTACCATCTTTGCTCCACAAGCTATTTCCTCTGAAACCCGCATTCTTTTTATTCCCTTGGCTTCTTATGGGAAGTTCACTATGACTCCGCATCTTACCGTGACCGCCTTTCCCATTTTCGGCTTTACCCCCAATGATGGGGCGGTGGTATATCTTATTGAGGGAGAGGGAATGAAAATTCTTGTCACCGGTGATATTGAAGAAGCGGGTATTGCCTCTCTCCTTGAATATGGACAGGCCATCCGGGCTGATGTGGTGGTTTTGCCTCATCACGGGAAGTATTATTCACGCCTCAAGGATCTCTTTACGGTTACCGGATGCCATACGGTTGTGGTTTCTTGTGGAGAAAACCCATATGGTCATCCCGACAAGAGAACTTTGGCTTTGGCTCAAGCAATGGGTTTACGAACCTATGTGACTCAAGACCACGGAGCGGTGGAAATACCTTTGGGGAAAAAGATAAAGAAGGTGAAGGCTCTTGGGAAACGAAAATTTTAAAGAGGCATTGCAAAAGAAAAAGAACACCCATTTCTTTCTCTGTGAACTCAGGACGGGGCGAAAGATTTTCGAAGAATGGCATCTCCCCGAAGTGGAAAAGCTATTGGGGGTTACAAGAACGATTCATATTGAGACGGAGGAAGAGTGGCAAGAGAGAGCTCCCTCCCTCACCCTTCCTTCTCTCTTTTCCGAGGCGAACCTCTTCTTGCTCTGGGGGGTGAAAGAGGTTACTGCTTGGCAGATTCAAGAGGAGTTTCGCGCTACTTTTCTCCCTTTTTACTTTTTCTTCTTCTCGGAAAAGGTGGACGAAAAGAAATGGAGAGACGTGCCGCGGATTATTGTTGATGTTGGGGTGAAGGAGTGGGAAAGGCTTTGTCGTTCCAAGGCACAAGAGTTTGGGATTTCCTTGAGCGGAGGAGCAGAAAAAAAGCTGGCCTCCTTTGTGCACAGTTACAATTTGAGTGAAGAGGACTTAGCGTATTTCTTCTCCTTGCATGCTGACAAGAAAAGGATAGGGGTAGAAGAAGTAGAACTTTTCTTTGAACGCAATGAACGGGTACTCCTCTTTCGTTTTTTGGACGCCGTTGGAGAAAAGGAGGTCAAGGGAGCCTTGCACTACCTCCATCTCCTTTTCCGTGTCGATTTCTCGCCCACCTGGCTTTTAGCCCAACTTGCTCGGCGCTTTCGTCTCGTCCTCCAGTGTCACGAAACCGGTGAGTATCTTTTTGACTTAGGGCAGGGGAAAAAACTCCATCCTTTCGAGGGGGAGAAAATATTACGGATGAAGGAGAAGTACAGCCTGTCTGAAGTCTCTCAAGCGTTTCATCTTTTGCGAGCTGCAGACAGGCAAATGAAAACCGAAAGCGTTGTACCCCAAACACTCCTCGTCCAATTAGTGGTCGATCTCATGACGCCGTCTGAGAGGAAGCATGAAGCGCTTGATTGAGTCTCCGAGTCAAACGCGATTTGAATCGAGCAGCTTTATTTTTGTGGAAAACCCCCTTAGTAGCAGCCATGTCCACTCGCTTGTACACTTCACTCAGGAAGGCTTGTGCTTCCTCGACTTTTCCGTTGTTGAGATAGGTTAAAAACTTTTTAATATAAGTTTTCGTACCAGACTTGACACTTTTATTTCTCAGTCTTCTCTTCTCGCTTTTGCGCAGGTTTTTCCAAGCTGATTTAATATTCGGCATTATTCCACCCCTTAACACTCTTTGATTTTTCGAACGATGCTCATTGTATCACGAAGCAAAGAAATTTGACAATAGGAGTTCTTCCTGGATCGTGTTGGTCCATCATGGGGGTGTTCTCTTATCCCCTGAGAATCACGGAGCGTTGCGAACTTCATTTTTCTCACTTCGTGAAGTAACCTTGAGACTTTTACAGGAATTTGGAAAAAAACCGAATTCCTTGCGGTGACAAGTTAAGCTCTGCGGTGCACGAATACGTCCTTTTCCACACGGTGAGAGTATTGCCAATCCTGAGAGAGCGTAGCATTTGGAGAGGTGAAAAAATTTTTTTGGAAGTGTTGACATCGGGTGGGGACAAGTTATAATAACTGCGAATATGTAAGGGGGTGGAAGAGGGTCGTTGAGGACCTCAGTGAAATACTGAGCGTCGTGGTTTTCCCTCCAAAAACACCTTACAGGGAATGCCCTTTCCCTGAGGGAGTGCCTCTCATCTTGGGCCTTCGGTTATGCGGGGCCTGAAAGGGGGAGTGCTTATTACAGCATACATGAAGGAAGTTCTTTGGTCAATTGAATAATTGATGGTCACGGAAACTTAGTTTCCGTGACCATCGTTTTTATGCTCAATCCGGAGAAGGGAGGGATACCTATGGAGAAAATGGTAGAAGTTGGCGTTCATCTTGTTCTTGATGGGTATACTCGAGATACCACTGTAATTGGAAACGTGGGTTACATTCGCGATTTCTTGGATGATTTTCCGGTACACATGGGAATGACCAAAGTAACTGCACCGTATGTTTTCCAATACCAGGGTGGTTCACCTCAAGAGAGTGGTATCTCGGGAATCGTGATTATTGCCGAAAGTCACATCAGTATTCACACTTTTCCTGCTCATGGGTACATTAGTGTGGATATTTTTTCCTGTAAGCCATTCGATGTTGACGAAGCCATTCGCAAACTGACCGAGTATTTTCATCTCGCTGATTTTCGACATCGGGTGTTCGATCGAGGAATCGAATACCCCAAAGAAATACCCCTGGCTATTCCTCTCGTCTTGGAGGAGCGTTTGGGAAACTTAGAGAAAATGGTGCATACTTGACTGACTCCATTTGGGTAAAGGGCGAGCGTCTCACAAGAGAGGCTTGCCCTTTTTATTTACCCTTCTCTTCCTCGATTTTTGCCTGACACTCCACGCAGTATGATGTGTAAGGTATGGTTTTGAGACGATTGAGAGGTATCTTCCTGCGACAAATCTCGCAAATGTCATAAATTCCCGCTTCCAAACGCTTGAGGGCTTTTTCTATCATTTCTAAGGTTTCTTTGAGAACCTTTTTCGAAGAAAGTTCCAACGCCATGTCTAAGGCAGCACTTCCTAATTCGGCTTCGTCCTTTGGTTCTGGTAGCGGATTGGCCGTTTTTTCCTCTAAGAGTTTTTGAGTTCGAGCGCGTAACTCAAGAAGCTGAGTCTGAAACTGGAGCTTTTCTTGTTCTTCCATGGTCACCATCCCTTCGATATTATTTTAAAATAAAGTTGGATATTGTAAAATGGAGCTAAAATTTTTCACGTGCGTGGAGCGTAATTCTCGTTTCCAGGGTTTTGAGGTTTTTTCAAGAGGAACTTTTGAGACTTCTGAGGCACTCACCTTTTTGCCATGATATGGGTGGCGAGATGGCATCACTCTCGTTTGAGCGTTATAAGGGGTGTCGGGAAACGTGACCGTATTCGTGAGGGGATAACCGGATGAACAAAAAGAATATCCTTGGCTTATTACCGCATGAATGGAAGGTCTGGCTTGAAGATCGAAATGAACCGGCCTATCGGGCAAAACAAATCGGTCGTTGGATTTATGGTGAGCGGGTATCATCGTTTCAAGAAATGACCGATCTTCCCCTTGTTTTACGAGAAGCTTTAGCAACGCATTTTGTTATCGGTGTGGGTCGGGTTGAGGAAAAACAGTGTTCTCAGGATGGAACAAAGAAATTCCTCCTCTCTTTTGGCAATGGTGGTGTGGAGGCAGTACTCATTCCTCATCGCACACATTGTACCTTGTGCGTTTCTTCGCAAATTGGTTGTCCTGTAGAGTGTCAATTTTGTACCAGTGGGAGGGTGGGTTTTTTGCGGAACTTGGAGTTTCAAGAAATAATAGAAGAGATATGGTTAATTGAACGGGAGGAGAAACGGCGCATCAATAATATCGTTTTTATGGGCATGGGAGAGCCGCTTTTGAATTATGATGAGCTTTCTTGTGCGCTTCGGGTGATTACTTCTCCGGATGGTCTCGGGATCGGTGCTCGTCATATTACTGTTTCTACGGTAGGAGTACCCGATAAGATTGTGCGCTTAGGGCGAGAATGGAAGGAGGTCAATTTGGCCCTCTCTCTCCATGCCCCGTATGATGGGCTTCGTTCCCAATTGGTCCCTCTCAACAAGGTGTATCCTCTTTCGACCCTATTTCAAGCAGTACGAGAGTATATCGCTCTCACTCATCGACGGGTGACCGTGGCGTATACCCTCTGGAGTGGTATCAATGATGGGGTAAAAGAGGCTCGTGCCTTGGCCTGCCTCTTGAAGGGAATGTTAGTTCACGTCAATCTCATTCCCGGGAATGTGGTCGGTGATTCCTCTTTTCGCCCTTCTTCTCGGCAACAAATGGCGCGATTTGCTCAAGAGCTACGTGGACAGGGAGTTGAGGTTACCGTTCGTAAGACCCGTGGACAAGACATTGAAGCGTCTTGTGGAGAGTTATATCGTATTTGGAAGGGAGGAGAAACATGATTATCGTTTTGAAAAGTGGTGCGACTCCTCAGGAAGTAGAAGAAGTTGTGAGGAGATTGAAGCGCTTTGGATTTGGTGTACACATCTCTCAAGGAACCGAACGTACCGTAATCGGAGCGATCGGAGATGAGCGGGGAGTCAACTTAGAAGAAAAAATCGGTGTTTTACCTTTTGTAGAAAGGGTAATTCCCATCCTCACCCCCTATAAGCTGACCAGTCGGGAATTTCGAGAACAAGATACGGTGGTGAGGGTTGGAGATGTGGAAATCGGTCCCGGTAGATTTGTGGTCATTGCCGGACCATGTGCGGTTGAATCGGAAGAGCAAGTTTTGGAGACCGCCTTTCAGGTGAAAGAAGCAGGGGGGAAGATTCTGCGGGGTGGTGCCTTCAAACCTCGCACCTCTCCTTATAGTTTCCAAGGGTTGGGAGAGGAGGGGTTAAGAATTTTGGCCAAGGCTCGCGAAGTGACTGGATTACCGATTGTGACCGAAGCATTGGGGATTGAAGAACTACCTTTGGTTGCCGAGTATGCCGATATGATTCAAATCGGTGCGCGGAACATGCAAAATTTTCGCCTCTTAGAGGCGGTAGGAAAATTACGCAAACCGGTGCTCCTCAAACGAGGCATGATGAATACCATTGATGAAATGCTCATGTCCGCAGAATACATTCTCGCTCAGGGTAACTACCAGGTGGTTCTCTGTGAACGTGGCATCCGAACCTTTGAGCCAGCGACACGCAATACCTTGGATTTGAGTTGCGTACCCTTGGTAAAGAGGAAGAGTCATCTCCCCATTTTTGTGGATCCCAGCCATGGTACGGGGAGGAGTGACTTGGTTCATGCCATGAGTATAGCGTCGGTAGCGGTCGGCGCTGATGGACTTTTGGTGGAAGTGCATCCCAACCCTGTGGAAGCCCTTTCCGATGGTCCACAATCTATTACTCCCACGGCTTTTTCTCGACTCATTCAAGATTTGCGGCGCTTTGCTCCTCTTGTGGGAAAGGAGATATAGAATGTGGAGAAATTCACCATCGCCATTGTCGGATTAGGTTTGATCGGAGGTTCATTAGGCTTCGATTTATCACGGTGGTCAAAAAAGGCTGTAATCAGGGGATATGATGTCAAAGAGGAAGCACTGTCGGTGGCCCGGAAGCGTGGAGCCATCGATCTCGCTTTGCCGCTTGAGGAGGCAGTGCGCGGAGCGGATCTCGTGTTCATCGCTACTCCGGTGAGAGCCATTCCCCAGGTTTTCTCTCGATTGAGACCTTTCCTTTCCGGTGATAGTGTGGTCTTTGACTTAGGGAGTGTGAAGGAGTGGGTTTTTCGTGCTGTCAGTCGTGATACCCTTCCTTGGGAATACGTCGGTTTTCACCCTATGGGAGGAAAAGAAAAGGGAGGTATTGAGCGAGCGCAGCGAGGATTGTTTACCGGAGTCCCGATTTTGGTTTCTCCACCCCATTTGAGCGAAAGAGCGCGGAGTTTGGTAGGTGAAATTGCCGAGGTTTTAGGGGGGCAAGTTTTTTTTTGACCTCTGGCGAACACGATGAAGTATGTGCAGTCGTAAGCCACCTCCCTCATCTTTTGGCCAATGTATACTTAGAAGCCTTTTTTGCGCAACGCAAAGATCGCGCTTCCTTAGGAGGTTCTTCTTTTCGTGATTGGATGCGCATTGCGGGGTCCTGTCCGGAGGTGTGGATGGATATTTTTTGGACGAATCGCCACAATCTTATCCGGGGGATACACGAGTTACAGGATGTATTGGAAAAGATTACGCAATTTTTGGAGAACGGAGATGAGCAAGCGCTGTATGGTTTTCTCACCAGGGTATCCCGATTGAAGGAGGATTTGCAGAAATGAAACTTGAGTTCCGGACTGCCGGAGAGTCTCATGGACCGGGAATGATGGTAATCATCGATGGGCTCCCGGCCGGTTTAACCATTGATGTAGAATTCATTCACGAAGAGTTACGCCGGCGCCGAGGTGGGGTAGGGAGGAGTCCCCGCATGGAATGGGAGACAGACCAGGTGGAAATCATCGGGGGAGTGCGGTGGAAGAAAACCTTAGGGAGTCCGCTCGCTTTCTTCATTCCCAACCGCGACTACGAGAACTGGACCGCCCTCATGGATCCCCTGGGTGAGGTTCCTCCTCGGTATGAAGAGATTACCGTCCCTCGTCCGGGACATGCAGATCTCTCGGGTATGGTCAAGTATCGTTTTACCGATATTCGTAATGTGATCGAACGGGCCAGTGCTCGGGAAACGGTGGCGCGGTGCGTAGCCGGGGCAGTGGCGAAACTGTTCCTCGCCCATTTCGGGGTGACCGTGGGAGGATTTGTAGAGAGTATTGGTCCTGTGGTGATTGGGGGAGAAGAAGATTGGCACACCAAGATTATGCGGGCTCGTCGGTCACCGCTTGGGATTTTTGACCCTGCTAAAGAAGAGGAGGTCATGGAAATAATCACCAAGGTGAGAGATGAGGGTGATACCTTGGGCGGACGATTTGTAGTCGCGGCTTTAGGGGTTGTCCCTGGTTTAGGAAGTTATGTCCGGCCAGAAACCCGCTTAGATGCCTCTTTGGGGTTCTACCTCCTCAGTATCCCCGGTATCAAAGGAGTGGAAATCGGAGAAGGTTTCCGTTCCGCTTTCCTCCGGGGAAGTGAATTCCACGACGAAATTGTCTACGATCCTACCCGTGCTCCTTTCCCTTTCCTGCGCAGAACCAATCGCGGTGGGGGGATAGAGGGGGGTATATCCAACGGAGAAACGGTATGGATTCGTTGTTCTATGAAACCCATTCCCACCCTGCGGCGAGGATTACATACCGTCGATGTACGTTCTAAGGAAGTGGTGCAAGCCCGATATGAACGTTCCGACGTGTGTGCGGTGCCTCGAGCTTTGGTAGTTGGTGAAGCAATGGTGGCCTGGGTGTTGGCGTGTAGCTATCGTGAGAAATTCGGTGGTGATTCCTTGTCTGAGACGTTGGCAAGCTTTTCCGATTATCTTACCTATTTAGAGAATTGGAAGAAATGAGGCGAACAAATTCACATGAAAATACCACTCAGCGTACCTTGTCTTGGAGAGGTGGAGAAACAAGCAGTCCTTGAGGTTTTAGATTCGGGAATGTTGGCGCGGGGAAAGCAGGTAGAAGCTTTTGAGGAGGAGTTTGCTCATTACCTTGGTAGGAAAGAAGCAGTGGCTACGAATAGCGGCACTTCGGCTCTTTTTGTCGCTTTGAAAGCCTTGGGAGTCCAGGAAGGCGACAAAGTCATCACCACACCGTTTACTTTTGTTGCCACGGCGAGTAGTATCCTCCACTGTGGGGCACTTCCTGTTTTTTGTGATGTTGACGAGCGAACGTGCAATATCGATCCGGAAAAACTTGAGGCAACGCTGAAGAAAGAGAAGGGAGTCAAGGGGGTGATCATTGTTCACCTCTATGGAGTACCGTGTGCTATGGATGACATCCTGACCCTCAAGGAGAAGTACCGATTTTTCCTTTTAGAAGACTGTGCTCAAGCGCACGGTGCTTCGTATAAGGGGAAAAAAGTGGGAAGTTTCGGAGAGATGGGTGCTTTTAGTTTTTACCCGACCAAAAACATGACCACCGGCGAAGGCGGCATGGTGGTGACTAATGATCGTGTCTTAGCGGAAAAGTGTCATATGCTCATCAGTCACGGGAGTAAAAGGCGCTATTACCATGAAATTTTGGGGTATAATTTTCGAATGACGGATATTGCGGCGGCCATCGGGCGGGTACAACTCAAGAAGTTAGATCAATTGAATGAACGGAGACGAAAACATGCCGATTTTTATAATCGGGTTCTCTCCCCGTTAGAGGATTTTCTTGTAACTCCTTGGGTACCCCAAGAAGCGGTTGCAGTATTTCACCAGTACACCTTAAAAATTTTGCGCTACCGAGATGAATTACTTGCCTTTCTGCGTGAGCAGGGAATTGCCTGCGAGATCTACTATCCGGTTCCTCTCCACAAGCAGCCCTTTTTACAAGGCATGATGGACGAAGTTTCCTTGCCAGTTGCAGAATGCCTGGCAAATAGGGTATTATCAATACCGGTACATCCTCTCCTCCGGGAGGATGAACGACAAACGGTTGTGGATTCGATTCGCAAGTTCTTTGACGAGGAGAGTCTCCGTTGTAGGTGAGATAGGGTGAGTTTAGTTCGCGTTGGTGTGGTAGGAGTTGGTTACTTAGGACAACATCACGCTCGTATTTATGCGGAAATTCCCGAAGTAGAGCTGGTCGGGGTAGTTGATATTAACCGCGAGAGAGCAAGAGAAATTGCAGAACGCTATAACACCACTCCCTACTTTGATTATCGGGAGCTCTTTGGGAAAGTTGACGCAGTGAGTATTGTGGTTCCTACGGTATTACATCGGGCGATTGCCGGTCATTTCATTGAGGCTGGGGTCAATATCCTCATTGAGAAGCCGGTCACCACGAATCTCGAAGAAGCGAAAGAATTGATGGAAATGGCCAACCGTAAGCGGGTTATTCTCCAAGTTGGCCACATCGAGCGATTTAACTCGGCAGTAGTAGAGCTCTCTAAGATCGTTGACCGTCCTATCTTTATCGATTGTTGCCGTATGGGTCCTTATGTCAATCGGAACAACGACGTAGGGGTGGTTTTGGACCTCATGATTCACGATATCGATGTGGTGATGAGTATCGTGAAGAACAAGGTGGTGAAAGTGAGTGCCTTTGGGTATCCGGTGTTTTCGCGCCAAGAGGATATCGCCAATACCCAGCTCCTCTTTGCCAACGGTTGTATCGCCAATCTTACGGCTAGTCGGGTAACCCGCAAAAAGATTCGCCGGATGGAGATCACCCAAATCGGTTCCTTCATCTCCATCGATTACTTAGAGCAAGAATTGGCGGTGTACAAAAAGACCTCTGCGGTGACGCCGCAGGTCCTCATGGAAAAGCCGATCATTCAAAAAGGCGAACCTTTGCGATTAGAATTAGAACATTTTGTGCGCTGTGTCCGTAACGGAGAAAAGCCTCTTGTGGGATTAGAAGAAGGGAAGAATGCGTTAGAAATTGCGTTGATGATTCTTGAAGAAATGCGACGAAATCAAGGTGATCGTTTTGGAGAAAAGCTATGATGTCATCATCATTGGAGCCGGTCCCGCCGGTATCTTTACCGCTTTGGAATTGGCTGAATACAGCGACTTCCAGGTTTTAGTCATCGATCGGGGGAGGAACATTGAGTATCGGCATTGTCCGGCGCGGGAGGATAACCGGATCTGCAAGAAGTGTTCTCCTTGCTCTCTTCTCTGTGGATGGGGTGGGGCAGGCGCGTTCAGTGACGGAAAGCTCACCCTCTCTCAGGAAGTGGGAGGACAGTTGGGGAGATACCTCCGCGAAGAAGAATTCGCTTCTCTTTTAGGGTATGTCGATTCGATCTACGTTCGTTTCGGTGGAGAGACTTCGGTCTACGGTGAGGATGTCGAACGAGTTGAAGAATTGCGCAAAAAGGCGGAAATGGCCGAGCTCATCCTCGTGCCTTCTCGGGTAAGGCATTTGGGGACCGATCGCTGTCGGGATATTCTGCAAAACATGTTTGCATACTTACAGTCCAAGGTGGAAATCGCTACTTCTCTTGAAGCGAAAGAAATCCTCGTCGAGAATGGAAGAGCTCGGGGAATACGTTTATCCGACGGGAGCACCATTCGGAGCTCTTTCATGGTGGTCGCTCCGGGAAGAGTGGGTGCGGAGTGGTTGCGGAAGGAATGTCTGCGCTTAGGGTTACCGTTAGCGAAGAATCCGGTGGATTTGGGTGTACGAGTAGAAGTTCCTGCCTCGATCATGGAAGCTTTCACCAATGTTATGTACGAGCTCAAGCTTCTCTACTATTCGCATACCTTTGACGATCGGGTACGAACTTTCTGCATGTGTCCCCATGGAGAGGTGGTAACGGAGTATAACGATGGGATTATTACCGTGAATGGGCATAGCTACGAGAACAAAGCTACCTCAAACACCAATTTTGCCATTTTGGTGAGTACCCATTTTACCGAACCGTTTAAAGAGCCCATTGCCTATGGACGATACGTTGCCCATCTTGCCAACATGCTGAGTGGTGGGGTTATCGTACAGCGTTTAAAAGACCTACAATTAGGTCGTCGTTCCACTCCTGAACGTATCGGTAAATCGGTGGTAAAGCCTACCCTCTCTGGTGCCAGTCCCGGCGACTTGAGTTTCGTCCTCCCCTATCGTTTTCTCCAGGATATTTTGGAAATGCTTACCGCCTTAGATCGCTTCATTCCGGGTATCAATTCGCCTCATACTCTCCTCTACGGAGTGGAGGTAAAATTCTACTCCTCACGGGTGCAACTTAAGGATAACCTGGAGAGCACCATCCAGAATCTTTTTCTGGCCGGTGATGGTGCGGGGATTACACGGGGTTTGATTCAGGCTTCTCTATCGGGAGTGATTGTTGCTCGAAGTATCATGGAACGAGTGGGGAGTGTAAGAGTATGAAAAAAATTTTGATTACTAACGATGATGGTTTTGATAGTCCAGGGATTCGTTCTTTGGTTTGTGCCTTTTCTCAGGTGGCGGAAGTGATTTTGGTGGCACCCATTGATGAAAAGAGCTGTTCCAGTCACAGTATCACTGCCCGTCGTCCTTTGGGAGTGAAAGAAGTAGAAATAGAGGGAATCAAAGGATATGCGGTTGAAGGGACTCCGGCCGATACCGTGATCTTGGGTTTGGACCTCTTTGAACACCTTCCGGTTGAGTTTGTGGTGTCCGGAATTAACCGTGGGCCGAATTTGGGTTTCGATGTCTTTTATTCGGGAACGGTGGCGGCAGCCATGGAAGCGGCTATGTCTGGAGTTCCCTCCATGGCAGTTTCTCTGGTTTTGAACGGGTATGAAAACTACGACGTAGCGGCGAAGGTAGCGGTAGAAGTTTGGCGACTCTTTCGAGGTGTATTACAACGGGAGCGGAAAGTAGTACTCAACGTGAATGTCCCCGACGTCCGTAAGGAGAAGGATCTCGCCGGCTGGAGTATTACCGAGCTCGGTGATCGGTTCTATTTTACCCGGGTGAGAGAAATAGAACGGAATGGCGAGGGATGGCGGAGATTTGTGTTCGAAGAAGAAAAGCGTGATTTGGCACTCCTTGAGCAATCTGATTTCCAAGCGGTACGGAATGCTCGGGTCTCTATAACCCCTCTTCGTCCTAATTTGACCGATTATTTCTTGCATAAAGAGTTAACGCATCTTCTCAAAGAGGAGCGGAGATGAGTGAGTGGGTTCAAGGACGGCTGATCTTGCGAGGAAGAGTGCAAGGGGTGGGATATCGTTACTTCGTACTGCGCAAGGCGCAAGAGTTTGAAGTAACCGGTGTGGTTCGTAACCTCCCCTCGGGTGAGGTGGAAGTCGTTGCGGAGGGAAGACGAGAAGAAATTGAGCGTTTTTTTGAGGAAGTGAAACAAGGACCGGTGAGTGCTTACGTCAGCTCGGCGAAAGAGGAATGGTTTCCTTTTAGTGGATTGTATCATGATTTTAGGGTGGGATACTAAGTGTTAGGGGAGCGTGATTGGGAGATTGAGCGCCGAGAGATGGTGGAAAAACAGATCATCCGGCGCGGGATAAAAAACATTCGGGTCATCGAAGCATTCTTGAAAGTTCCTCGCCATCTCTTTGTCCCTCCCGAATATCAGAGTATGGCTTATAGTGATTCTCCTCTTCCCATCGGCGAAGGGCAAACTATTTCGCAGCCGTATATCGTTGCTCTCATGCTGGAGCTTTTGGACGTTCAGTCGGAAGACCGAATTCTTGAGATCGGCACAGGATCAGGATACCAAACGGCTCTCTTAGCCGAGTTGGGGAAAGAAGTGTATAGTATCGAACGCATTGCTCTGCTCTCGGAAATCGCTCAAGAGCGTCTCTGGGAGTTACAGTATGTTCACGTTTTGTGTGTGGTCGGTGACGGAAGTAAAGGACTTCCCCAGTTTGCTCCTTATGAAAAGATCATCGTAAGTGCTTGTTCTTCGAAAATTTACCCCTCTTGGGTGGAACAATTGGAAGAAGGAGGGATTATCGTCCTCCCCTTGGAAGAAAACATGGGGCAGAATTTGATACGCGGCACAAAGCATGAAGCACGACTCTCTCTTGAAAACTATGGAGGCTGTATTTTCGTTCCCCTCATCGAGGATTAGAGTTTTTCGGCTTTGAGAAAAGGAGCGTTAGATACTCCTGATGGAGGGTGGGGGGAAGAAGGAGAGCGAAGAAGACAAAGAGGAGAGTGGAGATGAGTAGAGTCACTACCCCCGGCCAAAGCCCCATCGGCTTATAGTTGAAAAGCTGTAAGAAGAGAGAGGTCAGTGCTCCACCGATGATACTCGCCAGTGCCCCTTGGCTATTCCCTCGTTTCCAGAATACTGCTCCGATGAGCGAAGGAACGAGAGCGATGAGTCCTGCAGATGAAGCTACCGAAAGGAGAGCGATGAGGTTGAGCCTCTGCAGGGCGAAAACGAAAATGGCTACTCCTAAGAGAGGAATGAGAACAAGACGGGTGAGTCTCAGTTTGCGGGTTTCTTCGATGGTGGGAGGGAGGATATCCCGTGCGAACATTGCCGAGAGGGTAAGGAGAATGGAGTCGATGGTGGAAATGGCGGCGGAGAGGACACCTAAAGCGGTGAAGAGGACTACCCACGTGGGGAGAGGAAAGCGGACAAGGATCGTGGGAGTAGCAAGGTCAGGATTAGAGAGACCGGGTACAAGACAGAGTGCCGAGAACCCTAACATGATGGTGATGAACGTGTAGAGGAGACCGTAGAAGAGGAAGCCGGTGAGCGTCTTTCGCATTTCCTGAAGCGACTGGGGTACGAAGAGTCGTTGCACCACCTGGGGGTTGGAGATGCTGAAGAAAAACCAGGGCAGAGAGAGTCCCAAAAAGGTGTGAAAGCGGAAAAACCCCGTTCCTGGAACAGCGAGCCATTGGGGGTAGGTGACCTCTAGGGTCCGGAAGAGACCCCCCCATCCTCCCAAGAATCGATTGATCAGGATGAGGAGCAAAGTCACTGCGCTCACCATCATGATTCCCGCCTGCAAGCTATCGGTGACCGCCACGGAACGGAGTCCGGCGATTTCTACCCAGAGGAAACTCAAAATCACCGCGATGAGAAGTCCTGAGAAGTAGCCGATTTTCCCTTGTGAAAGGGTTTCAAGGAGGTATCCGATACCGGTTAATTGCGCCGAGGAATAGGGAATGAGGAAGAAAAGGGCGCTCAGGGTGTAAGCTATTCCCACCCATCGGTTGCGGTAGCGGATAGTGAGAATTTCAGCGGGGCTCACGCAGTGGTAGTGTTTACTCAGGGTAAGAAGACGAGGACCGAGCAAGACCGCCCAGACGAGTCCGGAGAGATAGATGAGCTCAAAACCTAAGGCTCCTACGCCACCACGGTAGGTTAACCCTGCCAACCCGAGCATCATGAAAGCACTGTAAGTAGTAGCACCGTAGGAGAGGGAAGCGGTAAGCCAATGGAGCTTGCGATTGGCTAAAAAGTAGTCGGCCAGGCTATAACGGAGCCCCTTTTTGGAAAAGAAGGCAAAAGCGCTCCCCCACAGCGCGTAGATGAGGAGAACGACCGCGATGAGATTAACATTCATCGGACCATCTCCCCATCATACGGAGGAGAAGAAAGAGCGCTACACCCCCAAACGCCATCCAAAAGAAGAAACTCCCCCACATGCGGTAGATAGAGGAGAGGAGGGTAAAAGGAACGAGATAGGCAAGGAATACGAGTAGGAAATATGTGTAAAGCAACGACTTACCTCCCTTTTTCTTTTGTTACAATGTAGCAGAAAGCTCTATCCAAGTCAAAGGAGGTGGGTATGGTGGAAGCATTATTGGTGATCGATATGTTGAACGATTTTGTCCATCCTGAAGGGGTACTCTTTGTCGGGAAGCAGGTTGAAGGGGTGATTCACTTCATCGGGGAGCTATTGGAGAGGAAACGCACTGCAGGAGTACCGATCTTCTACATCTGTGATGCTCATCGTCCCGACGATCGAGAGTTTGCTCTCTTCCCTCCCCACTGTGTGGAGGGCAGCTGGGGGAGCAAGGTGATCGCGGAACTCGCCCCTCATAAGGAAGATATCATCATCTCGAAACGTCGCTTCAGTGCTTTCTTTGGCACTCCTTTGGACCTCTTTCTGCGGGAAATGGGCATTACTACCTTGGAACTCGTGGGAGTGTGTACCAACATTTGTGTTCTCTACACCTGTGCCTGTGCACGGATGAATAATTACCTGGTCAGAGTGTATCGGGAAGGAGTGACCTCTTTCGATTTAGAGGCACATGCTTGGGCGCTTCGGGAAATGACGAACACCCTGCGCGCCGAGGTGATTGAAGAGTGAAGGAGATCATTCAGAGTGCCATTAATATCAGTACTTCACATCCGGAGGTGGTGGAGAAGATCGTAGTCTCTCTCCGTTCCCTTCCGGGAGTTTTGCTCGCCGACACCTCAAGTGACGTAGATCACAATCGTACCGTGGTGACCCTCTTAGGGAACGGGGAGGGTTTAGAGAGAGCGGTCATAGAAATTTTCCGCGTCGCGGAGAGCGATATCGATATCTCCCAACATCGGGGGGAACATCCCCGTATTGGGGCGGTGGATGTGATTCCCTTTACTCCCTGGCAAGGTGTGGACATGGAGGGATGCAAAAAACTTGCCTGGCGGGTGGGAGAGAGGGTTGCCCAACTCTTCGAGGTGCCGGTCTACTTCTACGCCGAAGCAGCCCGGGTGCCGGCGCATCGTCACCTCTCTTTTTTACGCCGTGGGGGATATGAACTCTTGCGCTATGAAATATGGAGAGTGCCGGAACGTCACCCCGACCTTGGTCCTGCCCGGGTTCACCCTACCTTGGGGGCGGTAGCTATTGGGGCCCGTCCTCCTCTCCTTGCCTTCAACGTGAATTTGGATACCCCTCACCTCCACGTTGCCCAGACCATTGCCAAAAAGCTCCAGGGAGAGGAAAGCGCCTTACGTTACGTGCGGGCAATCGCCGTGTCTTTGAGGAGTCGAGGATACACTCAAGTCGCCATGAATATCCTCGACTTTCGTAAGAACAGTTTACTGCAAGTGTTTGAGTTTGTGAAATTAGAAGCGCAGCGTTTTGGGGTGAGAGTACGGGGGGCGGAGATCATCGGTCTTGTCCCGGTAGAGGCACTCCTTGAAGTAGTAGGGATTTCCCTTGCCATTCCCCATTTCTCACCCAACCAGGTGTTGGAATATCACCTCGCTTGGGAAGGAGAAAAAATTTTTTGACCCTTTTTGACTAAATACTTGACAATTTGACTTTACCTGATTATAATGGAAGCGAAAAATAGAAAAGAGTGAAGGGAGGAACGAAAGATGGCCAGAAGAGACGTTCCGGTACGGAGAGAAGAGCGGGCCATTAGCCCTATAAGGCGCCTTTGGGATCTCTTCGATTTGCGAAGCGACTTGGACGAACTCTTTGATGAGCTCATGGAGACTCCTTTCTTGACTCGACCTTTATGGAGTAGCGGTTTTCCACCGGTAGATGTGGCTGAAACGGAGAACGAAGTGGTGGTAAAAGCCGAAATCCCAGGAATAGATCCGAAGAACTTAGAAGTTCACGTCACCGATGAGAACGTAGATATCAAAGGTGAAGTAAAGGACGAATGGGAAGAAAAGGGAGTTGGTTACTGCCGTCGTGAACGCTACGCGGGAGCCTTCTCGCGGAGCATCGCTTTGCCCGCTCGGGTGAAGCAGGAAGAGGTGAAGGCTCAGTACAAAGACGGTATTTTAACCATTACCCTGCCCAAAGTTGAGCCGAGCAAACCTAAAACCAAAAAGGTAGAGATTGAAGTAGCGCAATGAGAAAGCGCCGGGGTAACCCGGCGCTTTCTCATTGAGGGCCATTTCCTGAACGTTTTCCCTCCGAAAATGAATTAATGTAGTTTTCTTCCCCCTCTCTCGACATGGAAAGTCAAAAGAGGAAGCATCCATTTTTTCGCAAGACTTGAAAGAAAAAGACTTGTCAAAAATGCCCGAAGTGGTTAAAATGGAAAATGCACATGCGGGGTCGTGGTGTAGCCTGGCCTAACACGTCAGCCTGTCACGTTGAAGACCGCGGGTTCAAATCCCGTCGACCCCGCCAGTGGTTGCCGAGATAGCTCAGGAGGTAGAGCGAAGGACTGAAAATCCTTGCGTCCCCAGTTCGACTCTGGGTCTCGGCACCATGCGCGAGCGGAAGTAGCTCAGGGGTAGAGCATCACCTTGCCAAGGTGGTGGCCGCGGGTTCAAATCCCGTCTTCCGCTCCAGTAAAAAATCTGGCGGCATAGCCAAGCGGCAAAGGCAGAGGACTGCAAATCCTTCATTCCCCGGTTCAAGTCCGGGTGCCGCCTCCAGGGTGGAAATGAGTGTGGGCGGCTAGTTCAGAGGGAGAACGCTTCCTTGACGCGGAAGAGGCCACTGGTTCAAGTCCAGTGTCGCCCACCATTTGAGTGTGATCAGGCGCCATCCTTAGGGAATGGCGCTTTTTCTATTTGGTTTCTTTTTTGAGGAGGAAGAAATATGAGTAAGACCCAAAGAGCGATTGCTGCGGTGACCCAAGAAGGACGGGTGGTAGATCTCAAGCTGGCAACTCAGAATGGAGAAGTGAAGGATTATCTCTATTTCGACGATAAGCGGGGGAGAGAAATTTACTGGCATAGCACCTCCCACATCATGGCGCAAGCGGTTAAACGCTTGTTCCCTCATGTTCGTTTGGCCATCGGTCCGGCCATTGAAGAAGGTTTTTACTACGATTTCGATCTCCCCGAGTCGATCCGGGAGGAAGATCTCCCCCGAATCGAGGAAGAGATGCGCCGCATCATCGCCGAAAATATCCCTTTTGAACGCTTAGAGGTGTCCCTCCAAGAGGCGGAGGAGATTTTCACCCATCGGGGAGAGACTTATAAACTCGAGATTCTCAAGGAGTTGAGCGATACCAAGGTCAGTCTCTATCGTCAAGGGGAGTTCATCGATCTCTGTCGAGGTCCGCATCTTCCCTCAACTGGGGAAGTGGTGGCCTTTAAGCTCTTGAGTGTTTCCGGGGCGTATTGGCGGGGAAAGCAGGGAAACCCCATGTTGCAGAGAATTTATGGAATCTCTTTCGATAGCGAGGAGAAACTCAAGGCGTACCTGGAGAGGTTAGAAGAAGCTAAAAGAAGAGACCATCGTAAATTGGGAAGAGATTTGGACCTTTTCAGCCTCCATGAAGAAGGGCCCGGTTTTCCCTTCTTCCACCCCAAGGGAATGGTGGTGATCAATACTCTCTTAGACCTATGGCGCCAGGAACACCTCCGCCGAGGGTACCAGGAGATTCGTACTCCCATCATCTTAGAGAAGAGCCTGTGGGAACGGTCCGGTCATTGGGACCACTATCGCGAGAATATGTACTTCACCCAGATCGATGAACGGGAATTCGCCATCAAACCCATGAATTGCCCCGGGGGAATTCTCGTGTTTCAGAGTCGTTTGCGGAGCTATCGCGAGCTCCCTTTACGCATGGCCGAACTCGGTTTAGTCCATCGTCATGAATTGTCGGGGGTGTTGCACGGGCTGATGCGGGTACGCTGCTTTACCCAGGATGACGCCCATATCTACATGGAGCCCAAACATATTCGCGAGGAAATTATCGGGGTGATCGATCTCGCCACCTACTTTTACCAACTTTTCGCTTTTCGCTGCGAGGTGGAATTGAGTACCCGCCCGGAAAAATCCATCGGTTCAGACGAAATGTGGCATACCGCAACTTCCGCCTTACAAGAAGCCTTAGAAGAGTTACGCATCCCCTATACCGTGAACGAGGGCGAGGGTGCATTTTACGGTCCCAAAATCGATTTCCATCTCCGCGACTGCTTAGGTCGGAGATGGCAATGTGGGACGATTCAACTCGATTTCGCCATGCCGGAGAAGTTTGACCTCTCCTATATCGGTGAGGATGGTGGAAAACATCGACCGGTTATGCTCCATCGTACCATTTTGGGGAGTATCGAGCGTTTCCTCGGTATTTTGATTGAGCACTTCGCCGGAGCTTTCCCTCTGTGGTTGGCACCAGTGCAGGTGGTGATCCTGCCGGTAGCAGAAAGACACATGACCTACGCCCGGGAACTCCGCGACCTCTTGGGGAAAGAGGGGGTGCGGGTAGAATGTAACGAAGAGCAAGCGACCGTGGGGGCGAAAATCCGCAAGGCGGAACTTGAGAAAGTTCCCTATCTTCTCATCGTCGGGGATCGCGAGGTCGAGGCGAAAACAGTGAGTGTGCGTAAGAGGAAGAAGGGCGATTTAGGCACGTTTGAGCTCGCTTCATTTTTGGCCCTTCTCAAGCGGGAAATTGCCGAACGGGTGATCTTTTAAGTGGAATACGCAAAGATTCATCGCCTCTTTTGGAATGCGAAGGCAAAAGACGAGATGCGCCGGGAACGGAACCTGGAGAAGCGCATTCATACCGATTTGGTGTGGAAGGAGATTGAGCCGTTTATCGCTCCCGGGATCTCCGTCCTCGATGCCGGAGGAGGGTTCGGACGTTACGCCGTACCCTTGGCAGAGAGAGGGTGCCGAGTGGTGTTACTCGACTTGTCACCGGCCATGATCAAGCGAGCCAAGGAGTGGGCTTTGCGGGAAGGAGTTTCCTCAGCTATGGAGTTTGTGGTGGGGAAAGTCGAGGACCTCTCCGCTTTCTCTCACCGCGAATTTGACCTCGTCCTCTCCCTTGACGCACCCGTTTCTTATGCCTATCCAGAAGAGGGTAAGGCACTCCGGGAATTGGCGCGGGTCACCAGAAAGACCCTCATTTTTTCGGTGGTCAATCGTCTGGGGCAGTTACCGGTAGCGGTCCACATGGAACTCAAGTGGAGGAAGAAACTCCTCCTCGCCCGGAAATTTTGGCAAGAGGGGAATTGGGACCATCCTTCTCTCTGGGAAAGTATCGAGGAGAAAATCCCTTTCTTGGCCCGCTTTCTCTTCCCCCCTCTTCACGCTTTCACTCCGCAGGAGATTGCCGATTTGGTGATTGCCAATGGTTTACGTCTCAAGAGAATGGCAGCGACCGGTACCCTTGCCCGTCTCCTCCCTCCCCGAACTCTGCGCAAAATTGTGCGTGATCCTGAGCTGTACCGAGAGTTTGTGCATCTCTCCCTCCTCTACGATGCCCAGATTGAAGTTTTAGGGGTGGGGTGTAAGGTGGCTTCAGGACTTTTAGTCGTTGCCGAAAAGGAGGATGCCCATGGAGTGGAGATGGTTTAAGGTGACCCTCCGGGTGAGGGAAGGAGCACAAGAAGCGCTGTGGCTGTGGCTTGCGGAGATGGGTACCCAAGGGGTGTGGGAGGTCGATAGAGAGACTCTGATCGCCTACTTTTCTGAGCCCCTCTCTTCGGTTCCTCAAGAATTTGCCGCTTCGTGGTGGCAAGAAGAGGAACGCAATGAGCCCTGGGAGACCAAGTGGAAGGAGAGTTTTACGCCTCTTCGCGTAGGTGAAAACGTAGTGGTCCGTCCTCCCTGGGAGGGGGAGAGTGGGGCTCCCCTCGAGATCGTGATTTACCCTGCCTATGCCTTTGGGACTGGGCAACACCCTACCACCTATGGTTGTCTCCTCTTCCTGGACCGATACTTTCAAAGGGGATGGAGTCTCTTCGATGTGGGAACCGGGAGCGGGATTCTGGCGATTTTTGCAGTGAAAAAAGGAGCAGGAAGGGTGTGTGCCATAGACATCGATCCCTCAGCCATCGAAGAGGTCCATCGTAATATGTCCTTGAACGGGATCGAGAGCTCCTGGATCGAATGTTTGGTGGGTGAAATTTCCACCGTCTCCGGTCCTTTCGATTGTGTGGTGGCCAATGTCGGTCCTGCGTTTCACCTGGAACACCTCGGGGGGATGAAAGCGCTCACCCGTGAAGGTGGCTTCGTTATTCTCTCCGGTTTCGAGGAAGCTGACTTTCCACCGATCAAGAAAAAGATGATGGAGATCGGGCTCATTTTGGTAGATTCGTATTCTCTCTCTTCGTGGATGACCGTAGTGTGTGAGGTGTGATTGTGTTATAGTAGAAAGAGGGAACTTGGGTGTGGAGAGTGGCGAGGTGAGTTACGGTTGAGAGCTGCCTTTGTGTATACCAATAGAGATAAGGGTTTAGTGAAGATGACCCGTTTCATGGTGAGCCTCCTTGAGAAAGCCGGTTGGACGGTAAAAGCCATTGAAGTGGAGAATATTACTTCTCCAGTGAACTTTCGTCCTTTCGATCTCGTGTTCGTTGGCTCTCATGTGGTGAGTAGTTGGGGAGGGAAGATTTCCGGTGAAGTCACCAATTTCCTCCAGGGAGTGAGTGGCATGGAGGGGAAACGTTCCATTGCCTATATTCGTCCGGCGCTTTTTGGAACGGATAAGGCCTTGCGGCGATTGATGGCGCAAATGGAATCTTCTGGGGCTTTTGTGGTCGATTTCGAAGCGGTGAGTACCGAGAATGAGGCGAGGAAGCTCATCGATAGATATCTCGGAAAGGGGTGAGGAGGATGGATCGAGAAAAAGAGCGGATGAGAGAGTTCTTCGAAGAGTTCTTTTTTGGACCGGCCGAACGAGTTTTTGGTCCCTTCTTAAACGAAGAAGCTCGACAGCATCTCTCCCAGGCTCGCTTAGAGGTCTTGAAGGCTATGCGTTCTTTCATTGACGCCGAAATCAACCGTTTGGAAGAGAAAAAAGCAAAGGGCTGTTCCTCATAGTCGCGCGGCAATACCCACAATTTTGAAATTGACTATTGGAATGAAGCATGAACGCGGAGTGCGACTTTTTTCTCTGAGACCTTGAGGAAAAGGAACCACCTGGCAAGCCATGAAAGGCGTTTCTTGTTGAATATAGCTCCTCCTCATTGACCAATTCGGTAAGATTTATGGCCGAAGAGGAGATGGGAGAGAGCTTGAGAATTCCGAGTGTTTGGCAGGCACCCTGAATGTTGGGTGTTCCATGCACACTCTAAAAAGATCGTTACAGGAGTTATGGGCTATGAGAAGAGGATTCTTAGTATTGTTCGTCTTAGTTCTATTGCTCCTTGCTGGTTGCGTGGTGAATGATGGAGATGCGCCTCCACCTGCAGGCGGTATTCTCGATACCGAGACGATTACGAGAACCTGGTATGATGAGACCAGGTTTCGATCAAATTTTGAAATTGTCCTCCCTTACCAGGGGAGACCATGGAAAGCGGTTTGCGTGCGAGTTCAGAATATGTATAGTGAGTCAATTGGCTTATCGGCGACATATGAAGTGAGAACTTCATCAGGAAGGTTCCTTTTTAGTGCAGATAGGTCAGGGATTGTGATAACACTCCCTAACGAGGGGGATTTGACTTGTGGGAGCTATTATATCGATCCAAATCCACCTACTGGTGATATCATTGTGAGCGGACATATTGCCCCTGATCATTTATTCGATTTAGCAAAGGGAAAGGTAACCGTATCGGCTGATTATTGATTCCGTTGACCCCATGGGCGTCTTTTCGGATGGGCACATTTATTATTGTGAAAAACGGTAACAAAATGTACTTTTAGACTGACGCTGGAAAATTTTGCATTACCAGGCATATTGGGGGAGAAAACACCTGTCAGCGGGCCGTGATTGGCAGGGTATGGGTCTATGATTTGTGGATACCGTGTATTGGTGGCCGCGGTACATTTTTTGAACATGAACCTCAAACCGAAGGGGGAATTATAAAGGTATAAAAAATATTCTCCTCAACACTCTTTGGTTTTTTGTGCTTCACCCGAACAAAATTTGAAAAGGAGAGTAATGATGAAAGTATTTTTGATTTCTGTTGTTTTAACCGTAATTTCGAGCATGGGGTTGCCTGTAGGTCAGGCAGCCGCTCAAGACCATGGAGGCAAAGGTATTATGAGTTATTGGTACAACCGCAAGAGGTTTTCATTGGCGATCCGGTAAAGATAAAAGTCGAAGGTGGCACAGGGGGAGAGCTGGTGACCATATCTATCTCTGGCACAGACCAGTTTGGCAATATCTGGGAGTCTCGTGCCTCATACAGATTAGATAGTAGTGGCGCGATGGATACCGCATCGTCTCCTCCTCTACAGGGTACTTATAGCGGCGTTGACCCTGCCGGACTGTTCTGGTCGATGAGATGTCAACCTCAAAGTGACATGGTATCCCCTTTTATCGTAATGCCGGAACTTGAAGTCTCTCTCATTCACAATGGTAAGGTGATTGAAACCAAAAAGATAGTGAGAGTTGCCTCGGTGGATATGGAAAGATACGAGTTCAAGATTCCTGTGATCGGAGTATTTTTGAAACCTAAGGAGCTCAATAAGCCTTCGCCTGCTCTCATCGTCCTTGACGGTTCAGAAGGCGGATACAAAGAAGGATGGGCTAAGATCATTGCTTCTCGAGTGAAGATGCCGACTCTGGCCATTGCCTTATTTCGGAATGGATGGATTGCCTCCCACTCTTGAGGAAGTGCCGCTTGAGATTATTGAGAATGCTATTCAATGGTTAAACGGGCGAGATGATGTAGTAAAAAACAGGATCGGCATTATCGGTGCCTCACGAAGTGGCGAATTAGCCATTCTGTCTGCTTCGATTTTTCCCCGGATTAAGGTGGTAGTGGGGTATACACCAAGTGGTGTTATCTGGGAAGGTATCGGGCAAGGGGGTAAGTCGGCATGGACGTATAGAGGGAAACCATTCCCTTATCTCAGGTTTATAGCCGATGAGGATTTCAAAAAGCGCTTGAAAGAGGCGCAAGAGAAAAGTAGCCCCTTTTTCAATGCTCCGACCTTTCAATACAGTATGCAATAACAAGAGTCCATAATTCAAGATGCGATTATCAAAGCAGAGAATTCTCAAGCATCATTTCTCCTCATCGGTAATCCCGATGACGGTGTATGGCCGTCATATGAATTGTCTCGGATTTTTGATTGATAGACTCAAGGCGCATAACTACGAGGAAAGATTTGAACTTTTGTCGTACAGAAACGGTGGACATATGCTTATCCCCTATCCTTATTGTCCAACAACCATGCGGCAATTCTATTTGCCCACCGTAAAGGGGTGGGAAGGTCTCGGCGGTACCGAGGATGGTGCTGCCAAGGCAGCAGAGGATTCGTGGGACAAGGTAATCCAATTTTTACAGAGGGAATTGGCTCAATGAAGAGGAGGACTTTTTCTATATAGGGAAAGATTTCTTGTTGGTAGCTTTGAAGCTTTGCATATTGGGGGAGGTTGAAGAAAGGAGACCTTCCCCACCCAAAAAGTGGGGGACGCTGAGAAGTACCGAGGTGCTCTCCTTCGCCATGGCCCTCTGCGTGATACCCTAAGCTCAGCTCAAGTGCAGAGATCCCCAAGCGTTCCATATACTCACTCTCGGGACATGAGTACCACAAGATACGTAAGACCGTCCTCTTCGGTGAGGAGAGAGGTGATCGTGGAAGCCCATGCCTATCTGGGGGGATCGGTGGCCCCTTGGTACGGAGAAGATCGGCACGGAGTTGGTTGGACGGGGAAAGTCGAGGCGTATCTTTGAGAAAGCGAGCGAAACGGAAAATCACCGAAGGAATGCTCGAAAGTTTTTCGCAAACGGGGAAACCCCCTTGCGAAGGCTTGTTGGAGAGAGCATGGGCAGGAAATAACGGATAAACTGAAACGACTGGTGCGCGGTGCTGGATTCGAACCAGCGACTTCCACCGTGTGAGGATGGCACTCTTCCGCTGAGTTAACCGCGCACTTTGATGCCATTATAGCAAAAGGGTATCCTCTTTGCAACCTGAACTTTTTTGGTGTGATGCTATGGTATTTTCCTCTTTTACGTTCAGTCTTCCCTTCTCCCCTTTTTCATAGAGCGTTTTGCGAAGCGGGAGAGGAGAGCCCGCCGGAGGGGCAATTCGTCATCGAGAGCGCGATACCATTATCGAGGAAGTTCCTTTTCCCCGGTGGTGTTAGAGGATTCCCCTTTGGCGAAAGCCACGATTTTTTGGGTAAGGCGAAAGGCAGGGAGGAAGAGAAGCCCATGTCCTGCGGGAAACCAGCGAATCTCCTTGGGGGGAAGGTGCCCTCTCATAGAGATCAAAGGTGCACGGTTGGGGAACAATGTCATCACGGGTGGCATTGAGAAAGAGGAGGGGAGTGTGAGAAAGCTTTTCCACCGAGGAGAGGGGTTCAAAGGTGGTGAAATCCTTGAGGGCTTGGGGAATGGGGATTCGCTTTTTCATGAGATGGTAGCGGATTTCGACCAGGGAATCGAGCATGCTCTCGCGGACTAAGGTTTCCAGGTTCCCTCCGCCGACCACAAAAATCGCCCTGCGGAAACGGGTGTATCGGGCGCACACGGTTACCCCCAGGATCGCACCGAGACTCACGCCGAGGAAAAAGAGGCACTCTCGGTCGATTTCTTCCTCTTCCTCTAAGAAGTGGAGCGCACAGAGGGAATCTTCCACCGTTCTCTCGAAGGCCGACCAGTCCTCATCGAGGTCGCAAGAGAGAATATCCCGTCCTTCTTTCCTCCGTTCCCCATGATACTCCATATCAATGGCCAGGGCAGCAAAGCCGTTTTTGGCCAATTCTTGGGCTAAAGGGAGCAGGTTCTCTTTACTCCCTCGGTAGTAGTGGAGGAAGAAAAAGGCCGGATACGGTGGGGAAAAACGGCGAGGTTTCAAGAATAAGGCGGGAAGAAAAGGGTGGAGGAGGAGGTGAGAGATGGTGTACTGTGAGTGTTCACGATACAGTGTCGATTGGAAAAGCACGTCGTTTTCCTCCCTTGCAAAGATAAATGAAATGAGGTTTTTTATGATATAATTTTTTCACTTAATTATACCGATTCGCCGGGGGAGGTGGAAGGAGAAAAAATTCTTTTTCAGTTTCACGCTATCATTTTTAAGGAGGTGTTGGTAATGAAAAAATATTTCATCTTTGTTCTGGCAGGGTTACTTTTCTTAAGTGTCGTTAGTGGGGCGCAAGCAAAGTATCGTTTCACTTTCATCTCCCATGCGGGTGAGGAGAATCCTTTCTGGGCTGCAGTCTACCGTGGTGCACAGGATGCCTCGAAAATGTTAGGGGTTGATTTCATGTTCATTCGCCCCAAAGAGGAGGGGGATCTCCCCGCTCAACTCTCCCAGTTTAAGGCTACTTTGGCTCAAAAACCAGACGGGATCATCGCTACTATCCCCCATCCTGATATGTTTGATGAGGTGATCCAAGAAGCCATTGCCATGGGCATCCCGGTCATTTGCTCTAATACCGATGATCCAGAAGGGGCCAAGGGAAATGCTCGACTCTCTTACATCGGTCAGGATTTAGTGCAGGCAGGATATTTCTTAGCTCAAAAACTCACCGGAGGTTTGCCACGTGGAGAGAAATATCACTTTCTCATCAGCATAGGTGGACCCGGTTTAGTGTGGGCAGAACAGCGGGCCAAGGGTATTATCACCTACCTTGAGGAGGCAGGATACACCTACGAACGTCTCGATACCAGCATGAAGATGGATGTCGCCCAGTCTCGGATTCAAGCGTACCTCCAAGCCAATCCGCAAACGAAGGGTGTTATTGCCGTGGAATATAACCATGCTTCGGCAGCCAAGGCGGCAGAAAATTTGGGCTACAAACCGGGAGATCTCCTCATCGGTGGATTTGACCTTGTGCCTGAGGTACTCGCCGGCATTAAGAATGGGTACATCAAGCTGACCATCGATCAACAACCCTATCTCCAAGGGTTCTTACCCATTGTGCAATTGTACCTCATGAAGGAGTATGGTCTCGGTGCTTGGGATGTCAATACGGGGAACGCGGTCGTTGACGCCTCTAATGTTGATTTGGTCCTCGAGTTGTCGGGAAAACGTGTGAGGTGAGTAGTGAATACCGGTAGGGGATGGCATCGCCCTCTCCTACCGGACTCCTTCGAAGGGGTGAAGGTATGCACAGCGCTTCTTTCCTGAGTAGCTGGAAGAGAATCTTGTTACTCCGTGAGACGAGTAGTTTGGTCATGCTCTTTTTGGTGATTATCGTTTTCTTCTCCATTGCTCCCCTCTTCTTGAGTAAAGAAAATGTTGGGGTGATCCTGGAAATTATTCCCGAACTTGGTATTGTCGCTCTTGGCATCACCATGCTCATGATTGCCGGAGAATTCGATCTCTCTGTAGGCTCGGTATTTGCCTTTTGTCCCATTATGATGGCCCTCTTTATGACTTGGGGAATGCACCCGGTACTTGCGGTGGTCGCCGCGCTCTTTGTGGGTATCGCTTTGGGAGCCCTCAATGGCTTGGTTACGCTCGTTTTTGGTATTCCTTCCTTCATCACCACCTTAGGGTCGATGCTCATCTGGCGGGGAGGAGTGCTCCTCATCACGGGCGGATGGCCTCCTCCTTTTCCTACGCAGATGTCTACCACAATTCTCGTAGGAAAGATCGGTATTTTACGGGCCTCTCTCTTCTGGTTTGTGGTGGTTACCTTTTTGCTCTGGTTCATTCTCGAGCGTACTGATTTCGGGAACTGGATGTTCGCTACCGGAGGGAACCAAGTAGCAGCTCGAGCCATGGGTATCGATGTGCGCAAGGTAAAGCTTGCCAATTTTATGCTCTGTGCTTTTTTAGCCGGTTTTGCAGGAATCATTCAATCCTTCCGTTTGCAGACCACCTTGCCCTCGATGGGTAACGGCTTAGAAATGGAAGCGATTGCTGCTACCGTTATTGGTGGGACTTCTCTGGGGGGTGGGGTGGGGACCCTCATCGGTACCGTAGTGGGATCCTTCCTCATCCGAATCATCGACAATGGTCTGATTATGGCTCGTGCTCCCAGCTATTGGTTTCGTGTGTTCATTGGGATTGCCACCATTTTGGCGGTTATTCTGAACACTTTTGTTCGAGAACGAGCCAAAAAGTTGAGGTGTTAGCGATGCATGACCATCGGTACCTTGTTGAGATGAGAAACATTCATAAATGGTTTTCCGGTGTATGCGCCCTCCGTGGGGTTGATTTTGCTGTAGGGTATGCAGAGATAGTGGGGTTAGTGGGTGACAATGGTGCAGGAAAGTCGACGTTGATCAAAATCCTCTCCGGTTTCTACCCCCCTGATGAGGGGAAAATTTTCTTCGAAGGGCAGGAGAGGCATTTTTCCTCTCCCCATGAGGCACGAGACCTCGGTATCGAAACTATTTACCAGGAAGCAGCAATGGTTCCCAAAATGAGTATTATGCGCAACATCTTCATGGGAAGAGAGCTCTCCCGTATGCGCTTGGGTTCTTTGGGATATCTCGACATCCCTCGTATGGAAGAAGAAGCCATGAAGGCTCTACAAGGGGTGGGCTTACACCTCCGTTCCCCGCATGCTTTGGTGGAGGAGCTCTCTGGTGGTCAGAGACAGGGAGTGGCCATCGCCCGGGCCATGTATTTTAAATCCAAGTTGGTGATCCTCGATGAGCCGACCAATAACCTCTCGGTCAAGGAATCGGAGAAAGTTTTAGAGTTCATCTTGGAATTGAAACGGCAAGGGATTTCGAGCATCTTCATTTCCCACAACCTCTACCACGTGTATCCGGTAGCGGATCGGATTGTAGTGCTCAGTCACGGGGAGAAGATTGGTGATTTTCGTCGCGAGGAAACTTCTGTCGAGAAAATCACCAAACTCATGGTCCTCCCCTAAGAGGGAAGTTCTTCTGCCCAGCGCTCCCCTTGGAGGCGGAGGAGAGGAGCCTTTTTGAAGACAGTCAAGGCGAAGATTTTTCGGGCGCCAATCCGGGCGCCTTGTTGTTGGAGCTCGTGTTCCAGGATCCGCATTGCTCTTTTTCCTCCCATACCGAACTCGGTGACAAAGAGGTGTACGGTTTTACCGGAGAGAGAGGTATGCTTCACAAAGCTCACAAGGGGTGGAGTAATGCTAAAAGCCCATACCGGTCCTCCTAAGATGATCTCGGAGAAAGGAGAGAAATCGTTTACGGTGCAAGAAATAGCAGGGAGATCAGCCTCAGTGTATTTGGTTTTGAGAGGCCGCAACGATTGATTTCGTGGTCGATCCACCTGAATCTCGGCAAGAGGGATTTTAAGCTTTTCTGCAATTCCCTGCGCTACACTTTTCGTTTTCCCGGTTTGAGAAAAAAAGACTACTATCTTACTCATTTTTGTCCCCTCCCATTTTTTCTTATAAATGGTAGATTTCTTCGTCACTCAAGAGGCGAAAACCGTTACGCTCTAAAATACTCTGCGCACGAGGTTGGCTCTCTACTTGGATGACTAAAACCGCCATTTCTCCACTTTTAATGACAAAGCCGTAGGCATCTTCGATGTTAACCCCATTTTCCGAAAGCACTTGGGCGACAGCGTGGAGACTCCCCGGGGCATCTTGCATCACTACGGCGATAACCTCTTGAAGGTAGGTGGGAATTCCCTGCGCACGTAAGAGTTCGTACGCTTGGTGAGGATGATTCACTAAAATTTTAATCACTCCGAATCCGTTGGCGCTCGAGATAGTGATGGCACGGATATTGATTCCCCCTTGTAAGAGGAGACGGGTGATTTTTTCGATTCTTCCCGGTTTATTTTCGGCAAACACCGAAATTTGATGGGCCATACTTTCCCTCCTTTCAGAATTTGCGTTGGTCAAGCACTCTCTGTGCTTTTCCCTCTTGAGTGGGAAGGGTTCCCGGTTCGACCAAGGAAACCTCAGGAGTAACGAGAATTTCGGAGCGGAGTTCACTCTGGATTCGTTCGCGTAATCGCTCCAATTTTTGCAAATCTCCCAAGAAAAGCTCCGATTTAATTTCTACTTCGACGCGCATCACATCACGATAATCTTCTCTCTCCAAGACGATGCGGTAGTTGGTACCTACTTCAGGTATTCCCATGAGCACCTTTTCCACCTGGATGGGGAAGATGTTCACTCCCCGCACGATGAACATATCGTCGCTTCTCCCTTGGATGCGGGAAATGCGTCGGTGGGTCCGGCCGCAAGGACAGGGTTCATCGATGAAGGAAGCTAAGTCACGGGTGCGATAACGGAGGATGGGAGTAGCATCGCGGTAAATGGTGGTCAAAACGATTTCCCCCACTTCTCCGCTTGCACAGGGTTCCCCGGTTTGGGGATTGACGATTTCCAAGAGGTAATAATCCTCCCAGAGGTGCATACCGTTTTGATAGGGACACTCAAAAGCTACCCCCGGACCATTCATTTCCGAGAGGCCATAGGAATTATAGGCCTTGGCACCGTAGAGTTCTTCAATCCGTTGGCGGGTTTCTTCGCTGTGGGGTTCAGCACCGATGAGCATGATCCGCAGGTTCAGGTCTTTCTTGGGATCTAACCCCTCGCTCTTAATGAGATTGGCCAAGAGAAGGGCGTAGCTCGGTAAAATGTGGGCGGCCGTGGTCTTAAAGAATTGGAGGAACCAGATTTGTCGCTTACTGTTTCCTGCTCCGATGGGGATGGTGAGAGCTCCCAGCCTTTCGGCTCCGTAGTGCATACCCAGTCCTCCGGTGAAGAGTCCGTAACTCATCATGTTCTGGAAAACGTCGGTTTTCCGTACCCCGACCATGTAGAGACAGCGGGCCACCTGATTCGTCCAACGGTCTAAATCTTCGGCGCTGTGGTAGATCACGGTGGGGACCCCTGTGGTTCCAGAAGAAGAATGGAGACGCACCACCTCTTCTAAGGGTACGGCCAAAAATTTAAACGGAAATCCTTGTCGAAGGTCCTCTTTGGTAGTAAAAGGAAGGTTTTGGAGGTCTTCTAAGGTTTGGATGGATTCCGGAGTGATATGGAGTTTGGCGAACTGTTTGCGGTAGAAAGGGGTTTTCGCCGCTTGAAGGATGGTTTTGTGCAAACGTTCCCTCTGGAGTTTGACGAGTTCCTCTCGAGGCATGATCTCAAGGTCTTTTTCCCAGTACATGTTCTCCTCCCTCGCGTGGGTGATGTACCTCTATTTTCTCACAATTTTTTCGCTTTTGCCAAGAAAAAAATGGTAGGGTTTTCTCGGCGAGAGGAGAGGAAAGACCAAAAAATGGTACAATACGGTAAAGGAGCGTGCAAGGGACGATGGAGAAAGAAAACCTGGATCGTCGGGAGTTGTGGGTCCTTCTTGGAGTGGCATTTCTGATTCGTGTTTTCTTTGCCGCTTCAGTGTATGGATTTCCGCCGGATATTGCTTGTTTCGCCGGGTGGGCCGGGCAAGTTGCCCGGATGGGATTGGCTCGTTTCTACGAGGGCGAGATGTTCGTTGACTATCCCCCCGGTTACATCTATCCCCTTTTTGTGGTAGGAATGGTGCAAAAACTCATCAAGCTCCCTTTCGATTCTCTCTTTTTCCTGCCCATCTTGAAAATGCCGGCTGTTCTTGCCGATCTTGCCTTAGCGTTTTTCCTCTACCGGATAGGAAAATCGAAGGCCAATTCTGATGTGGCAGTGTTTGCATTTCATGCTTTACTCTTCAACCCCGCCATCATTCTCAACTCGGCGCTTTGGGGTCAGGTGGATTCTTTTTTCATGCTCCCCTTGGTGGTAGGAATTTTGTTCCTCACCGAAGGGGAGATTGTGTGGTCGTCTCTCTTCTTCGCCTTGGCCTTACTCATCAAGCCACAGGCGCTCATTTTTGCACCTCTTTGGCTTTTTGCTCTGGTTGAACGAAAGAGTATCCTTGTGACTGTAAAGAGCGTCCTCCTTGGCTTGGGGACGATGATTCTCCTCTCTCTCCCCTTTGCCTCAATTTCTCGCCTTTCTCGCATTATTGGTATTTATCGGGGAACCGTTGCTTCCTATCCCTACGCTACCCTCAACGCCTTCAATCTCTTTGCTCTGTGGGGAGGGAATTGGGTCCTTGACCGAGAGAGAATCTGGGGGCTCCCCTATTGGCAGTGGGGATACCTCGCCATCGGGGGTATTCTCGTTTTCTCGGGATTCCTCTTTTTCACTTGGAAGGGAAAGGAGAGGTTTTTCGTCACCGCCCTCTTTCTCTCTTTTTCCGTATTTCTCTTCGCTCATCGCATGCACGAACGCTATCTCTTCCCAGCACTCATTGTGGCCTTGTTCGCTTACCTGTGGCTTCCACGCCGAGAACTCTCCTTCCTCTTCACCGGCCTCAGCGCCACCTTTTTCCTGAATACCGGGCTCATTCTCCTCTCTGCTTTTTATGGGATATACCAATTCCCTCGTTTTGATTGGCGCCTGCGGACTCTTGCCGTGGCCAACTGTGTCTTGTGGGGATTCATGATGTGGTTTCTCTGGCGAGAGAGGAAATCGTTTCTTCTCCGAAAAAGGGAGGCAAGCCATGCGTCGTAGCACCATTTCTCCTTGGGTGGGGGTCATTGCGCTTTTCGCCTTGAACTTGGGACTTTCTCTCTATAACTTGGGTTCACGTACCGCTCCACAAACTTTTTGGGAGCCTCGATATAAGGGAGAGGGAGTATTGGTTGACTTGGGTCGCGTTGAAGAGGTGGGCCGTATTTCCTTTTTCAACGGCGTAATCTGGGGAGGGACGTATCGGGTAGAATATTCTCAGGACGGGACAGAGTGGCAAGCCGGGCCTCTCCTCAAGCCCTCCTGGGTTTTTCACTGGGAGCATTGTGATGGTCCTTGGGAGGGGCGATTCTTTCGCATCGTTCTCGAATCCCCTCGAAGTATGTTGGGAGAGGTAGGATTCTTCCGCTCGGGAGAGAAAAGTCCCCTTCCCATTGCGGCAGTAGAGCTTGTTCCGAGCACTTCCCGGTCCTCGGTGGGGTGGGAGAACCTCTTCGATGAACAAGAAACGGTGCAATATGAGCATTCTTATCTCAACGGAACCTACTTTGACGAAATCTACCATGCCCGCACCGCTTATGAACACTTGTATCGGCTTGAGCCTTACGAGTGGACCCACCCTCCCTTGGGGAAAATCATCATCGCAGTTGGAATTGCCCTCTTTGGGATGAACCCTTGGGGTTTTCGCATCATGGGGGTACTCTTTGGGGCCTTACTCATCCCTCTCTTCTACCTTTTTGCTCGTTTACTCTTTCCCAAGGAAAAGTATGTTCTCTTTGTTACCTTTCTCTTTACCTTTGAATTCATGCGCTTCGTGCAAGCGCGTATTGCCACCATCGATACCTATGTGGTCTTTTTCGTGGTAGGAGGATATTATTTCTTGGTGCGTTTTTTCTCCCCTCCTCAAGGAGCCGGTCGGCGCAATCTCTCTTTGCTCCTCTTTTCGGGAATTTTCTTCGGCTGCGGGGCGGCGACCAAATGGACGGTGCTCTACGCAGGGCTAGGGATGTTCATCTTTTTCCTCTCCTCGGTCGCTCAGGAGTGGAGAACCGACGTTCATTTTCGCCCTTTCTTTTGGCGTACCCTTGTCCCCTGGTGTGTGGTGTTCTTCATCCTCGTCCCCGCAGGAATCTATGCCCTCTCCTATCTTCCCTATGTTCTCGTTCCGGAGCATGATTATTCTGACCTCTTTCACTATCAGGGGCAGATGTATGGCTATCATAAGAACTTGAAGGCCACCCATCCTTTCGCTTCTCCCTGGTGGGAGTGGCCGGCGATTATTCGCCCCATCTGGTTGTACAAGGGGGAAGGGTTACCTCCAGGAAAGGTATCGAGTATTGTTTCTTTGGGTAATCCGGCCATTTGGTGGCTGGGAGCGATATTGCTCTTAGCGCTCGTCTTTTTTCCCGCCTTGCGAAAGGGCCCGGCTTTTCCGGTCATCCTGGCCGGTTTCTTCTCCCAATACCTCCCTTGGGTGTTGGTCCCCCGCATCACCTTCATTTACCATTATTACGGATGTGTCCCCTTCCTCATCTTGCTCATCGGGGTTTTCTTCCAAACCTTAGAAGAGGAGAATCCTCATGCTTCAAGGTGGCTTTTCCTCTATGGGGTCTCGGCGGTGGTGCTCTTCCTTCTGTTCTATCCTATTCTCTCCGGGTTTGTGGTGAGCCAAAACTATGTGGCCCGGTTTTTGCAGTGGTTACCGAGTTGGACCTTTTATTCGGGAGGCTAAGGGTATGGGTGAGGTACGCCTTTCAGTGGTTATTCCGGTGTTCAACGAAGAAGAGGTACTCCCTGAAACCTACCGGCGGCTCCGAGCGGTTATGCATGGTATACAAATTTCCTATGAATTGCTCTTCGTGAACGATGGGAGCAAGGATCGGAGCGCCCACCTTCTTGAAGAGTTGGCGCGAAGGGATCCTCACGTGAAGGTCCTCCATTTTTCACGCAATTTCGGACATCAAGCAGCCATCACTGCCGGGATGGATTACGCACAAGGGGAGGCGGTGGTGGTCATCGATGCCGATCTCCAGGACCCTCCTGAGCTCATTCCGGAGATGCTCGCCAAGTGGCAAGAGGGTTATGAAGTGGTTTACGGAAAGCGCATGAAGCGCGAGGGAGAGACCTTATTCAAGCGTTTTACCGCTACTTTGTTCTACCGACTCTTGCGTGGGGTAACGACCATAGATATCCCTCTCGATACCGGGGATTTTCGTCTCCTGGATCGCAAAGTGGTTGAAGTCATGCGCCTCTTGCGGGAGAAAAACCGCTTCATTCGCGGGTTGGTGAGTTGGGTGGGATTCCGTCAGACCGCCATAGAGTACGTGCGGGAGAGACGCTTTGCCGGAGAGACAAAGTATCCGTTGCGCAAAATGCTCCGTTTGGCGTGGGACGGCATTACGGCTTTTTCCGATAAACCGCTCAAGGTTGCAGCCTATCTCGGTTTTCTCTTGTCCCTGTGTAGTTTCGTGTACCTCCTCTTTGTGGTCATCGCCAAAATCTTAGGGAAGAGCACCGTTCCCGGATGGGCTTCGATTGTGGTGATTAACCTCTTTTTTAATGGGGTGATTCTCATCATGCTTGGGGTGATGGGTGAGTATATCGGGCGTATTTACGATGAGGCGAAGAATCGTCCCCTCTACATCGTAGAAAAGAAGGTCGGTTTCGAATGCCGTGAGGAACATACTCCATAGTATTTGCCGGGATGCAGAACGTTTGGGGAAGTTCACCGTGGTGGGTGTGGCCAATACCGCCATCGATTTCGGGGTGTTTATGCTCCTTCACGGGTATCTCCATCTCTTCTATGCCCTAGCCCAAGTGGTTTCCTATGCCTGTGGCATGACCAATAGTTATTTACTCAATAAATTTTGGACCTTTCAGAGCAAAAAGGCTATTCAACTTAAAGAAGTAGTTAAGTTTGTGGTGGTCAACCTCGTTTCTCTGGGAGTAGCCCTTCTTTTCCTCTACCTCCTCCGAGACGCGTGGGAGTGGGGGATAGCCGAGAGTAAGATCCTGGCCACCGGAGGATCGTTGATGGTGAACTTTGTGGGGAATAGGTGGTGGGTTTTTGGAGAAGAAATAAGAAATTGAGAAGGAGGGAAAAGATATGGGAAGTTTAGCCATTCTCGGAGGACAACCACTCAATCGGGAACCGTTCCCGATGTGGCCCGCTTTTTCCGAAAAGACGAAACAGGTGGTCCTTGAGCCCTTGGAGACGGGACTGGTCAATTACTGGACGGGGAAGAAGGGAGTGGAATTTGAGGAAAAGTGGGCGACATACTGCGGTTGTCGCTTCGGTATTTCTACCACGAACGGAACCTCAGCCCTACATACCGCTTTGGCTGCCTGTGATATCGGTCCGGGAGATGAAGTCATCGTTCCTTCCTACTCTTTCATTGCTTCCGCCTTCTGTGTGTTACAGGCCGGTGCCATCCCCGTCTTTGCCGATGTGCGACGAGATACCCACACCTTAGACCCCGAGGACGTGGAGCGGAAGATTACTCCAAAAACCCGTGCCATCCTTCCCGTCCATCTTTACGGCATTCCCTGTGATATGCAACTGTTAATGGAGATTGTCAAAAAGCATGGTCTTTGGGTCATTGAGGATTGCGCCCAAGCCCACGGGAGTGAATACCAAGGGAAGAAGGTAGGGAGTATCGGTGACGTGGGGTGCTTCAGTTTCTGTCAATCCAAGCATTTCACCACCGGAGGAGAAGGAGGGTGTGTGGTTACCAATCACGAGGAAATTGCTTGGAATGCCCGTTCTTTCCGGGATCATGGGTATGATGTGCAGGAGCGTTTGCGGCTTTTAGAGCTCGAGAAACGGTTATTTTACATCCATGAGCGGGTGGGATTCAACTACCGCATGACTGAGATCCAATCGATCATTGGTTTGTGTGAACTAGAGCGTTTCGATACCTGGAATAAACCACGTCGGGTAGCGATTGGAGAGAAACTCCTCGACGCTTTTTCCGGACACGAGGCCATTGTCTACCTTCCGCCTCATCGCAAAGAGGGGAAGTGGATTTCCTTTTGGCTCTTCCCCATTGTTTTGAATGTCGATAAGCTCTCCTGTACCATCCGGGAATTTTGGGAAGCGATCGAAGCGGAAGGAGTGCCAGTGGTACCAGTGCTCTGGCCGCAAATGTACCGAGAAAAGGCGTTCCGGGAGCACAACGGTTTTGGGAGAACCAAATTTCCCTTCCGCTCGAGCGAGTATACCGATCCCCAGTCAGTGGCTTACGGAAAGGTGTTCTGTTCCCATGCCGCCTGGTTAGAAGAGCGCACTTTTTGTTTTCCCTGTCATCCGGTATACGAAGACGAGCACGTTGAACTCATGGTAAAGGCATTTGAGAAGGTGTACGCCTACTATCGAAGGTGACTATGGTTTTGAAGCAGTGAGGCTCACAGAGAAAGGGGTGTTTGAGTGCGAAGGACTAAAATCATCTGTACGCTCGGACCTCGTTCTTCTTCTCGGGAGGCCATTCGGGCCATGATCCAAGCGGGAATGAATGTCGCCCGTTTGAATTTTTCCCACGGAGATTATGATTTTCACCGCACGGTGGCAAGATTAGTGCGTGAGGAAGCGGAGGCCCTGGGTTATCCGGTAGCGTTACTGCAGGATTTACAGGGGGTCAAGATTCGCATCGGAGAGGTGCAAGGAGGAGAAGTGGAGTTGAGAGAAGGAAGTGTCGTGGAAGTGCGCCAGGGAGAGGGAGAAACCACTGCCTCTTGTGTGTACGTCCGCTACGAGGCTCTCCTTGAGGATATCGCCAAGGGTGAGGAAATTCTCCTCGATGACGGGAATATTCGCTTAGAGGTGGTGGAGGAAGGAGAAGATAAGCTCCTCGCCCGGGTTTGCGAGGGAGGTGTAGTGCGTTCTCGGAAAGGGGTGAATTTCCCCCAAACCAAGACCTCCATCCGGACCTTTACTCCCAAAGATCGCGAAGATGTGAAGGTGGGTATGGCCATCGGGGTGGATTACGTGGCGGTTTCCTTTGTGAAGGATGCAGAGGACCTCATGCGCATTCGCCGTTTTTTATCCCAGGAAGGACTCCCCTCATTCCCCCTCATTGCCAAAATCGAGAGGCGAGAAGCTCTGGGTCACATCGAAGAGATCTGCGAGGTCGCTGATGGGGTAATGGTGGCGCGGGGAGACTTGGGGGTAGAAACCCCCTTGGAAATGGTTCCCATTTACCAGAAGCAGGTGATGGATGCAGCGAATAAACGCGGCAAAATCGTGATCGTGGCCACGCAGATGCTCGAATCTATGCGGGAACACCCCCGACCCACTCGGGCGGAGGCTACCGATGTGGCCAATGCGGTTCTCGACGGAGCCGATGCCTTGATGCTCTCCGCCGAAACCGCCATGGGTCGGTATCCGGTGGAAGCTACGAAAACCATGCATGCTCTCATCTCGGCGGCTGAGAATCATCTCTTTTCGCGTATTCCGGTAATGTACGAGCGTAAGGGCATCTTCCCGGAGGCGATTGTGTCGGGAGCAGTGCAGACAGCCCGGGATATTCAGGCGAAAGCCATTGTGGTTTTCACCCAGTCAGGTTTCTCCGCCCTACTCCTCTCCCAGCTTCGTCCGGCTATCCCGATCATCGCCATGACTCCCAACGGTGAGACTTACACGCGTTTAGCCCTGATCTGGGGGGTATATCCGCGCCTCCTCCCCCAAAGGGCGAGAATCGAGGATCCCGGGTGTCTCAAGGAGGCCGAAGAACTCCTCCTGCAAGAGCGGTGGGTGCGACATGGAGACGCGGTGGTCTTTGTAGCCAGCTCTCCCTTTTTGGGGAGCGGGAACGTTATTCGCCTCCATCGCATCGGAGACCCGTTGGGACGGTCCTTTTGCGCTTGAGGTCAAGGTTTTGGTTGACAAAGCTCCTTTCTTGTGTTAATAAAACACAAAATCATGAGGAGAGAGGCAGAGGAAATGTTGGGGAATAAGCGGGTGAATGGAAAGAATCACTTGGAAATCGCCGGAGTTGATGTGGTCGAAATAGCAGAGAAAATGGGGACACCGCTTTATGTCTTCGATGAAGAGTTGATCCGCTCTGCTATGCGGGAATACCAAACCACCTTTGCGAGTCATTACCCCGATTTTGCTGTAGCCTACGCGGGAAAGGCTTTTCTTTGCTCGGCGATGTGCCAGCTCGTGAATGAAGAGGGTCTGTGGCTTGATGTCGTCTCAGGGGGCGAGTACTACGTGGTACGCATGAACGACTTCCCCGTGGAGCGAATTCTCTTCCACGGGAATAACAAAACCGAGGAAGAGAGGCGTTACGTGCTCAAGGAGGGAGTTGGTCGCTGGGTGGTGGATAGTGAAATAGAGTTGGAGTGGCTCGCCGAGGAGGCAAAAGAAGTGAAGAGAAAGGTGCCGGTTTTTTTCCGCCTCACGCCAGGCGTTGACCCTCACACCCATGTCTATATCACCACCGGTACCGTAGACAGTAAATTCGGTCTCCCCTTGATCGAGGGAATCGCCGAACGGGCGATCAAGAGAGCCCTCGCTATTCCCCATCTTGAGGTCATGGGTGTGCACTGCCACATCGGATCGCAGATTGATACTCTGGAACCATTCCTCAAAGCGGCGGAAGTCATGCTCCATTTCATGTACGATTTCTCGAAAAAGTACGGGTACTTCCTGCAGGAGCTCGATTTAGGAGGAGGTTTGGGGGTTCCCTACCTCGATAGCGACCGGGACCGTTTCCCTTCCATATCAGCCTACGGGAGAGCCATCAGTGAGAAGGTCAAAGAGATTTGTACGGTGCTCTCCTATCCTTTACCGCGGCTTTTCGTTGAGCCGGGGAGATCGATCGTGAATTTAGCCGGGAGTACGCTCTACCAGATAGGGACGATCAAGGAAATACCGGGAGTGAAGAAGTATGTCGCCGTTGATGGTGGGATGACCGATAACCCCCGTCACATCCTCTACGGAGCGAAATACCAAGCATGGGTTGGGAATCGGGTGCAAGGAGAGAATGTCGAGCGGGTGGCGGTAGTGGGAAAGTGTTGCGAGTCAGGCGATGTGTTGATTCCGGAAATTGATCTCCCTTCGCCCCGCCCCGGGGATATTTTAGTGGTGGAGGGGACCGGTGCCTATAACTACTCGATGGCTTCAAATTACAATATGATTCCTCGACCGGGAGTGGTGTTCTTGCGTGGGGGGAAGGCGGAACTCGTGGTTCGACCGGAAAGCTTCTATGACCTCATCCGCAAGGATTTGGTAACCCAGAGTGAAGGTGAAGAGGAGGGACCGATCCATGGATAGAATTCGGGTGCTCCTTGCCGGAGCGGCGGGAAAGATGGGACGGGAAGTCGTGAGAGCCCTGTCCCAAGAATCGGATCTTGTGCTCGTAGGAGCCTATGATCTCTGTGAGGTGGGGAAGGATGCGGGTGTTCTTGCCGGTATCGGGGAAATGGGGGTGGTGGTGAGTGACGAGGTGCAAACGCTCATTGCCGAAACCATGCCCCAGATAGTGTGTGATTTCACCCATGCCGAGGCCTTGCGCAAAAATCTCCCTCTCTTTTTGGAAAAGAAATTACATCTTGTGATCGGAACCACAGGATTGACGGCTGAGGAGATCGAGAGACTCAAAGAGGAATGTGAAGAGAGTAGGCTCGGGTGCATGGTGGCACCCAACTTTGCCTTGGGAGCGGTGCTCATGATGCACTTTGCCCGTTTGGCAGCGCGCTATTTTAAGAATGTGGAGATTATTGAATACCATCATCCCCAGAAGAAAGACGCCCCTTCGGGTACGGCACTGAAAACTGCTCAAGGAATTGAAAGAGAAGGTATTTTACTCGCTGACAAAGGGCAGGAACTCTATCCCGGGGCACGAGGGGCGCTCTACCATGGTTTGTGTATCCATAGTGTTCGTCTCCCCGGGTTTGTGGCTCATCAGGAGGTTATTTTCGGCGGAGAGGGGCAAATTTTAACCATTCGTCACGATTCCTTGAGCCGTTCCTCCTTCATGCCGGGTTTAATCATGGCGCTCCGCAGAGTAGCCAGGGAACCCCGCTTCTACTATGGATTAGAATCGATACTCGACTTATAGGGGAGAGCGAAAGTGCGTTTCACCAAGATGGAGGGTTTGGGGAACGATTTTATCGTGGTTACTGAGGAGGATCTTTCGCCCTATCTTGCCCATATCTCTTCTCTTGCGCGAAAATTGTGTGATCGCCATTTCGGTATTGGTGCTGATGGGATCGTGGTAGTCACCCCTTCAGAAAGGGCTGAAGTAGGCATGCGGATTTGGAATGCCGATGGCAGTGAAGCGGAAATGTGTGGAAACGGAATTCGCTGTCTGGCCAAATTCGTTTTCGAACGAGGTATGGTAAAGGGTGAGGAATTCACCGTAGAGACGAAAGCGGGCATCATGGTGCCGCGGGTGATCGTCGAAGCGGGGAGGGTGAGGGAAGTAGTGGTGAACATGGGAAAACCTCGTCTCGCCCCCCCAGAAATCCCGGTGCGGGTTACCGGCGATCGAGCCCTCCGTGTTCCCCTCGCACTTGGAGAGAGAATCATTTCTTTTACCGCGGTTTCTATGGGGAATCCTCATGCAGTTATTTTTGAGATTCCCCCCGATTGGGTGGAGCTCGGCGAAGAGATCGAAAATCACCCTCTCTTTCCCGAGAGAGTGAACGTGGAATTTGTGAAGGTAGAGCATCCTCGCCGGGCAGTGGTCAAGGCGTGGGAGAGGGGAGCAGGAGCAACGCTTGCCTGTGGTACCGGAGCGTGTGCGGTACTCGTGGCGGGGGTTTTGAACGGGGTTTTAGAACGGGAGGCGGAGATTTGCCTCCCCGGAGGAGTCTTACATATTCGTTGGTCTCCTGAGGGATATGTTATTATGCGAGGTGAGGTGAAAGAAATCTTCACCGGAGAGATACAGGACGAGGTGATGACACGGTGGATGTAGCCGAACGCATACGAAATTTACCACCTTATCTTTTTGCTGAGATCGAGAAAAAGATTGACCAAGCGAAGCGGGAAGGGAAAGACGTCATCGATTTAGGGATCGGGGACCCGGATCTCCCCACTCCGCAATTTATCGTGGATCGACTCCGTGAGGCGGCCGGAGCGGGGGAGAACCACCGTTATCCTTCTTACCGGGGCTTATCCGCTTTTCGTGAAGCGGTATCTCTATGGTATAAAAAGCGCTTTGGAGTTACTCTCGATCCCGAGCGAGAAGTGGTTTCACTCATTGGTTCTAAGGAGGGTATTGCCCATTTTCCCTGGTGCATTCTCAATCCCGGGGATATCGCTTTGGCGAGCGATCCCGGTTATCCGGTGTATAAGATCGGGAGTATGCTTGCCGGGGGCATTCCTCTTCCCTTGCCTCTTTTACCGGAAAACGATTTCCTCCCCGCTCTCGATTACTATCCGGAGAGCATATGGAGGAAGGTGAAACTCGTTTTTGTTAACTACCCCAATAATCCTACCTCGCGTACTTCGCCCGTAGGATTTTTCCAAGAACTCGTCGCTCTTGCGCATCGTTTCGATTTCGTCATCGCTCATGATTTAGCCTATTCGGAGGTAAGTTTTGACGGATACCGGGCTCCATCCATTTTGGAAGTCGAGGGAGCAAAAGAGGTAGCGATCGAATTTCATTCCCTTTCCAAAACCTGTAACATGACCGGATGGCGGGTCGGCTTTGCCGTGGGTAATGCACGGTGGGTGGAAGCCTTAGGACGGGTGAAGACCAACATTGATTCGGGAATCTTTAACGCCATTCAATGGGCAGGGGTGGAGGCGCTCAAGCGCAGTGATGAGGTGTTGTCCTCCCTCATTCCCATCTACACCGAACGGCGGAATATCGTGGTGCGAGCGCTTCAGAAATTAGGTTTTGATCTCCCTTACCCTCGGGCTACCTTTTACGTTTGGATTCCGGTTCCTCCTCGCTTTACGTCCATGAGTTTCGCCGAATTGATTTTAGAGGAAGCACAGGTGGTGGTAACGCCGGGAGTCGGATTTGGTGAGTTTGGTGAGGGATTTGTACGTATTTCCATTACTACTCCGGCGGAACGCCTCGAAGAGGCAATGGTACGGATAGAGAAAGCTTTAGGTGGGTGACAGAGATGAAGATCGTGGTCCAGAAGTTCGGTGGAACGTCGGTACATACCAGGGAATTGCGGGAGAAAGCAGCTTTGAAGGTAAAGGAGGCTTTTGAAGAGGGTTATGCTCCGGTCGTGGTGGTTTCGGCTATGGGGCGTAAAGGAGCCCCCTATGCTACCGATACCCTGATTGCTTTGGCCCGTGAAGAGTACGAGGAAGTGGACCTGCGGGATCTCGACTTACTCATGGCTTGCGGAGAAATTATTTCTACGGTGATCATGAGCCAGACTCTTCGGCGTAGGGGGATGAAGAGTGTGGCTTTAACCGGGGGACAAGCAGGAATCATTACCGACTCCGCCTTTGGTGACGCTTCCATTGTCCGGGTAGAGCCGGAGAGAATGAAGGAGTATCTGAAAGAAGGGTATGTGGTGGTAGTAGCAGGTTTTCAAGGGGTTACCGAACAAGGGGATGTGACCACTTTGGGTCGCGGGGGCAGTGATACCACCGCGGTGGTTTTGGGTATCGCCCTGGAGGCCGATTACGTGGATATCTTTACCGATGTTGAGGGGGTGATGACTGCCGATCCGCGCATCGTTCCCGAAGCCCAAATTTTGCGAGGCCTTACCTATACCGAGGCAGCAGAAATTGTCCAACAGGGAGCGAAAGTCCTCCACCACAAGGCGATGAACTTGGCTCGTGAGTATCGGGTTCCCCTGCGGGTGCGTAGCCTCAACGACCAAGGGAAGGGAACGCTCATCTGCGATATTAAGACCTTAACGCAAGAAGGCTTGCGGGTTCCCGCAGAGGAGAAGTCCGTTTATAGCATTGCTTACCGAAAAGCGCTCTCTCAAGTGCGGGTAAACTTTGCCGCCCAGCCGGAGAGGGAGTTGCGCATTTTCCAGTCTCTGGCGGAGAAAGGGATTAGCATTGACCTCGTCAATCTCTTCCCCGAAGAGACTGCCTTTGTGGTCGATGAGAAGTTCACCAAAACGGTCGAGAGTGTTCTCTGCAAGGAAGGATTCTCTCCCACCATTACCTCTCCCTGTGCCAAGATTTCTCTCGTGGGTTCGGGCATGGCCGACCGCCCTGGGGTTATGGCTCAAGTGGTTGAGGCGCTGAAGGAAGCCGAGATCGAAATCTTACAGACCAGCGATTCCCATGTCACTATTTCCTGCTTGGTGAGAGAGGAGAAGATGGAGGAGGCGATACGTGTCCTCCACCGGAAGTTTGAGTTGCAGAGCGTGTGTTAGGAGGGAAACTATGAGGGGTGATTTTGGTCCGGTTTTGACGGCGGTAGTGACACCTTTTGCAGAGGATTTCACCGTCAATTATCCCGTTTTCCGTAAGTTGGTTCGCGAGTTGGTGGATCACGGTTCTTCTGGGGTAGTGGTGGCAGGAACCACCGGTGAAGCACCCACCCTCTCGCGAGAAGAGAAGCTCAAGCTATTTGATGTTGCCTTAGAGGAAATCGGTGATCGAGCGGTGGTGATCGCGGGAACCTGCGGATACGATACCAAATCATCGATCGCTCTCTCCAAGGAGGCAGAAAAACTTGGAGTGCATGGTATTCTCGCCGTAGCCCCGTACTATAACCGTCCGCCGCAAGAGGGTCTCTACCATCACTTCAAGGCGATTGCCGAAGAGGTCGTACTTCCCATCATGCTCTACAACATTCCCTCCCGTACCGGGGTCAATATCGAACCGGAGACGGTGGCTCGATTGGCTGAGCTTCCCAATATTGGAGCGTTGAAAGAAGCTTCAGGGAGCCCCGACCAGATTGCGCGGGTGAAACTCCTGGTAGGAAATGATTTCGCCCTGTACAGTGGTGACGACAACATGACCTTGGTGGTGATCGCCTTAGGTGGTGTGGGGGTAGTGAGCGTTGCTTCCCATCTTGTGGGAGAACGCCTGCGAACGATGATTCAGTACTTCAAAGAAGGAAAGGTGGAAGAATCCCTACGCATTCACTTACAGCTCTATCCTCTCTTTCGGGCGATCTTCCTCTCCACCAACCCCATTCCCATAAAGTCGGCGCTCAACCTCAAAGGATGGCAAGTAGGGGGACCCCGACCTCCTCTTTGCCCCTTAGAAAAAGAGAAGGAAGAAAAGCTTCGTCAGGTGCTTTCCGATCTTTCGCTCTTGTGAGTTTCTCCCCGCACGGTGCTTGGTCGGTGTGTGGTTGGGAAAAGTTTTCCCGGGGCTATACCTTGGAGGGGGAGGATTCCTTTAGAGAGGAGAGTGGAGATGTTTTCTTGTGAAGAGAGGGAAAAAACGGTCGCGCATCTCCTTGAGACCTTAGAGAGATTACAAGATCCCCGCTACCGGGAGGGAATGGCACGTTTCGCCATTCCTCCCCATCGTGCTTACGGTGTGCCCATGCCCAAGTTACGCAAGATCGCGCGAGGGATGAGGAAGGACCATCAACTGGCCTTGCGTTTGTGGATGGTGAATACTCGGGAAACGCGCCTCCTTGCTTCACTTCTTGACCTTCCTCATGAGGTGACGGAAGAGCAAATGGATTCTTGGAGTATGGATTTTGACAACTGGGAAATCTGCGACCAGGTTTGTCAGAATTTGTTCGTGCATACCCCCTGGGCAAAGAAGAAGAGTGAGGAGTGGACCTTCCGGGCGGAGGAATTCGTAAAACGCGCCGGTTTTGCTCTAATGGCTTATCTTGCAGTGAAGGATGGAGAGGCGAGCGACCAAGTTTTTGAACGCTTTTTGTCCCTCATCGAGGAACACGCGCTTGATGAGCGGAAATACGTGCGCCAAGCAGTCAATTGGGCACTTTGCCAAATCGGGAAGCGGAATCGATCCCTGCATCAAAAAGCCATTGCCGTGGCGCGGGGGATTCGTGAGCAAAATTCCCCCAGTACTCGCTTCGTTGCTGCCAGCGCTTTGCGAGAATTACAGAGTGAGGGGGTATTAAAGCGCTTGGAGAGAGAAGGGTGAAAAAATCGTTTGGGTGAGGGAAATTTTTTTTGGGTAATGTGGGAATATTGGTAACGTTTTCCTCTTTATAGATTGAAAACTATTAGTGGAAAACGACTTGCAGAGGAGGGAAGATTTCCTTATAATTTCCTCAATTGTTACCCTGAGGTGGGAGGGAAAAGCAAGTGGTACGAATTGTGGATACAACGCTCCGTGATGCTCATCAATCCTTGATTGCCACGCGAATGCGCACCGAAGACATGCTCCCGGTTTTGGAGGCTTTGGATTCGGTGGGGTTCTACTCCTTAGAGTGTTGGGGTGGAGCGACTTTTGACAGTGCCCTGCGTTACTTAGCAGAGGATCCCTGGGAGCGGCTTCGGAAAATCAGGGAGCGGGTGGCCAAAACTCCCTTGCAGATGCTCTTGCGGGGACAAAATCTCTTGGGATACCGGCATTACGGTGACGATATCGTGAAGAAATTCGTTCCTCTGTGTGTCAAAAATGGTATTCGTATTATTCGTATCTTTGATGCGCTGAACGATATTCGCAATATGGAGCTGAGCATCAAGGTAGCTAAAGACGCCGGTGCCATCGTTCAGGGAGCTATTTCTTATACCGTAAGTCCGGTGCATACCATGGAGGCGTTTGTGGAGTTAGCTTCAAAGTTTAAAGATTTGGGCTGTGATGTGATCTGTATCAAGGATATGTCGGGGATTATTTCTCCCCAGGCAGCGTACGACCTTGTGTCGGCGTTGAAGAGAGAGGTCGGCTTGCCGGTGGATCTCCATACCCACTCCACAAGTGGTATGGGCATGGTAAGTTACTACGCCGCGTGTCAGGCAGGTGTCGATATCATCGACTGTGCTTTTGCACCGTTTGCCGGAGGAACTTCTCAACCGCCCCTTGAGTCGATGGTTGCCTGTTTACGGGGTACTCCCTATGATACCGGTCTCGATTTGGAGAAGCTGGTCGAGATAGGAATGTATTGGTTGCGGGTGCGAGAAAAGTATGAGGCCCTGTTTAGCCCGGTGGCCGAACGTTCTGACGTGAGTGTGATCCTCCATCAGATACCCGGAGGGATGATTTCCAATCTCTACTCCCAACTCCGGGAGCAGAAAGCAGTCGATAAATACCGCGAGGTGCTCGAAGAAGTGCCCCGAGTACGGGAAGATTTGGGGTATCCTCCCCTCGTCACCCCTACGAGCCAAATCGTCGGTACCCAGGCGGTATTCAACGTTCTCTTGGGGGAACGATATAAAAAGGTCACCGAAGAAGTGAAGCGCTACTGTCTCGGTTACTACGGAAAACCACCGGCGCCGATTAAAAAAGAAGTTTTGGAGAAGGTGATCGGTGAAGAAGATCCCATCGATTGTCGTCCTGCCGACCTTATTGCGCCGGAATGGGATAAAGTGGTGAAAGAGGTAGAGGAATTGAAACTCCCCGTACAATCGGAGGAGGATATTTTAACCTATGCTCTGTATCCCCAGATTGCGGTGAAGTTCTTCCGGAAAGAGCTGACTTGTGAAGAGATTGCTCCTCCGAAGAGAGAAAAGAAGGAGAAAGAAAGTGTAGCTCCGGTTCTTACCGAAATCCCGGGAGAATTCCTGGTTACCATCGATAACGAGGAATTCCGCGTGAAAGTGCGCCCGGTGTTTTCGGTTACTCCGTCATCGAAGGGGAAAGAGGTGCTCACCAAACCCAAGGAGATTCCCAAAGGGGCAATCCTTTCCCCCATGCAGGGGATGATCGTGAGTTTGAAGAAAGGGAAAGGCGATACCGTACGTAAGGGCGAAACGGTGGCTATCCTTGAGGCCATGAAGATGCAAACTGAAATTCATGCCGAGGTGGAAGGCGTGGTGAAAGAGGTTTACACTTACGAAACCGAGCTTGTCGATGCGGGCGACGTGATCATGGTGGTGGAGTGAAGCCATGTTTCGCAAAGTACTTGTGGCCAATCGATCGGAAATAGCGGTTCGGGTGATGCGAGCGTTGCGCGAGCTCGGTATTCGCTCGGTGGCGATTTACTCCGACGTCGATGCCCATGCCATCCACACCTACTACGCCGATGAAGCCTATCCCTTGGAAGGGAATAGCCCCAAGGATACCTACCTCAATATTAAGAAAATCATGGAAATTGCCCGTAAGGCTCAGGTTGATGCCATCCATCCGGGATACGGTTTTTTGGCGGAAAATCCTTCTTTCGCCTATGCCTGCGAGAAAGAAGGGATCGTCTTCGTCGGTCCTTCGAGTAGGGTTATCGAACTCATGGGAAATAAAATCGCCGCCCGTCAGGCGATGAAGAGAGCTGGGGTTCCTGTGGTTCCGGGAAGTGATGGGGAGATCACGGAACTCAACGAAGCACTCAAGATCGCCGAAGAGGTGGGGTATCCGGTGATCATCAAAGCCGCTTTCGGAGGCGGCGGTATCGGCATGCAAATTGTGCGGAATGCGCAAGAACTGGAGAAAGCCATGCGACAGGCTACCTCTGTGGCGCTCTCCGCTTTCGGAAATCCCAGCATTTTCATCGAGAAGTACGTGGCCAATCCCCGACACATCGAGTTTCAGATTATCGCCGACCGTTATGGGAACGTGATCCACTTGGGAGAGCGGGAATGCACTATCCAGCGTCGTCACCAAAAGATTCTCGAAGAATCCCCATCACCGGTGATGGACGAGAGTTTGCGAGAGAAAATCGGTGCAATCGCCGTACGTGCTGCTCAAGCGCTCGGGTACACCAACACCGGTACGGTGGAATTCATTTATAGCGACGGTCACTTTTACTTCATCGAGATGAATACCCGCATTCAGGTCGAACACCCGGTTACCGAAATGGTCACCGGGATCGATATCGTGCGCGAGCAGATCTTGGTTGCCGCCGGAGAACCGCTCTCCATCAAACAGGAAGAAGTAGTCATTCGTGGTCATGCCATTGAGTGTCGTATCAATGCCGAAGACCCCTTCAATAACTTCGCTCCCTCACCCGGAAAACTCTTGGGGTATCGTTCGCCGGGTGGTATTGGGGTGCGGGTTGATTCGGGAGTGTTCACCTCTTATACCATACCGCCATTTTACGATCCCATGATTTCTAAATTGGTAGTGTGGGGGAGAACTCGAGAGGAAGCAATCGAACGTATGCAACGTGCTCTCTATGAGTACATCATCGTGGGACCAAAAACGAACATTCCCTTTCTCAAGGCGGTGCTTGCCAACGAACGTTTCCGGAGTGGAAGCTTTACCACCCATTTTGTGAGTGAAGAGAGCTCCCTCATTCCCGAAGCGGCGCGCATTCTTGCTGAGGAACTTCCTCTGCAAGAGAGACTACAAAAGATTTTCCGGGTGGAATCAAAGGCGACTGCCGCCGCGGTGGCGGTGCAGAGTTTTCTCTACCACCACTACCCGGCGAAGAATGAAGAATGACTCTTGTCAAAGCGTTTTTTTTGCGATAGAGTAATAGAGATGTTCATAGAGAAAAGCGATGAGGGAGAGGCTGAGTGGAGTTTGGCTCAAGCGAGGAAGAGACGGTGCGAGTCTTCCGCCAACCCATGAAAGCGAGAGCTCCTGAGCAGGATCCGAAGAAAAGGGTAGCGCTCTAAGTAGGAGTACTCGGCTGGGCCGTTATCTAAAGGAGTGTAGCAGGGTGGCACCGTGCAACAGAGTTGCACCCCTGTTCGCTGTTTTTTTCATGGCTAAGTAAACCTCGTCATAGCGGCGAGGTTTTTTTATTTCTCTGAAGGGGTGAAAATGGTGGTAAGAGTTGGCATTGTCGGAGCGACGGGATATACCGGCCTTGAGCTTTTCCGGATTCTCGAGAATCATCCTCAAGTAGAAGTTGTTTGGGCGACGAGTGAACGTTTCGCAGGAATGAGTTTTGCCGAATATTGTCCTGCTTGGCGAAATCGCTGTACCCTCCTCCTCCAAAAACAAGAACTCACCGAGGGGATTCAGGGAGTAGATGCCGTATTTTTGGCTCTTCCCCACGGTGTAGCTATGGAGTACGTTCCCGCTCTCATGGAAAAGACGCGGGTCATCGATTTGGGAGCGGATTTTCGTCTCAAGGAGGTAAGTGCCTACGAGAAGGCGTACCGTCTTCCCCACCGAGCGCAAGGTGTACTCGCCGAAGCGGTGTATGGACTCTCCGAGGTGTATCGCGGGGAAATCCGCAACGCCCGGCTTGTCGCCAATCCCGGTTGTTATCCCACTTCGGTGCTCCTCCCCCTCTACCCCTTGGTACGGGCGGGAGTGAATGTGACCTCTCTTATCGTAGATAGTAAATCGGGAGTTTCCGGCGCGGGTAAGAAAGCCACTGAAGATATTCATTTCTGTGAGGTGGATGAGAATTTTAAGGCTTATAAAGTCGGAGAGCACCGTCACCAACCGGAGATGGAGGAGAAGCTGAGAGTGTGGGGGAGCGAGGCGGAACTCGTTTTCGTACCCCATCTCCTTCCCCTCAAGCGGGGCATTTTGAGCACCATGTACCTCGATCTCGCCCGGGACTGGGAGGAAAAAGCCCTGTGGTTGTTGTGGGAAGAAGCTTTTTCCGGGGAGCCGTGGGTGAGAGTCTTGCCGCCGGGACATTTCCCCGAGCTCAAGTGGGTGGTGGGGTCGAATTTCATCGATATAGGCCTCAAAAGAGTGGGACAAGGTAAAGTGGTGATTGTCTCTGCCATCGATAATTTGACCAAAGGAGCCTCCGGTCAGGCGGTGCAGAATCTCAACATCATGTTCGGTATCGACGAGCGGCAAGGATTGCCTCAGGGGGTGTTCTATCCGTGAAGAAGGGGTGGACCATGGAAAAACAATCGTTTGTTCCCATAGAGGGTGGATTGGATGTCGTTTCCGGTTTTCGGTCTCTCGGTACATGCTGTGGGATCAAGAGAGAACGGAACGATTTGGCGGTGATTTTTTCCGAAGTCCCCGCAGTGGCTGCTGGGGTTTTCACCCAGAATGTGGTAAAGGCGGCACCGGTACTGGTAACAAGACATCATCTTGCCGAAATGGGGAAAACCCAGCTTATTGTGGTGAATAGCGGGGTTGCCAATGCCTGTACCGGAGAGCGAGGGTATCGGGACGCCTTGGAGGTGGCACATCTTGCCGCCTCCTATTTCCATGTGCCCGATTCCCGGCTCGTGGCGGTGGCTTCAACCGGGGTGATTGGGGAATTTTTGCCCTTGGAGAAGATCGAACAAGGTTTAAGAACCTTAAGCGAGCTTCTCCCGCACCAAGCCTCAAGTCGTGAGGCGGCTTTAGCCATTATGACTACTGACACCTTTCCCAAAGAGAGAGCGGTACGCTTTTTCTCGCAAGGGTACACCATGCATATCGCCGGTATCGCCAAAGGGGCGGGCATGATCCGGCCGAAATTGGCTACCATGCTCGCTTTTCTTTTGACCGATGCCATGGTGGAGAGGGAGAGCTTGAATAAAGTTCTTCGTCAAGCGGCCGAAGAGAGTTTTAACCGGGTCACCGTAGATGGGGATACGAGCACGAACGACATGCTCCTCCTCTTAGCCAATGGGAGAAGCGGGGGACCGCTCCTTCGAGAGGGAGAAACAGGGTTTGCTCCCTTTCGTGAAGCTCTCTTCTTTGTATGTCAGGAACTGGCCAAAGACTTGGCACGGGATGGAGAAGGAGCGACTAAATTCGTGGAAATAACCGTGTGTGGGGCGCGGAACGACGAGGAGGCAAAACAATGCGCTTTTACCGTGGCCGAGTCTCCTCTCGTGAAAACGGCTTTCTTCGGAGAGGACCCCAATTGGGGGCGGATTATGGCCGCTTTGGGACGGAGTGGGGCCAATCTATCGCCAGAGAAAATCGCTATCACCATGAACGGAGTAAAATTCGCCGAGCAGGGGATGAAAGTGCCAGGGGTGGACCGGAACGTCCTCCAAAAAGCCATGCAAGAGAAGGAGTTACACGTGGTCATCGATCTCGGTTTAGGGGAGGGAAAATGCACCGTGTGGACCTGTGACCTTTCCTTGGACTACGTGAAGATTAACAGTCACTATAGTTGAGGGGGCTTGGCGATGAAAGTGGTCATCAAGGTGAGCGGAAAAATCCTCCATCCTGAGGAAGAGGTTTTCCCTCAAGTGGTGGCTCGTCTCTTGGCTCAAGGGATACGTCTTGTCATCGTCCACGGTGGTGGTCCGCAGCTCACCCAATACTTAGAAGAATTGGGGAGGACGGTGCAGTTTGTGGAGGGTTTACGGGTTACTACTCCTCAGGATATGGATGTGGTCGAAATGGTGTTGAGTGGGTTGTTGAATAAGATGGTAGTGGGGATGCTTGTAAAAAACGGAGTACCGGCCTGCGGGATAAGCGGAAGAGATGGTTCCCTCGTTGAGGCCGAGCCGTGTGTGGTAGAGAGAGCGGGGAAGAGGATTGATCTCGGCAGGGTAGGAGAGGTGAAGCGGGTGAAGGCGCAACTCATCGAGACCCTGTGGGAAGGCGGTTTTGTCCCTGTGGTTTCCCCGGTCTCGGGAGACGGAGCAGGAGGAGCGCTCAACGTGAATGCCGATTGGGTGGCGGCAAAAATCGCCCAAGCTTTGGGCGCCGATAAATTCGTTTTCTTCTCCGACGTTCCCGGAGTCCTGCGGAATCCTGAAGATCGCAACTCCCTCATTGACCATCTCTCCTTGAGCGAGGTGGAGCGTCTCCTCGAAGAGGGGGTGGTTAGCGGGGGAATGATTCCCAAGCTCAAGATGCTCGAAGAGGTTATCCGTGGCGGAGTGAAAGAGGTGTTCATCGGTGAGGGAACGGAGATGATTCACCTCCCACAATTCGTTGCCGGAGGTTCTATGCGAGGGACGCGTATTGTTCCGGAGGAGGATAATCGATGAATTCACAGGCAATCATGACCAAAGAAGCTCAATACTTCATGGGAGCCTACAATCGTTTCCCGGTGGTTTTTACCCGGGGAGAAGGAGTGTACCTCTTCAGTGTAGAAGGAGAGCGCTATCTCGATCTTTTGGCCGGTATCTCGGTGAATATTTTGGGGTATTCTTTTTCCCCCCTAAAAGAGGCCATCAAGCAGGAAGTTGACCGTCTCCTCCATACCTCCAATCTCTACTATAACCTGCCTCAGGTGGAACTTGCCGAGCGGTTGGTGCACCGGTCGGGGTTCTCGCGGGTTTTCTTCGTGAATAGCGGCGCGGAGGCAAATGAAGTAGCGCTCAAAATGGCCCGCTTCTACGGGAAGAAGAAGCACCACCATCGCTATGGATTCATTTCCTTTTCTTCCTCGTTCCACGGACGGACTCTCCTCACCTTGGGATTGACGGGGCAAGAGAAGTTTCACCACTACCTCGACCCTTTTCCGCCGGGGATCTCCTACGCTCGGCTCAACGATATTGACAGTGTGGAGAGCGTACTCGATGAGACGGTGTGCGGAATCATCGTGGAACCCATTCAAGGTGAAGGAGGTATCTATCCGTGTCAAGTCTCTTTTCTGCAGGCGTTGCGCAAAATATGTGATGAGCGAGATATCCTCCTCGTTTTTGACGAAGTTCAGTGTGGAATGGGACGCACCGGTCACCTCTTTGCCTTCCAGCACTTTGAAGTGAGGCCAGATATCGTGACCTTGGCGAAAGGTCTCGGCGGAGGGTTACCGATCGGAGCGGTATTGGTCAACGAAAAGATTGTAGAGATCACCGAGAGAGGGGAACATGGGAGTACCTTCGGAGGGAACCCGGTATGTGCTCGTTCGGCATGTGTGGTGGTCGATACGGTGAGTAAAGGCGAGTTTCTCGACCGGGTGAAAGAGAACGGAACTTTCTTCCGGGAGAAACTCGAGGAAGTGCACCGGCGTTTTCCCGATCAGGTGAAAGAAGTACGGGGAGTGGGGCTCATGCTGGGGATGGAAATTCCCGGAAAAGCCAAGAGAGTGGTAGAAGCGATGTTCCAACGGAAAGTATTAGTGAATGCCTGTAATGAGGATACCATTCGGTTTTTGCCTCCGCTCGTCATCGAGAAGGAGGAAATCGAAAAAGGAGTAGAGGTACTCCTAGAAGTGCTAGCTCATTGAGAAAGGAGGAGTGAGAATGAAGAAGAATAGAATCGTTTTAGCGTATTCCGGTGGTTTGGATACTTCAGTGGCCATTCGCTGGTTGCAGGAACAGTATGATGCCGATGTGTACACGGTGACCCTGGACTTAGGACAGGGAAAAGACGTGGAAGAGGTGCAACGGAAAGCCCTGAGCATCGGGGCGAAAGAGGCGTTTGTTTTCGACGTTCAAGAAGAATTTCTGCGCGAGTATGTGTTACCCGCCCTGTGGGCACAGGCAGTCTATGAAAAAAGGTATCCTCTGGCCACTGCTTTGTCACGCCCCCTCATTGCCAAGTATCTCGTCAAAGTGGCGGAAGAAAAGGGGGCAACGGCGGTAGCCCACGGGTGTACGGGAAAAGGGAATGACCAAGTACGTATCGAGGTTTCGGTCACGGCCTTGAATCCCGATTTACAGGTGATTGCCCCGGCAAGGGTTTGGGGGCTCACCCGGGAGCAGGAAATCGAATATGCCAACGCAAACGGCATCCCCGTTCCTGCCACCCTGGATCGGCCCTACAGCATCGACCAGAATATCTGGGGGCGGAGTATCGAGTGTGGCGTACTTGAAGATCCCTGGATCGAGCCGCCGGAAGAGGTTTTCGAATGGACGAAGAACCCCAAAGACACTCCCAATGAACCTACCTGCATCGAGATTGGATTTGAAAAGGGTATTCCTACTCTCTTGCGTGGGCAGTATTACTCGCTCTTTAACTTGGTTGCCGAGCTCAACCGTTTGGGTGGGGAAAATGGGTTTGGTCGTATTGACCATGTGGAGAACCGTTTGGTAGGGATTAAATCACGGGAAATCTACGAGTGCCCCGGAGCTTTGACTCTCCTTGCTGCCTACAAAGACTTAGAGAATTTGGTCATGCCTCGGGATGTGACCCACTTCAAACCGTATCTTGAAGAACGATATGCCCAGTTGGTCTACGAAGGACTGTGGTATTCTCCTCTCCGAGAGGCCTTGGATGCCTTTATGGAGAAGTTGGCCGAACGGGTGACCGGAGTAGTGAGGGTGAAGCTCTTCAAAGGCAATATGTCCATTGTGGGCAGAAAATCGATGTATTCCCTCTATGACTTAGGATTAGCCACTTACGATCGAGGTGATTTGTTCGATCACAAAGCCAGTGAAGGTTTCATCAAATTGTGGGGTCTCCCCATTCGTACCCAGGCAATGGTGCGGAGAAAGGAGAAAACGAAAGAAGGGTGAAGAACATGCGTCTGTGGGGAAGTCGGATGGAGAAAGAGCTCAACGAAGAGGTCGCTGCTTTTTCCACCTCGATCGGGGAGGATTTTCTCCTCTATCCTTATGACATCTGGGGGAGTATCGCCCACTGCTTGGGTTTAGGAAAGGTGGGTCTTCTCACCGAGGGAGAGGCCGGCGCAATCGTTGCCGGCCTGCGGAACGTTTACCACCTCTTTGAAGAGGGAAAGATTGACCCCTCTCCCTTTGAGGACGTTCACACCCTGGTTGAGGTGACCTTGCGTAACGCCATTGGAGAGGTGGCCGGAAAGCTCCATACCGCAAGGAGCCGCAATGACCAAATTGTCCTCGATGAGCGACTCTTCTTGCGGGAAAAGATGAGCGAAATGATGGTCATGATCCTCCAACTCATCAGGGTTCTCGTAGAAAAGGCACGGCAATATCCGCATCTTGTGATGCCCGGTTACACCCATCTCCAGCCTGCACAGCCAGTACTCTTTGCCCATCACCTCCTCGCCTATGGGTTCATGTTGAGAAGAGATGTGGAACGGCTTGAGAGCACCATGAAGAGGGTGAATACTTTCCCCTTGGGTGCAGGGGCATTGGCGGGGACTTCCCTCCCCATCGATCGGCACTACGTTGCTGAGCTCCTCGCCTTTCCCGAGGTACAGGAGAATAGCATAGATATCGTGTCGGATCGAGATTTCATTTTAGAATTCTTGGGGGATCTCTCGCTTTTAGCCCTTCACCTCAGCCGTTTGGGGGAAGAATTGGTGCTATGGAGTACACCGCACTTTGGATTTATCGATATTGACGATGCCTTTACTACCGGCTCAAGTATTATGCCCCAGAAGAAGAACCCAGACGTGGCGGAACTCATTCGTGGAAAAACCGGCGAAGTAGTGGCCTCTTTCCTGAGCTTGGCCATGACCCTCAAGGCTCTGCCTCTCTCCTATAATCGGGATTTACAGCAAGATAAGCCACCTCTTTTGCGGGCCATTCGAGAAATGGAAATGATTTTACGGATCACTCCCTTGTTCCTCACCCACGTGTATCCCAAGGAAGAAAAGATGCGGGAGGCCTTACGGGAAGGGTTTCTCACCGCTACCGATTTTTGCGAATACCTCGTAGAGAAAGGGATTCCTTTCCGCCGGGCACATGCCCTGGTGGGGGAAATAGTGCGGAAACTCGCCAGTGAGGGGAGGAGCTTACGAGAATTGCGGAGAGAAGATTTTGGAGAGTACGGCGAGTTCTTCACTCCCGAGCTCTTGGAGCGGCTCGATGAAGAACAGTCAGTAACGAAGAAAATCTCCTGGGGGAGCACCTCGAGGAAAGAGGTAGAGCGAGAGGGTAACCATTTGCAAACCTTCTTGACGGAGAAGGAGAATATGATTACACTCTGGCAAGAAACGTGGAGGAAAAGTTTTCGAGAGTTGCTCGGATAACTTGAGGGAGGTTGCACGGCGCGTGTGGTCGATGAGAGAGGTTTTGCAAGAGGCAGAGGCGCGAAAGATTCGCTTCGTTCGCTTACAGTTTGTGGACGTGTTGGGAATCCCCAAAAATGTGGAAATTCCGGTGAAAAAGTTGCAGGCAGCCATCGAAGAAGGGGTGAATTTCGATGGTTCGTCGATCCAAGGGTTTGTGCGTATTGAAGAATCGGATATGAAACTCGTCCCTGATATTGATACTTTTGTGGTATGTTCTTGGGAAGAAGGGGTAGCGAGTATCATCTGTGACGTGCGTAAATCTGACGGGAGTTTTTTTGAAGGATGTCCGCGGAGTAACTTAAAGAGAGTGGTCAAAGAGGTCGAAGAGAAGGGTTTTGAATTTAAAGTAGGGACCGAAGCAGAATTTTTCATTCTCAAATACGAGGGTGGGAAAATCTCGACCAGTGACCACGGGAGCTATTTTGACCTTTTGCCCCTCGATTTAGAGGAGAGTCTGCGCCGTGATATGGTTATCGCTCTTGAGGAGTTAGGTTTCAATATCGAAGCTTCACATCATGAGGTCGCTCCCTCTCAACATGAAATCGATTTTGAATACGGTGATGCGTTGAAAATTGCGGATAACCTTATCAATCTGAAGCTCGTAGTCAAGAATCTGGCCATGCGCAAAGGGTATGTGGCTACCTTCATGCCCAAGCCCATTTATGGAGTACCGGGTTCGGGAATGCACACCCATCTCTCCCTCTTCCATCGGGGTGAAAATGCCTTCTACGATCCGGAGAAGCCGGACGGATTGAGTGTGGTGGCCCGGGGTTTCATTGCTGGGCTCCTCCAACATGCTCCCGCCTTGACCGCGGTGACTAATCCTTTGGTGAACTCCTATAAACGCTTGGTTCCGGGATACGAAGCTCCGGTATACATCGCCTGGGCAGAAAAGAATCGCAGTCCCTTGGTGCGCGTTCCTCCCCAGCGGGGAAAGGGTACCCGGGCGGAATTACGTAATCCTGATCCTTCCTGTAACCCCTATCTCGCTTTTGCCTGTATCTTGAAGGCCGGTATGGATGGAGTGGTGAAAGAACTCGATCCGGGGAGACCTTGTAATAATCTCAACCTCTACGACATGAGTTGCGAGGAACGGGAGGAGTGGGGAATCCGCAATCTCCCCCGCAATTTGGAAGAGGCCTTGCAAGAGTTGGAGAAGGATAAGGTGATCCAGGAAGCTCTCACCCCTCATATCCTCGATTACTTCATCGAGGCAAAGAGACGGGAATGGAAGGAATTTCAGGAACGAGTGCACTTTTGGGAAATCGAACGCTACCTTGAATTGTATTGATGACCGAAAGCTGAGTGGAAAGCACATCCTTCCACTCAGCTTAAGAGAATATTCAAAACCGCAAGATCCGAGGGAGTCACTCCGGGAACACGTGACGCTTGTCCTAAGGTAGTTGGTTTTACTCTCTGTAAACGTTCTTTGGCTTCCGAGGAGAGTCCTTTCACGCTGGAGAAATCGAAGTGGGGCGGAATGAGTTTTCCTTCCATTTTGCGAAATTCCTCAATTTGCTGGATTTGTCTTTGGATGTATCCCCGGTATTTCACTTCGATCTCTACCTCTTCGATGACCTGAGGGGGGAGATGTGGTCTTGCCGGATCGAAGGGAGCGAGGTCCCGATAGTTTATCTGTGGGCGGGTTAAAAGAACAGAGGCCTTAGTTACTTCTTGAATGGGGGTCGTGCCCTTTTTTTCGAGGAGGGCATTCACTGCCGCGCTTGGAGGGATAGGAACCGTGTGCAAACGTTCAATTTCTTCCCGAATAGCCCGCCGTTCTTCCTCTACCCGGTGAAAGCGAGCTTGAGAGAGGGTTCCTACTTCGTATCCACGGGGGGAGAGGCGGAGGTGAGCGTTGCTGTGGCGGAGAATGAGGCGGTATTCCACCTTTCCGGTGCGGAGGCGATAGGGCTCCTCTACTCCCTTCGTGACCAAGTCATCGATCATCACTCCGATGTATCCCTCGTCTCGTCGGATCACAAGTGGCGGTTTCCCTTGGACGTATCGCCCGGCGTTAATCCCAGCGATAATCCCTTGTCCTCCCGCTTCCTCGTATCCCGAGGTACCGTTGATTTGCCCGGCGAAGAATAACCCGGAAACGATTTTACACTCGAGAGACAGATGGAGTTGGGTGGGAATGAGGTAATCGTATTCGATGCCGTAACCCGGTCGGATGATGTGGGCTTCTTCTAAGCCAGGGATGGAGTGGATAATCTCCCACTGCACCTCTTCCGGGAGAGAAGTGAAAATCCCTTGGGCGTAGATTTCGTTGGTATGCTCTCCTTCCGGCTCTAAGAAAACCAAATGACTCTCCCGTTCGGGAAAACGGTAAACTTTGTCTTCCAAAGAAGGACACTCCCGCACCGGGGAGCTTTCTGCTACCGAATAGAGGAGCGGAGAACGGTGGAAGTTCGCTTTGATGATGGCGCAGGTTTGCGGGGTAGTACGAGCAATGTATACCGAACAACCTCGGTAGGTGCGCGGTTCACCATCAAAAGAGAAGCAGAGTGGCTCTTCGTCGCTCGGTTGTTCTTCTAAGCGGGAGAAGTCGATGGTGCGTCGGTCTAAGCGTGGGGGAGTACAGGTATTCAGTCGACCTAAGCGAAGCCCCAAGCGGTGGAGATTGTGGGAAATGGCTTGGGCGGGAAATTCGCCTTGTCTTCCCGCAGGGTAACTCAATTCTCCGAGGCGAATGACTCCGTTGAGGAAAGTTCCCGTACATACTACCACGGCTTGGGCGGAGAATTCACTCCCCTGCTTCACCCGGATACCAGTAACCCGTCCTCTTTCGGTCAAGATTTCGGTGACTTCCCCCTGAAAGAGGGAGAGGTGGGGTTGAGCTTCTAAAAATTCCCGCATGATCAGGCTGTAACGGTCGCGTTGGGTCTGAGCCCGCAGGGTTTGCACCGCCGGTCCTTTACCGGTATTGACCTTTTTGAGGTGAATGGTACACCGGTCGGTAACCCGGGCCATGAGTCCTCCCAAGGCATCAATTTCCCGGACCACATGTCCTTTTCCCGGCCCGCCGATGGCCGGATTACAGGGCATGAGAGCAATGTGGTGAATGGAAGTGGTCACAAGGAGGGTACGTAGTCCCATGGAAGCAGAAGCATAGGCTGCTTCGCATCCGGCATGACCCCCACCGATAACGATCACCTCGTAGTGCGATCCTTTCATGGATCAATGACCTCCTTTTCTCCTTGGGAAGAAAGTGTAGCATCGGACTGGCGAAAACTCAAGGGAGGATACAAGAACGCATGAAACGGAGGGCAGCGCGGAGTTTCTCCCCTTCGAGAGGGAGGCGGTGTTGCCAATTGGGGTACTCCCAGAGGGTACCGGGGAGGTTCGGTTGCACTTCACTCAGGAAGAGGTCATCGAGGCTTATCGCTACCATTCGGGAAGGGGAGTGGGCGAGAAAGTGTAACACTCCTGCCAAGAATTCCTCTGGATCGTCGAGACGGTGAGGAGCAATCCATTGGCGTTTTTGCCAGAGGGTGAGGAGGTGGTGGATGAATTTTTCCCGCGCGTTATGATGGAAATGGGCCATTTCCGGGGAGAAGATACCCAGTTTTTCACGCAGGTCAATGTCACTTTGGGTGAGAAAACCTCGCAGGGTGGGCATATCGTGGGTGTTGGGAGTAGCGAGGCTCTTTTCAGGGTAGTGTTCTCCGTCGGGATGGAAGTAGAGCACTTTAGTGGAAAAGAGCCCACTTTTCTGCATGGCCGAATGGACCGAAGGAGGAACGGTACCCAAATCCTCGCCGATGATCACCGCTTGGTGGCGGTGACTCTCTAAGGTGAGGATGGCGAGGAGTTCGTGGAAGAAGTTACGCACATAGGTTCCCTCCTTGGGGGTGGCACCGTTTGGAATCCAAAAAAGGCGCTGCAGTCCCATGATGTGGTCGATGCGCAGGAAACGAGCAAAACGGAGATTGAAGCGCAAGAGAGCAATGAAGTGGCGGTAGTGGCTCTCCCTCTCTTTGAAGGGATGGAAGGGGGGCATACCCCAGTTCTGTCCTTGGGGAGCGAAATCATCAGGAGGTGCACCGATACTGCAGGAAAAGACCACTTTCTCTTGTTCAATCCAACTCTCGATCCCCCACGGGGAAGAACCAATGGGGAGATCGAACCCGAGGAAAGGAAAACGGGTAGAAAGATCGCGCAAGGAGCGCTCACAAAGCCACTGTAAAAAAGCGTAGTAGAGCACTTCTTTTTCCCGTCGGCGGATGGTCTCTTCAAGGGCGGATGAGTCTCGTAAGCGAAACTGCGCAGGCCACTTCTCCCAATCGAACCCTTCTTCCTCGGCCAAAAGCTGAAAGAGCGAAGCCTGGAGAAGCCTTGGTCCTCGCTCTTTGAGAAAGCTTTGGAACTCTCCCCACCGTTCGCTATAGAGGTTTCTCTTCTCGGAGAAGAGGGAAAAGAGAGAGCGTAAAAAACGGTCTTTTTTATCCCAAACTCTTCTATGGTCTACAAGCGGAGTATTTTTCTCTTCTGCAAAAAAGCTCTCTTCATAGGGTATCCCCAGGAAACTAAACTCGTGAGAAATCCTATCTACGGGGAGGTAGAGGGGTTCAAAGGACAGGCGATCTAAAGGATAGTAGGGACTGGGGGGGAGGTCTTTGCTCTTTGCGGTGAGGTGAAGAGGTAAAAGTCCCACAAACCCTCCTCCTTCTTTCTGGAGTACTTCACTGACCAGATGGAGATCCTCAAAATCGCCGATCCCTTGGTTTCTTGAGGTTTTTAGGGCGTAGAGGGCGACATTCACTCCCCAGATTCTCTCCGGAAGAAGAGTGTTGCGGAAAGGAGAGAACACCCAGAGAATGGACTGTCTTGAAGAAGGGGTGTATACCTCCACGGTGTAGTATCCCCAAGGGGTATGGGGAGGGAGGGTGAGCGAGAGAAAAGGTGGTGCGAAGGAAGAATGAATAATTTCTTCTCCGCGTTCATCGAAGATGGAGAATTCTCCTTTCCCCTGAGAGAAGGGGAGGCGGAGGGTTCGTCCCTTGCTTGCCACTACCGGAGGAAGGAGAGGAGGAGTAGGGTGATCGTCCTTCCAGGATATTCCCATGGCTTCTAAGATGAAGCGCAAGGTTTCCAGGGGAACCTCGACCCATTTCCCTTGAATATTCATGTATCTTGGGGCAATTCCATGACGGTGAGCGACAGTGCGGATCTTCTTTTCTTCGCTTTCCATGGTACACTCTCCTTATAGGGTGGCTTTCTATTTTATCACAATGAGTGAGGAGGTAAGGAGATGTCTGTGTATGAGCGACTCAAGGAGTTAGGAGTGGAGCTTCCTTCTACTCTTCAATCGGTGGGGTGGTACCTTCCTGCGCTCCGGGTGGGTGACATGGTGTGGACTTCGGGGCAACTCCCCTTACGCGATGGACAACTGATTTATCGGGGAAAATTGGGAGAACACCTCTCGGTAACGGAGGGACAAGAAGCGGCGCGACTCTGCGTGTTGAACGCCTTGAAGGCGATAGAGAGTGTAGTGGGGAGCTTAGACTCCCTTCGTCGGGTGGTGCGTTTAGTGGGGTATGTAGCTTCGGCGGAGCATTTCACCGAGCAACCCCAGGTGTTGAACGGGGCGTCGCAACTCCTCCTTGACCTCTTCGGAGAAGCGGGAAAACACGTTCGCTCGGCAGTGGGCGTCCGCGAACTCCCGCTCGGTGCTCCGGCGGAGGTGGAGCTTTTCGTCCTCGGATGAAGAATGTATCGTTTCCCCGGGGAAGAGCTCAGTACACGCACTCGCATGCCGCTTCAGCGTAGATTTTGAGGTTCTCGGGTGGGGCTTCAAAGAAGTGATCGGCGCAGGAGAGAATGTAGCCACCTTCGTATCCCACCCGCTCGAAGAGGGTGAAGACCATGGCGCGGATGTCTTCTCTCTTTCCCGAGGTGAGCACGTTGAATTGGTCTATTCCTCCGATGAGTGCCAAACGCTTACCGATCTTTTCCTTGAATTCCCAGGGCTCTTGATTCCCTCCTATACTCATCGGTGCCAAGGTTTCCGAGGCGTCAGTACCGTTGGCCACGATGAATTCTTCGATACCCTTCGTCCCCCCGCAGGTGTGGTAGGTGATGCGAAACCCTAAATGGTGGAGGGCGTCGTGAATTTTCCGATCGTAGGGGAGGCAAAATTGTTCGTGCAGGTGGGGAGAGATAAGGGTTGAGGAAGCTGCCCCTCCCCCCGTTTCGATGAGGTCGAATTTGGCCCCCTTCATACTCTCGATGAATTGTAATTTCTTCTCTAAGAGAATCTCAAGCAGTCGGTGTACCCAGTCGGGTTGATCGAAAGTGCGCAGGATGAGTTCGTTGGGGTCGATGAGGCAGGCTGCATGTTGCCAGCAACCCGCTTGATCTCCCCATACAAAACCCCGCAATATCCCCCGATCTCCGATACGCTCATAGAGTTCATTGACCGGTTTGATGTCCAGTCGGGGAACGGGCATGTATTTGCGGATGAGCTCGATATCTTCATCGTGTTTAATCAGGTATTCGGTGATCCAGGTGGTTTCGCGGTTTCCTGCAGTTTTATAGGTGAGGACCCCTTGGGGAGTGGAGATGGTGTGGTGGTAGATACGGTTGTCGGGATCGTCGCTTATCACTTGTACCTCGTCGCGCCAGGTAGGGGTAGAGAATTTGGTGAAGTCGGCATCGGGAAGCCAGAATTGCCCCATATCCTGGAAGTACTGGATGGCGGCATCCATTCCGAAGTATTGGAAGGCCTCAATATCGGTTATTCCCCCAAGATAGGTATCGAGGTGGTACTTTTGCCACTGGTGCACAGTGACTGGAAGTCGATCCGGTTTTCCTCGCTCCAAGGCGATGAGCATTCGTTCTTTTGAGGTCATTTTCCTTTCCCCCTTATATTTGGAGAGGATATCGTCCCCTTTCCTTGAGGAGCTTGATTACCCGGTCATAGACCAGGGGATCGACGTTACTCGCCACCGAATGATCCGAGGCAGGCATGTATCCCCCGCCCTGGGCTGCTTGGAGTTTGTAGAGCACTTCTCTCTCGATCTCTTCCCACGTTCCATACCCCAAGGTTCTCATATCAATCCCTCCCCAGAAGGCGATTTGCGTACCATATTGTTTCTTCAAGACCACCGGGTCCATTCCTGCTTTCGCTTCCAGGGGGTTATACACATCGATCCCTGCTTCGATGAGGAGGGGAAGGATTTCTAAACTCCGTCCGCAACCGTGGTAGAGGACCAGTAACCCTTGGTCGTGGAGGAAATCGCAGATCTCTTTGAGGCAAGGGAAAAAGATTGCTTGCCACACTTTGGGAGAGAAGAACATCCCCTTATCGTAGGCTACATCTCCCCATACTACCATCCCGGTGGGCTGAGCAAGTTCAACTTGTTTTTCGGCAATACCGAGCATGAATTCGGTGCACCGTTGGGCGAAGTCGCGTACCTTCTCGGGAGAGAGGGCTAAATCCATGAGTAATCCTTCCGTGCCCCGGATACGCCACATGGTTTCGTAGGGTTCGCAGATCGAACCGAAGAGGCAAAATCGGTCCCGATTTTTCTCCACTGCCTCCACATAGCTTTCGATGAATCCGAAGCTATCGCCACAGTTAATGATGTCGCAGCGCTTTTCAAAATACCTCCGCTCATCCCGAGGATCGTCGAAGGTGAAGTCGGCGAATTCATCGGCACTCTTCACGGAAAAGTCGAGGAACATGGGCATGGGGGAAGCGAACATTTTTTTCACCGTACACCCGAAACCACTGCGAAAAACCACGTATTCCTGGGTTTCTTCGATAATCTCACAACTCTTCACTTTGGGATCCATATTGGGAGAGATCACCTTCACGTCCAAGTCGTAGTACTCATAGATGTCGGTTTCTGGAGGGAGGTTGAGGGTCCGGAGCCAATTCGCTAAGAAACCACTCCAGTAGAAGTCGGTAAGGGGTATTCGATCCGGTTCTTCGCGGTGTTTGAGGGCAGTTATGACCCGTTTCACTTTCGGTTCTTTTTTCTCCACACTTCATACCTCCTTTTTTCAGAACTTGTGAATGACGGCAGAGAAACCATATTCATATGCATTTCGTCCATCACAAGGAGATTTTTTCTCATTTGAAAGCTCCAAAGGTGAGCCCGCGAACCAATTGTTTTTGGGTGAGGAGCACAAAAACGATAGCCGGAACAAGCATGACTACCGACATGGCACACATTCCCCGCCAATCGACGGTGAATTGCTGCGTGAAGTCGTAGAGACCGACGGGGAAGGTTTTGGAAGCCGGGGTACGAGTGAGCACACTCGAAATTTGGAATTCGTTCCAGGAGGTAAGGAAGGCAAAAATGCCACTTGCTGCCAACCCTGGAAGGGCTAAGGGGAGGTCGATTCTCGCAAAAGACTGCCAACGGGAACAGCCGTCGATTTGGGCAGCTTCATCGAGCTCTTTGGGAATGTCTTTGAAGAATCCCTGCATGAGCCAGGTAGTGAAGGGAACGTTCATAGCCGCGTAGGCCAAAGCAAGACCGGTGCGGCGATCTAAAAGGTTCAACCGGGCAAAGAGAATGAAAAGAGGCAGGCTCACCGCAATTCCCGGAATAGAACGGGCGAGCATCATCCCCACAAAGACGGTGTTCGCTCCTTGGAAACGGAAGCGGGCAAAACTGTAACCTGCCAAGGTCCCTATGGTGAGTGCACAAGCAGTGCTCACGAGAGAAGCAAAGAGAGAGTTCCACAGGTAATCGTAGAAGGGGATGGACTTTTCGGCGTACCCTGGACTGAAGAGGTACACGAAGGACTGGAAGTCAATTTTCCTGGGAAGGAAAACGGGGGGACGGGCATTTACTTCCACTTCTGGTCGCATGGAAGTCATGATGATCCATAAAACGGGGAGAAAGAAGATGAAAACGATGATGTATACCACCACATTATGTAATTCCTGACGGAGGCGCCGTTCTCTCCGAGTGATAGTTCTCTGTCTTGGGGAAGGCAACATTTCAGTAGACCTCCTGTCGGCTTTTACTGAGCTGGCGGAAGAGGTAAATAACAAAAGCGAAGGAAATGACCACGCTGATGAAAGACATGGCCGTG
>OGCI01000214.1_pt1 | contig 75934 bp, 59 predicted proteins | sample 1570021 | NCBI WGS metagenome assembly OGCI01 (sample SAMN06264664, study PRJEB24512) | hot springs metagenome | isolation source: Hot spring water | place: South Africa: Tshipise | collected 2015-06-21
GTTCTGGAATGGGCTTCCCGGGACGCGGGGGAACATGGGCCAACGAATGGGAAACGAATAAACGAATGCCCAAGGTGTGCCTGACTCTGAGGTGAACATCGCCCGCCCGCAGGAGGGTTTGGGCGTAGGGGCGCGGCGCCGCCGCGCCCCTACCCCCTCCCAGGAAACACCCGCCAGCAGGGAGGATTTGGGAGGGCTGCGCCCTCCCAAGAACAAATATGTTCATTCTGGCGTTGTGCGGCGCAGCCGCATGGATGTCTGAGGTGAACATAGCCCGCCCGTGGGGAGGGTTTGGGGGTAGGGGTGCGGCGCCGCCGCGCCCCTACCCCCTCCCAGGAACCAACCTGCCAGCGGGGAGGGTTTGGGAGGGAGACATTGACGGGCAGGTCGGGCGACACGTACAATAGCGGCATTCCGCAGCGGAGCTCAACAGCATGGAGAAACTCCTATGACCGAGCGGGTCGGATTCATTGGCCTGGGCATCATGGGCAGCGGTATGGCCGCCAATTTGCTCAAGGCCGGCTTTGATCTCACCGTCTGGAACCGGACGCCCGAACGCGCCGACGCGCTGGTAGCCGCCGGGGCGAAGCGCGCCGGTAGCCCGGCTGAACTGGGGGCGCAGTGCTCGATGATTTTTTCCTGCGTCAGTGACACCTCCGACGTGATCGAGGTGATCCTGGGTGAGCAGGGCGTGGTTGAGGGCGCCGCGCCAGGCGCTCTGGTGGTGGATATGAGCACGATCAGTCCCCAGGGCGCCCAGACCATCGCTGCCGCTCTGGCCGAGCGGGGCGTGCACTTCCTCGACGCGCCGGTGAGCGGCGGCAGCGAAGGCGCGGCGCGCGGCACCCTGAGCATCATGGTCGGTGGCCCTGCCGACCAGGTGGCCCGCGCTATGCCCTGCTTCCAGGCTATGGGCGCCACCATCACTCACGTTGGCGGTCACGGCGATGGGCAGACGGTCAAACTGGTCAACCAGATCCTGGTCGTCGGCACCATGCTGGCGATCAGCGAGGCGCTGGTCTTTGCCCAGGCCAGCGGGGTAGACCTGGAGAAGACATTGCAGGCGGTGAGCGGAGGCGCCGCAGGGAGCTGGATGCTCACCAATCGCGCGCCGCAGTGCATCCGCCGCGACTGGCGCCCCGGGTTTACCATTGACCTGCAACAGAAGGACCTGCGACTGGTGTTGCAGGCCGCCGACGAGGTCGGCGCGCCGATGCTCGCCACGGCCCAGATCTTCCAGCTCTACCGCACGTTGCAGGCGGCTGGCCTTGGCCAGGAAGGCAACCATGCGCTGATCAAGGCCCTCGAACGCCTGGCGGGCGTGGAGGTAGGCGCGCCGCGCTGAGCGGCGCCCGAGGCGTCACGTAACATAGGGGAGACCGGGTTTCCCTATCTTGCCCCGACGGTGTTACTCAAGCCCTGGTAAAGATCGAGATATATATTGACAAAGAACAATTGCATATCATATACTGAAAAGCGCTTGATTAGTGATTAGGAAGATCAGGGAACAGGAAACCGCTCGAACCCATCTAATTGGGAGGGGGATGGGGAAACCCGGTTGCCCCATCTCCCAACCGCGGTTGGGAGGGGCTGGCGCCGCCACAGGCAGGGGTGCGGTTCGACAGGCTCACCGCAGATGGGGAAACCCGGTTGCCCCATCTCCCAACCGCGGTTGGGAGGGGCTGGCGCCGCCACAGGCAGGGGTGCGGTTCGACAGGCTCACCGCAGGTGGGGAACCCCGGTTTCCCCGTATGTTCACATCACCACAGGTGACATCGATTTGAAGACGCGAGAGTTCTGTCGGTCTGACGGGGTGATGCCGCGTGATGGGAAAGGGAGGAGTGCATGCTCATCAACCGCGTGATCCTGGCAATCGTGGCCGTGGCGCTGCTCGTTGGCGCTCCCTCACTCGTGTTCGCGCAGACTTCGGGGAACATCACTGTCGAAGTGAAGCTGCCAATCGCCGATGCGCCACATCCGCAGACGGTGGTGTTTGTGGCGATCTACGATGTTGCGACGGGGCGCGCGGTAGGGGTTGCTGAGCAGACCTTTACCACTCGACCCCCCTATACCTTGAATGTCGCAATTGCTGCGCCAAACTTCAACCCTAACGGGCGCTACTACGCTCAGGCGCAGGTTGGCACGCCGGCTGGCGTGCGGAGCTATGAAGGTAATTCGGCGCAGTTCGTTGGCTCACAGGCTCGGTCCGAGGTGCAAACAACGGTTGCTGTCCCTGGAGCGCGGATCATCCGTGTCAGCGCCGGGACGCTCGTGCTGCTGATCGGCGCGCTCCTGGCCGTCGGCGCTGCTGCGTTGTTCGTCTGGCGCAGGATGCGCCTGCAGCGCCTGGCGCCGCGTGTGGCCTGAGTGAACATTCGGGGAAGCCGGGTTTCCCCATGCCCCTGCTCTGGAAGAGGGTGTGGAAGGGCGTAGCTCTCCCACACCCTCTCCTCTTTCCACCTCGAACGGGAGCGAGCGGGTTTCACCTCCCCTGTGTTCGCATCTCACGCCAGCGCGCTATGCCCCCCCTGCCTGATGCCGGCTTGCCCCGATCAGATCGGCGATAACCACGAGCCGCTGAGTGTCCCAGTTGGTGCAGGTGATCAGGGTAAGCGTTGCGTTCGCATTGGCGCCGAGGACGTGAACATCGGTCGGCCACACCACCTTGATCGCGCCGACCCGGTAGTGGAAGCGGTAGCTGGCGGTGTCCACGAAGATGTCGTCGCCGATCTTCACCGAAGGTAACGGCATAAAGACCCCGCCGCGCAAGCCGGCGTGTCCGGCAATAACCACGTTCCCCGCCTCGCCTGGATCGCCGGTTCCGTACAGGTAGCCCGCCGCGTAATCCGCCTCTTGCCAATCCAGACCGTCGGCGTAGACCGTGATCACGGGGGTGTCAATTCCCACCGCGGGCACCTGGATCCACTCGGGCGCCTCCGAGTTCTCGCGGTACGCGAACGCTGGCTCTAGAACCGGATCGGGGACCGGGGCTGCGGATGCGACCCCGGCACTCCGATAGGGAAGCACGTGCAGCGCCGGTTGCAGCGGCGTTGCCCGCAAGCCCGATGGGTGTGCCCTGGCCGGGGAAGGCGCCGGCTCGCTCTCTACCGGACGGGCTGTTGCCGGTTGTGGCAGGAAGGCCTGGCTCGGAGCAGATACCGGAACCGCCCCCGCGGGCCGCTCGCGTACCGGCGCGGGTGGCGCGAACAGGCGATCGTAGACCGGGCCGTTGAGCAGCCAGATGGCGAAACAGAGCAGTGCGCCCAGGCCCAGTGCCTGCGCGCCGCGGAGCAACAGCCGGTCAAAAGGCGTTTCTCCAGCGACGCTCGCGCGCTCTTGCTGACCCTGGCGGCGCAGCCGGGGCGGCGAGGCCCAGGAAGGCCGTCCGTTGCCGGCCCGCGGCGTCGCCTCGATTGACGATGGCTCCGCTCCGGTCGCCTCAAGCAGCGACCGCAGCAGCTCGTGTGGAACACCCGAAGCGGGATGTCCCTCGGGGGCCGGAAGGTGTGACATACCTTGCTCGCGTAGCTGAGGCGAACGCGCGCCACGAAGACACGAAGATCACGCCAGGCCCCATGCGCATGGCGCACAACGCCAGAATGAAAATATGTGTTCTTGGGAGGGCGTAGCCCTCCCAAACCCTCCCCGCTGGCAGGTTGTTTCCCGGGAGGGGGTGGGAGCGCGGCGGCGCCGCGCCCCTACGCCCGAACCCTCCCGGCGCGGGGGGCGTGCCACCCTGGCAGGCAGAGGGTTGGGGAAACCGGGTTTCCCCGTGTTCATAACTCGTGCTCACGTGGCCATAAACATTATATGCCAGAAGCAGGTGACTTTGCAATTGGCAGTCCATGCGTATGCAGGGCTGATGCAACGTTGCTCGAGCCCTGTATGCGTATGGGTTCACCCTTTTTCTGGGAGCGCGGGCGTCCCGCCCGCAACGGCCCTGGATGCTTCCCGGGAGCGCGGGCGTCCCGTCCGCAAGGTCCCGGATGCGGGCAAGGTGCCCGCGCACCCGGGAGAAGGGTGAACAGATACCTGTTTTTGCCGATTTGACGCCTCCCAATGCCATGCGCTACAATGTTCGACTGTACGCGCCCGGCGCGCCGTCAACGGATCATCGCGCAACCTCCCCGGTTGCGTCATTGTGAGAAGCGTATGCAACACCTCTCCTCGGCGCAGATCCGCGAGAAGTACCTGACGTTCTTTGAGCGTCGCGGCCATACTATTGTGCCCAGTTCGCCGCTCGTGGTGGCCGATGATCCCACGCTGCTCTTCGCGAACTCGGGCATGGTCCAGTTTAAGGATGTATTTCTTGGCCTCGACAAGCGCCCGTACACTCGCGCCGTAACTGCCCAGAAGTGTCTGCGCGTCAGCGGGAAGCATAACGATCTTGAGGAGGTTGGTCCCTCGCCGCGCCATCATACCTTCTTCGAGATGCTGGGGAACTTCTCGTTCGGCGACTATTTCAAGGCCGAGGCCATTCGCTTCGCCTGGGAACTGCTGACTCGGGAGTTCGGCCTGCCGGTGGAGCGGCTCTGGTTCACGGTCTTTGAGGGCGACGCGGAGATCCCCGCCGATGATGAGGCTGCGCGGCTGTGGGAGGCGGTGGGCGCCGATCCGGCGCGCATCCTGCGCTTCGGGCGCAAGGATAATTTCTGGGTTATGGGCGACACCGGCCCCTGCGGTCCCAATTCTGAGATTACCTGCTACATCGGCGATGATCTGTCGCGGATGCGCGCCGAGGGCGTCAATTCCGACGATCCCGACTACGTCGAGGTCTGGAACCTGGTGTTCATGCAGTACGACCGGGCGACTATGCGGCGCCTGGCCGCGCAGTCGGTGGATACGGGCATGGGGCTGGAGCGTATGGCCATGGTGCTCCAGGGCGTCCATTCGACCTACGAGACCGATCTGCTGACGACGATCATCCACCGGGTGATTGCCGCCCGTGGAAGCGATGAGGCCCACTATCGGGCCAATCTGGCGCCCTATCGGGCGATTGCCGACCATAGTCGCGCCACGGCCTTTCTGATCGCCGATGGCGTCTTGCCCGGCAACAGCGGGCGCTCCTATGTGTTGCGCCGCATCCTGCGCCGCGCTGTGTACCAGGGGCGCACCATCGGCTTCGAGCACCCCTTCTTCGCCGATGTGGTTGATGCGGTGATCGAAGAGATGGGCGCGGCGTACCCCGAACTGCGCGCCCGCCGCCAGTTCATTCTGGAGGCCACTGACAGCGAGGAGCGGCAGTTCCTGCGCACGCTGAACGGCGGCATTACGCGCCTCAATGCGGTGATTGAGCAGGTGCGCGCCGCTGGCGGCACGGTGATCCCCGGCGTCGACGCCTTTGTGCTGAAGGATACCTTTGGCTTTCCGCTGGACCTGACGCAGAAGATCGCCGCCGAGCAGGGGCTGGTGGTAGATGAAGCAGGTTATGAGCTGGCGATGGACGAGCAGCGCCAGCGCTCCCGCGCTGCGGCGCAGTTCAAACGCGGCGCTGAGGCCGAGGTCTGGGCCGAGGCCAACCTGCCCTCTACCGAGTTCCTGGGCTACACCGACCTCAGCGCCGAGGCCCGGGTGCTGGCGATTGTTTCGGCTGGCGATGCCCTGCGCGAGGCTGGCCCGGGCCGTCAGGTGCAGATCGTTCTCGACCGTACACCGTTCTACGCCGAGAGCGGCGGGCAAGTGGGCGATACGGGGTTGATCAGCGGCCCCGCGGGTGTCGTGCGCGTGGATGATACGCTGCGCCCCGTGCCGGGCCTGATCGTCCACTACGGTGTGGTCAGAGAAGGGACGCTCAGCGTTGGTGAGGTGGTGCGCGCAGCGGTTGATGCCACCCGTCGCGCCGATATTCAGCGCAACCATACAGCCACCCATATGCTCCACCGCGCCCTGCGCGATGTGGTCGGCGAACACGCGGCGCAGGCCGGCTCTCTGGTCGCGCCTGACCGGCTGCGCTTCGATTTTACCCATACCCGGCCGCTCGAACACGAGCAGTTGCGCGAGATCGAGGCCCGCCTCAATGCCTGGGTGCGCGCCGATGGCGCGGTGCATTGGGAGATCACCGACTACCAGACGGCGATTGAGCAGGGCGCCATCGCCCTCTTTGGCGAGAAGTACGGCGACCAGGTGCGCGTGGTGACCATCGAGCGCGGGGCGAACGGCGTCGAGCGTATCGCCACCCGCGACAGCCGCGAACTCTGCGGCGGCACCCACGTCAGCCGCACCGGCGAGATTGGTTTCATCCGCATCGTCGGCGAGGGCAGCGTCGGCAGCGGTCTGCGGCGCATCGAGGCCCTCACCGGGCGCGGCGCTGAAGCCTGGGTCGAACAGCAGGTCCAGCTCCTGCGTGATCTGGCTGCGCGGCTCGGCGTGCCCCCGGCCCAGGTGGCCGATCGGGTGGACCAGTTGATGGCCGAGGGCAGGCAGCGCCAGCAGGAACTGGCCGGCCTGCGCGCGCGTATTGCTCGCGCCTCGCTCGATAGCCTGCTCCCCCAGGTGCGCCAGGTGAACGGGGTGCCGGTCCTGGCGGCCCAGGTGGAGGCTGATGATCCGGCGCGCCTGCGCGAGATGGGCGACTGGCTGCGAGACAAGCTCGGGAGCGTGGTGCTTGTGCTTGGCGCGGTGGTGGGCGAACGCCCGCAGATTCTGGCTATGGTGACCCCCGATCTGGTGCAGCAGGGCTACCATGCGGGCAATCTGGTGAAGGCCCTGGCACAGATCGTCGGCGGCGGCGGGGGCGGGCGCCCCGATATGGCTCAGGCCGGGGGCAAGGACGCTACCCGCCTCCCCGATGCAATTGCCCGCGCCCCCGAACTGGTGGCCTCCCAGGGGCGAAAGTGAGCGCGGCATGACGACAGAATCTGCGGCCGTGGTACCGGTGCTCCCCGAGGAAAACGCCGCCGATGTGCTGGAGAAGCTGCGCGGCGTTGAGACCAGGCAGGTGCAACTGCTGGTCACCGAGGGCGCCGTGGCTATGCGGCGCGTCGAAGTTGCCGAAAAGATCCGCGCCTTCGCGCTCAAGGCCGGTATCGCCCTGACGGTGATCAGCTCCGATCCCCGGGTTATCGATGCCGCCCGCCAGGCCGGCCTGGAGACCCTGACCGTGCAGCATGCCCGCGTCTTGCCGCCCGGCCCCGATAACCGCCCGCCGCGCTCCGCCAGCCCCTATGCGACCCGACCCGTGGCCGTGCCGCCCCGTCCCGACGCCAGTGACGATGAGGTGCTGCGCGCTGCTCTGGAGGGCGACGTTGCCGTTCCTCCCCCGGCTGGCCCCGCCGCGCCGCCCCGTCCCGAGGCCGCGCCGCGCCGCCCCGAGGCCGCGCCGCGCCGCCCCGAGGCCGCGCCGCGCCGCCCCGAGGCGGCGTCCCAACCACGTCGGCGCGCCTGGCCGATCTACGCCCTCAGCGCGCTCCTGGTGCTGCTACTGGCGGCGATTGGCGCAGTGCTCTTTCTCAGTGGCCGGGTGACGGTAGCAGTGTCGCCACCCGCCCGCGCTACCACCTCGGCGCCGTTCACCGGTCTGCCGGTGCCGTTGCTGGCTCCCGGGGCGAGCGTAACCGGCACGGCAGTGATCGCCGAGCCGATCGTCAGCACAGTTGCCGTTACCAGCACCGGCACGGTGGCAGAGGGTACACTCACTCCTGCCGGTAGCGCCGAGGGGCCGGTGACCATTCTGAACTCCGGCGGCCAGGCTATCTTGCTGCCCGCCGGCACCGAGTTTGTCGCCATCCAGCCCGATGGTCAGGAGGTGCCGTTCATCAGCGTCGCTGATGTGCTGGTTCCCTCTGCCACTACCTCCGACCAGGGCGCGCAGATTGTGACCACCCGTGGGCAGGCTCAGGTGAGCGTGACCGCCCGCTCGCCGGGGAGCGCGTCCAACGTAGAGGCCAACACTATCCGCCGTATCACGCCGCCCGGAGGCGCCACCTTCAATGTGTCCGCGGGCAGCTTGCTGGTGCAGCACCCGCCGCTGACCGGGGGGAGTGAAGAGCTGGTCTACATTGTTAAAGAGAGCGATGTGCAACCGCTGCTCGCCCCGGCCCTTGAGCAATTGGATGCCGAGGCGCGTCGCCAGCTCAGCGGCCTCGCCCGCGCCCGCGGCCTGTCGCTCGACCCCAGCGCGATCAATCCCCGCCGCAGCGACCTGGAACAACTCCAGGGCTTCACCCAGTTCGTCGATCCACCCCTGGGCGCCCCGGTTGACACACTCAATCCACGCTTCACCCTTACCCTGCAGGCCAGCTACAGCGCCCTTGCCACCCCCGAAGAACAACCCCTGAATGCCCAGCTTGGTCCGGTGGTGACCGAGCAACTGCGCCAGGCAGGCCTGATCCAGCCGGGCGAGTGCCGCGCGCCGGTCATTACCGATTGGCGCTGGGATGGGCAGACCCTCTTCGTGGACGGCAGTATTGACCCCGATACGGTTAGCCCGCGCTGCCAGGGAGGGATCGAACCTGCCGTCCTGGAGATCGTGCGTGAGGCGGTGCGCGGCAAGCCCTACACCGAGGCCGACGCTGCCCTCCGCGACCTGGTAGCGCAGGGGCTGATCGGCGACTACAGCCTGCCCGATGTGGCGCGTATGCCCGGCTTCGGCTGGCAAATCGCGGTGGAGATTGTTAAGTAGTGTTTGCCGTGAACATATGAGGAAACCGGGTTTCCCCGGGTCTCTGCCTGTAGGGAGGGTTTGCTATCTCGCAGGCAGGGGAATGAGGAACCCCGGGTTCCCGATTGTACCAGGACGGCTCCATGGCCCGAGACGAACGGCGCATTATGGGGCTTGACGTCGGCGAGCGACGCATCGGCGTGGCCCTGAGCGATGCCGAGGGCCGCCTGGCTTCTGCGCTGACGACCATTGCCGCGCGGCCTGTCGAACAGGCGCTGCAACGCATCGCCCGGCTGGTCGAGATCCACGCGGTAAGCGAAGTGGTAGTCGGCCTGCCACTTACTATGCGCGGCGAGATCGGCCCCCAGGCTGAGGCCGTGCAACACTTCGCCCGACACCTCCAGGAACGCCTGGGACTGCCGGTCCACCTCTTCGATGAACGCCTGACTACCGCCGCCGCAGAACAGTTGCTCCGCGACATGGGCCTCAAACCCGAGAAGCGCAAACAGCAGATCGACCAGGTCGCTGCCGCGATCATTCTCCAGGATTTCCTCGATCAGCGGCGCGGAGGGGGGTAGGCGCCGCACCGGCCGGGGAAGCCCGGGTCTCCCCGCGCCCCTGAGGTGAACATACGGGGAAACCGGGTTTCCCCACCTGCGGTGAGCCTGTCGAACCGCACCCCTGCCGGTGGTGGCGCCAGCCGCCCCTAAGGGCGGTTGGGAAATGGGGAAACCGGGTTTTCCCAACCCCCTCCCTGAGGGGAGGGTGTGGGAGGGCGCAGCCCTCCCAGGAAACAACCCGCCAGCGGGGAGGGTGTAGGAGGGCGCAGCCCTCCCGGGAAACAACCCGCCAGCGGGGAGGGTGTGGGAGGGCGCAGCCCTCCCGGGAGACAACTCGCCAGCGGGGAGGGTGTGGGAGGGCGCAGCCCTCCCGGGAGACAACTCGCCAGCGGGGAGGGTGTGGGAGGGCTGCGCCCTCCCAGGAAAAACCCATGTTCATCTCGTCGTTGTGCGGCGCAGCCGCATGGACGGCTGATGTGAAAATATGGGGAAACCAGGTTTCCCCATACCCCTGCCTGTGGGGGCGGCAAGCCCTCCCAAACATACACCTGTTTTCATCGCGGCGTTGTGCGCCCCGCGCATGGGGCCTGCCGGAGGGACACCGCAGCACCGCGGGGTTCCCCGAGCAACGAAAGCAGGTCGGACAGAACCAAGAGGACTGGCAATGGATCCTGAGGAACTTGAGCGCCTGCTGGCCGCGGGCGAGGGTCCGCGGGTGGCCTTTGCCCGCGAGCGCGCCCGGCCCGAGGAGCTTGCTGAAACCCTCGCGGCATTCGCCAACGGCCGTGGCGGAACGCTGCTGCTCGGCGTGAGCGGGCGGGCGCGCGGCAGGGTGGAGGGGATCGGCGATCTCGCTGCCGCGCGCGACCTGGTGCTGGAGGCGGCCCTTTCCTGCACCCCGCCGCTGATCCTGCCCCTGCCCCGACCGGTGACCTGCGAGCAGGCCACCCTGCTGATCGTCAGCGTGCCGGCCGGGCTTTCCCAGGTCTACGCCGTGCGGGGCAAGTACCTGCGGCGCGAAGGGAGCACCAACCAGCCCCTGCCTCCTGAGGCCCTGCGGCGCCTGCTGCGCGAGCGGGGCGAGGTGAGCTGGGAACGTGAGACGCCCCCCGACGCCACCCTCGACGAACTCGATCCGCTCAAGGTGAGCGCCTACGCGCGCCGCGTCGGCCCGGAGGCCGAGGTCGAGCCACTGAGCCTGCTCCAGCGCCGGGGCTGCATCGTCCGACGCGGTGATGCGCTGGCCACCGTGGCCGCGCCGCCCGGCAGCGAGGGGGGCGCCGCTTCTGTGCCTGCGTCAGATGCCCGGGCGCCCTTCGTGCCCACCAACGCCGGCCTGCTCCTCTTCGCCCGTCAGGTGGAGGTCCGTTACCCCCAGGCCGAGATTACCCTGGTGCGCTACCGTGGCCGCGATATGGCCGATGCCTTTGAACGTGAGGACGTGCGTGACACCCTGGTCGAGGCGGTGCGCCGGGCCGAACGCTGGCTGATGGAACATATGCGCAAAGGCAGCCGCATGGTCGGCCTCGAACGCCAGGACTGGACGCAGTTTCCCCCCGGCGCGGTGCGCGAGGCTCTGGTCAACGCCGTGGCCCATCGCGACTACAGTGTGCGCGGCGAGGGCATCCGCGTCTCGCTCTTCAGCGACCGCCTGGAGGTCTACTCGCCCGGACGTCTGCCCGGCCACGTGACCGTCGAGAACATTGTGGAGGAGCGCTTCTCGCGCAACGAAACGCTAGTTCAGGTGCTGGCCGATTATGGCCTGATCGAACGTCTCGGCTACGGCATCGATCGCATGCTGCGCCAGATGGCCGAGGCCGGCCTGCCCCCGCCCGCCTTCCGCGAAACTGCTGCCGGCTTCCTGGTAACATTGATCGGCCAGTCTGTGGACGAGACTGGCCCTGAGGGGCTTGATACCCGCGAGTGGGTGCGCATGGGCCTCAACGAGCGCCAGATCGCCGCCCTGCTGTTTGTGATTGACCAGCGCCGCATCACGAATCGCGATCTTCAGGAACAGTTCGCCGAGGTAAGTCCCGAGACCATCCGCCGCGACCTGGCCGACCTGGTGGAGCGCGGCCTGCTCCTGAAGATCGGCGACAAACGCGCGACGTACTATATTTTGAAGTAAGCGCGGATCCTGTTGGCCAGGACCCGGGGTATGATGCCGATTCCGGTCAAGCCGGGATCGGCCTTTTGTGTTTCAGCCATTCCATGCAGCTGCGCCGCACAACGACAAGATGACCATGGGTTTTTCTTGCGAGGGCGTAGAGGCGCGGCGTCGCCGCGCCTCTACGCCCAGATCCTCCCACCAGGGAGGGGGTGGGGAAACCCGGTTTCCCCACCCCCCAACCGCCGTTGGGGGCGCCTGGCATCCCCCTGAACAGAGCGGAGGGAACCCCCCGGGTTCACGTCAGGCCCCGTTCGCGAGGCGCACAACGCCAGGAGGGTCATATTGTCACTGCACGCTTGACGGCTCCGAACGTGTCATGTATATTCTTTGTAGCTACACCGTGGCGCGCGAAAGGAGCAGCTATGCAGAGTCGGGTGCAAAAGTGGGGCAACAGCCTGGCCTTACGCATTCCCAAGGCATTTGCCACGGAAATGGGGCTGGTTGATGACACCCCGGTTGAGATCACGCTGGAGGACGGGCGGCTTGTCATCGTGCCGCTCACCACGCCACGCTATTCCCTGGACGAGTTGCTCGCCGGGGTTACCGCTGACAATCTGCATACCGAGCACGATATGGGCGTACCGGAAGGGAATGAGCTGTGGTGATGCCTTACGTGCCGGAGTGTGGTGATATTGTCTGGTTGAGCTTCACGCCACAAGCTGGATCCGAACAAGCGGGGCGGCGCCCGGCCATCGTGCTGTCTCCGGCCCGCTATAACGGAAAGGTAGGCCTGGCCATTTTCTGCCCGATTACGAACCAGATCAAAGGGTACCCCTTCGAGGTGCGCTTGCCGCCCGATCTGCCGGTCACCGGGGTGATTCTTGCGGATCAAGTCAAAAGTCTGGATTGGCGGAGCCGCAAGGCGCAATTTGCCTGTGCCGCGCCCGCCGCAGTGATCACGGAGGTCTTGCACAAGCTCGCAACGCTGCTAACGCCGCCTCCGGCGTAGGACCGTTGCGCAGAGCGTTCCAGCGGCGTTCAGCGAAACACTGATGCGCGCCCCGGAGCAGCACTCGCGCCATTGCCGTGTAACGCCATGGACCAGGTCATCACCGTGCTCCACCGCCCCCGCGATGTGCGCAACATCGGGGCAGTGGTGCGGGCGCTGAAGAACATGGGCTTCCGGCGGCTGCGCCTGGTTGAACCGCCGCCCTTCGACCCGGCGGACCTCACCGGCATCGCCCACCGCAGCGAGGATCTGGTCGCGGCGATCGAGCTGTACGCCGATCTCGACGCGGCCCTGGCCGATGCGCGCTACGTGGTGGGCACCAGTGAGCGGGCGCACCCTGATCGCCCCATGCGCGCCGATGTGCGTCCGTTTGCCGCCGAACTCGTCGCCCGCGCCACCAGCGCCGGCCCGGTGGCGCTGCTCTTCGGCCCCGAAGACCACGGCCTCGACAACGCCGCCCTCGACCGCTGCCACGCCCTGCTGACCCTGCCTGCCGATCCCGCCTACCCGTCGCTGAACCTGGCCCAGGCCGTCCTGCTCACGCTCTACGAGCTGCGAATGGCCGCGGCAGGCCCCCCGCCCGCGGCGCCGCCGCGCCGCCTGGCCACCGCCGCCGAACTCGAAGCCAGCTTCGCCGCCCTCGCCGCCGCCATCGAGGCTGTCGGCTTCGTCAAATCCGGCGATGGCGCCACGGTGGTGCGGCGCCTGCGCGGGCTGATCACGCGCGCCGAACCCGATAGCCGCGAAGCCGCCCTGCTCGCCGCCTTTGCCCGCGAGATTGTCTACGCTCTCCGTCGCCGGGTGTAGAGCCTGCCCTGGTAGCACCCGTATGGATCTGCACCCTCCAATCGGGCAACATGCGCTAGAATAGAACCCATCGAAACCGCAATCGCCTGACGACAAGGAGTGTCAACGATGACCGAGCGAGTCGCCATTGTCACCGGTGGCGCCAGTGGGATCGGCCGCGCGGTGGCCGAGAAGCTGGCCGGCGCCGGCTATCGGGTTGCCGTGGTTGATCTGCCGAACAGTGAAGGGCAGCAAGTAGCCGAGAGCATTGGCGGGCTGTTCATCGGCGCTGACCTCTCGCGTCGCGAGGATTGCCGCCGCGTGGTTGATCAGACCCTGGCCCACTTCGGGCGGGTGGATGTGCTGGTCAACAACGCCGGCTATCAACACATCGCCCCTATCGAGGAGTTTCCTGAGGACCGCTGGGACAACATGCTGGCCGTGATGCTCACGGCGCCCTTTCTGCTCACCCGCTATGTCTGGCCGGGGATGAAGGAGCGGGGCTGGGGCCGCATCATCAACATCGGCTCGCTCCACAGTCTGTTTGCCTCACCGTTCAAGAGCGCCTATATCTCGGCCAAGCACGGCCTCCTTGGTCTCACCCGCACCGCGGCCCTCGAGGGCGGGCCGTATGGCATCACCGTTAACCTGATCGCCCCCGCCTACGTGCGCACGCCCCTGGTCGAAAAGCAGATCGCCGACCAGGCGCGCACTCGTGGCATTCCTGAGGACCAGGTCATTGAGAAGGTGATGCTGGCCCCCACTGCCATCAAACGCTTGATCGAACCGGAGGAAGTGGCTGAACTGACGCTCTATCTCTGCTCTGATGCCGCGTCGGCGATGACCGGCTCGGTCTATGAGATCGCCCTGGGATGGACCGCTTCCTGAGGTGAACATCGCCCGCCCGCGGGAGGGTTTGGGAGGGCGCAGCCCTGCAACGGGTTTCACCTGCTCTGGAATGGGCTTCCTGGGACGCCGAGGGGAAAGGGGCCAACGAATGGGAAACGAATAAACGAATGCGCAAGGTGTGCCTGCCTCTGAGGTGAACATCGCCCGCCCGCGGGAGGGTTTGGGCGTAGGGGCGCGGCGGCGCCGCGCCCCTGCCCCCTCCCAGGAAACAACCCGCCAGCGGGGAGGGTTTGGGAGGGCTGCGCCCTCCCAAGAACAATACTATGTTCATTCTGGTGTTGTGCGCCCCGCGAATGGGTGTCTAACGTGAACACAGGGAACCCGGGGTTCCCTCCGCTCCTGTTCACCGGGATGCCAGCCGCTCCCAACAGTGGTTGGGGGCTGGGGAACCGGGTTTCCCCAACCCCCTGCCGGTGGGGAGGATGCGGCAGGGGTGCGCCCTCCCAGGAGAATCTGTGGTATGAAGATGGGGAAACCGGGTTTCCCCATACCCCGCCGGTAGTGGAAGCGCCCGGTTCACTTCTCCGGGGGAGAGCGAGCAGATAGCAGTAAACTCCGCACTACTCAGGGCATCACCCACACTATGACCGACTACGACGATCTGCTGGTTCTGGTGGAACGTGCGGGTGGCGCGGGTCTATACAGCGTGGAGCTGGAACTCCAGGGCGGGCGCCGGGTCAGCGCTGGGGAACCGGTGGCGCTCCCCGCCACGTTGCAACCCGCGGATAACTCACCCCCGGAGCTGGCCGCTTTCGGTCTTGACCTCTTCAACCGTCTCTTCGCGGGCCGGCTCGCGCTGGAGTTTCAGAAAGCCTGGTCGGCCGTCAGGGCCCGCGGTCGCGCGTTGCGGCTGCGCCTGGCTCTCGACCCTGATACCCCTGAGCTGCATGCCATCCCCTGGGAGTTGCTGTACTTTGACGATAGCGGAGATACCGTCGCCCCTCGCCCGATCGCCCTCGATCCCCACATCGTCTTTTCGCGCTACATCAAGAGTCCCGCCTTCGACGAGGGGCGCCCGATTGCCGAGCGCCCCATCCGTATGCTCCTTGTCATCTCTGCTCCCGGAGATCTGGAGCGCTGGAACCTGGCCCCGATTGATCGAGACGCCGAGGAGCGGGACTTCAACACCCGCTTCAGCGCCGCGACGGCGAGCGGGCAGTTCCGCTGTGATGTGCTCCCGCGCGCGACTGAGGAGGATCTGCGCGACGCGCTCACCCGCGGCGCGCTGCCGCCGACGCTGCGGAGCGGCAGCGGGCACACCGGTCTGGAGGCGCCGCCGGCCCGCGGCTACGATGTGCTGCTCTACTACGGCCATGCTCTGCATCATCGCCAGGAAGGCACGCGCCTGGTGCTTGAGCGCGCTGGCGATCGCCGCGTCCAGTTGTTTCCCGAAGAGACCTTCATTGCGCTCCTGCGGCAACTCCCCCCGTCGCACCGGCCTGCCATGGTGGTGCTGGTGGCCTGCAATAGTGCGGTCAGTGGCCAGATCAACAGCCTGGCGGCGCGGCTGATTATCGAGAGCGGGATTCCGGCCGTGCTGGCGATGCAACGTCTGGTGGAAATTGCCCTGGCGCGGAGCTTTACCTTCCATCTCAGCGAGCATCTGCTGCGGAACGGCATCATTGACGAGGCAGTCAACCTGGCCCGTCAGCGCGTCTTTCGCCCCGATCAGGTGGGCTGGACTACCCCTGTCCTCTACATGCGCAACCCCCAGGGCCGCCTGTTCAGCCCCAATGCGCAACTCGAGTACGCCGCGCAGGTGTTGCGTGATGAGCATGTTACCCGCTGGAGCGGAGCCGAGTTCATCGAAAGCAGCGTGGTCAGCTTTGCGCCAGGGCAGGACTGGACCCTGGCGCGTCTGCGCCCCGAGGACGCGCCAACAGCCCTGGCCGCGCTCGATGCGCTCGACCAGAGTTTTGCCCTCGGCCTGCGCGGTCGGCGCCGCCAGCGCCTGGCCGAAGCGCCCGACACCAACCTCGTGGCGGTGATCGGGCCGCCCCACTCCGGACAGACGACCCTGCTCCGGCGTCTGACCTTCGAGCTGGCAGAGGCCGTCACGCGCGACCCGACCCTGCCCCTCGGCATATACGTCACGCTGGAAGGTTATGACCAGACTCGCGGCCTGGGGCGGTTGGAGCGCTACATTATCGAGCAGGCCCGCGCCGTTACACCGCATCTCGGCGACGCCCTCGCCACCGTGCTGGGCCCGGCGCCTGTGTCTGCTCCCCGGGGGCGCTTCATCTTCCTGCTCGACAATCTTGATGCCCTTTCCGACCGGGCCCGCGCCGATCTGGCGCGCGAGCTGGCGGCGCTGGCGCAGCGCCGCCCCGACCAGGGCTTCGTAGTGACCTCAAACATCGATCTGTACCCCGGCTCGTGGCTGCCCAGGGCGCGGGTGCTGATCCTGCAACTCCTGACGGAGCGGCAGGTGCTGCGCTACTGCCGCGAACGCGACCCGAAGCGCGCCTCCCACCTGTTTCAACGCATGCGCGACAACCGCCTGCTCGGCCTGGCGAGCGAGCCGAGTCTGCTGGCGCTGATCTACGAGCGGCTGACCGCCGACGCGCAGGCCCGTGTTACCCGCAACCAGATTGTGCAGGAGTACCTGGATCATGCCCTGGCCGGCCTGGCCGCCACCTTTCGCGTCGGCGGCGCCGCGCGCGAGAGCCTCACCGAGCTGGCCTGGTATGGACGCTGGAACCACTGCGAGCACCTGCCGCTGGCGGAAGTGTTCCGTATCTTCCAGCGCGTGCGGCGCGAGCGCGATTACAGCCTTGAGGAGTTGTACGCGCTGCTGCGCGAGGCCCGGTTGCTCAGCAGCGTGGGCCAGAGCCATGCGCGTTTCTCCAATCCCGTTCTCGAGGCCTACCTGGCGGCGCAGGCTCTCATCACCCACGGCGACCTGCTCGAGCGCCTCGCCGACATCGTTACGCTCTGCTCCAGCCCCGAACGATTAGCGTGGTGGGAGGATGTGATGTATGCCCTGGCGGGGTTGCTCCCTGACCCAACGCCGCTCTTCGAGCAGCTCGCCAGGGCCATTCGTGCCGGGAGCGGCACCCACGCCTTGCTCGCGGCGCGCTGCCTCGAGGCGATCACCCGGGAACAGGAGGCCCGTCTGGCGCCCGCGTTGTATACCGAGGTGCTCGATGCCTGCGTGATTCGACTGAGAAACGAGCGTGAGCCTGTGGCTGAGCGGCGCGAGCAGCTCGTTGCCGCCCTGGGGCGGCTGAATGACCCGCAGTTGATCCCGGAGCTGTGCCGCATTCTCACCGAGAAGGTGCGCCTGACCGCCAGCGGTCCGCGCTATGAGTACACCAATGTGCGCATTGCGGCTGCCCGCGCCCTGCGCAACCTCGCGCCCCTCTGGCTGGCCCCGGAGCGCGCTTCTGGCGCGCCACGACAGGGACCCATCCTGATGACCCGCTACCGCGACGAGGCCTCGCTAGCGTCGCCGACGGGAACCCGGACGTCGCCAGCATCGCTCCAGCAGCAGCGTGATGAGGGTATGCTCCGACGCGTGCTGGACCTGTGGGGTCGGGAGGCGCAGGGGCGTGACGAACTGCGGGCCATCATCCAGGAGTCGCCCTCGCCGCCGGAACGGGCCCTGGCCATCTTCGCCCTGGCCGATCTGGGCGACCAGGAGGAGAACAAGGTTCTCGATGCGCGCTTCCTGTTACGCGTGATCCTCGGCCCGACCGACGACGCGCATACGCCGATCAGCGACGAGTGGGCTGATACCATGTGGGCCGCAGCCGATGCGCTGACCCTCTTTGAGCCGGATCAGGTGGCCCCCCTGCTGGCGGTACTGGTGCGGGCCAATACCAGCCTTCCCGACCGGGCCGCCCAGCAACTGGCATACCTGGCGGGCCGGGTTCGCGCCACCGACCCCGAGGTCATTGACTGGCTGCTCCAGGTGCTGATCACCAACCAGAACCAGTCGGTCAAAGCCAGAGCCTTACAGTCGCTGTCCTGGATCGGCATGGGCGTGCCTGACCGCGCGCTAGAATTGCCCGATGGCCGCGCCGGGCCTACGGTCAGGCAAATTATCCAGGACATCGCGGCCTGGCGGACGGTGCGGGAGCTGCGGATCGGCGCCTTTGCGGTACACCTGCGCCCCGAGGATGGCGCAGCCGGCCCGCTCTACCTGCGCCGCAAGGCGGTGGAGGCCCTGGCCTGGATCGGCGACGCGGCAACGCTTACCGATCTGGGAGCGCTCGCCCGCTCCTGGCCGCTGGAGCTGCGCGAGCAGTGGTACCTGACCGCAGCGACCATCGCCAGTCGCGCGCGGGGTCCTCGCGCGCACCGTTGGTAGGGCTGCACCCTCCCAGACCTTCCCCCACAGGGGGTCTGGGGGAAACCCGGTTTCCCCATGTCCCAACCGCTGGTGAGAGCGGCTGGCGCCCCTCCAGGCAGGGGTCTGGGGGAAACCCGGTTTCCCCATGTCCCAACCGCTGGTGAGAGCGGCTGGCGCCCCCACCGGCAGGGGTCTGGAGAAACCCGGTTTCCCCGTATTTTGCCCAATGCGGCGCAGCCGCATGACCGTCTACCGCGTTTCCGGCAAAAGCGTATAATCAAGAAAATTGCCGTATAACCGCTCCCCGGGCGGCCCCTGAGTAACCGCCTGGACGAGGTACTTCCCGCCTACAAAGCAACCCTTCCACGACGCGCCCATGCCGCCAAAGACCTCCTCGCGATCACCGCGGGAGCGCATGGTGTTGATGCCCACCTTGAACGAGCGCAGTTCACTTGCCACCATGCGCGCGATCTGCGGATCATCGGTGGCGATTGAGGAGACGAGGTTCCCGTTGGAGATGTTCATCTCGCTGATCAGTTCCTCGATCCGGTCCACCACCACAATCGTATCCACGGGGCCGAAGGGTTCGTTGTGGTGCAGGCGAGCGTTACGTGGCACATTGAGCAGGGCAATTGGCGCCAGGTAGGCCGAGATGTCCTGACCCGGCAGGAAGCGCTCCTCATCGAGATCGCCTTCGTAGAGGCTGATCGCCCCGAGGCCCACCGCCTCCGAGTACAGCACACGCAGTTCCTCCACCTTGCGACTGTTGATCAGCGGGCCATAATCCAGCTCGGGCAGCGGATCGCCGGGGTTGTCCACCACCAGCGGATTGCCGACCTGGACCGACTTGACCGCGGGCAGGTAGGTGTCGAGGAAGCGGGGAAACAGGCTGCGCTGCACGACGAATCGAATGTAGGCGGTACAGCGCTGCTTGCCGTAGACGTACCCCTTCTTAATCTGGGCGCCAAGGCGCGGCCAGTCGGAGAAGTCCCAGATCCCGTAGCAGTTAATGCCCTCCATCTCGAGCATGTAGCGCTTCGCGCGGTCGTAGAGACTGGCGGCAATGTCGCGTCCGTTAGTCTTACCGCCCACAAAGGCCAGGCAGGCAATGTCGGGGTTGCGCACCAGGGCATCGGAGAGGGCGCCGCCGGAGCCGGAGACCAGCGAGACTGGCAGGCCGGCGCGGCGGGCCAGGGCAAAGCCGAGGGTGAGGGCAAACAGCCCGCCGTCGGTGGGCGTCTTGGCGATCACCGCGTTGCCGGCGAGGGCCTGCACCAGCACGGCGTGTACCAGCACAGAGTAGGGGTAGTTCCAGGAGGCGATGTTCGAGATCAGCCCCAGCGGCGCGCGCCCTTCGAGCATGCCGTCAATCTGTTCGAGGTACCAGGCTACCCCGGAGATGCAGCGATCCACGTCGTCCTGGGCGAGCTTGAGGGGCTTGCCAATCTCCCACATCAGCAAGGAGGCGATCAGGTCGCGATGGGTGCGCAGTTGCTCCAGACAATCGGCGACGCGCGCCTTGCGCGTATCGAGGCTAACCTTCGACCATTGCTGGTGTTCCTGGGCGGCGAAGCGCACGGCGCGCTTGGCCGTATCCAGATCGAGCATAGGAATGCGGCCCAGTTCGCTTCCGTCAACGGCGGTATAGTAGTGCTTGCCGTGGCCGGGGTGGCCCCATGCGCCTTCGATCAGGTTCAGCGGGTCACCGTTGGCAGCGAAGGCTTCGGGTATGGCCGCCTTCAACTGGCTGAGCAGGTTGGGCCAGTCAAGACCGGGAGCGATCATCTTTGCCATGGGGTTGCCTTCCCGGAACAGATCAGGATGTGCATTGCTCGACGCCCTTTGCGACAGCGCCGCACCCTGACAGGATGAAAACAGGTCTATGTTTGGAAGGGTATAGCCCTCCCAGCCCCTCCCGGTGCGGAGGGCGTGTCACCCACAGGCAGGGATATGGGGAAACCGGGTTTCCCCGATGTTTGTACCAGTATAGCACCTTCAGGAGGGGAAACGGGTGTGGGGCGCGTGCCAGGCTGTTCATGACCCGCAGCGCAACGGGTCGAGTATAATGGCCTCCGCGGTTCATTCGGTATCGTTGCGAAGGGAAACGGCGTGCCAGCATTTCGCGACCAGTCTGAAGAGCTATCCGCTGTGCTGAAGGCCTTTGCGCCCCAGGCGGCCAGCGTGGATACTGTAGCCGGGATCGTGACCAGGGCCCTGCTGGCAGGGCACACCCTGTTTACCTGCGGCAACGGTGGCAGCGCCGCCGATGCGCTACACCTGGCCGAGGAGCTGGTAGGGCGCTACCGCTCCGATCGCCGCCCGCTCGCCGCGGTGTGCCTGAACGCCGATGTGGGCGCGCTGACCTGTATCGCTAACGATTTCGGGTATGGGGCCATCTTTGCCCGTCAGTTTATCGCCCTGGCGCGCCCGGGCGATGTGTTGGTCGTGTTCAGCACCTCTGGCAACTCCGAGAATATCCTGAACGTGTTGCGCGCTGCTCGCGAGCGTAGCGTAACCAGCATCGCCCTGCTTGGCAAAGGTGGCGGTCCCGCTGGCGCTCTGGCCGATCACCCCATCATCGTGCCAAGCGCCAACAGCGCCCGTATCCAGGAGGTCCACGGACTGATCCTCCACGCCATTTGCGAGGAGGTCGAAGCGCACACCGGCGTGGGCGCTTAAGGCGAACAGCGAGCCGACCCTTGAGTGTATCGCGCGGGCGTAGAATAGGATGGCGTGAGGCGCCAGCGGGTACGGCGCCCCGCCGCAGGCGCTCCGTGCGGGTGGGCGCTTCCACCCTCTCTAGGGGGAGAGGCGTGGGGAAACCCGGTTTCCCCGTATGCGCATCAGCCGTCCATGCGGCTGCGCCGCACAACGACACGATGAACATAGGTTTTTCTTGGGAGGTCGTAGAGGCGCGGCGCCGCCGCGCCTCTACGACCAAACCCTCCCTTCAGGGAGGGGGTTGGGGAAACCCGGTTTCCCCATGTCCCAACCGCTGTTGGGAGCGGCCGGCACCCCCCACAGGCAGGAGGTTGGGGAAACCCGGTTTCCCCATATGCATATCAGACACAGGGAGAGATCATGGATCGCATCCTCGTAACCGAAAAGATCGCCGCAGAGGGTCTGGAGGTGCTGCGGCAGGCCGCCGAGGTGGACGTGCGCCTGGATCTCGATAAGGCCGCCCTTCTGGAGATCGTCGGCGGTTATGACGCCCTGGTGGTACGCTCGGCAACCAGAGTGACCGCCGAGGTCATTGATGCCGGCACGCGCCTGCGCGTTATCGGCCGCGCTGGCACCGGTGTGGACAACATTGATGTCAATGCCGCCACGCGCCGGGGCATCGTCGTGGTCAATGCGCCCGCCTCCAACAATGTGGCCGTAGCCGAACTGACGATTGGCTTGTTGATTGGCCTGGCCCGATCCATCCCCCAGGCCCACGTGTCATTGCAGAGTGGTAAGTGGGAGCGCAACCGGTTCGTGGGCTGGGAAGTGCGCGGCAAAACCCTCGGCCTGGTGGGCCTGGGGCGCATTGGCTCCGAGGTGGCGGTGCGCGCCCGCGCCATGGCTATGCACGTGCTGGCCTACGACCCGGTGGTCTCGCTCGACCGCGCCACGCAACTTGGCGTCGAACTGGTGACTATGGAAGAGCTGCTCCAGCGCAGCGATGTGGTCTCGCTCCACGTACCTCTGGTCGAGAGCACCCGGCAACTCATTGACACCGCTCGCCTGGCCCAGATGAAGCGTGGGGCCTATCTGATCAACGCCAGCCGCGGCGGGGTGGTGGACGAGCAGGCCCTCCTCGCCGCCATCGACTCCGGTCACCTCGCCGGCGCGGCCCTCGATGTCTATAGCCAGGAGCCACCCCCCGCCGACGCGCCGATCATCCACCATCCGAAGATCATCACCGTGCCGCATATCGGCGCCAGCACTGCCGAGGCGCAAACCTCAGCCGGCACCGAAATGGCCGAAGGGGTGGTGACAGCCCTTAGCGGCGCCACGCCACGCTACGCGGTCAACGCGCCCTTCGTCGCCCCCGAGGCCTGGAGTGTGCTGCAACCCTATCTGAGCCTCGCTCGCCAGATGGGCCGGCTGATCAACCAGTTGATCCATAGCCCGGTGCGTGGCTACGATCTGGAGCTGCGCGGCGAACTGGCCGACGTGGATACGCAGCCAGTTCGGCTGGCCGTTATCCAGGGTCTGCTGGAAGCGGTCAGCGTTGAACGGGTTACCCCGGTCAATGCGCCGCTGATCGCCCGCGAACGGGGCATGCGCGTCACCGAACGCACCGACCCCGACGCCGAGAGCTACACCGGTCTGCTGGTGGTGCGGGTCGAGGCTACCGATGGCGAGCACCTCTTCTGGGGCACCGTGCTGCGGGGCGAACCGCACATCGTCCGCGCCGATGGCTACTTCGTTGACTTCATCCCCCAGGGGTCGCTGCTCTTCACCTACCACCGCGACCGTCCGGGCATGATCGGGCGCGTCGGCACGATCCTCGGCGGCGCCGATGTCAACATTTCGGGTATGTACGTCGGGCGCCTTGCGCCGCGAGAGCACGCGATGATGGTCCTGACCCTCGACGAGCCTGCCTCCGACGAGGTGCTGGCGCAGATTCGCGCTCTGGAGGGCATCGAGCAGGCCTACAGCGTCAATCTGTGAACCCAGGCCTGTTCAGCGTCGGGGCGCCCTCGCCCACGCATGCGTGAAGGGCGGACAGAACATCCGCGCCAACGTGGCTTGGACCGCATTGGAACGCCCCGGCGCGCGGTTCTGGTCTCCCCGCTTCGACAGGCTCAGCGCAGGCTCTCCAGCGAAGCTGGAGCGGGGGAGGGGCGGGAGCCAACCAGCGCATCCCAACGCCATCACGCCCGTCAGCGCTCATACGTTCTGTCCGCCCCTGAACGCTCAGGGAGAGGCCTGCCCTGAGCGGAGCTGAAGGGGGGCAGGGGGGTGAGGACCAGCAGCGCATCACGACGCCATCCGTGTGTTCTGTCCGCCCCTGAACCTCCACGCGGGAGGGTCGAGGAGGGCGCAGCCCTCCTCAGTCTGTTGATGCCCATCCTCAGGGCAGTTCCCAGATCACGAAATTGTCCAGCCAGATCTCCACTCCCCCGTCCGGGGCGTAAGAGTCGGTCGCCAGGCCGACCTTGCCACCGGTGAGGGCCGTGTCGTCCATCTGGGCGAGGGGCGCGTCGTTCAGCGCGAGGTAAATGGCGGCCCCCTGGCGCAACACCTGAAGCCGGTTCATAGCGTTGGGGCGCATGTCTCCCGTGGGGTCGCCTTCGACCAGTAGCAGTGGCTCGCCGACGGGGGGGACGCGGTAGAGGCGGTAGTAGTTCTTGAAGAGTTCGAACTTGTAGAAGCCGGCATCGCGCCTCTGCGCGAACACCAGGCCGCAACTGCCATCGAGGTCGCCCTGGTAAATCTGGCAATCAACCGCGGCGATAAAGTTCGTCACTTCACGTAGTTCGTAGAGTTCATACGACGAGCCTTTACCGGCCCAGCGCACCTTGAAGACCCCATCTTCGATAGTATCGGTCTCGATCTCCCGGAAGACGCCGGTGAACCAGGCGTTGCGGTTGTCGTCAAACGGCTCGCGGAAAACTTCGCCCGCGCCGCCGCTCAGCGTCGCCATCTCGGCTGCGGTCACCGCCCGGGCCGTTGCGGTGACCGCGCGCTCTACGTCGCCCGGCGCTACAACTGCCGATGGTGTTGTGCCGCGCGATGGCGGGGGCGCAGTGGGCGTCGGAATGAGCGGAGGCGTGGGTGTGCCCGGGCCGGACGCGGCGGCGCAGCCGGCAATGAGCAGCGCCGCCGCCAGCAGGACGAGGATCGTTTGAAGCTTCGCTCGCATCACCCCGAGTCGCGCCCACTGGCCGTTCCGGCTGCGGGCGCGCCGCGGACGGCCGTAACCGCCAGGGCGCCATCACTGGTGCGAAGCTCCAGCCGTTCGCCTTCAATGGTGTACGTCGTCACCGTGGCCAGCGCCTCCAGGAAGCGGGCCTCCTGCTCCATCACGCCGGCCGGCTCGGCGCAGAGCTTTCGAGTGCTGGCTATCTGGCCAATACGCAGGCTCTGGTCGGAGACCTCGTATGACGTCATGTAGTTATTGCATCCGGCGGAGCCGCTGAGCTGGCCATCATCGCCGAAGATAGCCGTCAGCGTCGTTCCGTCCAGTACACCAACAACAGCCTGTTTCCCGTTGTTGTAGCTGGTCACCGTCCAGGTGGTACCGCTCAGCGCGCGGTTCTGCTCGGCGAAGATCGCCAGAACGGCCCCGTTGCTATCCAGCAGCGTAAGCTGCTGGTCGGCGATCTTGAAACTGGCCGCCTGCTTCAGCGCTTCGATGTAGGCAGCCGCCTGCTGCATAATCGGCTCAGGGCAGGCCATCATCGTGCTGGCGATTGGATCCTTGAAGCTGATGCGTTCACCGTTAACCTCGTATGGCCCGCGGTACCGGTTGCACCCGTCGGTGCCGTAAAACGCATCCACGTCGAAGTTCAAGGTTACTTGAGTGCCCGGCGCCGGCGGCGCGCCGTTCAGGCTTTTTAACGACCAGCCAGTGCCACCGAGCGGAGAGTCTGTTCCCTGTGTTGCCATTGTTCCCACCGCGCATGCAGCCAGGGCGATGGTTGTTACCATCGCCAGGACGACCGAAACGATCCGTGATCTCATGACCTTGCTCCCTTCAAGCCGGCCCGCTGACCGGCTCGAAGCGTATACGTAGAATACACCATACAGACGCCCCGAGAACGCCAGAAGTTCCACTGTGTTCGCCTCAGTCATCCATGCGGCTGCGCCGCACAACACCAGAATGAAAATATTATTGTTCTTGGGAGGGCGCAGCCCTCCCAAACCCTCCCGGTAGGGAGGACTTGCCGCCCCCACAGGCAGGGGGATGGGGCAACCCGGGTTCCCCGTATGTTCACCTCAGCCTCACCCCCACAATTGACAAGCCAAAACAAATGTCCTATCCTTCCCCCAGAGCACGATCCAGGAAAGGAGACCGAGATGGGACTGGATCTGGCGGCCCTGAGCAAGCAGGTCCGCGAGTTGAGCGGCGCGGCGGTACAGAGCGCCGCTGGCGCTGCGGAACGGGCGGCGCTGGCTCTGGGACGCTATCTGGAGGCCGCGGGTGAGGAACGCCACTGGGCGCAGGCGGTTGACCTGAGTCGCGAGACGGCGAGCTGGCTGCTCGCCCGACCGGTCGAGCGTCTCGACACCACGCGCGATCTGCCCGCCTGCCCACCGGCCTATGCCGTGGTGGCCACCGATGGCTCCCAGATCGATCTGGACCGCCATGGCAGCGTGGCCTGCTATCTGATCAATATCGGTCACGTCTTCATCCGCTACGGCCAGCGCCCGACGGCGCGCCTCGGTTCGCGGCCCGCGCTTTACTACCGTGAGGAGGACCTCTACGTGAGCGATGGCGCCCGCCGCGTGCCCATCGAGGGCAACTACCTGAGCGCCCGTCGCGATGTCGAAGAGGGTCTGGCGCTGGCCGAACTCGCCGCGACCTCCCTGGACGGCACGCTGCCCGCCCTGGCGCTGCAAGACGGCACCCTCGTGCGCTGGACGCTCGCCGGTGCGGAGCGCTTTGTGCAGGAACGCTTTCTGGGGCAGTATCTGAGCTATCTGGAGCGCATGCGGGCGCTCGGCGTCCCGACCGCGTCGTACATCAGCCGGCCTCGCTCGCCTGAAGTGATTGGAACCATCCGGCTTATGTTCTGCCCGGATGTGGATGTGGCTGCCGGTCGCGGCGCCCGCTGCAGCGAGTGTAGCGATGCGCGCGCCGGGCGCGAGCCGTCGTGCGCCCTCTGCCAGGGGCTGGTTGATGCCGATGTGGTTGGCTCCCGCCTCGCCGAGGGCCAGCGTGGGCCGTTGTTCGTCTCCATGAGCACCATCAACATCGAACGCTATGGCCCGCACTGCATCCACTTCTTTCACCTGCGTGTCGGGCGCGAGGTGTGTCGGGTTGAAATCCCCTGGTGGGTGGCATCGGCGCCCGAACAGGTTGATCTGGTGCACAGCCTGGTGTACGATCAGTGCCTGCGCGGCGGAGGCTACCCCGTGGCTCTGGCGCGCGCTCACGAGCAGGCGGTGATCCGCGCCGCCGACCGGCGGGCCTTCGAGCGTATGCTGGCCGGCAGCCTCGCCCGCGCCGAAGCCGGTGGTTCCGTTTCCGCCAAGCGGGAGAGTAAGGAGTTTAGCCGGCTATGAGGTGAACCCGGGAGGGCCGCGCCCTCCCAAACCCTCCCCGTAGGCAGGGGCGTGGGGAAACCTGGTTTCCCCATATGTTCACCTCAGCGGTACCGCAAGGGCGCCGGGAGCGCCCCCGAAATGAGAAGCGATGACCACCCAGCGTATCGGCGAGATCATCGAGTCGTCAACAACCCGCTTTACGGCAGGCGCCTATGAGTTGCTGGCCGCCCCGTCCTTCGGCGCGCTGGTGCGGGCAGTCACGCGGAGCGAGGGCCTGGCAGTCTACGGCCTGGTCTACGAGATCCGCACCGGCAGCCGCGAGCCGGGCGGACGCGCCGTGGTCCGTGGCCGTACCTACAGCGGGCGCGAGTTGTACGACGAAGAGATCTACACTGAGAACCCCGACCTGGCCGAGGTGCTGCAGACCGAGTTCTCGGCGCTCACTGTCGGTTTTGCCGAGCGTGACGCGATCCACCAGTACCTCCCCCCGCAGCCGCCGCCGGTGCACTACTCGGTCTACGCCTGCGACGCGGCCGAACTGGTGCGCTTCACCGCGCACAACGACTTCTTCCGCGCTGTGCTCTTTGCCACCCCCATCCCCGGCGACGAACTGCTCGCCGCCGCCATCCGCGCGGCTGCCCAGGCCCGCCCCGATCGTCGCGAGTATCTGGTGCGCGCCGGACGCGACCTCGCCACTCTGCTCAAAGACGATTACGACCGCCTTGCGGCGCTGCTGCGCCGCATCCGGCCCTGAGCCTCCTTCGCGGTTTTGCGCTACAATGGCGCCAGCCGCTTACCGGCGCATCCGGCATCCCGGTGGGGAGGGCTTGCCACCTCACAGGCAGGGGGTGGGGGAAACCCGGTTTCCCCTTTTTTTCATATCGGTTGTCCATGCGGCTGCGCCGCACAACGCCAGGACGAACATCGTTTGTTCCTGGGAGGGCGCAGCCCTCCCGAACCCTCCCGCACACGGGCTGTATTCACGTTACAAGGAGGCCCCATGCTGCTCGATGTTGCGTTCATGGTGGATGCCAACCCTCTGCCCGTTGCTGCCGAGGTGGCTCGCTCAGCCGAGGCGCTGGGTTTCGCCGCCCTCTGGGCCCCCGAAACCGCCCACAACCCCTTTCTGCCCCTGACCATCGCCGCCGAACATACGCGTAGCATCGGCCTCGGCACCGCCGTCGCGATCGCCTTCCCCCGCAGCCCTATGGTGACCGCTCAGATCGCCTGGGACCTGGCCGCCTTCTCCAATGGGCGCTTTATGCTGGGTCTGGGCACCCAGGTTCGCGCCCACATCGAGCGTCGCTTCAGCGCCAGCTTCGATCAGCCGGTCGAGCGGCTGCGCGACTACATCCTCGCCCTGCGGGCGATCTGGCAGAGTTTCCAGGGCAATGGCCGCCTGAACTACCGTGGCCAGTTCTACCAGCATACGCTGATGCTGCCCTTCTTCAATCCCGGCAAGATTGCCCACCCCGATATCCCCATTTATATTGCCGGGGTCAATGAGCGCCTGGCGCAACTGGCCGGCGAACTCTGCCAGGGTTTCCACGCCCACCCGCTCAACAGCGCGAAGTACCTGCGTGAGCATCTCCGCCCGCAGATTGCCGCAGGCGCGCACAAGGCCGGGCGCGACCCCGCGGCGTGCGTGCTGGCCGGTAGCCCCCTTGTTGTCACCGGCCTCGACCGTGAGAGCACCGAGCGGATGCGCGCCTTTGCCCGCCAGCAGATCGCCTTCTACGCTTCCACCCCCACCTACCGGCCCGTGCTGGAGTGCCACGGCTGGGGCGAGATTGGCGAGCGCCTTTCGCAACTGGCCGCCCAGCAGCGCTGGGCCGATATGCCCGGTCTGATCAGCGACGAGATGGTGGCTACCTTTGCCGTCGAGGCCGGTCCCGGCGAGCTGGGCGCCGCTCTGCGCCAGCGCTACGATGGCCTGCTCGACCGTATCAGCCTGTATATGCCCTTCGTGCCTGGCCAGATGGACGAGTTCTGGCGTCGCCTGGCGCGTGATATTAACGGGTAGGGGCGAATCCTCCCGGCAGCGCGGGGCGCGGTGCGACAGGCTCACCGTCTGGTATCCTTCGCGGCTGCGCCTCTCTGCCCAGACCCTGCCGGTGCTGCGGGCGCGCCGCGCTGCCAGGCAGGTGGGTGGGGAAACCCGGTTTCCCTCAGTTCATAACAGCTATGCCTGGTGTTTTCAGCGACCTGGATCTCAGCCCGAACCCCCTCGAGCTGGCCCGCCAGCGGCGCCTCGCCGCCGGCGGCTACCTCGACCTGACCAGCAGCAACCCGACCTTGCAGGGGCTGCTCTTTCCCCCAGCGATCCTGCGCGCCGCCGCCGAGAGCTTCTGGGACGCTCGACGCTACCAGCCCGACCCGCGTGGCAGCGAATCGGCCCGCGCCGCCGTCCTGGCGTACTATGGCGGGCGAACGCCGCCACTGAGCCTGACGCTTGCCGATGTCTTCCTCACCGCCAGCACCAGCGAAGCCTACACCCTGCTCTTCGCGCTGCTGGCCGACCCGGGCGACAACCTGCTGGCGCCCAGTGTGACCTACCCCCTCTTCGAGTACCTGGCCGCGCTCCGCGGGCTGGAGCTGCGCCCCTATCCGTTGCGCGAGGAAGCCGGCTGGGCGATTGACGAGCGCGCTCTGCACGCCGCCGCCGACGCGCGCACCCGCGGCGTCCTGATCGTCTCGCCCCATAACCCCACCGGCGCCGTCGTGTCATCGCCCCTTGCGGCGCTCAGCCGGCTGGGGTTGCCGGTGATCTGCGACGAGGTCTTTGCCGCCTTCACCTACGCCGTGCCCGCCGTGCCGCCCCTCGGCGCTCTGCATCCCGATCTGCCCGTCTTTACCCTCAACGGCATCTCCAAGCTCTTCGCCCTGCCCGACCTGAAGCTGGGATGGATCGCGCTCAATGCCCCTGCCCGCTCCTTCGGCCCGCGGCTCGAGTTGCTCAACGACACGTTTCTGGGCGCCAATAGCCTGAGCCAGCACCTCCTGCCCAGCCTCTTCGCCCGGGGCATGCCCTTTGTAGCGCAGATGACCGCCCGTGTGCGCGCCAACCTCGACCTGGCCCTGGAACGTCTGGACAGCCATCCCCGCCTGCGCCTCCACCCGCCTGATGGCGGCTATTATCTCTTCCCGCGCGTGACCGGCTGGGAGGACGAAGAGACCCTCGTGCTACACCTCCTGGAGCGCGGCCTTCTGACGCATCCCGGCTACTTCTACGGCGATGTGCCCGGCGTCCACCTGATGCTCTCCGCGCTTACCGAGCCGGCGACCTTCGCCGCCGGCCTCGATCGGCTCGTTGAGTCTCTCTGATGGGGTCCGGCAGTGCTTCGCCCCTGCTGATCCACACATGATCTTTCCACATGACTTTACACTTCGCACCGGAATTGAAGGCGAATCGCTCATTCTGTAGGCATGAGACTATTGCAATGGTGCAGACCGGGTTGTATAATGATCTCTGATTATCCGGGAGATCTGCTGCCAATGAGGAGGAGCCGGGGGGTGAGGCGGAGAGGCCGTGGCCCGGAAAACCTACCCGTGAAAGTCCCGGCAGTGAGGGGTCATAAAGGCGTAGCCCTCCCAGGAACCTCCTCGTTTTATCCTGTCACTGTGCGGTGGACCGCATAGCTATCCGAAGTGGCAATCGAGCCGCCTGATGATACGCACACCGCGCCCGCCCGGTGAGCATGCTGGGCTTGATGATGATGATCTGCTGTGCGAACTGCTCGCGAGCGAACTCCCGGGCCGTGATGGTCAGATCCGTCCGGCGCGACTGCGGTCAGCCACCCAGCAGCAGCGCATAGCTCTCAGCGGCTTCCGCCTGCGCAACTGGGTGGATCGCAGCCTGGCAGTGCTGGAGCGGGTGCTGGTAGCGGCAGCGGTGCTTGCCTTTAGCTACTGGCTGCTCGATGGCCCGGTGCGCGATTTCTTGTATACGCGGAGCAATCCGTCTACCTCCCGAGCGCAGGCAATGGCTCCACCCCCCACACCGCCGTTGATGGTGCCCACGGCTGCCGGTCAGGTCGTCAGTGCGCCCCTGCCGTTCACCCGGCCCGAAGACGCGGCCCTTAACCCTGCCGCGCCGCGGGCGCCCCGCGAAGCTTTTCTGGCGCCCCAGGCCGTTCCGCCCGTGGCGCCCCTCAGCGAAGATCCGCGCCCCCAACGGCTGACCATGCCCAGCATCGGCGCCGATATGTCGGTCTACGAAGTCTTCGTTGTTGATGGGGAGTGGGAAGTGGCCGAATATGCCGCGGGCTACCATAACGGGAGCGCCCTGCCCGGCACCATCGGAAACACGGTCTTCTCGGGGCATGCCGGTTTGCGCGGCGCGGTGTTTAAGGATATCGGCCGGCTCAGACCCGGAGATGAAGTCATTGTTGAAACCGGGAGCTGGCGCTATGTCTATCGCGTGCGCGAGACGCTGAATGTCTGGCCTACCCAGGTCGAGGTCATGGATCCGACCATGACGCCGGTGCTTACCCTGATCACCTGCACAAACTGGGACACGCAGCGTCTGGTGGTCGTTGCCGACCTTGCGGACGCGCGCCCGCGCTCCTGAAACGAGGAGTTGGTATGCAGCCGCCTTCACGAGGTCGTCCATCATCGCCTGGCCGTGGCCGCACACCCGCCCGCTGGACGAAGCTGGAGCTTGCGCTGATTGTTCTCAGCATCGTGATGATCGCCTTTCCGCTCTATGCGGGAGCGATGCGCTTCGTCTTTCCACCCCTGGCGCCCGCCCAGGAAAGCACGCCTGAGCCGCCCACGGTTGACCCCGCCCTCCCGACGACGGTCGTTCCGACCAGCACGCCGCTTCCCACCAGTACCCTGGCCCCTCTGCCTACCGATACCCAGGCGCCAACGCCAACCGACACCGGCAGCCCGCAGCAGATCGTCACGGCGACCAGTATTCCAACGCCGCCTACCAATACGCCCGAACCGCCAACCCCCACCAGTACCGTAGGAGTGGCTACGCCGACGAATACGGTCGCACCCGGCACCCCCACCAACACGGTCGCACCTGGCACCCCCACCAACACGGTCGCGCCGACGCCGCCGACGAGTACTCCTCCCCCCGTGACCGGGGTTCGGGTCTTCAAGGTTGCTTCGGTCTCCGAGGCGGCGCCCGGGCAGCAGTTCAGTTACAGCGTGGCCGTGGTTACCGATAGTACTGCCAATCAGCAGGTGACCATGGAGGACGCCATCAGCCCCGAGTTGGAGGTGCTGAGCGCCAGTTCGAGTTCCGGCAACTGTACAACCGGTCAGACGGTGCAGTGTACGCTGACGATTAACGACACTAATCCAGCCACGGTGACGATACAGGTGCGGGTGCGCACCACAGTCGCCGCGGGTACCAGCATTGCCAACAGCGCCACCGCGGGCGGGCAACGCTCGGGCACGGTTGTGGTGCGGGTCAGCGGCGCGCCGGTCGCCTCTCCGACGCCTGTCGGCCCGACGGTAACCCCGGGCGGCCCGACGGTAACCCCGGGTGGTCCAACGGCAACCCCGGGTGGTCCAACGGTAACCCCGGTCGTCCCGACGCCGACCGTTCCAGGGGTGATCCCTCCGACCAGCCCCCCCGGCCCGGAGCCGCCTCCGCCACCTTCCGGCGAACAGGAGCCAGAACCGCCCGCGGCTACCGAGGCGCCACCCGCGCCACCCGCGCCGCCGCCACCAGTGGTGATACCCGAACTGCCCACTGAGCCGCCTACGGTGGTGGTTGCTCCCACCTCTCGTCCGGTGGTGCGTCCGACCGCGGCCGTTCGCCCGACCCGGGCGCCGCTCGGCCCAACCAATACCCCGGCGCCGCTCGTGCCCCTCGGCACCAGCACGGCAGCCCCACCCGCTACTCCCGGCATTACGACCGATGTCTTCTTCCGCCTGGCGAGCGACTGGGGCAGCGCCTACCCTGGTCAGCAGGTCAATTTCACCCTGGTTGTTCGCAATACCCGGCCGCCTGCCGCCGATGGGGCGAGTACGCTGCGCAACATCACGGTGCGTAGCGCCATGCCCGCCAACCTGGAGGTGCTGGGGGCGCGCGCCGATCGCGGCGTTGACCCGACCATAAGCGGCAATGATGTGAACTACACCCTCGACCAGCTCCAGTCCGGCGAAGGGGTCGAGATTACCGTTGCCACCCGCATCAGGCCCGACGTTACGGCAGGCACCCTGATCGTTGTTCAGGGCCAGTTGTTCTACGATGGTCTCAGTCCGGCCCCGCTCTTCTCAAATATCGTCTCGGTGCAGGTTGTGGGGGCCGCCCAGCCTCCGACGGCGCCCATCGTTCAACAAGTGACACCCACCACGGCGCCGTACCCGCCGCCGCGCAGCCCGACGGTGGCCCGCACAGCTACCGGCGCGCCGACGGCGACCAGTGTCCCGACCGCTACACCGTTGCCGACCATTGCTGCGGTTGCGCCGCCCTCCGCGCCACCGCCGGCGCCGCTGCCCGAAACCAGCGCCGGGGTGCCGCTCCTTGGCATCATGCTCCTGGGTGGCACATTGCTGACCCGCACCATTCGTCTGCATCGGGCCAGGAGTCGGTTGTAACCACACACAGGGGCGTGGAGGAACCCGCTTCCCCCACGCTCTCCGACTTTACGGGCGGACCGAACATCCGAGCCACCGTGGCGTGTACCGCATTGGAACGCCCCCGCGCGCGGCTCTGGTCTCCCCGCTTCGACAGGCTCAGCGCAGGCTCGCCAGCTTCGCTGGAGCGGGGCCGGGGTGAGGACCAACCAGCGCATCCCAACGCCATAGTCGGCGCCCACACGTTCTGCCCGCCCTTAAACGCCCTCCGACAGCGGGGTGTGGGGCTGGCCCCAACGACAGGGAGGGTCGGGAAGGACTATGCCCTTCCCGACCCTCCCTCTCGCGTTTCTTTAAGCCTTTGTGGACGGACAGGACGGCTAGGGCGTCTGGCGTGTGGAGAGGCGCCGGGGCTGCCAGCCATCGAGGGCCAGCCAGAGCATAATCGCAAGCAAGAGCCAGTGGAGCTGCTCGCGCACGATTACCAGCACGGCGACGACCTGGCGTGAGGCTGGTAGCGCCTCGTACAACCGCTGGAGGCCGATTGCAGGCGCGGCGCGGAGTTGCTCCAGAATGGCAACAATCCCCAGTTCGGCGCCGAGCGAGCCAAGCACCTGCCAGGCTACCGCCAGCGACAGGCCCACCGCCACGGCAGTCAGGATCAGTACGAGTGTGCTATACCAGGGTTGCGGGCGCGGGCGACGCGCTGTCTCGGCCCACACCACACTGCTCGAAATCAGCCCCAGCAGACATGCGGTAACTTCGGCTGGAGCTTCCCAGCGCAATTCCTGACGCAGGACCCGATCGAGGGCATCTTCCGGGTCGCGTGTGGAGGCTTCTGAAGGATCGTGCATAGTGGTGTACCAACCGGGTCAAGGGCTGAGGAAACCAGGCTTCTCCAGCCTCCCTTGCAGGTGCTGGGAGCGCGCTCCGTTCTCCCCAACTCTCCCCATCTTCGAGATGTGCGTGCCTTTGTGCTCGGTGTTCACCTCACCTCCCGGCTGCGCCGGCCATCAGGCGCAACGGGGCGGCCCCGGGAAACGTGTCGCGGCGGTCCTCGCGACGCGGCTGCGCCACCGCGCGCGCCGCAGGCGGGTGCTCCTGGGTCTCCAGAATGGTCGCCAGACGTTCCTTCCCGCGCCGAATGTGGCTCTTTACCGTGTTCAGCGGAATATCAAGGATTTCCGCGATGTCGGTGTACTTCAAATCCTCGAAGTAATGCAGGGTTAACACCAGCCGGTAGTGCTCCTCGAGCTGCCCGAGGGCCAGGCGCACCTGATCGCGCAGTTCGCGCGCATCGAGCGCCGCGGCAGGATCGGTCCAGCGGTCCTCGTCGGCGATACTCCCAAGCTGGTCGGCCTCCTCGTCTTCGGAGGTTGGGGGCGCGATGGGCACCTGGCGTCCGCGGCGGCGCAACTCGTCACGGCACAGGTTGACCACCAGCCGGTACAGCCAGGTGGTAAACCGGCTCTCGCCGTTGTACTGCGGCAAGGTGCGAAACAACCGGATGAACACCTCCTGCGTCAGATCGGCGGCGTCTTCGGGGTTCTTCAGCACGCTCATCGCAATGCTATACACATAATGCTGCTGGCCCAGGACGATCTGGGTCAACGCCTGGGGGTCACCCTCCTGCGCCCGGGCGATCAACTCACGCGTCGGTTCTGCCACCGTTGACCTTCCTGGCGCTGCGACCTGCCGTGGCAATCGCGATCATCCGGCCAGGGGGCTGGCCCGGTGGAGCGATGGACCCGGCGGACGCCGCTGCGCCGTCATTACTGCTGCACTGCGCCCAGTATGGCACAGATCGGGCCTCCCAGCATCACTCCACGGGCGGAGAGTCACCCCGGACTTTCGTCAGAAGGAACCCTACTCAAGGACTATGACGAACAACCGGCGGCAGGGGTTGCAGGGCTTCAGGGGACGGGATCGTAACCGCCGCGACCCCAGGGGGCGCAGCGCAGCAGGCGTTTGAGGGTCAACCAGCCACCCTTGAAGACGCCGTACTTGCTGATCGCCTCGATGCCATACTGGGAACAGGTCGGCGTGTAGATGCAACTGGGCGGCAACCAGGGGGAGATTGCCAGTTGGTAGAAGCGGATGAGCTTGATGGCCAGCCAGCGGAGCATAGGATTGATATGGGCGATGGGTAAACTCGCCCCGACGTGGGTAACTGGTTCCTTAACAACCCGACAGCCTCATCGCCCGGCATACGGCCTGCTGGCGGGGTATGGGCTTGTCGGGTTGCGAAAGCGACACTTATTCCAGAGGTTCCTTGCCGATCGTAAAACTGCACGATGCAGCGCCCTGGCCGATGCACGAGCACTGCTCCACAGCGAAGCGGCGCCCACCGGAGACCCAGGCCGTTGCCTCTTCGATGATCCCGCGCGCCATGTAGAACACCGGGCCAGGCTCGGGGCGCGTAATGCAGTTCGAGCAACGGGTGATATGATAGATGAACTGCCCGCGCTCCTCCTCGACGTGACTGGACTGATCGCTGAAGCGGTCGAACGTCTGCGCCGTAGCGTTGAGCACGATCTTCAGCTTCATCGTGATCGGCATCAGCTTGAGCGCCAGGTCAGCCATCCCCAGGAGGGGACCGAACTCCTTCAGCCCGAGGGTAAACGCCACGCGCCCCATCCGCAACTCGAGGCCGCGCGCCCCGCGGGGGCCATACATCGTCCCCAGGGCTACCGAAGTGGCGGAGATAGCCTCGAACGGAAACTCGCGCTTCAGATCGTTCGGCGGATAGGCTTCGAGGTACTGGGGGAGATCAGCCAGGCGGAGCAGCGCCTTCACTCCATTCTGGCCCATAACCTCTTCAAGCGAAAGGAACGTGAGCCGTCCGATTTTATTTGGGTAATGCAGGCCACGGAATTCTTCTACTGACGTCATGGGCTCTCTGGCTCCTTACACAGCTATGCAGAGAACGGCAGTATTGACGCTGCGACGCAGCACAGTATACCAGACGACTGCTACCACTGCGGCACTAGCGCACCGTTTCCCAGACCAGATGGGCCAGTTGAGGCAGAATAAGCCGTTCCATCGCCAGGCGCACAGCATTGGTGGAGCCGGGCAGACAGAAGATCAGCGCCTCTCGATAGACGCCAGCCGTGGCCCGCGAGAGCATCGCGGCCGGGCCGATCTCGCCGTAGGAAAGCATGCGGAACAACTCGCCAAACCCCGGCAGTCGTTTTTCCAGCAGGCCGTCAATCGCCTCGAAGGTGCTGTCGCGGCGGGCGATACCCGTGCCGCCGTTGGTGATGATCAGTTTGCACCCTTCCGCCGCATAGGCGCGCACCAGACCGGCGATCTCCTCCGGTTCGTCGCGCGCTACCGCGTATCTTACCACATCATGCCCGCCCTGTGTGAGCAGTGAGCGAATGATGGCCCCGCTCTCGTCGGTTTCGGGGGTCCGGGTATCACTGATCGTCAGCACGCCGCAGCGGATGGCCGTGGCGGCCTCCCGGGCACGCTGTTCGTGTTCCTGATGTCCCATAGGTCGTTCTCCTGATGTGAACATACGGGGAAACCGGGTTTCCCCAGGCCCCTGCCAGTGGGAGCGCCAGCCGCCCTCAACCGCGGTTGGGGGTCTGGGGAAACCGGGTTTCCCCAGACCCCTGCCTGTGGGGGCGCCAGCCGCCCCCAACCGCGGTTGGGGAACGGGGAAAGCGGGTTTCCCCAGGCCCCCGCCCATCGGGGCGCCAGGCGTCCCCGACACCGTTGGGGAACGGGGAAACCGGGTTTCCTCAGGCCCCCTGCCGGCTGGGGCGCCAGCCGCCCTCAACCGCGGTTGGAGAAAGGGGAAAGCGGGTTTCCCCAGGCCCCTCCCTGAGGGGAGGGGAATGTTACGCTTCCCAGAATTGACGCGCCCATCCGCGCCGGGCAAGGATGTCGCGCAGGTCGAGCATGGCGGTGTAGGTAGGCAGCACGAAGAGCGTGGCGCTGGCGGGCAGAGCGTCCAGGGCTGCGTCCACGGCGCGCTCCAGGTCGGGTTCGAGGCGCATGTGCGCCTCGGGTACGCCGGCGTATTTGAGCCGCACGGCCATATCTTCGGCCCGCGTGCCGCTCAGTGTCGCCAGCGCCAGCCGCCCCGCCAGCGGCTCGAACTCAGCATCCCACAACCACGAGACGTCGGTGCCATCGGCGAAGCGATCGTTGATGGCGATGAGCACGTGCAGCCCGGCGTCAGCGGTCCGGCCGTTGGCGTTCGGGTCGGTGTGGGCTGCAGGCGCGCCTGCGTCCACGAGCATGCGCACGGTCTCACTGGCGCCGACGGGGTTCTTGATCAGGGCAATCAGCATGGGCGCGCCGCCCGGGCCGGCGGTGAGGCGCTCGATGCGTCCGAAGGCGGCGCGGAAGCCTTCAAGGGCCGCGCGGGCCTCTGCCGGCGCTGCGCCCAGGGCCAGCGCAGCGGCAAAGGCTGCCGTGGCGTTGATGGCGTTGTACAGACCCGGCAGGGGCAATTCGGCCTCCAGCGCGCCGCCGGGGTAGAGCAGGTAGAGCTGGCTTCCCCGGGTGCCGTGCAGGTGGAGCCGAACGAGCCGCACCTGGGCCTCGGGGCGGCAGTGGCCGCAACGCGGGCAGTGGTAGTGGCCGATGTGGGCGTAGAAGGCCAGATCGTACACGTACCGCTCGCCGCAGCGACGGCAGAACTGCGAGTCGGCGATGTGCGCCCCCGCTCCCAGGGCGTGCTGCGCATCCTCGAGGCCGTAGTAGACGACCCGCGCCCGAAGGCCGGCGCCCAGGTCGGCCACGGCGGGATCATCGGCATTCAACGTTACTGTGGCCTCGGCGGGCAGTTCCGCCAGGGCCGCGCGCCAGGCCGCCGCCACCGTGTCCACCTCCCCGTAGCGGTCGAGCTGATCGCGAAAGAGGTTGTGGATCAGCACCAGTCGCGGGCGGGTCTCCGCAATTGCCTGGGGCAGCGCGGCCTCGTCGGTCTCGAACAGGCCGATGGTGGCGCGGGGGCGCCCGCGCCAGTCGGTGTTGGCGATGGCTGTGGCGGTGAGGCCGGCAATGAGGTTGGCGCCAGCGCGGTTGTGCAGCACACGCTCGCCACTGGCGCCCAGCATGTCGGCCAGCATGCGACTGGTGGTGGTTTTGCCATTGGTGCCGGAGAGCAGCACGACGCCGTGGGGCAGCGCTGCCGCGAGGACGCCCAGCACGCCCGGGGCCAACCGGCGCGCCAGGCTGCCCGGCAGGGTGGTGCCTCCCCCGAGGCGCAACTGCCGCGAGAGTGTGCCGGCGACTTTGCCCGTTACAATGGCCAGGGGTATACGGAAGAACATCGCTGCTGTCTGCGCCACGCAGGCATAAAGGCTGGGAGGGCTGGGCCCTCCCAGGCCCTCCCGGCGCGGAGAGCTTGCCAACCCGGCAGGCAGGAGGGTGGGGAAACCCGGTTTCCCCACGCTCACCTCAGGATCGCGCGACGCGCGGCCCGGCGCTCAACGCAGCCCGGCCTTGCGCAGCGCCGCGGCAAGCGGATTATCGTCGTCGTCCTGATCACCCTCGTCGCTGGTGGCGTAGAGCGAGGAGGTCGGGCGGGCCTCCTCCGCTTCCTCAGGCTCCTCATCGTCGGCTTCCCAATCCAGCGAGAGATTCTCGGCGCCGGCTATGGTGATGATATCCTCCACGCCGAAGCGCAGCACGTCGATCCGCTCGTTGTCGGGTTCGACCTCGAGGCGCTCGATCAGCCGCAGTTCGGGCACGGCGAGCGTAACTTCGCTGAGCAACTCCGGGCGCCGCGGCGGTGGCCGGTCGGAGGCCATTAGCGCCTCGACCTCCTCGGTGCTGGTCGGAATGCCCGTATCCACCAGCAGGACAGTCACCCGAACATTGGGGTAGAGCAGTTTCAGGATAGCGCGGGTCTCCTGGAGTTGCCCGACCGCCCGGCGCAGGGCGCTGGCGGTGCGACTGGCCTTGATCTCGAAGACCCAGGCGCTGCGATCGGCGATGTGCAAGGCGTCAAGCTCGCGGTACTTGATCACCCCGCGCTTGTTGCGGCGCTCTTCGTAGGCCAGGATGCGGCGTTCGTCGAGTTCAAGGCGCTCGCCGAGCCAGGCGCGCAGCGCGGCTTCGGCCTCGGCGCCGAAGAGGTCGCGCTGGCGCGGGGGGCGCATAGCTTTCTGGTTCTTGCGCTGCAGCTTGAAGCTCTCAACGTAGGCGCGGTAGTATTTGTCGTCTTCGGTGATCAGCCGTGGGCGGCCATACGTGATCATGGGTGTGCTCGAGTGCTTGTCAATATATCGCTGCGCGGCCGTATACCACCTCTGCCCGGTTGGTGCGCCCGCGCGGGGAGATGTGGGGGGCGCGCACGCCCTCCAATGAAGACCATGGGCTATCCGTTCGGCTTCCCCAGCTCAACCGAGCGCCGGTAGGCGGCCCAGATAGCGTCGGCGAGGACGGTGCGCATCCCCCCCCGCTCGAGTTCGGCGAGGGCCGCCGCGCTGGTGCCGCCCGGTGAGGTGACGGCGTTGCGCAACTGGGCCGGATGCGCGCCGCTCTGGATGGCATAACGCACCGAGCCAAGCATGGTCTGGAGCACCAGTTCTTCGGCGATGCGCCGCGAGAGGCCCAGGTGCACGCCCGCGTCAATCATAGCCTCCATCATCAAGAAGAAATAGGCCGGACCGGTGCCGTTGATCGCCGTTGCCATATCCAGGTAGGCTTCGGTGTCAACGAACAGCTCGTGGCCCAGGGCGCCCAGCACCGTGCGCGCCCAGCCGCGCTGGCTCTCGCTCACCTCGGGCCCCGCCGTCCAGACGGTCATCCCTTCGCCGATGATCGCTGGCGTGTTGGGCATGCTCCGCACCACCGCGGGATGTTCGAGCGCCTGGGCGAAGGTGGCGATGGTTGCCCCGGCGACCACTGAGATGGCCAGATCCTCGTCGCGCAGGGTGCCGCGCAGGGGTGGAAGCACGCGCTTGAGTTGCTGGGGTTTCACGGCGAAGATCACGACCCGGCCCCACTCCGCGGCGGCGACGTTGTCGTGGCTGGTGTGGACACCGTAGCGGGTCGCCAGGTCGCGCCGGCGATCCTCGCGGGGATGGCTCACCAGGATCTGCTCCGGTCCCACCAGTTCCTGGCGCAGCAACCCGCCGATGATCGCCTCGCCCATCGCACCAGGGCCAATAATGCCAATTCGAAGGTCTTTTATCATTCGCTTGCTCGTATGGCTGCGTCGCACAGTCCAGGGCTACGACCGGGTTCCCGGTGTCGGCGTTGCCACCCTTTGCGCGAGAGATGGGAGGGCCAGCATCTCCCAAACCTTCCCCCGGGCAGGGTCGTGGAGACAGCGGGCTTCCCGTATTTTTTTCATCGCCTGCGACGATAGCACGGATAGGAGGTGTCTGTCAACCCGGACACGGCGAAAACCGGTGTTGCCCATACAGGTGGGCAACCGGCGACATTTCGATACGGCCTGCGGCCTCCTCAGGGCGCGTGACGGCGGGCCGCGAGCTTGCTCCGCCGGCGGGGAGGGTTTGGAAGGGCGCAGCCCTTCCAAGAACAACTACTTATACCAATTACCGTTGATGATACCGCATTGCTTGAAGCGGTTTTAGGCGTTATGCTGCCCAGCGTGGCAATCCACAATCCAAAATCCAAAATCTAAAATGGTATTAGAGAGACCTCTTGGTACGATTCACGCGGCAAATCGCGGCGAAGGCGCACGCTGCGGGGCACTCGTCGGTGGGTTTCACCGGGAACATGCCTGCGCGACTGCCGGTGACCGCGGCAGAGAGCCGTTCGCGCAGGGCCGCCTCGGCCTCGGGGCGCTCGGCGGGCGTCAGGGGCCGGCTGCGCCGCCCGCTGCCGATCATCAGAAATGCGGCTCGGGTCACCTCCTGCCCCGGCGCGGCCAGTCGCTCGGCTGCCAGGACGTAGAGGGTCAGTTGCACGTCCTGGCCCTTGAGGATTCGGTCGAGCGAGCCAGGATCGCTCCCGCTCTTGTAGTCAATCAATGCCAGGCGCCCCTGGTCGTCCTGGTCAATACGGTCAATCCGTCCCGCGACCAGCACGGTTCCCGCCGGGGTCTCCAGACGCAGGGGCGGCAGGCCCCGGCCCGTCCCGAAGCCTGCTTCGACACCTGCGGGCCGGAAGCTCTCCCCATCGCTCGCCTCGCGCAGCCAGCGGCGCACGGTTCGCTCGAGCGCGGCCTGCGCTTCCTGGCGCTCCCAGTTCCAGAAGGGACCCGGCTCGAAGCCGTAGGTCTGCGGCGCGGCGTCGAGCACTTCGCTGGCGGCCGCGCTGAGGGCGGCCAGGATCTGCGCTTCGTTGGCGGCGTCGAAGGGCTGGCCGGAACGCGCCCAGTGCGCTCCGGCGCGGGCGAGGATGGCGTGGTAGATGCGGCCGCGCCCGGCCCGGGCCAGGCCTTCCTCCGGGTCGTCGCGCGGCGCGAGCTGCAACACGTGGGCGGCGGCGAAGCGGTAGGGGCAGAGGGTGTAGTCGTTGATCTGGGTGGCGCTCCAGCGGTACCCTGGTCCAAAACGCTGCTGAAGCGCCGCCAGCGCCGCCGGGTGTTGCACCAGGCCCTCATAGGGGCCATGCGGCGCCAGGCTGGCGCGCTGCCGCTCGACCGCTATGGCCCGGCGCACGTGGTCGGTCAGGCCGACCGGCGCTCCGGGCGGGGCCTGGGCCAGGTCGCTCCCCCGGGCGACGTGGGCGATCAGGGCCTCCTGGGGCGAGGCGGCTTCGGTTGGGTCGGGCGGGCTGCCAGCGCGGATCTCGCGCGTTTCGACCCCGGCGGCAAAGAGGTCAACCAGCGCGCGCAGGTAGGGCGAGGGGCGAATCTCGTTGCCGCGTTCGTCCAGGCGCGTGTAGGTCAGGGTCAGCCCGGCGCGCGCCCGCGTGACCGCTTCGTAGAAGAGGGAGCGTTCGTCGCCGGGGTCGGCGGGGGGCGGCGCGGCGCCGCGCATAGCGAGCAGCAGCCGCTCGCGGCGGGTGTAGAAGGGCGGCTCCACCGCGGGCGCCGGGATCTCGCCTTCGGCGACGCCCAGCACCACCACGTGGGCGAAGGCGCTTCCCCGCGCGGCGAGCATCGGCAGCACGGCGACCTTGCCGGCCTGTGGCGTTTCGCCGCCGTCGCGCAGCCCGTCGAGCAACCCTCTGAACTCGGCCACAAAGGCGGCCAGCGTGAGGGGCGGTTCGTCCAGCGCGCTGGCGACCTGCGCCCGCTCGTCCAGGAGGCGTTGCAGCGCCACACGCTGCGTCTCGCTGAAGGGGAAGCGCGCCAGCTCCGCGCCCGCCTCGGGGGTGGCGCGCGGCTGCCAGCCGAGGAGCCGGCGCACCCAGGCCACATACGTTCCCGGCGCAGCCAGGGGCGGCGCGGCGAGCCAGGCGGCAAAGGCGTCGAGCAGGGCCAGCACGTTCGCGGCCTCCTCCGCGGTGACGGGGGGCTGATCTTCATCGTCGGGTAGCGGCGGCGCGGCGCCGGCAAGCGCCGTCAACGCACCGCGGAGGCGCTGCAAGCCGCGGGCGGCTCCGCCCCCGCGGGTCGCGCGGTCGAGCAGCGCGGCGGCGGTGGCGAAGCTGGGGATGGGCGGCGCGCTGGCGCCGAGCAGCGCCGCCGGATCCAGCGCGTCGAAGGCGCGCCAGCACTCCACCAGCGCGCGGCGGGGGTAGTCGGCGAGGGGTAGTTCGAGCAGCGCGCACAGCGCCGCGACGGGCGGGGCCGCGCTCAGGGGCCGACCCTCGAACACCGCCACCGGCAGTGCATACTCGCTGGCCACCTCACGCACCAGCGCCGGATAGTGGTCGCCGCCCCGGTAGAGCAGCGCCACCTCCTCGGGTAGGACGCCGGAGGCGAGCAGAGCGCGGACGCGACGCAGCGCCGCCCGCACTTCCCGTTCCCGATCCGGCGCGCCGATGATCGTCACCGCGCCGTCGGCGGCTGCCGATGGCGCAGGCTCAAGGTTGAAGAGGTGGCGTTCGATGTGCGCCAGGGCAGGAGCGAACGTGGCGCGGCGCGGTACATGCACGCTGCGCACCTCGGGCAGCGTGGCGCACAGCGCCTCCAGGGCGCGCACGAAACGCTGGTGCGCCGGACGCTCGCTCGTATCGCCGGTGAGCGTGATCAGTGCGCGCCCCGCGCGTCGCGCCAGCGCCTGCACCAGGCTCAACTGCACCGGCGTCATCTGGTCGAAGCCATCCACCACCAGCAGGTCGAGGTCGTGCGTCAAACGCGGATTGGTCGTCACCAGCTCGCGAGCGTGGGCGATCAGCCCCTCCTCATCGGTCATCCCCAGCCGGTCGAGGGCCGTCAGGTAGGCGCGGTAGATCGCCGCCAGTTCGGCGTCGTAGGGCGTTACCCCGGCGGTTGCCAGCCGCTCCGGGGCAATCGCGCCGGCGCGCAGCTCGCCGATCAGGCGCAGCGCCTCTTCCACCAGCCCGTGTCTGGCCGCCACCGCGGCGAATTGGGGCAACGTGCCCGCCGCGACCTCGGCGCGCAGCGCGGCGCGCAGCGCCGTGGCGCGGGCGGCCCGGCTCGCCAGCCGGATGCGCGCCCCGCCAGCGCGCGCCAGCACGCCGCCCACGTGCGTGAACGTCCCGGCGATGAGGCCGGGCCGCGGGAGCCGCGGCTTCAGGCGCTGGTGGTGCAGGTTGCTTGGCAGCAGCAACACAGCGCGGCCCCGTCGCGGGGCTTCCAGTTCGCGCAGCACCGCTTCAGTCTTGCCCGCTGCCGCCGGGCCAAGCAACAACGTAATGTCAGACATAGGCGCCGAAACTTCTGATGTGAAAATAGCCCGCCCGCGGGAGGGTTTGGGAGGGCTGCGCCCTCCCAAGAATAATAATTTTCATTCCGGCGTTGTGCGCCATGCGCATGACCGTCTAACGTGGGCAGATGGGGAAACCGGGTTTCCCTATGCCCCTCCCTGAGGGGAGGGTTTGGGAGGGCTACGCCCTCCCAAGAACAAGTATGTTCATCCCGTCATTGTGCGGCGCAGCCGCATAGACGGCTGGCCCGGAGCGTCCGGCAGGGCGCGGCCCCGCCAGAACCCCGCCGGGCGAAGAACTACGTCACACCATCAACCAGGGCGCGCAGGTCGGCCAGTAAGAGACGCGGGCTGCGCGCGCGCATACCCACAATGGCGTGATCGACACCCGGGTAGACGCGCAGGCTGATGGCGGGGTTGCGCTCGTTGAGCAAATAGGCGTTACGCACCGGCACCGTCGTATCGCGGTCCCCGTGGATCACCAGGAGCGGCAGGCGAATATGCTCCACCACCTCGAGCGGCGTGGGCGGTTGCACCTCCCCCAGGCGGAACCCCAGCAGAGGCGCTACGGGACGCAGCCAGGAGACAGGCGCCACGTGCCGGACGAGGTGTGGTCGCAGGCCGCCGGTATGCTCGTAGGCAGCGGGCGCGCTGACAGTGGCTACGGCGTCGGGCAGAGGGTAATCCACGGCGCCGCCGCCGCCCGCGCCGAGCGATGCCAGGGTGATCAGCCCGCCCATACTTTCGGCCACCACCACCACGCGCTGGTAGCCCCACTCGCGGGCGGCGGTGAGTACCGCAGCCAGGTCCAGGGCCTCAGCCCCGCCAAAAGTGGCCAGCCCCTCACTCTGCCCGTAGCCCCGCCAGTCGAAGGTCAGCACATCGTAGGGGCCGGCCAGGTGCTCGGCGAGCCAGACAATCGAGGCTGCTCGCTGCGAGGCCGCAAAGCCGTGACAGATGATCACCAGCCGGCTGGCGCCCCGTCGTAACAGCGTGGCCGCGATACTCACCCCGTCGGCCGTGACGATGCGTCGCTGTTCAGCCGGGCCACTGTAGGGCGCCCGTTGCAGATGGGTGATGGGGGTCAACTCAGCCGCGACGCGGTGCACGGCGTAGGGGTACTTGCGCTGATGAGCCATAGTGTAAATGAAGTTTTCTGAGGTGAAAATAGCCCGCCCGCGGGAGGGTTTGGGAGGGCGCAGCCCTCCCAAGAAAAACCTATGTTCATCGTGTCGTTGTGCGGCGCAGCCGCATGGATGACTGAGGTGAACATACGGGGAAACCGGGTTTCCCCACCTGCGGTGAGCCTGTCGAACCGCACCCCTGCCTGTGGGGGGTGCCAGCCACTTCCAACAGCGGTTGAGAAATGGGGAAACCGGGTTTCCCCAACCCCCTCCCTGGCGGGAGGGTTTGGAGAGCGCGGGCCAAACGCGCCTCCTTTGCACCGGCCCTGCCGGTATTTCCGGTAGCTTGTTCATCAAGAGCGAATCTGGCTATACTACATTCAGGGCCTGGCGGACTCTGCCTCGCGGCGAATCCGGCGGAGCCTGCTCCTTCCAGAAACTCAAACTGTGGGCGTCGAAAGGCCCTGCACGCGCAGCCCGACCTGCTGATCCCGCTGGGAGCGTGGAAGGGCGCAGTTCCCCGCGACTATCACAGCCAGGCTGTCGGGCCGTGAGCGCTCACACGGGGCATTATACAACTATGAATATCAGTGAACAGCTTTCCAGAACTATGAGCGGCCCGCATATAGCGGAAGATAATCTCTGGCCGACGCTCGTGGCGATCTTTGCGCACCCCGATGATGAAAGCTTCGGGTGCGGGGGCACCCTGGCCCGGTACGCCTGGAGCGGCGCCCGCGTACATCTGATCTGCGCCACCGGCGGCGAAGAAGGTTCGACCGACCCCGAGCACCTCGAGGGCTACACCTCGCTTGCCGAGCGGCGCCGCGCTGAGTTGCACTGCGCCGCGCAGGCCCTGGGGCTGAGCAGTGTGACCATGCTCGGCTACCGCGACTCGGGAATGCCCGGTTCGCCCGCCAACCGACACCCTGAGGCCCTGGCGGCTCAGCCGCTTGATGCCGTGACCGCCCGCGTCACCCACGAGATCCGCCGGCTGCGCCCGCAGGTGGTGATCACCTTCGATCCTATCGGGGGCTACCGCCATCCCGACCATATCGCCATCCAGCAGGCCACCGTGGCCGCCTTTCATGCCGCTGGCGACCCGGCCCGCTACTCCGATGGCCTGCCGGCCCACCAGCCGCAGAAACTCTACTTCCTCACCTTCTCGCGTCGTCTGTTGCGCGTCCTGGTCCGGCTCATGCCGCTGTTCGGGCGCGATCCGCGACGGTTTGGACGCAACCAGGACATAGATCTTGCTGCCCTGGCCGACGTCGAGTTTCCCGTGCATGCGCGCATTGATGTTCTGCCGATGCTGGAGGCGCGTGAGGCGGCCGGGGCCTGCCACATCAGCCAGGGCGGCGGCCGGGTACGCCTCCTGTCGCGGCTCCTCAGCCTGGTCGGCGGCTACGAGACCTTTATGCGCGCCCATCCTGAGGCGCCGCCTGGCCTGCGCGAGCGCGATCTGTTTGAGGGTGTGACGTTCTAGCAGTATGTGAACTGTACCCTTCCACAGCAAAAGGGTTCGGAGCGTTCCGCACTCCTGCCTGCGGGCTGGCACGCCCCCGCAGCGGGAGGGTTTGGGAGGGCGCAGCCCTCCCAAACGAAATTCTTTACACCTCGATCTCCGCCACCGACCCCAGCACCCGCGTCGGACGATAAGGGAAGCGTTCCACGTCTTCGCGACGGGTCACGCCGGTGAGCACCAGGATGGTCTCCATACCGCTCTCGGTACCACCGATGATATCGGTATCCATCCGGTCGCCAACCATCACCGACTCTTCGGAGTGAGCGCCGAGGGTGCGCAGGGCAGTGCGCATCATCAGCGGATTGGGCTTGCCCACGAAGTACGGCTTCACACCACTGGCGGTGGCAATCAGCGCCGCGATCGCGCCACAGGCCGGCACAATCCCCCCATCACCGGGGCCGCTCACGTCGGGGTTGGTGGCGACGAAGCGCGCGCCCGCCGCGACGAAGCGCACCGCCCGCGTGAGCCGCTCATAGCTCAAGGCAGTGGTCTCGCCGACGACGACATAATCGGGGTCATGGTCGGTCATGGTATAGCCAGTATCGTGCAGGGCAGTGGTGAGGCCCGCTTCGCCGATCACATAGGCTGTGCCGTTGGGATGCTGACTCTGCAAAAAGCGGGCGGTAGCCATGGCCGAGGTGTAGATCGCCTCCGGCGGCACCTCCAGCCCGATGCGTTCCAGGCGCGCCGACAGGTCGCGCGGGGTATAGATCGGGTTGTTGGTGAGCACCAGGAACGGCGCGCCAGCGGCGCGCAGGCGTTTGATAAACTCGTTGGCGCCGGGGATGGGCTGCGACCCGTGTACCAGCACCCCGTCCATGTCGATCAGGTAGTTCTTTGGGCCGGGCATTCCTGCTCCTCTCACGGAGATGAAACCGGGTTTTCCCACCTGCGGTTCGACAGGTTCACCGCCTGCGGTGAACCTGTCGAACCGCGCCCCTCCCCTCAGGGAGGGTTGAGGAGGGCTGCGCCCTCTCAGAAATAAACCTGTTGCATTAGCCCTGTATGGCCCCGCAGAGGGACGGGGCTGCGGCTCTACCGGCCCCGGCGCGCCAGCGCCGCCACGACGCCATAGCCGGCGACCAGCACTGCCAGGGCCGCGAACCAGTTTCCCAGGGCTTGCAGAGCGATCAGTGCCAGCACCAGCGGCAGTGCCGCATTGAGCAGCCCGCCCAGGTCGCCGCCGAGGGGCGCGGCGGGCAGTGGGGCGACCTGGCGGGTGATCAACTCGCCGCCCCGGCCCTCATCGCGCGCTGCGTCGCCCTGGCCCTCGAAGGCCTCGGGCGGGAGCGGCGCGCCGGGCACGGGCCGCTCGCGGGCCTCGGCCAGGTAGGCCGCGCGCCAGTCATAGTCGGGTCGGCCATGGGCCTCGAACAGGTGGAACATGGCCCGTTGCAGATAGGCCGGATGACCAGCGCTGATCGCGGCCAGCTCACGCAGTTCCGCGGCGCTGAACACCACACCCGTCTCGTCCAGGTACGCCTCGGCAAAAAGTCGCACCTCGGCAGGGGCGAACGCGCCCAGGCGCACCTGGGCGAACGGCTCGCTCAGTTCGGGGGGCGTGGCGCCCCCCGCGGCAACCAGCAGCAGATCGAAGACCCCATCGCCGCGAGGCGCCAGACCGCCCGGCTCCCCCGGGATGCTGCGGCGCGCCAGCCGGGCCATACGTTCCAGCATATCGGCGCCCCACCCGGCCGCCACCGCCGCCTCGGCATGATCCAGGCACACCAGCACCGTGCGCCCCGCGCGACACAGGGCCGTCTCCACCGCCTCCAGACCTTCGCCGCGGCCCCCCAGCGCCCGGACGATCAGCCGGTAGACCGTTGCCGCGTCGGGCAGCAGGGCCAGGTCGAGGTAGAGTGCCTCCAGGGTCGGATCTTCCAGCACTGCGCCCGCCGACTGCCCCACGTGGGTCAGTAACGATGACTTGCCCGTACCACGCGCTCCGGTCAGCAGCACCGGGCGGCGGGCTTCGATGCGCTCAAACACCATACCGACCTCGCGCCAGCGCCCGGCAAAGCGTTCCGGGTCGGTGATGCGTTCGCGTTGGGTAAACGGGTTCATGGCATCAGGTACCAGCGTTCGATGTTCCAGAGGTACAGGGGCGACGCCAGCGTCACCGGGCCGTCCAGGGTGGTCACGCGCCCGTTGAGGGCCACGGGCAGGCGATCGACCCACAGGAAGAGGTAAGGCAGCTCGTCGGCGATGCGCGCCTGGGCCTGGGCAATAGCGGCGCTGCGCTCCTCCAGGCTGTAGAGCTGGCGGGCGGCCTGGGCCTGGTTGTCGTAGGCCGGGTCGCTAAAGCCCACGAAGTTGCGAGTCGAACGTTCATCGCTCTGACCCTGGTTGAGTTGACTGGAGTGAAACAGGGCGAAATCATCGGGGTCGTAGAACAGCACGTCGGCAAAAGCGGGATCGCCAGCGCCATTGCTCCAGCTTCCCAGGAGCAGATCGAAGTCAAAAGGCGGCGCATAGCGAGCCAGTATCACCGAGGCGAAATCGGCGGGCTGCACGTCAATCTGTATCCCGATCGCTGCGGCGATCTCGGCGATGCGCGCGGCGGCGGCAACGCGGCGCTGGTCGTCGCCGCGCACGTAGAGCGTGGCCCGCAGCGGCTGGCCCTCGCGCTCGCGAATGGTCGCCCCTGCGGGGAGCGTCCACCCTGCTTCGTCGAGCAGCGCCCGCGCCGCATCGAGATCGGCGCCTCGCTCAGGTGGAGGGGTGAGATCGGCCCAGGACCCGGGGAGGGCCGTCGAGTTGATCGGCATGCCCTGGCCATTGGTCACCGCCTCAACCAGCCGCGGCACATCCACCGCCAGCGCCAGAGCGCGGCGCAGACGCAGGTCGGCGAAGGGGCGTCCTTCGCGCACATTGAAGCCGAGGAAGTAAAACCCGTTCTCCGGGTACGCGCTCAGATAGGCGCCAGGCAGACGCGCGGCCAGTGAGGTCGGATCGCTCCAGGGCAATTCCGCCAGCAACAGCCGCCCATCGGTCAGGGCCTGGCGGGCTATCTCGGGATCGGGGGCAACCACGAAGGCCACCCGGTCGAGCAACGGCGCCCCACGGTGAAAGTCCTCGAACCGTTCAAGCACGATGGCGCGGCCAGGATCGCGCTCAGCCAGCCGGAAGGGACCACTGCCGACCGGCGCCTCCCAGAAGTTGAAACTGGCGATGTCGCGGTTCTCCAGAACGTGGGCGGGCAGAACCGGCACAGCCAGCGCGGCCAGCAGAGGGGCAAAGCGGCTGGTGAGCGTCAGGACCACCGTGGTGCTGGTTGGAGCCGTGGCGGCGCCGATATAGCGCAGATCGGCCAGCAGCGCCGTCGAGGTCATCGGCAGCCCCCGCAGCCGCTCCAGGGTAAACAGCACGTCCGCAGCGTCGAGCGGCTCTCCATCGTGCCAGGTCAGACCACTCCGCAGCGTGAAGGTCAGCGTGCGCCCGTCGGGGGTCGTTTCCCAGCGTTCGGCCAGGTCGGGCACCGGGCGTAGTTGGGCATCGAGCCGCATCAGCCCCCCGTAGAGCAGGCTGATCACCTGCTCTTCGCCCCGCGTGCGCGGCTGCCAGGGCCGCAGATCAGGAATATCCGCCTCCAGGCGCACCGTCAGGTTGCCGCCGCGGGGCAACACCGTTGGCGTCGGGGGCGCGACGGTAGCCGCGGGTGGTGTGGGAGCAGCGTCAGGGGTAGAAGCGAAGGGACCGCCGGCAGGATCGCAGCCGGTCAGCACAGCCAGGAACACCAGAGCCGCAACCAGGCTGGCCCAGAACAGGCGATGGGTGGGAAGGTAGCTCATACACCCATTATAGCAGTTGCCGCGTGACCGCTTTAGCTCAGGGCACAGGGTGAAAATATGGGGAAACCAGGTTTCCCCACGCCCCTGCCTGAGGGGAGTGTCCGGCGCAGCCGCCGCGCCACCCCGCCATAGGCGAACGTTGCAACAGCCCTGGTACCTCCCCAAACGTGTTCGGACGGAGTAATGCAAGTGTGATACAATACAACAATCTGAGACACGTATCCGGCACAACCGGGCAGCCCGTGCCCGGCCCGTCGGAAGGGAGACGGGGCGACACATTGTTCACCCCTGCTGGCTTCCCCCGGAAGGGAGCAGGTAGACCCGCTTTCCCCACCAGTCCTTTGCAGGAGACGTGGAAGGGCGTAGCTCTCCCGATCCCTCCCCCCGGGGCAGGGGCGCAGGGCAACCGGCCTGCCCTCTTGACACCTCAGCAAGGTTCGGCTGCGCCGCACTGGCGACAGTCGTGAGTATCTGCGGCACCTGGAGGAACGCATGACAACTGCACATCGCGGCGACGAGTCGGTACAGCAGCGGCTGTGGTCCGTGCTCGAGCCCCTTGGCTCGAATCAGGCCTTCCGGCGCCACAGTTCCATCTATACCCCTGGCCAGCCGGCCCAGACCCTCTACCTGCTCCAGGCGGGCCAGGTGAGCCTCCAGATGGTCTCCAGCGAGGGGCGGGTGCTCACGGTCAAGGTGGTCGAGCCAGGGCAGATCTTCGGTCACAGCGCCCTCGATGGCGGCGAGCGCTACGATACCTTCGCCGTGGCGCTACAGCCGGTGCGCGTGAGCGCCGTTCCACGGGTCGCCGTGCTCCAGGCGTTGCACAGCCAGCCTGACCTGGGGGCTGTGCTGATCGAGGTGGTTGGTCAGCATCGTCTCACCGTCAGCCGGCGGCTCGATGAGGTGGCCTTCAAATCCGTGCCGGCGCGCCTGGCCTCGGTGCTCCTCGAGATGTCCGAGCATCACCCGGCGGGGCCGAAGCCGCAGCAGCGCGTGCCGCGGCGCACCCACCAGCAACTCGCCGAGATGATTAACGCCTACCGCGAGACGGTTACCAAAGTCATCAACCAGTTCCGCGACGCCCGACTGCTCGATGTGGATCGCTCGGGGATTACGCTGCTGAACCCCTCGCGGCTGCGAGAACTGGCGCAAAATTGACGATAGACGGTCATGCGCATGGCGCACAACGCCAGAATGAAAATATTATTGTTCTTGGGAGGGCGCAGCCCTCCCAAACCCTCCCGGTGGGGAGGGCTTGCCGCCCCCACAGGCAGGGGTGCGGTTCGACAGGCTCACCGCAGGTGGGGAAACCCGGTTTCCCCGTATTTTCACATCAGCGGGATCCGTTACCTCCCTGGAAGACTCTGGGAGGGCATAGCCCTCCCAGGAAACAACCCGACAGCGGGTGAAGGTATGGGAGGGCGCAGCCCTCGCAGAAACCCCTCTTTCACGCCCACCGGAGTGCCGCCCTACCCTGCGCGGCGCAGCAGATAGATGCCGCCAGCAATCAGTAACGCCGGGAAGAGCAGCGACCCGATCCCGGGCCAGACCATCTGCAGGACCAGGTAGACACCCAGGCCCAGTAATATGTAACCCAGGAGCCGCCCGCGTCCGTTGCTGCGGCCAGGGGTCGAACCCGTCCCCAGATTAGAGATCGGGATCTCCTCTGGCTCGTTCGGGGCCCCGGTCATCGGGTCGATCCGCAGGCGCTGCGTCTCGCCCGTGGCAACGAACACCTGCCCGGGTGACGCTGCTGGCGTCCCGGGGTTAGCCGGGCGCTCGCGAGGCATCACCAGCCAGAGCAGCGGATAGATCAACAGCGCCGGGCCGCTGAAGGCCAGCAGCACAAACACCAGGCGCACAATCGTCGAGTCGACATTCAAATAACGGGCCAGGCCGCCGCAGACACCGGCGATCATGGTGTCGGAACGGCTGCGCTCAAGCCGGGGGGCTGGATACATAGTTGCACTCCTTCCGTCATCAGCCAGGCGGCTTCTGGGTATCAGACGGCTGGCAGTGCGGCTTTGTTGCAGCTACCAGTAGTGCTCGCGGCGCTCGCGGTAGAACGCCAGGGTGCGCGCCAACCCCTCGCGCAGACGCACCCGCGGCGACCAGCCCAGACGCCCCTGGATGAGCCGGTAATCGCCGTAGTAGTCTCCAATGTCGATCGGCTTGCGGTCGGCAGGGAAGGGGATGATCTCGTAGGAACCCGCGCCGTTGATCTCGATCAGCAGCGCCGCCAGGTCACGCAAGTTGATCGTCTCATCGCTGCCCAGGTTGAACACCTGGCCGTGAGCGCCCGGCTCCTTCGCCGCCAGCAGCAACGCTTCCACACAATCGTCCACGTAGGTAAAATCGCGGATCTGCAAACCGTCTCCCCAGACCTGGATAGGCTCGCCGTCAATGACCCGTTTGAGCCAGATGCCCAGGAAGGTCTGCCGGGCGTCTTTGACGCGCATGCGCGGGCCGTAGGTGTTGGTCAGGCGCAGGGCGCAGGCGGGAATGCCGTAGACATTGTTGTAGAGAATGTGGTACCACTCCCCCGCCATCTTGTTGATCCCGTTGACATCGGTGGGATGCAGGAGGTGCCGCTCGTCTACCGGTAGGTAGTCGGGTTTGCCGTAGATCTGGCGGGTTGAGGCGTACACCACCTTGATCTTAGGATTGTGTTTGCGACACGATTCGAGAATAGAAAGTTGAGAGCGGCAGTTGATCTCCAGATCGGTATACGGATCGCGCATCGAGTCAAGGTGGCTGGTCTGGCCGGCGAGATTGAACAGGTAATCCTGGCCCTGCACCAGGTAGTTCATCGAGTGCTCATCGCGCACATCGGCGATGTTCAGGCGCACCCGGTCGCGAATGGCGAAGAGATTGTGCAGGTTACCGCCGTATTCGGGAATGAGCGAGTCGACGATGGTGATCTCGGCCCCCAGCTCGCACAGGGCATGGGCCAGGTTCGACCCGATGAACCCGGCCCCGCCGGTGATCAGGACCCGGCTGCCCTCGAAGGCTGCGCGCAGTTCAGTGACTCGGTCCATATTTCTGTTTCGCTACTGGAGAAAGGGGCGGGAGTGTAGCTCCTCCCCCAACGGGGGGAGATTGGGAGGGAGGTTGAAGCGCCGCGTTCACTTAACGTATTGCCTCTCCACCATCCCCGGCGGGATCGCTACGTTACATCGCTCATCATCTGCGCGGCCTCAGCGCGACGCCGCGCGATCTGCGCCATATGTTCACGCCGGACGACGAGTTTCCACCAGAGCTGGATCAGTTGCACCCCGGTGCGCCAGAGCCGCGGAAAATTGAAGAACTGGCTCTGGCCGTAAGTGCGGTGGTAGTGGTGCACCGGCACTTCGGCGAAGCGATAGCCAGCGTCCTGGAGCTTTTTCACCAGCTCCAGGCAGATAGTGCCACTATCTGACTCCAGCTCGATCACATCGAAGACCTGGCGCCGGATGAGCCGGAAGTCGCAGTCCACATCGCGTAACTGGAAACCGAACAGGAACTTGACGGTGTGGTGGTAGACCCGCCCGATGATCTTGCGGTGCAGGGGGTCGCCCCGGTCGATCTTCCAGCCGTTGACAATATCAACATCATCCCGCAGGGCGGGCAGGAGCACTCTGAGTTCGCGCGGATCGTACTGCGCATCGCCATCGGTATAGAAGATCAGGTCCTTGGTGGCGCTGGCGAAGCCAACCCGCAGGGCCCCGCCGTAGCCCAGCGGCTGAGGGTGCGTGAATACACGCAGCCGGGGGTAGTGTCGGGCCAGTTCCTCGAGCACCTGCACGGTGTAGTCGGTGCTGCCGTTTTCGACGACGATCACTTCGTAATCGTCGGTCAGTTCCTCGAGGGTTCGGATCACCGCAACCACCATGCTTCCGATCGTGCCTGCATCGTTGAACGCCGGAAAGAAGGCCGTGATACTCGGACGATCGTTCATAGTGGCACCCTCGATGCACTGGATCGCTACTGCAACCAGATGGCGATTATAGCACAGGTTGCGTACCAAAACGGGCAGGGTATGCTATGATACGACCAACAGCATCGCGCATACCAGGAGCATACTGTGTGGCTCTGGGCTTTCTTCCTCGTCGTGACAGTCATCGAGGTGTGGTACGCCTTTGCGTTCGTCTACGCCTACGTGCAACTGCGTGAGCGAATGTTGCTGCTGCCGGCCTTGCAGGCATTGCTGATGCTGGGCGTGTTTGGCTACCTGGCCTACAGCTTGAACAGCGGCCAGCCGGCCAGTCTCTTTGTGGTGATGCCGCTGCTGCTGGGGGTACTGGCGATTTCGATCTTCTGGCGCCGGAGCCCGGCCGGTCTGGCGCAGTTCACGAAGAGCTATCCACGGGGAACGCTGGATGTGCTCTCGTTCCGCAAGCCAGCCGCGGATCTGAAGCGCCGCGTGCGTACCAAGTAATCGCCAGGCTTCCGTTGCGCCGGCTCGCGGGTTGCATGCTTCCGGTGTTCTTCCTCAAAGTGGTGGAAGATGCACGATTACGCGCTGCACGGCCTCAGACCCCATAGTGTTGTCGAACCGGCCAGCGCCGCCGAACTGGCAGAGACGTTGCGTCAGGCGCACGAGCGCGGTCTGGCCCTGGTGCCCTGGGGCGGGGGGACGCGCCAGCACGTGGGGCGCCGGCCTGCGCGCTACGATCTGGCGCTCGCTACCCGGCGCCTCAACCGTATTGTCGCCTACCACCCCGAGGATCTGGTCGTCACGGCTGAGTCTGGTGTAACGCTAGAGACGCTGCAGGCGTGCCTGGCTCGCCACGGCCAGTGGCTTCCCTGGGACCCCGCTCACCCCGAGCGCGCCACCATCGGGGGCCTGCTTGCCAGCGGCGCCACCGGCGCTCTGCGCTGCGGTCATACCACGCTCCGTGACTGGACGCTGGGCATGCGCGTTGCGCTCGGCGATGGGCGCCTGGTGAAGAGCGGCAGCCAGGTGGCGAAGAACGTGGCCGGCTGCGACGCTCATAAACTGCATATCGGCGCCTTCGGCACCCTCGGCGTCATTGCCGAGGCCACTTTTAAGGTTGCCCCGCTACCCGAACACTTTCGCTCCCTGATTGCCGTATTCACCGACCCGCGCTTGCCGGTGCGCGCGGTTGACCATCTCCGCGCCGCGCCGCTGCAACCTGTGGCGCTGGTGGCGCTCAATCGCCCCGCCGCCGACCGCATCCCCGCGCTTCGGACTCTGCTGGAGGGCCAGCCCGACCATATCTCGGTCATCGCGCGCTTTGCCGGCACTGACCTGGCTGTGTCCCGCCAGGTCCACGAGGCCGAGCGCCGGTGTGTCAGTCTCGGCGCGCGAATTGTCGCCGTGCCCCTTAAGGATGATGCGCTGTTGTGGCATGCCATTTCTAACACTATGGCCCCCACAGGCGATGGCTCACTTCTGCTCCGCGCTGGCGCCCCCTCCAGCGCCCTGGGGGCAGTGGCCGGCTTGCTGGAGCGCGTGGCCCGCCGCAATGGCTGGGTCCCTGCGCAGATCGGCATTGCCCCGGCGGGTCTTATTTTCAGCCGCTGGTTCACCGGTCTGGCTGGCCCCGAGGCGGTGAATCAGGCCCTGCTTGAGGCGCGGATTGAACTCGGTGTGCTCGGCGGTTACGTGGTGGTCGAGGAAGCGCCCCCATCTCTCGTCGGCGCCCTCGATCTCTGGGGGCCGCTCCCCGAAGGGATCGATGTGATGCGCGCCCTGCGCGCCCGCTGGGACCCGGCGGGGATTCTGAACCCCGGTCGCTTCGTGGTGTAGATTGAGAACCGGTATGCACCTCCTGGGCGTAGATATCGGCGGCACAGGGATCAAAGCAGCGGTGGTTGATGTTGCCACGGGCGCCCTGATCACGCCTCGACAACGTGTCCCGACCCCCCAACCGGCGACTCCCAGGGCGATTGGCATTGCCGTGGCCCGGCTGGCGCAATCCCTCGATTGGCACGGGCCGATCGGCTGCGGTCTGCCCGCCGTGGTCAAGCATGGGATCGTGTGCACGGCGTCGAATATCGCCCCGGAGTGGATCGGCGTTGATGGCCGGCAGCACCTCCAGGAGGCGCTGGGGCAACCCGTGGCGCTGCTGAACGACGCCGATGCCGCCGGGATCGCCGAAATGCGCTTTGGCGCCGGACGCGGGCGCGACGGCGTGGTGCTGATGCTGACCGTGGGTACCGGCATCGGGACCGCCCTGTTCATCAATGGCTCGCTGATCCCCAATACCGAATTGGGGCACATTGAGATCCGCGGCAAGGACGCCGAACGCCGTGCCTCTGACGCCGCCCGGAAGCGTAAGGGCTTGAGTTTTGCCGAGTGGGCGCCCCTGTTCGATGAGTACCTTCACCGCGTGGTCGCGCTGATCTGGCCTGATCTGGTCATTGTTGGCGGCGGCGCCAGCAAAGCTTTCGATGAGTTTGGCCCCCTGTTGTCGGCGCCGGTTGAGATCGTTCCAGCGCACTTGCGCAATGAGGCGGGCGTGGTTGGCGCGGCGCTCTACGCTGCCGCGTGTCTGACGCTGCCTCTGTCGGAGTAATGCTATGACCGATTGCGAATGTCAGCGGCGCGCCAGCGAACTCTTGAACGGGAGGGCGAGGCCCGTCCAGACATTCTCTGCTCTGGCTGTCGCGCATCCACAGCTTGTTCAATTGCGGTTGGTATAATCGGTAGAAGGAGGAACATCATGTTCGCGCTCGGTGTCATTATCGCGATAGGCTCGGCGATCGCGTTCGCCATCCTCGGCGCTCTGGTCCTCTGGGGTGGTTGGGTCACCACGTCGCGGGAAATACCCGTGCATTTCGTCAGCGCCGGCGCCTCCTCGGGTGCGCGCATCGCTACCTTCCTGATGGTCGGCTTACCCGTGCTCATCACCGGGGTTTTTGGCCTGCTCGCCGGCTGGCGCATTCTGATGGTCGCCCTGGGCCTCGGCTGAGTGTCGGTTCGCCGGCTGACGAGTGTGGTATGATTCCGTCCGTATCGGACACGCGCCGGGGTGTGCGCGACGGCGCGCCCCGGCGCGGCATGTGAGGAGGTTCTATGCCCGCCAACGCCCTTCCGCGGCCCGTCGTCCTGGCGATTATGGACGGTTGGGGCCTCGCCCCCCCTGGACCCGGCAATGCCGTGGATCTGGCGCAGACCCCCAATGTGGATCGCTGGAGCGCTGAGTGCCCCTTTACGACCCTCTGCGCCTCGGGCCTGGACGTGGGTCTGCCCGAGGGCCAGATCGGCAACTCCGAGGTGGGGCACCTGAACATCGGCGCCGGTTTTGTGGTCTACCAGGAGTTGACACGCATCAGCAAGGCCATCACCGACGGCGATTTCTTTACCAATCCCGCCTTGCGCGGCGCTATCGCCCACGCCCGGGCCACGGGGGGCGCCCTGCACCTGATGGGCCTCTTCGGCCCCGGCGGCGTGCATGCCCACGAAGATCACCTCCATGCCCTGCTGGAACTGGCCCGCCGCGAAGGGCTTGATCGGGTCTATCTGCACCTGTTCCTCGATGGGCGCGATGTGCTGCCCCGCAGCGCCCTTGGCTTCCTCGACGCCCTCGAAGCCGCCATCGCGCGCACCGGCGTCGGGGTTGTAGCTACGGTTTCGGGGCGCTACTATGCGATGGACCGCGACAAGCGCTGGGAGCGCACCGGGCGGGCCTATGCAGCGATCGTTGAGGGGAAGGGCGAAACCGCGCCCGATGCCCGCACTGCTATTCAGCAGGCCTACGCCGCCGATGTCAGCGATGAGTTTGTTCCGCCCACGGTGATTGTTCGCGATGGCGCGCCGGTGGCGACCGTCAAAGACGGTGATGCGGTGATCTTCACCAACTTTCGCCCCGACCGGGGCCGGCAACTCACCCGTGCTCTGGTGCTGCCCGATATTAACGAGCAGATCCAGCGGCACTACGCCCGGCAAAAGGAAGAGGGCCTCAAGCTGCCCGATACGATCTGGCAGCGCCCCCGCCAGTTGCAGAACCTCCACATGGTGACCATGACCCAGTACGAGGAGGGCCTGCCGGTGGAGATCGCCTTCCCGCCGCGCCCTGTGGTCGAGCCGATTGCCGCTGTGGTGAGCGCCGCGGGCAGGCGCCAGTTCCACATCGCCGAGACCGAGAAGTACCCTCACGTGACCTTCTTTCTCAACGGTGGCCGCGAAGAGCCGTTTCCCGGCGAGGACCGTCTGCTCGTGCCCTCGCCCAAGGTGCCCACCTACGATCTCCAACCCGAAATGAGCGCCCCCGAGGTCACCGAACGCCTGATCGAGGCCATTCGCAGCGACCAGTACGATTTTATTGTGGTGAACTACGCCAACCCCGATATGGTCGGCCATACCGGGGTCATCCCGGCGGTGGTTAAGGCCTGCGAGACGGTGGACGCCGGGATGGGCGCGGTGGTGCCCGAGGTGCTGGCGCGCGGTGGCGCGCTGCTGATTATCGCCGACCACGGCAACGCGGAGCAAATGATCGACCCCGAAACCGGCGGCGCCCATACTGCCCATACCACCAATCCGGTGCCCTGCATCCTCGTGGCCGCCGAGGGGCTGGGCCTTGGCAAGAACGAGGTCTTTCTGCGCTCCGGCGGGCGTCTCGCCGATGTGGCGCCAACGCTGCTGGAGCTTCTCGGCCTGCCCAGAGCCGCGGATATGACCGGCGAATCGCTGATTGTGCGCCGGTGATCGCCAGCGGGGAGGGTGTGGGAGGGCTTGCCGCCCCCGTAGGCGGGGGTGCGGTTCGACAGGCTCACCGCAGGTGGGGAAACCCGGTTTCCCCCGATGTTCGTATCAGCCGCCCATGCGGCTGCGCCGCACCATGACAGGGAGAGACGCAGTGCCGCTGCGTCTCTACGCCTGCACTCCACACCTCCCGCCATCTGCGTAACCCCGCTGCTCCGCCTCCGGTATACCCATTGCCGTAACCCTGTCAGTGAACTTCGTACCACACTATGACCCAGAGACCCCTCTCCGCTCGCAACCGCCACTGGAACCTGCTCCCCCCCGCGCCGCCGGAGTTTGTGCGCCAGAGCGGTGTAAGCCCCCTGCTGGCCTCACTGCTGTATCAACGCGACCTGCGCGACGCCGACGCGACGCGCCTGTTCCTCGACGCTGACTATTCCCGCGACCTGCACGATCCCCTGCGCATGCGCGGCATGGCCGAGGCCAGCGCCCGCATCGCCGAGGCCATTGCTCGCGGCGAACCTGTGGCGGTGTACGGCGACTTTGACACCGATGGGGTGACCGCGGTGACGCTGCTGGTGCAAGCCCTGACCGCGATGGGCGCGAACATCCGCCCCTACATCCCCCATCGGTTGCGCGAGGGCTACGGGCTGAACGTGCAGGCCCTGCACCAGCTAGCCGGTGAAGGGGTGCGCCTGCTGATCACCGTGGACTGCGGTATCAGCAATGTTGCCGAGGTGGCCGAAGCAACCCGAATCGGCCTGGACGTGATTGTGACCGACCACCACACTCCCCCGGCGACGCTCCCCGCCGCGCTGGCGGTGGTTAACCCCAAACAGCCCGACTGCGCCTACCCCTACAAACATCTGGTCGGGGTTGGCATCGCCTTCAAGCTGGTGCAAGCCCTGGTCCGGCGCGGGTTGTCGCTCGGCGCGGTGCGGGGCCGCGACCTGCTCGATGTCGTGGCCCTGGGCACCGTCGCCGACATGGGGCCCCTCACCGGCGAGAACCGCGTGCTGGTCAAAGCCGGCCTTCAGGCCCTCAACACCACCCGGCGACCGGGCCTGAACGCGCTGATCGAAGTGTCGGGGCTGGTCCAGGGGCAGATCACCGCCACCGACATCGGCTTCATGCTCGGCCCGCGGCTCAACGCTGCCGGCCGGCTCGATGACGCGGTTCGGGCCTACCAGTTGCTCCTCGCGTCCGACTACGCCAGCGCGCAGGCCATTGCCGAGGAGTTGAATCGGACCAATCGCGAGCGGCAGGAGTTGACCCGGCAGGTGCAGATGGCCGCTCGCGCTCAGGCCGAGGCTACGGGGAAGCGCCAGCAACGGATCGTGGTGATCGCCAGCGAGGAGTTTCCGGCTGGCGTGGTGGGCCTGGTGGCGGGGAAACTGGTGGAGGAATGGGGGCGCCCGGTGCTCCTGATCGAACGCGGCGTGGAGCTTTCGCGCGGCTCGGCGCGCTCGATCCCTGGCTTCAACATTGTCGAGGCCCTGGCCAGTCGTAGTGAGCTGTTCGTGCGCTTCGGCGGCCACGCCGCCGCTGCCGGCTTTACCATTGCCAGCGCCAACCTCCCGCTCCTGGAGCAACATCTGCTGGCTCTGGCCGACGAACGCCTCACTGACGCTATGCTCCAGCCGTCACTGACCATTGATGCCACCCTTGACCTGAATGCCGTCAGTTACGACCTGCTCACCGAGTTGCGCCGCCTCGAACCCTTTGGCCAGGCCAACCCCCTCCCCACGCTGATGAGCCCGGCGGTACAGGTGATTGATGCCCGCCCCCGCGGCGGCGATGGCCAGCACCTGCGGCTGCTCCTGCGGCGTGATGGCGCCACGTATGAGGGGATTGCCTTCCGACTTGGCCACCTCGCCGAGGCCCTGCGCCGGCATCCGTTCATTGACGTGGCCTACCAGCTCGAAGCCAACCAGTGGAACGGCGAGACGCGGTTACAGTTGAACATTAAGGATTTTCGTCGTGCCAGGGGGTGAAATACGGGGAAATCAGGTTTCACCGCTCCCCTCCCTGTGGGAGGGAGAGCGCAACCCTCCCGGGGAAAAACCCCGGGTTCATCATTGGGCCTGGCGGTCTGCCCCGGCGATGATGCCGGATCGCGACGCAGGGGCATCCACAAGAGGCGCCCCTGCATCCCCCATGCTCACCCTGGTCAGCCTCTAGCCAGCCATTCCGACGCTGCGGCGCCGCGTGGGACGTCGGCGCCGCTTCGATAGGCGATCACGCTCGCCACGTTCCTCCTGGGTACGCACCAGGCCCTGCGCCCGGGCGCGGACCAGCGCCTCGACACAGGCGCTGTCCAGCTCAACCCCGGCCAGGCTGCGCAGAATGGCGATCGCCTCATCCGCCGAGCGGGCCGGCTGGTAGGGGCGGTGGCTGGTAATCGCGTCGAAGACATCGGCCACGGCGACGATGCGGCCCACCAGCGAGATCTGGTCGCCGCGGAGACCTTTGGGGTACCCGCGCCCATCGAGGCGTTCGTGATGCTGAGCGAGCGCTGTCCAGCTTTCGCGCAGCACCTCAAGCTCGAGCAGTCCGTTCTCCTTCAGAAACTCCAGCCCATGCTCGGGATGCTGGCGCATCTGCGCGAACTCGGCATCGGTGAGCTGACGGCGCTTCTTGAGGATGCGGTCGGGCACCCGGATCTTGCCTACATCGTGGAGCTTGCTGGCGATGCGTACCCGATACACCTCATCGGAACTCAGGCCCAGCTCCTGGGCAATCGCTACCGAGAAATCGCTCACACGCTGGCTGTGACCACGGGTGTAGGGGTCTTTCAAGTCAATCGCTCCCGTGATGGCGTCAATGATCCGGGTCGAGAGCGCCGACACCTCGGAATACAACTGGGCCAGGCGGATGACCGCAGCGGCCTGACCGGCCAGTGTTTGAAACAGGGCGATGTCATCCGGGACGAAGCCGCTCCTGTGGCGCGGGTTCAGCGCCTGAGCGCCGCCGATGATCCGCTCCTCGGCGATTCCACGCACGTCGCCCAGTTGGATGCGGGGCGCTTTGAGCGGCACGCAGAGGATCGAGCGGGTGACGAAACCGCTGCTGGCATCAATGTGTTGGTAGAAGCGCGGATCACGGCGCACATCGTTGACCGCCACCGTCTCGCCGGTTGCCACCACGTGGCCGATAATACCCTGTCCAGCCGGCACCCTCTGGGCCACGATCCGCTTGCGGCTCGATCCGGCAGCGATGTGCAGCACCAGGTCATCCTGGGCCGGATCGCGCAGCCAGATTGACGTCGCCTCGACGTTCAGCAATTCGCAGGCGTGGCTCATAATCCGATAGAGCAGTTCGTCGCGGTCGAGCGTGGTGGTCAGGTTTGAGATGATCTCCAGCAGAGCTCGTTGACGCCGTTCACGGCGTTCAGCCTCAGCCAGGATCTGCGCTTTCTCCATCTCGTTCACCAGGCGCGAACTGAGCAGGCTGAGCAAGGCCGGTTCGTCACGGTCATCGGCTGGAGGATCAGGCAGGTTGAACACATGGACGCAACCGAGGGGCTGCCCGTGGCTCATCAGTGGCTGACAGAGGACCGTGCGCACGTGCAGGGAGGCTGCCGCCGCGCCGCATATCCAATCCTGGCGCGGATCGCGCCCCGGGTCGGCCACGAACAGCGCTGTTCCCCGGCGCAGCACGGCACCTGCGAGGCCCTGGTTGGCGTCGCCATGAGCGCTGCGGAAGTCCTTCCCGCGGGGAAGCCCGGCTACCGCTTGAACCACCAGGGTCTGCGAGTCTTTGTCGTAGAGCGAGAGCACACCGGCTTCGGCCTCGGTTGCGAAGACCATCAGATCGAGCATCTGCTCGAACAGATCGTCGCGAGCACCGGTAGCCACAAGTTGATCGGCGCGCTGCATGGCCTGAACGAATCGCTGGAAGCGCGTTTCACGAATGAACATGCTGAACCTCCAGGCGCCTCGAAGCGGACAGGCGCCGAAAGCGTGATACCACTACGAGGCTTACAGCGATAGTTACTATGAATAGGTGCAAGGGTCGCAGTAGCAGCGCGTGGTCGGGGGAAGGTGCGCTGCCAGAAACCCGGGCCGTGGATTGTGGGTTCAGCCTTTGTCCGATGCGTTCCCTGCGGGAAGGATGGCGGACGACATCGCCGCTGCACCTTCGCAGAAGGGTCACGTACAGGTTTCGATGTGTGCCAGGGCACGAACGTAGCGCACCAGTTCTTCGGGATCTGCGGCGAGCGCTACCGGCATGCCAGCAGCTTCGGCGATCCGCTGCGGACCCCAATCGTCAATGGTGCGTTCACCCCGGTAATCGAACATCACCCGCGGAAGCAGCGCGCGGGCGCAGCCGCTTGCCCTGAGCGCGGGCACGACATCCTCGGCGGTAAGCAGGCCGCTCACGGTGACCGTCGGGCCAAAAAACGTGTTGATCACCGGCACGACCTGCGCCGTCAACCCCTCGATCCGGTTCAGGCGCGCGGCGACGTGATCCATTAACCCGGCAACCAGGGTGCCGCAGACAATCGCCAGACTGGTTGGCTGGGGCAGGCGCGCCGGCAGGTGGCGGCGCGCCCTCGCCCAGAGGTCGAGGAAATCGCGAACCATTCCAACGCCGTTGGAATACTGCGGCATCCCATCGTAACGATCGGCAGGAGGGATGGAACGCCCCGACAGGAGGTAGAATTCGTCGCTGGGATAGACGAAGGTCATCCCCAGCTCATCGCGGCAGCGCGCGCCGAAGGACTCAACCAGATCAATCACCGCGGCGGCTTCGGCGGGGGTGTAGCAGCGCAGGGGGATGTCGCCGGCTGCGGCGAGCCGCGAGCAGAAGCCCAGCGCAGGGTTATGGAGCGGCGCAGCGGCGTCTGAGGAGGCTGCCGGCGCCAGCGCAAGAAGTTGCTGACCCTCGGTGTGCTCCCACAACGGCTGGCGTTCCCAGTTGGTATCGATCCACTCTGGGCGTTCGTGTACCTGAATGGCAGCCTTGAGGCTAGCGGGCCGTTTCCCGTCGAAGCGATACTTCGTCAGCCCTACCGGCACCACGGCAATGGACTGCACCGTGGGATAGAGTGCGATAAGGTCGGCAATGCTCTGCCGCAGCACGTCGCCATCATTGGCGCCGGGGCAGGCCACGATCTGGGTGTGCACCTCGATTCCCAGCGTGCCCAGGCGCCGGATCTGCGCGCGCACGTCGGGCACATCCCGCTTGCCAAGCATCACCGCGCGCCAGAAGGGGTCGGTTGCGTGGACGCTGATGTGGAGTGGCGAGAGGCGCTGCCGTTCAATCCGCTCCCAGTCAGCTTCGCTCAGATTGGTGAAGGTAACAAAATTGCCATAGAGGAACGAGAGGCGGTAGTCGTCGTCCTTCAAATAGAGCGTCTTACGGAAGCCCTTTGGCATCTGGGTCAGGAAGCAAAACGGGCACTTGTTATTGCAGGTGCGCAAGCGGTCGAACAGCGGCTCGCTGAACTCAATGCCCAGATCCTCGTCGGGGTCCTTTTCAACCTCAATCACCAGTGCTTCATTGCCGGAGTGGACAAGCAGTTCCAGGCGCTCTTCGGCGATGGCGAAGCGATAATCAATCACGTCGCGGAGGCGTTGTGCGCCCACGGCAACGAGCACGTCACCGGGCTTGAGGCCAATCTCGGCGGCGATGCTGCCGGGGGCCACGGCGACGATCAGGCCGCCCTCGCCAGTGATCTGTTTGACGTCAGGTTGATATTCCACGGTTGATAGCGCCTGGTTTGTCAACCTCTCTATGCCAGAGGTCAGCGATAATGCGAGATAAAACTGTTTCCGGGAGAGCGTCGCCCTCCCGCATCCCCCGTCTGGCGGGCCAGGGCATGGGGAAAGCTGGCTTTCCCGACGGCCCCTCAGGGGAGGGCGCAGGAGGGCGAAGCACTCCCGTGTGCATATCAGATGGTTCGATACAGCATTATATCACGGCATACTTGTCGGGCCGATGAATCGCAGGTGTAGAATAGTTTATCCTATTTTTTAGTCAGGCCCCATGCGCGGAGCGCACAACGTCGCGATGAACATGGGGCGTCTTTGGGAGGGCCGCCCCCTCCCTGGCCCTCCCTCGCTGGGGGAGGGAACCGGGCTCCTCCCCGCAGGGAGGGGATTGGGGAAACCTGGTTTCCCCATGTCCCAACTGCTGTTGGAAGCGGCTGGCGCCCCCCCCACAGGCAGGGGTGCGGTTCGACAGGCTCACCGCAGGTGGGGAAACCCGGTTTCCCCGTATGTTCACCTCAGACGGTCATGCGCATGGCGCGCAACGCCGGAATGAACATAATTAATTGAGGCCGTGGCCCAAAAAAATCTACCCGTGAAAGCCCCTCAGGGAGGGGCATGGGAATCCCGGGTTCTCCTCTGCCCACATCAGTCGTGGGCGGTGAAGTCGCGACGTAAGGTTGCGCCAATGAGCGATTCACCAGGAATGGGTGCGGTGTTACCCGCGCACGTTGAGGCGCCGGTGCTCGGTGTGCCAATCGTTGTTCGCGCCACCAGCGCGGCGGTGACCGCCGCCGCCGAGCGGGCTTTCGGGCTGTGGCGCAGCCTGCCGGCAGCGCTGGTCGAGCCAGGGCCGCCGGGGGAAGTGGTGATTATCGTTCAGGCCCTTGCTCCCGACGAAGTGGCGCTCAGCGGAAAGGTGGTGACGCGGAGCCACGCGGGCGCGCTGATCGCGGCGGGTGGAGGGTGTTTGCTCTGTGTGCAACCGGCGAGTGGGTCCGCCCTGGCCTTCATCGCCCCGGAAGTGGTGGCAGATGAGCCCCGACTGCGCCGCGAGGTGCTTGAACGGCTGGGCCTGGCCCTGGCCGGCGCCCGCGGGCGAACGCCGCTGCCCGCCGGGGCGGTGGTGTGGGATGGACACGCCCTGATCTTTAGCGGGGCTGACGCGTTGCTAAACGCCACCCTCGCCGTCGGCTGCGCGCGCGCCGGTGGCGACCTGCTGGCTGCCGGCGTGGTGCATCTGAGCGCGGGACGCTCGCCGATGCTCTGGGGCCATCCGGGGACGGTGCGCCTGCCGCCTGTGGCCACCTACCTCTTCCCTGATCTGCCGGCGCACGCGGTGAGCGGCGAGGCGTCTGTGCTCGAACTCGACGCGGCAGCGCTCGGTGTGGAGCGACTGGCGACCCACGCTGCGCGGGCCACGCTGTGCCTGGTGGAACGGACCACGGGGCAGGCCAGTTATCTGGAACGGCTGGCCCGCGATGAGGCGCTGGCCCGCCTGGCGCGCTCGCTGGCGCCTGACCCGGCTGCGGTGGCATTGCTCGCCGCACTCGCTGGCGAGAACGCCTGCTGGCTGCGGGTGGGCGCCGACGTGGGCGCCGCCATAGCGCTCATCGGGCGCCTGGCGGCGCAGGGAAGCCTGAGGTGAAGGTATGGGGAAACCGGGTTTCCCCATACCCCCGCTCACGGGGTGGCAAGCTCTCCCCGGTGGGAGGGTTTGGGAGGGCGTAGCCCTCCCAGGAAAAAACCTGTCTTTATCGTGTCAGAGGATGGGGAAACCGGGTTTCCCCACGCCCCGCCAATCTATTCCTGAGAGTCCTGGCTTCCTCCATCCCACAGGTAGCGCTCCAGATCAACGCGGTCGCTCTCGTCCACCTGAACACCTTCGGCTTCAAGGCGCGCCCGTTGCAACGTCGGCTCATAGGCGTTACTGATAAAGCCGTTGCGATTGATGACGCGCCACCAGGGCACGTCGTCCTCGCCGGTGGTGCGGAGAGCGTGGAGGGCGTAGCCCACCAGCCGGGCGTGGCCGGGGTACCCCGCCAGCACGGCTACCCGGCCATAGCTACACACCCGTCCGTAGGGGATGCGCCGGACCACCGCGTAGATTGCCGCATAGCTGTTCATCGCTCAGGCCAGGCGACCGCCGTCCACGGCAAGGGTGGCGCCGGTGACGAAGGAGGCGCCATCGGAGCAGAGCCAGAGCACCGCCGAAGCCACTTCCTCAGGGGTGCCGAGGCGCCCCACCGGCTCGCTCTCGGCAAACTGCTGGAGAAGGCGCTCGTCGCCACCGGTGAACACGTCAATCAACGGCGTGTGGATGGTGCCGGGCAACACGGCATTGACCCGGATATTGTTGCGAGCATACTCGAGGGCGGCGGCCCTGGTCAGCCCGATAATGCCATGCTTACTCGCCACGTAGGCCGACACACCGCGAGAACCGGCCTGCCCGGCTGTCGAAGAGGTATTAACGATCACTCCGCCGCCCTGCCGGAGCATCTGCTGCAATTCGTACTTCATACACAACCAGACGCCCTTGAGATTGATGCCGATCACCCGATCCCAGGCTTCCTCGGGATAGTCGGCCAGCATCGCCTGGGGGCCGGAGATTCCGGCGTTATTGTGCGCAATATCGAGCCGGCCGTACATCTCCAGGGCCGTGCCGATCAGCGCCTCGACGTCGGGGCGCAGGGATACATCGGCGCGCACGAAGATCGCATCGGTATTCTCGGCGCGGGCCAGCGCCGCCGTCTCTTCTCCCGCCTCGACCTGAACATCGGCTACCACTACCTTCGCGCCGGCGCGGGCGAAGGCGAGGGCCGAGGCGCGCCCGATACCCGAGGCGGCGCCGGTGACCAGGGCGACTTTACCTCCAAACTGGGGCCACATAGATCCTCCTAATAGCACGTGCGCCCCGAAGGCGCGAAGACCACGATGGTGGGGAGGGCGAAGCCCTTCCAAGTATACACTTTTTTTCACACACTGCCCGCTTGTCTTGCGCGCAGCGCGACGCTCCGCTACAATCTCCTTTATGAAGCACTGCCTGATCTGCTTCCTGGGCATGGCGCTGGTGCTGGCCGGCGCTGGCGCGCTCCCCGCGCCGCGTCGCGCGGCAGCCACCGATGTGCGAACCTTCGTGCTTGGCTATTCCGCCCAGGGCCGCCCCATCGAGGTGACGCAGGTTGGCGCCGGTCCGCGCAAGCTGGTGGTGGTCGGCAATACCCATGGCGCCCCGGAGGCCAACACCTACCGCCTGACCGTGGAGCTGATCGAGCATTTCCGCGCCACTCCCACGCTGGTGCCGCCCGGGGTGCGTCTGGCCTTCATTCCCTCGATCAACCCCGATGGTCTGGCCCTTGGCTGGCGCTTCGACGCCGCGGGCGTGGATCTGAACCGCAACATGAACACCAATCTGGACGCCTGCCCCGAGAATGACTGGCGCGTGACGGTGCAGGGCGCCTATGGCATCGTTTCTGACACGGGCGGTCCCTACCCCGACTCGCAACCTGAGGTGCGCCTGTTGCGCTCCTTCCTCTGGGACGCCGCCGGGGCGATCTTTCTGCACTCCAACGCCGGGCTGGTCTTTCCGGCAAGTTGCGAGCATGCCCCCTCGATTGCCCTGGCCGAGCGCTATGCCGGCAGCGCCGGCTATGCGTACAGCCGCCTGTGGCCCAACTACACTATCACCGGCGGTATGCACGACTGGGCCGGCAGCCTTGGCATTGCAGCCATCACTCCTGAACTGGTCACCGGCGATCAGACCGAGTTTGCTCAGAACCTCGCCGCTCTCCAGGCCGTTCTTGCCGACGCCGAGGCCCTGCTGCCGCTCCCCGAAGACGGGCTGGTAGCCGGGTTGAGCGTGCCCGCGCCGGTGTATCGCTACTGGCGCGCCCTGGGCGGCGAGGAACGCTTTGGCCCGCCCCTCCAGGCGGCCCGCGTCACACCCGCTGGCCTGAGCCAGACCTTCCGCAACGTCAGCATTGCCTTGCGCGACGACCTGCGCGACACGCCCTACTACGTGCAACCCGAGCCGTTGGGTGTTGCTGCGCTCCGCGACCTGGCCTACGGCGGCGCAGAGGCGCTGGCCGAGCCTGCGGGTGAGGTGGAGGGCCGGCGATTCCTCGAAACCGGGCATACCCTGCGGGGCGCCTTTCTGGACTTCTGGGAGCGGGGCGGAGGAGTGGAGGTTTTCGGGTTGCCGCTATCGGAGGAATTCACCACCATCGCCGCCGATGGGCAGCCGAGGGTGGTGCAGTACCTTGAGCGCGTCGTGCTGGCCTTCTACCCCGAGGACGGTGGAGTGCGCCTCGAACCCCTGGGGGCGCGGGCGCTGGCCCTGGAGCGCCTGAAGCAGCCGACGGCGCCGTTGATGGTGCGCTGAATGCGCCAGATGGGCGCCTGAGCGTGTCTGGCGCGTCTCCCCGACAAAAACCCGGCGCGAATGTGGCGTTCGGAGGCGCCGAACGCGCACGCACCGCGGCGGGCGCGCAGGGGCGCAGAGGGCTTCACCCGGCCTATTCGCTGCGCCCCTCTGCGTGCTCTGCGGGCATCTTCTGCACAAGTACGCTTACCTGCGATCCGGATGCGCGGGCCTCCGGGGCGCTTGTAGCGCGACCGTCCTTGCGGCTGCGCCACACAGCGAGGTGATGCAACAGGGAGTGGCGCAGAGGCGCCGCGCCCCGAGGCGCAGCGGCGATGGCCCCGGGACGCAGCGGGTGGGGAAACCGGGTCTTCCCGTGTTCAGGCTACGCGCTCAATGTACTCACCGGTGCGCGTATCGATCTTGAGTCGGTCACCCTCGTTGACGAACCCCGGCACCTGGATCACCGCGCCCGTCTCCAGGGTGGCTGGCTTGGTAACATTGGTGGCCGTATCGCCACGCACCGCGACTGCTGTCTCGGTGACCTCGAGGATCACAAAGATCGGCAACTCGACCCCGAGCAGCGTCTCCTTCTCCGAGTCATAGACCAGGTCGGCGGTCTCATTTTCCTTGAGGAAGCGCGCGGCATCGCCTACCATCTCCGCTGAGACGGGGATCTGATCGTAGGTGTTATTGTCCATGAAGATGAAACTATCGCCCTCGCGGTAGAGGTACTGCATCGGGCGCCGCTCGATGCGCACAATATCAATATCTGCGCCCGCCCGCAGTCGATCCTCAATCACCTTGCCATTGGCGAGGTTCTTCAGCTTCACCCGCACGAAGGCGCGCCAGTTGCCCGGCGCCACGTGCTGGAACTCAACCACCTGATACAATTCGTTGTTGTAGCGGATCACCATGCCGTTACGCAAATCTGATGTTGTACCGGCTGCCATCTGTGTATCTCCCGTATAACCGTGTAGCGTGTGCAACGGCAGGTTTCGGCGAAGCCGTGCCGCTGTCCGCTACCACTATAGCCGCGCTCGGCGATCTCGGCAAGTAGAGGATTCACGCCAGCGGGGGCTGCGTTATCCAGCACTGAGGTGAAAATACGGGGAAACCGGGTTTCCCCACCGGCGGTGAGCCTGTCGAACCGCACCCCTGCCTGTGGGGCGCCAGCCGCTCCCAACAGCGGTTGGGAAATGGGGAAACCGGGTTTCCCCAAACCCTCTCCGAGGGGAGGGTTGGGGAGGGCGCAGCCCTCCCACGCCATCGTTTCCTGGCCCGGGGCCGGCGACGAACACCCTTCGCCTCGACCGGGTTTCTCCGGCTCCCTGCCTGTGGGGAGCAATCGGACCTCCCGGGTCTCCCAACCTTCGAGACCGGCGTGCCTGCGAGGGGGATCAGCCACCCTACCGCACGCCGGCTACCACCTCGATCCCATTCTGGGCCATGTGGTGGAGGAAGAGCACGTGGTGCAGATCGCCGTCGTGGGCCATGATCCCCAACTCGCGAGCGACCGAAACCGGCGTGTCGTAGGTGTCCACCGCGTTCGCGGGCACGATCACCCGGCGTTGCAGATTCAGGGCGTTGGCTTCGAGGCGCAGGTGCATCGCCGCGCTGTACACACACAGGTCGGTGCAATCACCGACGATGATGAACGTGTTCAACTCAGGCCGCTCGCGCAGCCAGTCGCCCAGGCGCGTGCCGAGGTGGGAGCTGAGAGAGTTCTTTTCGATGGTCGTGATCGTGTCGGCAAAGGGCAGTTCGACCAGCTCGCGCACGGTCTGGCTTTCAGACGTGCCGCGGATGCAGTGCGGTGGATAGGCGGCAAACTCAGGCGTATCGGGATCGTGGGTGTCCTGGGTGAGCACGAACTGCCGTACTCCGAGGGCATAGGCCCGGGTGAAGACATCCACCACCGGCTGAATGAGCGCCTGCACTCGTGGCCCGGCCAGGGGGCCTTCATTGCAGAAGCCATTGATCATGTCAATTGAGAAGACCGCCACCCGCTCGGGGTGCTCGGCAACGATTGTCGCCAGTTCCACCACCGGCAGCCCGGCGTACCACTCCTCCAGGTAACGCAGAAACGGCTCGGCGGCACTCAGGTTTATGCTCCGGTTCATAGGTGCTGCTCCTCTCTAAGGGTTTTTATGACGATAAACATAGGGGAAACCGGGTTTCCCCACCTGCGGTGAGCCTGTTGAACCGCGCCCCTGCCCGGGGGAAAGGTTTGGGAGGGTGCAGGTCCTCCCGGGTGCCTGTAACCACGTTCGCGCCGTGGGATGGCGTCGAGACGGCCCGGCGGGGCGGCTACGGCGGACGGCGCGGCCAAAGTGGGCCGGGCGGGGCGCGGCCCGCGCAAGCATATCCGTCACATCCGCACCTCCCGGTTCTTGTGCGTGTTCACATGTGGGGTAAGGCGTCACCCCGGGAGCGCGGGCGTCCCGCCCGCAAGGGCCTGGATGCGGGCAAGATGCCCGCGCTCCCAGGAGAAGTGTGAACACGTACCGGTTCTTTTGCATTTCCTCGCGCCCCGTGCTAGACTATAGGCGGCACGGGCCGGTAGCTCAGTGGAGTAGAGCACTAGTCTTCGGAACTAGGTGTCGGGGGTTCGAATCCCTCCCGGCCCGCCACCCGCGACGCTGCGACAGCGTCGCGTTTGTTTGTTGAACGGTAAGCAACGATGGGACGAGGACGCTACCCCGCCCGGCTGAACGTCGCCCCTCCGCCGCCTGATCTCGCCGCGCGCTACTTGCACGACTGGCCGGGGCGCGCGCTGTACCTGCATCCCGAACGGTTTCCGCCGCTCTCCTCGCCGGGGTTATTTGGTAACACACACCCGCTGGAGCTGGACATTGGCTGCGCCACTGGCGACCTGGTGCTGGCCCTGGCCGCTGCCCATCCCGAGACCAACTATGTTGGCGTAGACATCGTAGCCAAGCCGCTGTGGCGCGCCGTCGCGCGGGCGGCGCATGCCGGCCTGTCGAATGTGCGCTTTATCCACGCCGACGCCCGGCTGATCTACCGCACCGTGCCCGACCAGGCCCTGCGCGCCGCCTATGTTCACTTCCCGGCGCCCCTGTTGCGCAACCGCCAGCGCAATCAACTGCTCATTTCCGCCGATCTCCTCGTCCAGATGGAACGCTGCCTGGCGCCGGGCGGCCTGCTCAGCGTCATGACCGATCACGCCGAGGTCTACGCCGAGTTGCTCAACCTGTTGCCCGTTGCCCCCGGACTGCGCCTGGTCGAACCCCATACCTGGTCGGCCGGGCTGACTGCGGTTGTAACATCGCACTACTATCGGCGCTGGGAGGCGCGGGGCCGCCAGATCTGGCGGGCGGAGCTGGTCAGGTGCGAAGGCTCGGATTGCGCGCCCCCCGGCGAGCGGTGATGCGGCGCCGGGCAGCCCCGCGGGCAGGGTATGCAGCGTTCTGCCCCCCTCCCAGGAGAATCTCTCACAATGAACATCGGGAAACCGCGTTTCCCGTCATCACGCCAGGCCCCGTGCCGCGCGGTAGCGCCGGATCAGCGCATTCGTCGAACTGTCGTGGGCCAGATCTGGCGTGTCGGCGCTCGCCAGTTCCGGGATGATCCGCCCCGCAAGGACCTTTCCTAGCTCCACGCCCCACTGGTCGAACGGATTGATGCCCCAGATGACCCCCTGGACGTAGACACTGTGCTCGTAGAGCGCCACCAGCGCCCCCAGCACCGCAGGCGTGAGCCGCTCGGCAAGGATGGTGCTACTGGGACGGTTACCGGCAAAGGTGCGGTGCGGCACCAGTTCGGGGGCCACGCCCTCCGCGGCGACCTGCTCGGCAGGCTTGCCAAAGGCCAGCGCCTCACCCTGAGCCAGCATGTTCGCCATCAACTGGTCGTGGTGGTTGCCGATCGGGTTCAGACTATGGCAGAATCCGATAAAATCGGCAGGCACGAGCCTGGTGCCCTGGTGCAATAACTGGAAGAACGAATGCTGGCCATTGGTTCCCGGCTCGCCCCAGTAGATCGCCCCGGTCTGATAGTCTACCGCTGTGCCGTCGAGGCGCACCGCCTTGCCGTTGCTCTCCATGGTCAACTGCTGGAGATAGGCCGGCAGCCGCTTGAGGTACTGGTCATACGGCAGTACCGCGTGGGTTTCTGCGCCGAAGAAATTGGCGTACCAGACATCGAGCAGACCGTGGATGACGGGCAGATTGTGCTCCAGCGGGGCAGTGCGAAAGTGCTGGTCCATCGCGTGGAAGCCTTCGAGCAAGGCGCGAAAGCCCTGCGGGCCAAGGGCGATCATCGTCGAAAGGCCGATTGCCGAGGTCATCGAGTAGCGCCCGCCGACCCAATCCCAGAAGCCGAACATGTTGGTAGTATCAATGCCGAACCTCTGCACCTCGGCGGCATTGGTGGAGACAGCAACAAAGTGACGCGCCACTGCCGCCTCATCGCCCAGGGCGGCGAGCAGCCACTGGCGCGCGGTACGGGCGTTGGTCATCGTCTCCAGCGTGGTGAACGTTTTCGACGCGACGATAAAGAGCGTCGTTTCGGGATCGAGGTCGCGGGTCGCCTCGGCGAAATCGGTGGCGTCAACGTTGGAAACGAAGCGCAGCGTCAGCGCGCGCTCGCTGTAGTAGCGCAGAGCCTCATAAGCCATCACCGGGCCGAGGTCGGAGCCGCCGATGCCAATGTTGACCACTGCACGGATGGGCTTACCGGTATGGCCCTTCCAGGCCCCCGCGCGTACCTGCTCGGCAAAAATGGCCATGCGGTCAAGCACGGCATGAACCTCCGGCACCACGTTCGCGCCATCAACCACGATCATCGCGTCGCGCGGAGCGCGCAGGGCCACGTGCAGTACAGCGCGACCTTCGGTGGTGTTGATCTTCTGGCCGCTGAACATGGCCTCGATCCGCCCTTCGAGGTCGCAGGCCCGCGCCAGAGCGATCAACAGGCTCAGCGTCTCATCGGTAATGCGGTGCTTACTGTAGTCGAAGTACAGCCCGGCAGCTTCGGCGACCAGGCGTGTGCCACGCTCCGAATCACTGGCGAAGAGATCGCGCAGGTGCAATGGGCGCACCGCGGCGAAATGATCCTGAAGCGCCTGCCACTCCGGACGGGTGGTGAGCAAAGGCATTGACACGGTCATCTGGCTCCTCCGTTGGTCAAGGTGGGCCGCACCGTCATTATAGCGCGCCGGGACCGATCAGGTACAATGGAGCCTCCCAAAACCTCCCCGCACGGAGGGCGCCTGCCACCCCGGTGGGCAGGGGGTGTGGGGAAACCCGGTTTCCCCGATGTTCAGCAGCGATTGGGAGGGCTATGCCCTCCCACACCTGCGCTAGAGGGAGGGGTGTGGGGAAACCCGGTTTCCCCATTCCGCAACCGCTGTCGGAGGCGCCTGGCACCCCGGTGGGCAGGGGGTATGGGGAAACCCGGTTTCCCCGATGTTCAGCAGCGATTGGGAGGGCTGCGCCCTCCCACACCTGCGCCAGAGGGAGGGGCATGGGGAAACCCGGTTTCCCCATCCCACAACCGCTGTCGGAGGCGCCTGGCACCCCGGTGGGCAGGGGGTAAGGGGAAACCCGGTTTCCCTGATGTTCAGCAGCGATTGGGAGGGCTGCGCCCTCCCACACCCGCGCCAGAGGGAGGGGCATGGGGAAACCCGGTTTCCCCATCCCGCAACCGCTGTCGGAGGCGCCTGGCACCCCGGTGGGCAGGGGGTAAGGGGAAACCCGGTTTCCCCGATGTTCAGCAGCCCTCCTGAACCCTCCCGTACACGGCCTGTTTTCACGTTGGAACAACAGAGGAGACCCATGAGCATCCAATTCGGCACCTTCGTACCCCAGGGTTGGCGGCTGGATCTGGTGGAGATCGCCGATCCGGTCGAGAAGTACGAGGCTATGACCCGCGTGGCTCGAGCTGCTGACGCCATCCCGGCCTACGACTCGATCTGGGTCTACGACCATTTCCACACCGTGCCGAGCATCGAGCAGGAAGCCGTGTTTGAGGCCTGGACGATCACCGCCGCGCTGGCCCGCGATACGCAGCGGGTCAAGGTCGGCCAGATGTGCACCTGCATTGGCTATCGCAATCCGGCCCTTGCGGCCAAGATGGCCTCTACGATGGACGTGCTGAGCCACGGGCGGCTGTACTGCGGCATTGGCGCCGGCTGGTACGAACACGAGTGGCGTGCCTACGGCTATGGTTTTCCCGAACGGCGCGAACGCATGCGCGCCTTCCGAGAAGCGACCCGGATTATGGTCAGCATGTGGACCGAGGAGACACCGACCTTCGAGGGCGAATACTTTCACATTCGCGGCGCGATCAACCAGCCCAAAGGGGTACGTCAGCCGCATCCTTCCCTGTGGATCGCCGGCGGCGGGGAGCAGGTCACACTGAAACTGGTTGCACAGTATGGCAACGCCGCGAACTTCATGGGCAACCCGGAGGAGTTTCGGCGCAAGTGTGACGTGCTGCGCGCCCACTGCGAGGCCCTGGGGCGCGACTACGACTCGATCATCAAGTCAACCAACGTCAACATCATCTTTGTTGGCCCCGGCGAGGACGAGGAGCGGGCTACCGCGCCGGTTCGCGCCCTGTACAATTGGAGCCTGGAGCAAACGCAGCGCAACTACATCGTCGGCACGCCTCAGCAGGTTGCCGAGCGTCTGAACGCGCTGAAAGAGGCCGGAGCGACCTACTTTATCACCTACTTCCCGCGCGTTGCCTACGACCACACGCCGCTGTACCGCTTTGCAGAGGAGGTGATTCCGCTGATGTGAAAATACGGGGAAACCGGGTTTCCCCATCCCCCTGCCTGTGGGGGGTGCCAGCCGCTCCCAACGGCGGTTGGGACATGGGGAAACCGGGTTTCCCCATCCCCCTGCCTGTGGGGGGCCAGGCGCCCCCAACGGCGGTTGGGGTTTGGGGAAACCGGGTTTCCCCATCCCCTGCCTGTGGGGGGCGCCAGCCGCTCCCAACAGCGGTTGGGACATGGGGAAACCGGGTTTCCCCACCTGCGGTGAGCCTGTCGAACCGCCCCCCTGCCGGTGGGGGGTGCCAGCCGCTCC
>OGCI01000216.1_pt1 | contig 75467 bp, 75 predicted proteins | sample 1570021 | NCBI WGS metagenome assembly OGCI01 (sample SAMN06264664, study PRJEB24512) | hot springs metagenome | isolation source: Hot spring water | place: South Africa: Tshipise | collected 2015-06-21
GAAGGTGTTTTTGAATGTGTAATATCTCTACACCTTTTAGGCATTAAAAATGTCTTGAAAAAAGGGTCGCAGTACAAGTATTTAAAGACGAAATGATAGCATTCAAAGATGAGATGAAAGAGGAGACGAAGAGAAAAAATAGAGAATGGAGTAACCTTGCAAAAAAGATGGGAACCCTTGTTGAAGACCTCATAGCTCCTGCCCTAAGACCAGTCCTCAGGAAATACTTTAACTGCGATGTAGCGATGGAAGGACAGAGGATGTTCAGAAGAAAGGATGGCTCTGACTATGAGGTTGATGCAATAGCAGCATGTGAGGACAAGGTTTTCATGATCGAGGTTCGCTCAACACCGAGGGAGACTGATGTAAGGGAGATAAAGGAGAAGGCAAAGAGGTTCTTTGAATTCTTCCCTGAATTCAATGGTAGAGAATTGATAATCCTCTTTGGGAGCATAACTTTTCCTGAGAATGTGATCAAATATGCGAGCAGTATGGGCGTGTATGTGATGGGATGGAGGGAGTGGGAGTATATGGACATACTGAATTTTGAAGATGTAAGATAAATCGGCACTATCTGCTAAACAATTTGCTTACAAGATAAAAAGATCGATGTGCACGTCATAGGGCTCCAAAGATGTAAGATTCTTCATCTTAAGATTCATCAGAATTGTTAACTCCTAAACTCTAAGCTTTCACCTTGAATATTTGGTATTAGTTCCAGAAGAGATCAAAGATTACTCCCTTCTTCAGATAAAAAGCAAGATTATTGCACGATACATTCGTAGCTTTCTCTATTTGTCTGGAGGCTCAATTGAAGCGGTGAACTTCCTCCTTACCTTTGGTCAAATTACAATGTCCCAGCTCTATCTCTCCTGTGTATTCCAAATTCATCATAAGTAGCTTGAAAACCACTGTAAATCAATGATTTATCATCTACAAATTAGTCTACATGCCCTCTAAGCTATTTTTAAACTAACCGATTTTCCTCTAACTGTCAATATTTTCCTCCTCCCTTGTTATCTCATTTGCGAATCTGATAATCTCTCTTCGTTCCTCTCCATTCTTGCAATTAGAACCTCTCTCCCTCTTCTGTCATTGCGAGCTCCCTCTTCTGTCATTGCAAGGCTTCTCTTTTTATGTCATTGCGAGGAGCGCAAGCGACGAAGTAATCTCCAAACCGCTTGCCTTACTTAGAGACTGCTTCGCCTCATCGAGCGGCTCGCAGTGACTGACGGGAATTAGAGACTGCCACGTCCACTTCGTGGCCTCGCAGTGACATGTGGGGGGTGTCAGAGACTGCTTAGCCTCATCGAGAGGCTCACAGTGACAAAATTCATACGCTATGTTTTCAGAAATCCCCTTCCTGCCTTTATTCTCTCCCTCATAGCTCTCTCTATCCTTTACCAATCTCATTAGAACCATGTCTTTTGTTAATCGTGATACCCTCATAGCATAAGGATTATATGTAGAATACAATGGATTAAAACCAGAAATCAACGGAGATAGTATTCATCTTTTGATTCAAGTTTTACAGGTAAAGATTTTTGATATTAGTAAACAAAGCGAGAGAAAAATTGACTTTGAAAAGTATAAAAGTCATTAGACTACATTAGGTGGAAAGGAAAATATAAGTCTCTGAAATATTTAGTTTTTTTAAATAAAATATGCCCAAAATTGATGAAGTTGGGTTAGACTATATTTTATGATTTCAGAGATTATAAGTTATTAAAATGCTTTGATTTTTTGAAGTTCAGCTGTTATTTTGTGATGAAATCGGGCAGAATTGCATCGCATTTTTCTCCTGCCTTGGTACAGGTTGAGGATACAACTCTACTCTTGATCCAGAAAAGATGTGATATAATAAATAGAGTCTGGAGAGGTGGCCGAGTGGCTTAAGGCGGCGGTCTTGAAAACCGCTGTAGGGTTACACCTACCGGGGGTTCAAATCCCTCCCTCTCCGTTTTCAATATTGTAAGCTTTTATTTTTTCCCATAAAGCTTTTCTGCTTATACCCAGCTTTTTTGCTGCTTCTGTTTTTTTCCAATCACAGTCCTGAAGCACCTTAAGAATCAAAGTTTTTTCAAAGTTTTCAACACACTCCTTAAGTCCGAACTTGTTTATAAGGCAGTTTTTTTGAAGCTTTGTAACAGGAGAAAATTCTTCAGGCAGATTTTTTAATTCAATAATACCATCCTTGGATAAAAGCACCCCCCTTTCTATTGCATGCTTAAGCTCTCTTATGTTTCCTGGATAGTTATAGGAGAGAAGAGCCTCATAGGCTGAAGGTGAAATTTTTATGTCTCCTTTGGCATACTTAACTGAGAAAAATTTAACAAAGTGTTCTATTAGAAGAGGGATATCTTCTAATCTCTCTCTCAAAGGAGGTAATTCAATTGGTACCACGTTAATTCTATAATATAAATCACTTCTGAATTTCTCCAACCTTACCAATTCTTTCAAATTTTTGCTCGTCGCATAGATAAGTCTTACATTCACTTTTATTGGATCCTTTCCGGATAGGCGATATATAATACCATCCTCAATTACTCTTAATAGCTTGGCCTGAAGACTGAGAGGCATATCTCCGATTTCATCAAAAAATACGGTGCCTCCATTTGCAAGCTCAAATTTTCCCTTTTTGGTTTCATTTGCTCCTGTAAAGGCTCCCTTTTCATATCCAAAAAGTTCACTTTCAAATAGGGTTTCAGGAATTGCAGCACAGTTGATTTTTATGTAAACATTATCCTTTCTTAAGCTAAGACGCTGAATGGCATCTGCCACGAGTTCTTTTCCGGTGCCTGATTCGCCTTGAATAAGCACTGGCACATCTGTTTGGGCAATGGCTTCAATTTTATCAATAATTTCCCGGATTACTGGGGTTCTTCCTATGATTCCCTCAAATTCTTCTGATTTTTTGACTATTTCCGATAAATGTTTAACCTCTCTTTCTAAGCTACGAAACTTCAAAAATCTCTCTATGACAATTTGAAGCTCCTCGTGGGAAAAGGGCTTTGCAATGTAATCAAAGGCACCCTCTTTCATTGCCTGAACTGCTGTTTTAACATCAGCAAAGGCTGTAATGATAATAACGCCTGTTTGCGCGAGCCTACTTTTTATGTGTTTCAACAATTGAAGGCCATCAATTCCAGGAAGCTTTAAGTCAATTATGGCAATGTCAAAAGATTCAGAATCAATAACAAATTTAGCTTCATGCCCATCTTCTATAGCCTTGACTAAATATCCACAGGCAGAAAGAAAATGACTCATTCCGAGTCTCATGGCAGGATCATCTTCTACAATAAGTATTTTTTCTTTCATTTTTCTATAGGCAGCTCTACAATAAAGGTCGTACCTTTTGAAGATGTCTCTACAAATATCCTACCATTGTGCTGTTCGATTATCGATTTACTTACAGAAAGACCAAGCCCTGTTCCTTGCCCGACAGGTTTTGTAGTAAAAAAGGGATCAAAAATTCTTTTTAATATACTTTCAGGAATACCAGGCCCTGAATCAGTAAAAGAGATATAGCATTTTGTATCTTTAATATATGTGTCTATTTTGAGGATACCACCCTTTCCATCCATTGCCTGAATGGCATTTAACACAATATTTAAGAATACTTGTTCTATCTTGTTAGGGTCAACCATAATCCTTGGAAGATTATATGAAAAGTTTTTAACAACTTTTATATCCTTTTTACTAATTAGATAATCAGTAAGCTTTAAAACATTTTCTATAAGGGTATTTATATCAACAGGCGATATTACCAGTTCTGTCTGTTTCGAGAAATCAAGAAGTTGTTTTATTATTTCCTGAATTTTTGTAAGTCCCTGATTTATAACTTCAATATGCATCTTTTTGGTTTCTTCATCCATATTTGTTGACATAAGATTATTAAAACAAAGTCTTATTCCTCCCAGGGGATTATTTATTTCATGAGCTAATCCTGCAGAAAGTTGTCCTATTGCTGCTAATTTTTCAGTTATTCTCATCTGTTCTTCTATTTTTCTTTTTTCTGTAATGTCTTTAACATACTGAACAATTTTTACAACTTCATTTTTTTCATTGAAAACCGGATAGAAGTGAATAAAGTAATGCCTATCATCTTCACCTTCCCAGTATTCAGATAGAGGTTTTTTTGTATCTATAACCTTTTTAAGAAAATACAAAGGACAGAATTTGTCTGCATCTAATTTATTAAGATCGCAAGGCTCGGTAAAAACTGCAGCTCTTCCCTGTGACATCCATTCTCTATAGGCATGATTGGTCATCTCAACAGTGCAATCAGGATTTACCAGAGCAAGGGGATCGGTAATTCCCTCAAAAATCGTTTGAAGGGTTTCTGCATATTTTTTTGTTGCCTCCTGTGCATCGTATAGATATTTACTCATTTGATTAAAAGAAAGGATAAGCTCTCCAATTTCATCTCTTGTTTTTATCTCTATTGTTTGATTAAGAGGCTCATGTCCGCTAACTATTCCCCTAAAAAGACTGCTCAGTCTTTTTAATGGCTTTATTACAAAAGAAAAAAATGCTCCCTGTAAAGTTACAAAAAGGAAAAATAAAGAAACTGCTCCAAATAAGAAGGTGGATATGGCAACACCCTTTATTTCTCCAAGCGTAGATGCTATTGGTAAATATACGGTCTCTACTCCTATCACATCACCAACCTTCCAATCAAAATCTTTTGAACGAGGAAACATTTCTAACAAAGCTTTAGGTGCATCCTCAATTTTTCCATGGCATATTAGGCAATCCTTTTCAACGATAACAGGCTTTGCCATCATTAGAATTTCATGTTCACCATTTTTAACTATACCGCTCCATGACTCTAGATTAGGATTTTTTACAAAATAATTAATCATTTTAAGATGTATCTCATCTGCTTTATGTTCGGGGTTAATAGGATCTGTAGAGACTCTCTTATAGGTATAAATTTCGATTTTATTGTTAAATCTTTTCATAACGCTGAGCCTCACATGGGTGGTGGACATGCCTTCAACTATAAATTTGTCTTTTTCACCTCTTTCATAAAGGAGTTTAAAAATTGCAGGTCTTAACTCCTCCTTAACATAATTGCCAAGGGCATCAATTTGCGTAATTATTATTCTCGTTTTTTCATTTGCATCCTCTATGACCTTTCTCTTTAACTGATAATAAAGAAGAAGCGAGAAGATTATACAGAAGGCAAAAATAATGAGAATAATTGAAAGGGTAAATTTGGTATTAAGTGAAAGATTTTTAAATTTCATATTTCTATTTCAACAACTTTCAGTGATTTTTTTCTACTTCTCTAAAAATTTAAAATAAAAATAGTGCTTTTATAAATGTCCTCTTGAATATGGGAGTTTCTCTTTCCAATTTGTCCTATTAAATTACTTAAATAAAGGTTGTAATTGTAAGTATTGCCTCTATTTTCTAAGGATTTGGAAGGATCAATCAATTCTTAAATCTATCATATGAACTGAACAGGAAATGCAGGGATCATAAGCACGAACAAGCATTTCTAAGGCAAGGGTTATCTCTTCTTCACTTTTATCCATAATCTTTGGTATCAAATCAACCATATCAAGCTCTATATTATGGGTGTTCTGGTTTGTAGGGATTACACAGTTTGCACCAGTAATTATTCCTCTTTCATCGCACTCATAATGGTGAATAAGAAGTCCCCTTGGAACTTCAACGGCACCAACGCCCTCGCCAGCCCTCAAAGGAAAAGCGCCCTTTTGATTTATATCGGGTATAACAATTTCATCATAATTAATTCCTTTTTGCCAAATATTTTCTATTATGCTCTTTGCATCTTCAATACAGTGAACAGATTCAACTATTTGTGCTACGGTGTTTAAGTAAGGATTTATGCACTTTGGCTTAATATTGAGAGCTGTTGCAGCTTCTTTTGCCTTTGGGTGTAGTTTTTCATAGTTGAGATTAAATCTTGCTAAAGCTCCTACTGCGTAGGACTCCCTATGCCATTTAGTTCTCTTTGCAGATGCATGGGGAACAACAAATTCATTTACAACAACTTTATAGTCGTATTTGCTTACTCTATAACCATCGGTGGAACCAATGTCTCCATATAAAAGCGGATACTCTTTTTCATCGTTTATAAGTCCAACATATTCAGTGTCTCGCTCAAATTCAGGAAAACGAAGACTTGCAAAAAGTTCAACCGTGTCCTCCATATCTTTTTCAAGCTCCACAAGCTTTCCATGCATTTGTTCAAGGTCTTGAGTAGATGGAAGCTTACTAAATCCTCCTATTACTGCAGAGATAGGATGGACATGTCTTCCTACAAGTATGTCACAAAGTTCGTTGCACAATCTTTTCATTTTTAATGCTCTCTTTACGACATTTAGATGGCTTTTTACGAGAGGTACAAAGCTTGGAACACCGAGGAGATCGGGTGCCACAAGGAGGTAAATATGAAGAATATGGCTGTCTAATTCTTCATAGTGAAGAAGAAGCTTTCGAAGAAGAGTAGTTTGCTCTGTGGGCTTTATACCAAGAGCATCCTCTGCAGCTTGTATTGATGCAAGAGTATGTCCGCATGAACATATTCCGCATATTCGGCAAGTGATGTGTGGAGCCTCAAAGATTGATCTACCTCGTAAAAATGCTTCAAAAAATCGAGGTGATTCAACAATCTCTAACTTACACTCATCAAGTTTTCCGTCTTTAATCTTAACAACTATATTTCCATGTCCTTCAACACGGGTAAGATAATTAACATTTATGTTTACATTCCTGCTCACGACTCATCAAGCTCCTTACACTTGTTATACATTTCAATTTTTTTCATTAAAAAATCCTCTGGTATGCCAAATTTCTTAAGTACATCCTTAAAACCTTGGCTATTTGGATTTATTGTAAGTCCTCGGCAGCCATAGCATATATTGCCATTATTAATGCACCAGGAGTTACAACCAGCTTTTGTAACAGGTCCCATACAGGTAAGTCCTCTGTCATACATACACACATTTTCATTTAGCTTACACTCTACGCACACAGGATATTCAGGAACATAATAGGGAAGCCCCTTGAGAATACATTTCAAGACAGTGAGAAACTCGGGCTGATAAATTGGACAGCCATTTATAAAATAATCAACCCTAACTACTTGATGCACTGCTTTAGTGTGAATGGTTGGGAAAAATTTATAGGCTTCACCATAAACATATCTTCCTGCTTCTTCAAGGTTAAAGGAATTTTTCATTCCATTTACTCCACCGATTGTAGCACATGAGCCAAGGGCAACAAGGATTTTACTTTTTTCACGAATCTTTTTCACTCTCTCTACAGCATGTTCATCGGTAATGCTACCTTCTATAAAGGAAACATCAAACTCACCATCCCATTTTTCAGACATCACTTCTCTAAACTCAACTATGTCAACAATATCAATGAGGTCAAGAACCATCTCTCCAAGATTTGCCACCTGTAATTGGCAACCTTCACAACAGGCAAAATCAAAAAAGGCAACCTTTGGTTTGCTCATTATAATGCCTCTGCCATATCCATTATTTCTTTAAATGTAAAAACAGGACCATCCTTACAGCAGTATAAATTTTGAATCTGACAGCGTCCGCATTTTCCCATTCCGCATTTCATATGCCTTTCAAAAGAAAGCAGTATTTGATCTACTGGTAAGCCCTTTGTAAGAAGCTCTTTTATCACAAATTTGTACATTACAGGAGGTCCAACCACAGCCGCATAGGTTCTTATTGGGTCTATATCAACGCCTGGAATAAGGGATGTAATTAATCCAACATTTCCCTTCCAATCGGGGTCTGCTCTGTCTACTGTGCAAGCAAAATGGATATCAAGTCTCTTGCTCCATTCATCAATTTCGTCGCTAAAGAGCAACTCGCCAGGAGTCTTACAACCAAAAAGAATGTGTATTTCACCAAAGTCTCGACGATTATCTATGGCATATAGAATAAGAGAGCGAAGAGGAGCAATGCCTAAGCCACCAGCAATTATTAGTAAATCGTGGCCTTCTATTAACTTGATTGGAAAGCCATTTCCATAGGGTCCACGAACTCCAATAACATCTCCAGCTTTGAGCTTATGTAATGAATTGGTAACTTTTCCAACAGCCCTAACACATATCTCAAAATAGTGTCTGTTTAACGGAGAAGAACACACTGAAACAGGTATCTCTCCAATTCCCATTAAAGAAACCATAATGAACTGGCCTGGCTCAAAATCAAGCCATGTTTTATCCTCAAAAACAAGCTTAAACAGTTTTTCCTTTTCAGTTTGGGTTTTTACTTCAAGAATTCGAGCTCTTTTTAGATTATATGGAGAGTCCTTTATAACCACTTTCGCCATATCTTTGCCTCTGATTCTCTTATGAGTGATGTTAGCACTTCCTTTAAGTTTATTCCTGCCATACAGGTGCGGGAACATCTTCCACAACCTGTGCAGAAAATCATTCCATATCTGTCTATATGATATCTAAATTTTCTATAAAATCTGTGTCTTTGTCTGGCAGAGCGTTCTCTTCTAAAATCTATGCCACCCGCAACTTTTGCAAACGGATCAAGTTGACAGGAAAACCACACTCTGTATCTTTCTCCTCTTTTTAGAGAAAGTTCAACATCTTCTTTTATGTCAAAACAGTAGCAGGTAGGACAAACAGCCGTGCAATTGCCGCAACTTAGACATTTACTTTCCAGTTCCTGCCATACGGTTGCATTAAAGGAACGGTCAAAAAGATCAGGGATATATCTTCTTTCTGTAGGGATTTCATTGTTAAATACTTTAAGCTTATTATTTCTGAGTATTTTAAGTTCTTCAATTGTGTTTTGATCTGCTCCTTTAAACATCTCTGTTTTTTCGACTATTTCCATTCCCTTTGAGGAGTGAACATGAACAATAAAATGCTCGCTAAGCTCGGTAAACATTAAATCATAACCTGTGGTAGGTATGTGAGCTCCTACAAAGGAGCAACTTGCATAATCGTCACAGTAATTATTACACTCGATCCCTATAATAGTAATGTGCTTTTTTCTTATAAGATAGGCTGTATCCTTGGGCCTGTCAGATAAAACCATATTAAGACATTTTATTCCAGCTATATCACAGGTATGCACACCAAAAAGAACAAGATTTTCATACTCTGTAACAGGTTCAACCTTGAGTTCATCTCCTAATTCGAATTCAAGTATGGTTTCTTTTTTAGGAAGAAAGTATTTCTTTGGTGGAAGTATTGTTGGGATGTAATTTAATCTTACCTCATCAGCGGTTCTTATTTGTTCAAAAGCAAAATTATTAAAACCTTTTTCAACTGGCGCTACTACATTGTAAATTGAAATCAACTTGTTAAGAAATTCTTTAATGCGAGATTTTTCAATTAGTCTATATTGTTCAATTTTCATAGTTGCCCCAAAAGCAAGAATATGCCCATTATACTTTTTTTAAAAAATATTTGTCAACACACGGCAAAAAATTACCGTATAGGAGAGTCTGATAAAGAAAGGAGAGGCATAAGCCTCTCCTAAAAGAAATTATCCAAGAAGGATTTTTTGAGCTTCGTCCATATCAGCTTCCATTACATATGGAATGCCTGTCACCTCAGCTGCTTCTTTTGTCAGACAGAATATGTCGTTTCTGTCAATGTATTCGATTGAGAACTTTCTTGCTCCTGCCATTAGTTGCTTGAGTCCGAGAATGAGCCTGTCAACAAAGGTGTACATGGCAATAGCACCCCAGGGAAGCTTTTTAAATGCTTTTCCGTACTTATTTTTAAGAACTTCAGCGGTAATGAATATTTCTTCAACAGAGTTTCCATATTTCTGTATATCCGCAGGAAGTTTTCCATCTTCAAACCATTTTTGAATGTTCTTACCAACGAATGCAGGGATCATTAAAGCTCTTCCCATGCAGACAGCCTTGAAATAGGGAGCTCCTAAAGCAAGTGCTTTAAAGATATGGTCTTCAAGAGAAAATCCTCCTGCAATTGCAAGATCAGGAACATACTTTTTCTTATCTGCCAGTTGTTTGGCAAATTTGTATGCAATTGCCTGTAGATAAAGGGTAGGAATTCCCCATTCATTCATCATTCTCCATGGGCTCATTCCTGTTCCTCCACCTGCACCATCAATTGTAACAAGATCAATTCCTGCATCAGAGGCAAATCTTAAGGCTCTTGCGAGGTCAGTAATTCTGTAAGCACCTGTTTTTAAGGATACAAACTTTGCACCAGCTTTTCTGTAATGTTTTACTGATTTTTCAAAACTCTCATAGTCAACCATGCCAAGCCTTGAGTGTCTTTCAAATTCTTTAAAATCTCCGTTTTTAAATGCCTTCTGAACTACTGGATCTTCAGGATCAGGAAGCACGATATAGCCTCTTCTTTTTAACTCAAGGGCTCTATCCAAACTCTTTAGTTTTACCTCTCCTCCGATATCCTTTGCACCCTGTCCCCATTTAAGCTCAATGCAGGTTACGCCTAACTTATCAATAGCGTACTCTGCAGAGGAAAGTCTGGTGTCTTCCACATTCTGCTGTAGGATTATCTCTCCATAACCATCATACCAGTCTTTGAAGCATCTTACTCTTCTTTCAAGCTCAGGAGACTTGGTCACCTTTCCTTTTTTATCGAACTCAGCTTTTGGATCCATACCAACAACATTTTCACCAATGACGACCATGATTCCAGAAATAGCTGCACCTATTGCAAGTCCTTCCCAGTTATCTTTTGCAATGTCTGTTGATCCGAGAGCACCTGTAAATATGGGAATGCGAAGTTTAATTTTGTAATCCTTACCTATTTCCCTTTCCACATTAACAGCAGGAAAAGTTGCCTTGTCAGGATCAGGTTCAATACCAACAGCTCCTACACAGGTTCCTTGAATGTTAATGTGAGAGTAGTCAACAGGATACTTCTTTGTTGCTCCAGCTGTAACCTTTCCAAAAGGTCCGGGATATATTACCTCACGACCTCTAAATGAAGATTTTCCGATTTCACAAAATCCCGGACATCCATCAAGACAAACTGAGCAGATTCCCGAATATGGTGCAGGATCTGCTACTCTGTTACGAGTTCCTGTTGCTGAACTTGCATTTGGTAAACCTGGAAATACGTTCATAAGACCCCTCCTTAAGTATTTGTAATTTTAGATGAGTTAAATTAAGTATTAATAACTCATTTGGGCAAAAAAATATCCATGATATTTTTTACCCTTTTAATAAAAAAAGATTACTTGCTAATTAACAAAATTTCTGCTTCATCACCTCCTTTGTTTTCCCACCTTTCAGGTAGGTTTTTTTTCAAATAAAGAAAATCTCCTTCTTTAAGAAGATAGGAAAAATCATGGGTTTTTACTGTAATAAGGCCTTTAACTAAAAATATGATTTCAGGTTCTTTTTTTGTTAAAAAATGTCCATTTGAAACGCAATTAGCTGGTATTTTTAAATAGTAAGCCTTAAAATTATCATCGCTGAAAATTTTATAGATATTAAATTTAGAAAATTTTTGATGTGACCTTGCAGTTAATTCTTCCTTTTTAATAACCATTTCCTGTTTAAGAGAATTCTCACTTAAAACCTCACCTGGCTTAATACCCAGGGCTTCACATATTTGAACAAAAGAGGAGATAGAAGGCACTATTTGATTATTTTCCATCTGGGATATAAAACCTGCTGTTAGGTTTACCTTTTCAGCAAGTTCTTTCTGGCTCATGTTTCGGGAAATCCTTATTTCCCTGAGTCTGCTTCCAATATCTATTGAATGACTTTGCTCTAATAGGCTAATTTCTATATTTTCATCAGCAGAAATCTCATAAATGTGTGGCTTAAAGGCATCGCGATTTTTTCTTCTTGCGAGCTTAAGTGCTTTAATAAAAAAGTTCTCCTTTCTGGTGTATAATTCAAAAACCAGCTGTGTTACATGTCTTATATTCGCCTTAAATTTCTGACTATGGGCATCTCTTTCCAAAATCCAGTATGCTACACTTTCCACATCAAAAAGTCTAGGGCACATATAGGTAAAAAAGCTGTAGGTTAAATTTTCATCTTTTAAGAGGTCCTGCAGTCCGGTAAGGCTATCAAAAACATATGCCGTTGGCGTTGAAATTTTATTTTCAAGATGAGCTATAGCACCTGAGAGCTCTTCAAGATTTGACGGATTATTAATTTTCACTATATCGAAATCCTTTCTAAACTCTTCGTAAGCCTTTAAAAAAGTACTGTCGTTTTTACCCTTTCCTGATGTAAAACAGTCAATAATGTGAAAATTTTCGTTGATATTTCTTTTTAATTCCTTTATAAGGGTAGGTATGGATTTGTTAAAACTGACATAAACTACATCTCTTTTTTGTCTCAGGAAAGAATCAATAAATTTTTTAATAAAAATCTCATAGGAAGTTCCTGCATCAACTTCCCATACCACATTGTCGCCAAGATAGATATAATCAATTAATCTATCAAGGCTTTCTATGCCTGAAGATACCTTTTGCACGGTAAACGGTTACCTCTTAAAGTTCAATTTTAAGTGGAGATTTCCTTTTTTGTCAAGTAAATTAATTGTATAAGAAATTCTCACTTAGGGATTTTTAGAAGATGTCAGATTTTTTTGGTGATGCCGAGGGTGTTGCCGATCGGGGAAGCCTCTGATTTTCCCTAACTTTACACTGCTAAATACTACAAATAAGTCTGTATAGATCTTTTTTATAGGTTTACAATGGCAAATGGAAAGGTATACCTCTTACTCTCAAGAATTCTACTTGAATTCCGATATGCGTCTATATGATGGATGAGGACGTCTTTCCTCAAAAATAAATCTACCTGAAATAGTATAGGGTTTACAAATAGAATTTCTTCCTTTTCTATATGAGCTTCTTAAAGAGGAGGGGAGATTCCTCGCTTACGTTCGGAATGACAAAAAAGAAGGCTCGGAATGACGAAAGAAGGCTTGCAATGACGAAAAAGAAGGCTCGTAATGAAGAAAAAGAAGGCTTGAAATGACGAAAAAAAGTGCGTAATGACATGGTTGGATGGAACTTCGAGACCACGAAGTGCTCGAAGCAGTCTCTTCATATAAACTCAAGCTTCAGACATTTGCCTTTCCCTCAGCTATTGTTTGCGATTTACGATGAAATATTTTTTTCATGTTGGATATTCTTTTTGGTATTGTGGCAACCATTTCCTTAATTTTCTTTTAGGGGTGTTTAAAATTTAAGCGATTCACCATTTTGTTAATTGTGAGGAAACAATAAAATTTCATATAGATTATTTTTGAGGAATGTCGTCCGATTGCCTTAATTATTTGGATTTAGTATACTAAGGTAAAAAGGCAGAAAACATAATTTTATCAAAATTGATATTGATTAAAAACTCAAAGCTATGCATGAGTATACATAGAAAAGGTTTACCTATAAAAATGAAGTTTGATTTTAATTAATGTTTCGAAAAAAAGGGGGTAGAGGAAGTCCTTTTAGTTACTCCTTTCATCTTTTAGAATCTTCTTTCAGAGTAGGATGAGGTAAGTAGAAAAAAGTTAAGGAGACATAACCGTGAAAAATAATAGCAATAAATCAAAACATAGCGAAATCCTACAGAAACTAAAAGACCACTTGAAAGTCCTTTTCCAGTTTGATTGTACAGACCTTGATTTTGGCATCTATCGCATAATGAATTACAAGAGAAAGGAGATAGAAAAGTTTATTGAGGAAGACCTCATAGGATTGGTGGAAAAGGAGTTTGAGAGATATAAGACTCAAAATCAGAAAGAATTATCAGAAAAGATTGAAGAAAAGAGAAAGGAGATACAACGACTTGAAAAAGACCTTGGTGAGAAGATTCTAAAAAATGGAGAAATTGAGGAAAAATTTAGAGATAGACCTTTTGCTAAAGAGTATCTTGAACTCAAAAGACAGATTGAAGATATAGACATCACAGAAAGCATCCAGACACAAGTTTTCAATGACCTTTATAGTTTCTTCTCAAGATACTATGAAGATGGGGACTTTATTTCAAAGAGGAGATATTCCTCTAAGAACTATAAATATGCAATTCCTTACAATGGGGAAGAAGTAAAACTCTACTGGGCAAACTTTGACCAGTATTACATTAAGACAGGTGAGGTTTTTAAAGATTATGAATTCAATCATAAAGGTTGGAGATTTATATTTAGAACTGTCCTTGCAGATGTGCCTGTGGGAAATGTTAAGGGCAGTAGAAGATACTTCTTTCTCTCACAAGATGAGCCAATTGAGATTTCAAACAACACCTGCCTGATAAAATTTGAATACAGACCATTAACTGATGAAGATTTAAAACAATATCCTGTAAAAACCAAAGAAGACAAAGAAAAGACCTCAGGAATAACACAGGATGATTTAAATGCTATTTTGAAGGATAAGATCCTTGAGCAAATAAACACCATTGAACCAAAAGCCATTTTAAATGAAAAACAGGATGAAAAGACAATCCTTGAAAAACACCTCCATAGATTTACCCGCAAAATTACGAGTGATTTCTTTATCCACAAAGATCTTAAAGGATTTCTTGAAAGGGAACTTGATTACTTTATAAAGACAGAGGTTTTAGATATTGAAAGTTTTGATACAGAAAAAGAGAGATATTTTGACCGTCACCTCACAAGGGCAAAGGTGGTAAAAAGCATTGGAAATAGAACAATTGAATTTTTAGCTCAGATTGAAGATTTTCAGAAAATGCTCTGGGAAAAGAAGAAGTTTGTGCTTAAGACCGACTATGTTATCACTCTTGACCTCATACCAGAAGAGTTTCATAAAGAGATTTTAAAAAACAAAGAGCAACTAAAAGAATGGGAGGATTTGGGGTTTGGAGAGATTAAAACAAGGGATAACTTAAACAGCAAAAAGCTGCCTGTAGATACAAAGTATTTTAGTGAAGAATTTAAAGAGAGATTGCTTGAAAAATTAGGAGAAAAAGGAAACATTGACGATTTGCTTGATGGAGTGCTCGTAAAAAGCGAAAACTGGCAGGCATTGAATTTTCTTCTTGAGAAGTATAAAGAAAAGGTGCAGACAATTTACATTGACCCTCCATTTAATCTCGGCACAAATGCAGATTTTCTATACAAGACAGATTATAAAGATTCATCATGGATTACTCTTTTAGAAAATAGATTGTCTTTAGCAAAGAAGATACTAAATGAAAAAGGAAGCATCTTTGTAAGGTGTGACTACAATGGGAATATGTTTGTGAGATTGTTGATGAATATGATTTTTGGGGAGGAGAATTTTAGGAATGAGATAGGAGTAAGAAGATTTAAGAAAAATGTAATGGAGAAAGAGATAAACAAATTACCAGAAGGTGTTGACACCATTTATATTTATTCGTTAACAGACAAATTTAAATACATCTATCCTTTCAAATCAAAAGGAGAAAAAAGAGAAGGATTCTGGCGACATATGGGCGACTCAAGTGGTCAAGGATCTTCAAAAGTATTCTTTGGTAAAGAATTAGCCCCACCCAATGGAAAGCATTGGAAGTATTCGCAAGAGAAAATTGATCAAATGATTGAAAGCGGGACATTAATACTTGTTTGTAGTAATTGTGATTATAAGCATGATAAAACGCTGGGGAAATGGAGAGGTTGTCCAAAATGTGGTGCAGATAACCCAATACCTAAATATTGGGTAAAAGAACAGGAAAAAGAGGTATTAGACTCTAACTGGACTGATTTATATGGATACTCAACAACATGGAATTTCCAAACCGAAAACTCCGAAATCCTTCTCAAGCGTGTCATAGAATCCACATCTAATGAAGGCGATTTAGTTATGGACTTCTTCCTCGGTTCAGGCACAACCACTGCTGTGGCACATAAACTAAAAAGAAAGTGGCTTGGTGTTGAGATGGGGGATCATTTTGAGACAGTAGTTTTGCCGAGAATGAAGAAGGTTCTCTTTTATGACAAATCTGGTATCTCAAAGGAGGCTGATGTCAAAGAGAAATACAACGAAAAAACCTCAGGTGGTTTCTTCAAATACCACTACCTTGAGCAATACGAAGACACTCTTCACAACATAGAATTTCCACAGGAAGAAAAGGCACAGAGAATGCTTGATCTCTTCACAGAAGATGCAAAAACAGAGTATCTTATGAAATACATGCTTAAGTTTGAGACCGAGGGGAGCCCTTCACTCTTAAATCTTACTGCATTTGAAAATCCCTATGAATATAAACTAAAGATAATCTCATCAGGCAAAGGAGAGGAGATTGTAAATGTGGATTTAGTGGAGACATTTAACTATCTCATTGGCCTTAAGATAGGTAGATATAAGTTTTTAAAAGAAAACGGTAGAAAATATACATTTGTATTTGGAGAGAGGAATAGCAGAAAAACTGCGATTGTCTGGCGTCCTATTCAAGGAATAAACATGGAAAAAGATAGAGAGATAATTGATAGTGAACTTAAAGAGCTTGACCCTGATGAGATCTTCATAAATGGTGATAGCCTTGTTAAGGATTATAAACCAATTGAGAGTGAGTTTAAAACATTAATGGAAGGTGTATAAAATGTATTATTTTGCCTATGGTTCCAATATGAATCATAAACAGATGAAAAAAAGATATCCAAATAGTAAATTTATAAAAAGAGCGTTTCTGGAAGGATATGAATTCGTTTATGATGGTTATTCTGCGATTCTTAAAGGTGCGGTAGCAAATATAATTAAATCTCCTTCAGATAAAGTATGGGGTGGGCTTTTTGAAATAAATGAAGATGATTTAAAAATTTGGACTATTATGAAGGATATCCTATATCTTATAACAGAGAAGAAAAAGAAGTTAAAGATGAAAGCGGAAATGTTTATAAAGCAATAGCTTGTTTCAGGGAAGGGGAAAAACCTGGTCAACCCAGCAAGGACTATGTCCAGATAATAATTCAGGGTGCGAAAGATTGCGGGCTTTCAGATGATTATATTAGAAGATTTATTAAGATGGGTTGAGACAATGAAGAGTAATATATGATTATTTTGAGAAGAGAATGAAAAGCCTAAATGAAATAATAGAAATTCTTAATAAGCATAAAGAAAATTTGAAAGAAAAATATGGTGTTATTGAGATAGGGATTTTTGGCTCTTATGCGAAAGATGCTCAAAAAGAGTCAAGCGATGTAGATATCCTTGTAGAATTTGAAGCGCCTGTGAGTCTGTTAAAAATTGTCTCACTTGAAAATTATCTTTCGGACCTCATTGGAATTAAAGTTGATGTTGTTCCCAAAAAAAATATTAGAGTTGAATTAAAGGATGAGATTCTAAGGGAGGCTATTACAATATGAGTAAAAGAGAACCCATATTGTACATAAAAGATATCCTTGAGTATATGGAAAGGGCTGAAACACATATTGGCAGCATGAAAAAGGAGGAGTTTCTTCAGGATAGTAAAACCTGTGATGCAGTCATAAGGTGTATTGAGGTTATTGGTGAGGCAACTAAGAATGTTCCTGATAACATAAGGAATAAATACCCTTCAATTCCCTGGCGTGATATGGCTGGAATGAGAGATAAGATTATACATGGTTATTTTGTAGTGGATTTTGAAAGTGTCTGGCTTGTGGTAAAAGAGGAAATACCGAAATTAAAGCCATTGATAAATAAGGTTTTACAAGATTTAAATGAAACTTGAGAAATACCTTATCTTAAACAAATACCTCCTCTCCCTTTTTGGCGCAAAAAGCATTTCTGATTTGAGAGAGGAACTTAAAAACAAAAAAGAAGGTTTTGATAATGATGGGTATAGCTTTTTTGTCGATACTTTAATCGGTCTAAAAAATTTAAAAATAGATTCCGATGACCTCCTACAGTATGATTTAGCAATAAACGAATACTCTGAAAGATTATCTAAAAATAGAAGAGAGAACATTGTCTTAAAATACTTCCAATATCTGGCAGTCCTGTTTACAGAAATTTATCTTGATAGCTACTTTAACAGAAGGCAGAGTTTATTAGCTGAGCTTAATTCTTTCTTAGAAGGGTATAACCAATCTGAAAGAAAAGAAATCTCTAATTTTGAAGATAAAGATTTAAAGAAACTAGCTTACTGGATGGCTACTGGAAGTGGTAAAACCCTTATAATGCACATCAATTACTGGCAATTTTTAAAGTATAAAACTGAGCCCCTGGACAACATAATTATGATCACTCCTAATGAAGGATTATCAAAACAACATTATAATGAAATGCAAAAAAGTGGCATTCCTTGCAGATTGTATTCTGAAAACCCTTACAGCCTGACCATCAACAGAAACGAGGTCGTCATAATAGATATTCATAAACTCACAGAGGAGAAAAAAGGAGAAGGAGTGAGAGTAGAGACAGGTTACTTTGAAGGACGAAATCTTGTATTCATTGACGAAGGACACAAAGGACAGAAAACAGAAGAGCAAAGATGGAAGAGACTGCGTGAGGATTTAGGGAAAGATGGGTTTATCTTTGAATACAGCGCCACATTTGGGCAGGTAATAGATGAAAAGAACAAAGAACTGCTTGATGAATACTCTAAGGCAATAATCTTTGATTACTCTTATAAGTATTTTTACGAAGATGGTTATGGCAAGGACTTTTTTGTCTATAATTTACAGAAAGATAGTTTTTCAAAAGGTTATGAAAATCTCATACTTACAGCAAATCTTTTATCTTTTTATGAGCAGTTGCTTCTTTATGAGAAATATAAGGATGATTTAAGACAATATCTGATTGAAAAACCTCTATGGGCATTTGTTGGTAGTAAAGTAACAGGTGCAGGTATAAACTCTGATGTTTTGAAAGTGGTCTTATTCTTAAGGAAGGTGATAGAAGATAAGGAGTATTTAGAAGGAATTATAAATAAAATCCTTAATGGAAGTTTCGGGCTAATTGATCAGGAAGGCAATGATATTTTCAAGGACAGATTTCAGGATATAAGAAAAAATGGTTATGAAATAAATGATATTTATCAGAGATTGTTTAATGCAGGAAGTGGAACACTACAACTCTATGAACTTAAATCAGCAGATGGTGAGATCGGATTAAAAGTGGGAGATGGAGATTATTTTGGAGTCATAAATATTGGTGATATTTCAAAATTTAAGAAACTCCTTACAGAAAATGGCTTTGAAGTAAAAACTGATAGTTTTACTACATCCATCTTTGAAAAGATAAATGAAAACAACTCAAACATAAACATCCTCATAGGAGCAAAAAGGTTTATTGAAGGCTGGGATTCATGGAGAGTCTGTTCAATGGGGTTAATCAATATGGGTAAGGGCGAAGGACCACAAATCATACAGTTATTCGGAAGAGGTGTGAGGCTTAAAGGAAAAGGGCTATCTCTTAAAAGAAGCAATGAGAACAAATACCATGTTAAATCACTCGAAACACTCAATATCTTTGGTTTAAACGCGGATTATATAAACTCATTCCTTGAAGCAATAAGGAAGGAAGAAGTTGAATATGAAGAGTTAAAGCTACCCATAAAGCGGATAGAGGAGACAAAATGGAGGGATTTATATACTCTAAAAACCAAAGCAGACTTTGATTTTACTAAACATTTCATTGAAATTGAAGTTGATGAGAATATTGTAAGAACAATTAGAATTGACTTAAGACCTAAAATCAAACTCGCCATGGGGTTGGAATCTACAAAGGCTGAAGCAAAAGCGGAAGAATTGCACTTAGGAAAATACATCTACCTTCTTGATTGGGATAAAATCTATCTCAAAATACTTAGTTATAAGATTAGCAAGGGATTCGCTAATCTCAGGATTTACAAAGATAAATTGTTAGAGATAATAAGAAATCCAAATTATAAAGTTTATGCTTTACCTGGACAAGTATGCATAAAAAGATATATTGATTTAAAAAATCTGGAAGAAATAGTTTTGTTGATTTTAAAAAACTATATTGATAAATTCTATATTTACAAACTCAGGCAGGCAGAAACCAAACAGATGGTGTTTTCATTTATGGTTAAGGAAGATGATAACCTATCCTATGATACTTATACTCTGAAAATAGAAATTCCAAAAGATGAAAAGGAAAGAAAAAAGAGAAAAGAGGAAATAGAAAAGATAAAGAGCCTCATAAAAGAGGTGGACAAGTTATATAAAAAAGATACTAACGAAATTCCAACCCTCAATTTTGATAAACATTTATATACACCTTTGGTGATATATGACAAGAATAGAGAATTCATAAAATCAGAACCAGCAAAACTAAATGAAGGAGAGACACAATTTGTAAAGGCATTGAGGGAGTATCTAAGAAACCACAAAACAAAGGATATGGATGTATTTCTTTTAAGGAATCTCTCGAGGAGAGGAATAAGATTCTTTCAAACATCGGGCTTTTATCCTGATTTCATAATGTGGCTAAGAAAGAATGAAGAGCAGAACATAATTTTTATTGACCCAAAGGGAATACGAAATCTTGGCAATTTCAACGATGAAAAAATACAACTTCACAAGACTATAAAAGAGATTGAAAGTAAAATTCAATCCGATGGTGTAAAACCTAAACCGAAGCTTCATTCTTTTATTTTGTCGGTGTCAAGTTATGACGATATAAAAAAGACATTTGGTGAAGGTAATCACTCAAAGGAAGAGTTTGAGGCAAACCATGTTCTATTTATCAAAGACAATGATTGGATTGAAAAGTTATTTAAAAAATTACAATCTTAGCAATTAAAGCGGATTTATATGATGGTTTTTCGCGAGAAACACTTTTTGAGAAATTAGATTTGCAATACAAAGAATTACGGGTTTTTAGAGATAAAATGTAGATATATCAAGCCATTATAATTTTGAGTTGCAAAGTAATCTCCTGAGCCAGTTGTTGATTAAGAACATAATGTATGGTTCAAATGTCTTCAGGATATGTTATTTGTACCATAAACTTATTTTATTACTATATGTGAAATTTTAAAATAGTAACAACAAATTTGTTTAAATTTATTTGACTTTAAATAGGTGATGTTGATATACTTTTCTCAAGCCACGAAGGCTGAAGTAGCTCAGAAGAGCAAAGATTAGCTTTCGTGGCTTTTCTTTTTTGTAAGAAATAAATTAGCCTTACTTGTGAGGCTTTAACTTTTATAAATGGAGGAGAAAGTATGAAGAAGTTGTTTGTTTTTGTTATTACTCTTCTGTTTCCCTTATCAGCTTATGCAGTTGATCTTAATGATAAGCTCTCTATTTCAGGCACAGCCACCACTGTATATCAGTGGCTTAAAATGACTCAAGGCTACATGGATGAGGAGAAGACGAAAAAGAGGGAGGACCGGGGTAGTGCAGTGATTGATTTTAATGTATCTTTCAGACCAACTCAAAATGATGAATTCTTTCTACGAGCAAGCTTTGCAAAAGGAAGTGGTTTTCATGATGAAAGGCACTCAACCTATCCATTTAAGTTAACTCCAAATGCAGATGATTTATTTATTGATCTTAAAAACATCAATGGACACTCAAGAGATCATCTTCAGGAGCTATGGTATTCCCATAAGTTTGAAATAGAAAAGGACTCATTCATTAAGTTTACCGCAGGAATAATTGATGGCACAGGATTTATTGATGACAACAACTTTGCAAATGATGAAATCAGTCAATTTATGAATGAAGCATTAGTTAACAACCCCCTTGCAAATCTTATAAGTTATGATGCAGGTTTAGCAGGAGAGCTTGAAATCAAGGGATTTCATCTGAGAGTACTTGGTATGAGATCAAAAAATGATGAAGGTAGAAACTACAACTGGATAGGTGCACAGATTGGATACAAGCTTGAGACTTCTCTTGGAGAGGGTAACTACAGGCTTTATGCATACACAACCAATAAGAGATTTTTGGACTGGGAAGGGGAAAACTACAGAGCTTTAAAAGGATTTGGACTTTCCTTTGATCAGGAGTTAATAAAGGAAACCCTTGGAGCATTTTTCCGTGCAGGATGGCAGGATGACAAAGCCGAAGTTGACTATAAAAGCATGTTTTCCCTTGGATTAAACCTTAAAGGAAGTGTATGGGGAAGAAAGGATGATGAAGTAGGATTGGGTTATGCGTATTTGAAGTCTCCATCAAAAAATCCTGAGCTAAGCAGAAGCCAGGTTTTTGAGGGATATGTAAAGTTTCAGCTACTAAGCTACAAATTTTTAAGCACTGATTTAACATTTGATTATCAGTATGTTAAAGACAGTCTAAGGGAAAATGGCAGTCAGGCAGCTAACATTTACAGTGTAAGATTTAACATTAACTTTTAAGGAGGAACAGGATGAAAGTTTTAAAAGCGATAATAAGCATCATTGTGGTTTTATTCTTTGCAAGCTCATCATTTGCTCACTTTGGAGTAATTCTTCCCTCTGATGACATTGTTGGAGAAAAAGATCCAAAGAGAATTACTCTCAAGGTTTACTTCATGCATCCATTTGAGCAGGAATGGTTAGATATGGAAAAGCCAAAGGCTTTTGGAGTTTTAATTGGAGAAGATAAGATTTCAATTCTTGATGCTCTAATTAATAAAAAAGTTAAAGGAAAGAATGCTTGGGAAGCTCAGTTTGCTATTAAAAAGCCTGGCGACTATATCTTTTATCTTGAACCCCAGCCTTACTGGGAGCCAGCAGAGGAAAAATTTATTGTCCATTATCCAAAGGTAGTTGTACAGGCACTTGGAAAAGAGGAAGGGTGGGACAAAGAAGCTGGACTTCCCATTGAGATAGTTCCACTTACTCGGCCATATGGGCTTTGGGTTGGAAATGTTTTTCAGGGAGTTGTGAAGGTTAACGGAAAGCCTCTTCCTTTTGCAGATGTTGAGGTTGAGTATTTTAACGAAGGCGGGAAGGTAAAAGCACCCAAGGAATCATATATTACTCAGGTAATTAAAGCTGATGCAAATGGAGTTTTTACATATGCTATTCCAAAAGCTGGATGGTGGGGATTTGCGGCATTAACTGAGGCAAAAGATAAAATTAAAAAAGATGGCAAAGAATATTCAGTGGAACTTGGCGGAATTATCTGGGTTAGAGCGAGGGATATTAAATAATGCACATATCAGAAGGCGTTCTTTCAGCACCGACTTTGATTGCCGGTGCTGTTCTCACATTTATTGGAATTGCCATTGGCCTTCGAAATATAGGAAATGACCATATTCCAAAGGTAGCAGTTCTTTCTTCAGCTTTTTTTGTAGCCTCTCTAATCCATGTACCAATTGGGCCTTCTTCAGCGCATCTTGTGCTTAACGGACTCGTAGGAATGCTTCTTGGTTGGGCAGCCTTTCCCTCTATTTTTATTTCTTTGCTTTTACAGGCAGTTCTTTTTCAATTTGGCGGAATAACAACTTTAGGAGTTAATACCTTTGCAATGGCAATGCCGGCAGTTATATGCCATTATTTGTTTAGAAAGATGTTCCTTCGTGGGAAAAATCTTGCCTTATTAGGAGGATTTTTAGGAGGAAGTCTTTCCCTTATAATAGCAGCCCTTTTTATAGGCATTGCCCTTGTTGAGACAGATAAAAGTCTATTTGCAGTTGCAGGTACTGTTCTTGCTGTGCACCTGCCAATTGCCCTTGTGGAAGGAGTAATTACAGCATTTGTAGTAGTATATCTTAAAAAGGTCAAACCGGAGGTATTAAATTGGAAAAAAAATTCAGATTAATAAAAATTATATCCGTTATTTCCATTTTATCGTTCTTTTTTGTACAAAGTGTCCTTGCCCACAAGGTAAGTACCTATGCTTATCGTGAGGGAGATAAAATCAAGGGAGAATGCTATTTTGTTGATGGCTCTCCCTGCAAGAAAAGTAAGGTGGAGGTCTATAATTCACGGGGTGAAAAGGTAATAGAAACATACACCGATGATAAGGGTCTTTATCTTTTTGAAACACCTGAAAAGGGAGAACTAAAGATTGTGATAATGGCTGGTGAATCTCATAGGGCTGAATATAAAATTTCTGCTCTTAAAGATAGAGAAAAAGATAAAGAAAAAAAGGAGCTATCAAAAAACTCTGAAAATACAAAAGTCACTTTCAATAAAGATGAGCTTAGACTAATAGTAAGCGAAGCTGTTGAAAAGGAGATGGCAGGGTTAAGAGAGGAAATCTCTCTTTTACATAAGAAGATGGATAAAATCTCACTTAGAGACATCATCGGAGGATTAGGATATATAATAGGAGTCTGGGCAATTATAATGCTTATCAAAAAAAGAAAAAATGCATCTTGAGGTATTCTCTGAAGGATCAAGCCCTATTCATAGGCTTGATCCACGGGTAAAGATTATTGTTTTTACGATTTTCAGCATACTTTGTGCGACCTCCACAGGATTAAAAACTCCATTTTTATATCTTTCTTACTCTATATGTCTTATTTTGCTTGCAAGGGTTAAGTTAAGACCCTTTCTTAGCAGACTCTTTCTTGCCAATTTTTTCATACTTTTTATTTGGATTTTCATTCCTCTCTTTTATTCAGGAAATACTCATTATTCAATTGGACCATTGAAAATTAGTAAGGAAGGAGTTATGTATGCTCTTTCAATTACCCTGAAGTGTAATGGTATAATCATTGCAACTATTGCCCTACTTTCCACTTCTACGGTATTCTCTCTTGCCCATGCACTTTCACATCTTAAGGTCCCTATAAAACTTATTACTATATTCTTCCTTTTTTATCGCTACATAACGGTAATTCATCTTGAATATTTGAAAATAAAAAGAGCTGTATTGACTCGAGGATTTATAGCGAGAACAAACCTGCATACCTATAGGACTTTCGCATATATTATGGCAGGACTTCTTATTAAAAGTTATGAACGAGCAGAGGAGATTTATAGAGCAATGCTTTGCAGAGGTTTTAAGGGTTATTTCCCTCTATTTGAACATTTTAAAATAAGAAAAAGTGATATAATATTTTTTATTGTTGCTAACTCTATTTCTATTTACTTCTGGATTTAGGATTGAAGGACCCAATCATAAAATTAAGAAATATTCACTTTAGTTACGAGGGAAGAAAAATCCTTGAGGATTTAAATCTTGAAATCCGAGAAGGAGAAAGATTAGGACTTGTAGGGCCTAATGGCTCTGGAAAAACAACTCTCCTTTATATCATTATGGGACTACTTAAACCAGAAAGAGGTTCAGTTGAAATTTTTGGAAAAATTAGGCAAAAAGAACGGGATTTTTTAGAGGTAAGACAAAAAATAGGGCTTCTTTTTCAGGATTCAGACAGTCAGCTATTCTGTCCAACAGTAAAAGAGGACATAGCCTTTGGACCTCTTAATTTAGGATTGCCTAAAGGAGAGGTGGAAAAAATGGTAAGAAGAATTCTTAAAATTCTTGGACTTGAAGGTTTTGAAGATAGAGTAACCTACAAGCTTTCTGGAGGAGAGAAAAAACTGGTCTCTTTAGGTACTGTCCTTGCCATGAATCCTGTATGCTATCTCCTTGACGAACCCTCTGCTGGTCTCGATGAAGTTACTGTAGAGAGAGTTTTAAGTTATCTTAAAACCTATGCGAAAACCTATTTAATTGTCTCCCACGATAGAAAATTTTTAGAGGAGGCAACAGAAAAAATCTATATCCTAAGAAATGGCAAAATTTCAACTCTATAATTTTTTTCTCTTATCCACAATTCGTATTGCTTTACCAGGAACTCGCTGAATGGTTCCTTCTGGCACAATCTGAATTTTGCTTCTAAAGCCTAAAAAGTCATAAAGCTCCAAATCAAGCTGTTCAAGCTCCTTCTGAGTAAGTCCATTTTCAGCCTTTTCAACAAGTATAGTCATATCATCTTTGCCTTTTATGGTCTCAATAACAAGCTGATAATAGGGTGAAAGACCTTTAAACTTAAGGAGAATCTGCTCAACCTGAGAAGGATAGAAATTTACACCCTTTACTTTCAGCATGTCGTCAGTTCTTCCTCTAATTCTTCCCAATCTCATATGAGTTCTACCACAGAGGCATTTCTCGTGAGAGACAATCTTTGATATATCTCTTGTCCGATAACGAATAAGTGGAAGACCCTCTCGAGTAAGGGTGGTTATCACTATTTCTCCTTCTTTGTCTTCAGAAAGAGGCTCACCTGTCTCAGGATCAATGACCTCAACTATGTAATGATCTTCCCAGACATGTATGCCCTCTTTTGCTTCGCAGTCAATACCAAGACCCACTCCTCCTGTCTCAGTAAGTCCTATTATATCAAAGGTTTGTATGCCCATCTCCTTTTCAATTCTCTTTCGGTACTCATCTGACCATGTTTCAGCTCCAAGCACAGCAACCCTAAGCTTTGTCTCACTAAAATCAAAGCCACTTTCTTTTGCAACCTCAATAAGCCTAGCTGGATAAGAAGCAATTGCACCAAAGGCAGTGACTCCTAAGTCTTTAATAAGCTTAAGCTGCATAAGGGATCTTCCAGCACCAGCAGGTACAACAAAACAACCAAGCCGTTCAGCACCGTAGTGAAACCCAAATCCGCCGTTAAAAAGCCCAAAGGACGGCATGATCTGAATCCTGTCTTTCTTAGTAAGCCCTGCTGAAGCTAAGCATCTTGCCATGATTTCACCCCATTGAACAATGTCTCCAGGAGTCATAGCATTTATAACAGGCACTCCAGTAGTTCCAGAGCTCATATGCATGCGAGCACATTTATCTATCTCTACAGCAATATGAGAAAAGGGATAACAATCTCTTAAGTCATCCTTGGTTGTAAAAGGCAGACTTTTCAGGTCATCGAGACTTTTTATATCCTCTGGCTCTATGTCCTTGAGTTTCTCTTTTAGCTTTGATGGAGAGTTTTTAAGAAAGCGAATGGTCCTTCTAAGTCCCACTAACTGGATTTTTTCAATTTCTTCCCTTGGTAGAGTTTCCCTTTCAGGATTGAACATACTCACACCCCTTTATAAAAGACTTTTTATTATCCTCATCAAGAAATGAAAAATCCTCACATTTAAATAGGCTTGTTTTCTTTACAAAAACTCCAAGTAGAAAAGTATTAACCTGTCTCATTGAAACCGAAGACAAGGCTGCCTTAATATCTTCTTCAGTAAAGGAAAAAATTCTATCTCCAAAGGTCATTGCATAATCAATCAGATCATTGCTTAAAAGAATAACCATATCAGCATTGCCTCTTTTTACAAGACCACAAAGTCCCTCTCCGATTTTCATCTGAATCTCGACAGTCCCTCCCTTTTTTGCCATCCCTTTAATTTCTGTTGAACAAACTGAAAGACCTTTTTTAATTGCAGCTTGCGCAATCATGCGGGAGAAAAAAATAACACCCTGCCCACCTTTACCAAGCACAACAAGTTTCATTCTTTTTTCTCCTCAATTTTGTCCATAGTAAAAGCCTTTGTAGGACAAACATGAACACAACAACCACAACCAATGCAAAGGGTATAATCTATCTCTACAGAGTTTTCCTTTTCATTAAAATGTATTGCTGGACATTCAAACTCTAAGATGCAAAGCTTACATCCCTTACAAAGAGCTTTTTTAAGAAGGACGCTGTATTTAGGATTTGAAGAAATACCCTCCTTGGTGTTTACGCAAAGGTGCCTGAATATAACTACCGCAGGAAGACTTTTTTCTCTAATAAATGTCCTTGCCTTTTTAAGAACTCTAACTGATTCTGTATAGTCATAGGGATCCAATACTTTAAGAAATTCCAATCCCAGACCTTTTATTACAGATTCTATTTCTATTGGAGTTACTGATTCACCAGAGGAACTTACATTATCTGATAATGTTTTTTGATTTCCTGTCATAGCAACCGTTTTATTATCAAGAATTACTGTTAAAAAAGGAATCTTATAGTGAACAGCATCTAAAAGAGGTTGTATTCCTGTATGGAAAAAAGTCGAATCTCCAATAATTGATACTACATCCTGATCCTTACCTGCGAGTTGATAGGCCTTCTTAAATCCGAAACCAAAGGAAATACTTGCTCCCATGCATAATATCGTGTCAGTGACTCCAAAATTTAATGCAAGAGTGTAACAGCCTATATCTCCTGCATATATGGCTTTCTTACCAAAAACTTTCTTTACAGCAAAAAGACCAATTCTATGCCCACAACCAGGACAGAGGGAAGGTCTCTTTAAAGGAGGAACATGAATCGTCTTTTTTGGCTCAATAAGATTTAATTTAACAAAAATTTTTTCACAAACATCTGGAGTAAGTTCACCCTCAGATGGAACAATTCCATTTCTTCTACCTTCTGTATTTAATTGAAGCTCTATAACAGGATAGGTTTCCTCAATTGTAATTACTCTTTTAAACGATGAAACCTCCAAATTTCCAAGGGGATATGGCATGTCTATCTTAGCGAGAGTAACCCTATTCTCAAGTCCATGTTCTTCAATGAGCTCATATATATAAGAAAAAACTGCTCCGCTTGAGAGAATGAGCATGTCACCGCTAAAGAAAAAACTTGGCCTGTTTGTAAGTCTTATTTTTTCTATCTTTTCATTTAGTTCCTTGTGAAGAGAAAGCCTTCCCTTAGGCGTAGATGCATATCTAAAAAGTTTTTTATCCCAATCCTTTAAGGTTTTGAAATGGGGGTGGAGAGTTTCAATAGAAAATTGTTCATCTATCTCAACATCTGCTCTACCATGAGAAACCCTCGTAGAACTTCTTAGCATTACAGGAATTTTATATTCTTGACTTAGGGAAATAGCTTTTCTTGCAAACTCATAGGCTTCTCTAACATTAGATATATCAAATACAGGAATCTTGGCAGCCATTGCAAAAAAGCGGCTGTCCTGTTCTGTCTGAGAAGAATGCGGACCCGGATCATCTACACTTACGACAACCATGCCTCCTTCTGTGCCAATATAAGCTGAATTCATAAAAGGATCCATTGCCACATTAAGACCTACCTGCTTCATTGTAACTGCAGACTTTATTCCGGCAAGACTAACTGAATGGGCAATCTCGTAAGCAACCTTTTCATTTATTGCCCAATCAATAAACGACGTAATTTCTCTTTCTTTTACTATCTTTTGAGCTGCAGGAATAATTTCACTTGATGGAGTACCTGGATAGCCGGTTATTAATCTTACTCCAGCTTGAATTAAACCATAGGCAATTGCTTCATTACCTGAAAGATACAATCGAGGCATCTAAATATGATAAAAAAAAAGCCTTTTATGTTTCAATGAGAGTAAAACCCTTAACCTCTTTGATATTAATGGACTTTTTATGGCATTCCTCCTTGAGGAATAGGCCAAATTTTGAAAATTAGAGAAATTAATTTTAAAATACTTAAATCTAATAGTGTAAATATCCTGAAAATAAAGGGAGGATGAATGAAGGTTTTTAATACTCTTACTGGTAAATTGGAGCTTTTTGAACCCATTGAGGATAAAAAAGTGGGGATTTATGCCTGTGGCGTTACTGTTTATGATCTCTGCCACATTGGTCATGCAAGAAGTGCGGTAGTTTTTGATGTAATAGTTAGGTATTTAAGATATAAGGGCTATGATGTAAAATTTGTCAGAAATTTCACTGATATTGACGACAAAATTATAAAAAAAGCTAATGAAGAAGGAATTTCCTGGAGCGAGGTTGCTGAGAAATATACACGGGAATATTATATAGACATGGATAAACTCGGTATTATGCGAGCTAATATAGAACCGAAAGCAACCGAGCACATAGGTGAAATGATAGAAATCATTAAGGGGCTAATTGAGAAAGGACATGCCTATGTTGTAGAAGAGGACGATGGTAAAAGTGTTTATTTTTCAGTTGAGAGTTTTCCGCAATACGGAAAACTTTCCCATAGAAAGATAGAGGATCTTTTACATGGAGCAAGAGTTGAGGTAAATGAGAGAAAAAGAAATCCCCTTGATTTTGCTCTGTGGAAAGCATCTAAAAAGGGAGAGCCATGGTGGGATTCTCCTTGGGGAAAGGGAAGACCAGGTTGGCATATCGAGTGTAGTGCCATGGTGTTTAAGCATCTTGGTCAGACCATAGATATTCACGGTGGAGGTGCGGATTTAATATTCCCACATCATGAAAATGAAATTGCGCAGTCAGAGGCATATACAGGAAAACCCTTTGCAAAATACTGGATTCATAATGGTTTTGTTACCATAAATAAGGAAAAAATGTCCAAATCCTTGGGCAATGTACTAAATATAAGAGATCTTCTCCATATTTACGATGCAGAAGCTTTAAGAGTTTTTTTACTTTCCAGTCACTATAGAAGCCCAATAGAATTTGATCACGAGTACATAAAAGAATCTGAAGCAACACTTGATAGGTTTTATAGCACCCTTATGCGAATCGATGAATTCGAAAGAGGGATAGTCTCTGGTAGAAAAAAGGGTACTAATTCATCTGCTCTTGAAAGTTTGCTTGAAAAACTTCCTCAGGAGTTTGTCTCTTCTATGGATGATGACTTTAACACTGCACGGGCCCTTGGAGGGATTTTTGAACTTATTAAAGAGGTAAATAGATTTATGGATCAAAATCCACAGGAAGAACAACATATTCAATTATTAACAAGGGCAAAGATTTTATTAAAAGAACTAGGTAGTGTTCTTAACCTTTTTCAAAGGGAGCCTATTGATTGGTACAGAGACTTGCTTAAAATAAAAAAGATTGAACTTTCTGAGGAGGATATAAATAATTATATCAAAGAAAGAGCAGAGGCTAGAAGTAATAAGGAGTGGCAGAGAGCAGATAAAATTAGAAATGATCTTTTTGCAAAAGGAATCCTTTTAGAGGACAGGCCAGACAGGACCATATGGAAAGTAAAGATAACCTAATAATATACGGAATTAATCCAATTATTGAAGCCTTTAAGGTTAAAGGAGCTCTAAAGGAAATATACATTGCCAAAAATAGACTGCCCAAGCTTACACATATTGTAACCCTTGCAGAGGTAAATGGTATTCCAGTTAACATCGTTGATGAAGTATTTATAAATCAAAAAGTTAGAGGAGTTCATCAAGGTGTAATTGCAAGGATTAAACCTCCTAAACGTATTTTCTTAGAGAAAGCTTTAGAAAAAGCCTTAGAGAAAAAAGAAATACCTCTTTTTTTTATTCTTGATTTAATCGAAGATCCTCAGAATTTTGGTTCTATTCTAAGAGTGGCTGAAGCAGCAGGTGTTCATGGAGTAATTTATCAGAAAAAAAGAGCAGTAGGGCAGGTATCATCTGTGTGGAAAGCTTCAGCAGGCGCTATTTGGCATGTTAATCTTATTGAGATAAATAACATAAAGTATGCCATTAATTTTCTAAAAGATGAAGGATTAAAAGTTGTTGGAGCCGAGGCAGACGGAAAACTTTCTCTTTGGGAGGCTGATTTTTCTGGTCCTTTAGCAATTGTTTTGGGTTCTGAAGGCAAAGGAATCAGGCAAACAGTAAAAAAACTTTGCGATGAAATAGTCTATATTCCAATGAAAGGACAGATAAATTCTTTAAATGTAGCTACTGCCACAGGAATTTTAGTATTTGAAGTTTTAAGGCAAAGAAGGAAAAGATTACTTTAGGAGAAATTCTTTAAAGATTCGATAAATTCTTTGATACTCCGCATAGGCTACTTTTAATGCAATACCAAATTTTTCCATATCAGCGGAATTAATTACCATATTTGCCCCTAACGAAAAGGCCTGAATTCGGTCTAAGGTTTTAAAATTTTTACCTGTAAGCACTAAAAAAACATTTCTTCTTAAATACATGGGCAAAGAGTTTACGTGTGTGATTACACGATTATTCGGATAGGGCTCATCGCCGAAATTTTCGTAAACAGAAATTAAAGATATATCGTCAGAGTTTAATAAGAAAAGAGCTTCTTCTATGCTAAGTGGAGTAATACAATCAAATCCTGCTGTTTTTAAATTTAAAGATACAATTTTTGCCAAATCAGGATCATTTTCACATATTATAGCCTTAGGCATTTTGCCCTCTTTTAAGCTTTCTTTCGTAATCTAGATCAAGCTTTAAACCTTCTATGTCAGTGGTTTTTTCGCCTCTTAGTGCTTTAATGTTATCAATCTCTTTTATAACCAGAGCTCTCTGAGATGCATAGGCTATGGCAGTTTGTTCGGTGATGAGGCCCTCTTTGTATAACTCCAGAATTGACTGATCAAACGTATGCATTCCCACAGAACCTGATGTTGCTATTACGTGGTAGAAAGTTTTATCAACAGTTTCTCCATTTATTATTAAATCTCTTATCCTTAAATTTTTCCTCATAACTTCTGTAGCAACCACTCTGCCACCGCCTATTTTAGGTAAAAGCCTTTGGCTTACAACCCATTTAAGGGTATCAGCTACTCTCAGTCGAATATAATTTTCATCTTCTGGTGGAAACATGCCTATCATTCTTCCAATTGTTTGTCCCGCATCGGTTGTATGCATAGTACTAAGCACAAGATGACCTGTTTCTGCTGCCATCATAGCAATCTCAAGGGTCTCTCTATCTCTTATCTCTCCAACGAGTATCACATGAGGAGCCTGCCTTAGAGAAGCTCTCAAGGCATCGGCAAAGTTATTAAAATCTACTCCTAATTCTCTTTGATTAAAGGTTGATTTTTTAGGAGAATGGATAAACTCAACAGGATCTTCAAGAGTAATTATATGGCAAGCTCTGTTTTCGTTTATTATGTTTAGGATTGCTGCTAGTGTGGATGATTTACCTGATCCTGTAGCACCTGTTATCAAAACAAGTCCCATTCTTTCCTTAGCAATTTCATTAACAACAGGAGGAAGTCTTAATTCTTCAACAGAAGGAATTTTTAGAGGTAATTTTCTCATTACAATAGAGTAGTATCCTCTTTGAGAGAATATGTTTACTCTGAAACGGGCACTTGGAATTGAATAACTTAGGTCACAGTAACCGTTAATTATAAGATTTTCAATCAATCTTCTTTGTGAATTAATCATTCCAAGGGCTAAAATTTCTGTATGATAGGCTGTAAGCTTGTCAATAGGAAATTCATCAATATATACAGGTCTTACTTCCCCCCATAGGGTTACCTGAAAAGGCCGACCAACAGTGAAGATAATATCTGAAATTTCCTCATGGAAAGCACAAATTTTTTCTAAAAGAAAATCTATTTCCTGTTTTCTCATCTAAATGCTTCCTCTGGCAGTTCTTTTAGATATTTACTAAGTTTTTGTTTATCTACAGCTCTATTATAGGCATCTTCAGGTGTAATTTTCCCTTCTTCAAGTAAAGAAATTAGGGCATCGTCCATTGTTTGCATTCCTATCTTTTTACTCGTCTGCATTGCTGAAAGTATTTGATGGGTTTTACCTTCTCTTATTAAATTTGCTACTGCGTAGGTATTAATTAAAACTTCACAAGCTGCTACTCGTCCTTTGCCATCAGCTCTTCTTAGGAGTGTTTGTGCAATAACTGCTTGCAGTGATTCGCTAAGGGATGTTCTAACCTGAGCCTGTTGTTCAGGTGGAAAAACATCTATAATACGGTCAATTGTTTTAATTGCCGATGAAGTATGAAGGGTACTAAATACAAGATGTCCTGTTGCTGCTGCCTCAAGGGCAAGTTGGATTGTCTCTATATCTCGCATTTCTCCAACAAGTATAATGTCTGGATCCTCTCTCAAAGCTGCTCTTAATGCCTTTGCAAAACTCTCTGTATGCGTACCCACTTCTCTATAGGATATAACGCATCCTTTATTTGGATGAACAAACTCAATTGGATCTTCAATTGTAATAATTCTCTCTTTTCTGTTTGAATTTGCATAGTCAATAATTGCAGCCAAGGTGGTTGATTTACCTGAACCTGTTGGACCTGTTACAAGAACAATACCCTTTTTTAACATGGCAAATTTTTTAAGAACCGATGGTAGTCCAAGCTGATCAATGGTTTTAATCTCATTCGGAATATGCCTAAAGGCAGCACCTATTCCTTCTTTATGCATAAAATAATTAACACGAAATCTTGCAACTCCTGGAATTTCATGAGCAAAATCTAAATCTCCTGTTTCTTCGAATATTTTAATTTTTTCCTCTGGAGTTATCTCATAAAGTAAGGCTCTTAGTTCCTGATTATCTAATACTTTATATTGAACTCTTACAAGTTCTCCGTGAATTCTCAATACTGGCTGGCTTCCTGAAACAAGATGAAGGTCACTTGCTTTGTTTTCAAGCATTAATTTAAAAAAGGCATCTATTTTTGCCATGAATGATTATACCATTATTTGATGGATAATGGAAGTAATGTTATACTAAAAAATTAAAAAATGTTAACAGAGCTTATAATTTTTGATTTGGATGGCACATTAATAGATTCCTGTGAGGACATAAAAGAGGCACTTAACTATTGCCTCGAAAAAAGAGGTATTTTGGGTTTTACTTATGAAGAGGTAAAAAAAATGGTAGGAGAGGGGGTTAATACACTAATACAGAAAGCTCTCTTAAACAGATCTGCTCCTATACCGCTTGAGGAAGTAAGAGACTGTTTTTTGGATTATTATAGAAAGCACATAACTGACCATTCCTGTTTGTATCCTGAGGTTCGTGAAACCTTAGAGGGTCTTAAAAATATAAAGAAAGCTGTAGTTTCAAATAAATTAACAGACTTAAGTATAAAGGCAATGGAGAATTTAGATATACTCAAATACTTTGATTTTGTTGCAGGCGGAGAGTTTTTCCCCGAAAAAAAACCCTCTGCGCTTCCTATTTTAGAGACCATAAAACTTTTCAAAACTGTTCCAGAAAAAACCATTGTTGTGGGAGATAGTGATATTGATATTAAAGCAGGTAAGGCAGCTAATGTAAAAACTGTGGCTGTTACTTATGGTTATAGAGATAGAGAGCTTCTTCTATCTGCAGATTTTTTAATTGATAAACTTAGTGAACTTTTGAACATTTTGAGGAATTAGGAAATTGAGTTATTTTATAGTTTTCGCAGGAAAAGGAGGAACTGGAAAAAGCACTCTTGCAGCTTTAACGGTTAGATATCTAAAAGAAAAAGGTCTTTCTCCTATCCTTGCAGTTGATGCAGATCCTAATTTTTGCCTGCCTGAACTTTTAAAAATTCCCTCCTTTGAAACTTTAGCTGAAGTGAGAGAAAAGGCGCTTCAAGACAAGAGAGAAGGTATATCCCTTGATGATTGGCTTGAGCTTGAGATAAACAGGATAATTGAAGAATCCGAAGGCTTTGATCTTCTTGTAATGGGAAGACCGGAAGGAAGTGGTTGTTATTGTGCTATAAATAATATTTTGAAGAGAATTTTGCAGGATCTATCAAAAAATTACAGATACATAGTTGTTGACAATGAGGCTGGAATGGAGCACATAAGCAGAGGAATTGTAAATAAAATAGATCTACTCTTTGTTGTGGGAACCCAAGCTAAGAGTAGCATAGAAGCAGCATTGAGAATTAATGAGCTTATAAAACAATTAGATATAAACGGAAAGAAAGGAAAATTTAGTGAAGGGAAAAAAATTCTTCTAATTAATCAAGCTACAGATTTAATTGAAAAACCTGAAAAATTAAATATAGAGTTTGAGAAGGTCCTGTATGTAAATTTTGATGAAAATGTGAGGAAGATGAGTGAGAAAGGTGAAAGCATTTTTTCTTTACCTTCTGACTCGCCTGTAATAGAGAGATTTTTTAAATTATTGGAGGAAGAGATTGGGTGAAAAATTTAAAAGACTTGTTGAAATAATGGAAAAACTTCGCTCTGAGAATGGTTGCCCATGGGATAGGGTTCAGACCCATGATAGTCTAAAAAGATATTTACTTGAGGAAACCTATGAATTGATCGAAGCTATTGAAAAAAGAGATTACAAAGGTATGAAAGAAGAGCTAGGAGATTTGCTTCTTCAGATAGTCTTCCACAGCGAAATTGCTAAGGGTGAAGGAAAATTTAATATTGACGATGTAGTTGAGACAATTTCAACAAAAATGATTAATCGTCATCCCCATGTATTTGGTGATGCTAATTTTAATACTCCTGAAGAAGTATTAAGTCAATGGGATGATAGAAAAAAGGAGGAAGGCAAGCTGAAAGAATCGCTATTAGAGGGCATACCATTAGCCCTTCCAGCTTTACTTCGAGCTTATAAAATTCAATCAAGAGTAGCAAAGGTTGGTTTTGACTGGGAGAATTTAGATGGCGTAATCGATAAAATAGATGAAGAAATGGCTGAACTAAAAGAGGCTGTAAATTTAAAGGATAAGGATAAAATTGAGGAGGAAGTAGGAGATCTTTTATTTAGTATTGTAAATTTATGTAGATTTCTAAAAGTGGATCCTGAAACTGCTCTTAGAAAGACAAATAGAAAATTTGAAGAAAGATTTAAAAAACTTGAAATGATTGCTGAGGGAAAAAATAAATCCCTCAAAGAAATGACCCTTTCTGAGATGGATTTGCTTTGGGATCAGATAAAAAAGGAAAAAAATATATAGTTTTTGTAATTTTTTGGGAACCCAAACTTTTCGCTAATTTATGAAATATAAAGATTAAGAAATTTTCCTTTACTTTTTAAACATGGCCATGTTATAAAAGAGAAGCTTAGCATTTTGCAAGCATTTAGTACCTGCCGTTGGTGGGGAGATTAAAAGGAGGTTTTAAGAAGTATGGCTTTTGAAGGACGTGTTAAGTGGTTTAATGAGTCGAAGGGATTTGGATTTATTCAGCAGGATGGCGGACAGGATGTGTTTGTCCATTACACCTCGATTAAAGGTGATGGATTCAAAACCCTCAAACAGGGTGACAGAGTAAAGTTTGAAGTTGTTGAAGGAGATCGCGGACCTAAAGCAGTTAATGTAGAAAAAGTCTGAAAATCATGAAGAGGAGCCTGCGGGCTCCTCTTTTATACACCTTTCTCCATGCCTCTTCCAAATTGGGTTAAATCTCATCTAAAAGATATCAAAAAAACTCAAAATTATTTAAAAGCCCGCAAGCTAAATACGGTTTGTGAAACCCTCAGGTGTCCAAATAGAACTCTTTGCTACAGTAAACCAACAGCAACCTTTATGATCTTAGGAAATATATGCACCAGAGGCTGTAAATTCTGTAATGCTGAGTTTTCAATTCCCGAGCCTGTTGATTTGGAAGAGCCAAAAAGAATTGCTGAGGCTGTAAGAGAGTTATCGTTGAGATATGTTGTGATAACTTCTCCAACTAGGGATGATTTACCAGATGGAGGAGCACAGCATTTTGTAAACACGGTTTTTAAGATAAAGAGAGAAAATCCTCGAACCTTAATAGAAGTTCTTGTTCCTGATTTTAGCGGTAATAGAGATTCTGTGGAAGCTGTTGTAAATTCGGAAATTGCTGTATTTGCTCACAATATTGAAACAGTAAAAAGATTTTACAATACCGTAAGAAAAGGTGACTATGAACGTTCTTTAAGTTTAATTAAATGGGCAAAACAAATAAGAAAGGATATTTTTATCAAGTCAGGATTTATGGTTGGTCTTGGAGAGACCTATGAAGAAATTTTAGAAACTCTAAGGGATTTGAGGGATGCAAGTTGTGATATAGTTACCATAGGTCAGTATCTTCAACCTTCAAAAAAAGCTTTGCCTGTTGTAGAATATATAAAGCCAGAAGTTTTTAATGAGATTGCCCTTTTGGCTAAAGAGATAGGTTTCAAGGCTGTACTGAGTGGGCCGCTTATAAGAAGTTCCACTCAGGCATATGAAATATATATAAGTTTAAAGGGAGGTTAGAAAAAATGGAAAATTTTGAGTTTTATAATCCTACAAAAATCCTTTTTGGAAAGGATACAGAAAAGAAGATTGGAAAGATTTTAGCTAAAGATGACATAGAGAGAGTTCTCTTTTTATATGGTAAATCCTCAATAAAAGAAACAGGGCTTTATGATAAGGTTGTTAGAGCACTTAAGGAAGAAGACATTGAATATATAGAACACAGGGGAGTAAAACCAAATCCTGTGCTTTCACACACAAGGGAAGGAATTGAAAAAGCAAAGCGTTATAATGTGGATGCCATATTAGCGGTTGGTGGTGGTTCAGTAATAGATGAAGGAAAAACAATTGCAGTTGGTGCTAAGACTGATAAAGATATTTGGGATTTTTTTAGGAGAGAAAAGGAGATAAAAAAGGCTCTTCCCATTTATGTCATTCTCACCGTAGCTGCCACAGGAAGTGAGATGAATGGCTATGCAGTAATAACAAATGAAGATACTAATGAGAAACTTTCAATTAGCTCTCCCCATATATATCCGCGAGTTTCCATTCTCAATCCTGAGCTAACATTTACAGTTCCTCCACGGTATCAGGCCTATGCTGCGGTTGATGTAATAGCCCATGTAATTGAATATTATTTTACAGGTCAACACTGCCCAAATTTACAAAATCGCTTCATAGAGGGAATAATAAAAACAGTTATGGATACAACTAACTCAATACTGAGGGATCAAAGGGATTATAACGCAAGAGCAGAATTCATGTGGACAGCTACTCTTGCCCTAAATGGTTTATCTCAGGTTGGTATAAAGGGAGGAGAGTTTCCTAATCATATGATTGCTCACGCACTTGGGGCTTTATATGATATTCCCCATGGTGCCTGTTTAAGCATTGTTATACCAGCTTGGATGAAGTGGTATAAAGATAAAAATTCTCATCAGTTTAGGAGATTTGCTGAGAAAATCTTTAATCTTTCCGATGAAGAAGGAGGTATTAAGGCTATAAAGGCTTGGTTTAGTGAAATTGGTGCGCCTGTTAATCTTAAAGAAGTGGGAATTGAAGAAGGCGAAATTGAAAAAATTGCTACCAATGCTCATAACATTGCCACTGTGTGGAAGATGGATAAAACTTATACAAAGGAAGTATTGACAGAAATACTGAAAAATGCAAAAGATTAAATAAAAAATGGAGGGTAAAATGTTTGATTTTCCAAGAATTAAAAGGCTGCCCCCTTATGTTTTTGCAGTTGTTAATCAGCTAAAAACAGAACTAAGAAGAAAAGGAGAGGATGTTATAGACCTTGGCATGGGAAATCCTGATTTGCCTACACCTAAGCATATTGTTGAAAAATTATGTGAAGCTGCAAAGCTTGCAAAAAATCACAGATATTCAGCTTCGAGGGGAATAACCCAATTAAGGTGCGCAATCTCTGAGTGGTATAAGAGAAGATTTGATGTAGATATTGATCCAGAAACAGAGGCAGTGGTTACAATTGGTTCTAAGGAAGGATTAAGTCATCTATTACTTGCTTCTGTTCAGCCAGGCGATGTAGTGCTCACACCCTCACCAGCTTATCCAATCCATCCGTATGGTGCAATTATTGCAGGTGGAGATGTGAGAACCTTTGATATATGCCCTTGTATGGATTTTTTTGAAGAGCTTGAGAGAGCCTACAAAAATTCATGGCCAAGACCAAAGATTCTTATTATTAATTTTCCTCATAATCCAACCACTGCAGTGGTAGAGAATTTAGATTTTTTTAGAAAAGTGGTTGATTTTGCCAAAGAAAACAACATTATGGTAATTCACGATTTTGCTTATGCTGATCTTGTATTTGATAATTATGTAGCTCCAAGCTTCTTACAGGTTCCAGGAGCAAAGGATGTGGGTGTAGAGTTTTTCTCAATGACAAAAAGCTACTCTATGGCAGGCTGGAGAGTAGGCTTTTGCGTTGGTAACAAAGAAATTGTAGGAGCTCTTACTAAGATAAAGAGTTATCTTGATTACGGAATGTTTCAGCCTATCCAGATTGCATCAATAGTTGCATTAAGGGGTCCGCAGGATTGTGTTGAGGAAATCAGAAAGACCTATGAGCGCAGAAGGGATGTTCTCATAAAAGGTCTAAACAGCTCAGGATGGAAGGTGGATCCTCCAAAAGCCACAATGTTCGTATGGGCAGAGATTCCAGAACCTTTTAAAAAGATGGGTTCCCTTGAGTTTGCAAAGTTCCTAATAAACGAGGCAAAGGTAGCTGTTTCTCCTGGTATAGGATTTGGAGAAGGAGGCGAAGGATTTGTAAGATTTGCCCTTGTTGAGAACGAACATAGAATTAGACAGGCAGTAAAAGGAATAAGAAAGGCGTTAAATCTTGTGCCTTCAGTTAAGAAAATCAAAAAAGCTATTTAGGAGGAAGGATGAAAGAGGTCAGGGTTGGAATTATTGGTTTTGGAACTGTTGGTACTGGTACAGCAAAAATTCTCCTTTCTCAAAGAGATAATATAAAAAATAGAACAGGCATAGATGTTGTATTAAAAAAAGTAGCTGATAAGGACATACAAAGAAAAAGAGATGTAGAGCTTCCTGAAGGAGTGCTTACAGCAGATGCTTGGGAAGTTATTAATGATCCTGAAATTGATATTATCGTAGAACTTGTTGGAGGAATTACCGTTGCAAAGGAATTTATCACCGAAGCTCTTAAGAGAGGAAAGCATGTTGTTACAGCAAATAAAGCATTACTTGCCGAAGAGGGAAATGAGATATTTGTCCTTGCAAGACAGAAGGGTTTGCAATTAGGTTTTGAGGCAAGTGTAGGAGGAGGAATTCCTATTATTAAGGTAATGAGGGAAGGACTTGTGGCAAACAAAATGTTAGCTATCTATGGCATTATAAATGGAACTACAAACTATATTCTTACTAAAATGACCTACGAGGGGATAGATTTTCAGGATGCCCTTAGAGAAGCTCAGCAACTTGGTTATGCTGAGGCAGATCCAACCCTTGACATTGAAGGAATAGATTCTGCCCATAAAATTACCATTCTCGCCTCTCTTGCCTATGGAATCCCCCTTAGCTTTAACAGGGTTTATTGTGAGGGAATTACAAAAATTACTGCTCAAGATATAGCTTTTGCTAAGGAATTTGGATATAAAATCAAACTTCTGGCGATAACAAAAATTTTAGATGGCGAGATTGAAATTAGAGTCCATCCTACAATGATTCCAGAGGATTATCTTATCGCTAAGGTTGACGGAGTTTTTAATGCCATATATATAGATGGTGACAGTGTGGGTGCAACTCTTTATTATGGAAGAGGCGCAGGAAGTCTTCCAACCGGAAGTGCTGTAGTAGCCGATATTGTAGATATCGCAAAGGGAGCAAATCAGATGCCTCTTGATTTTTCCTCTCCCTTTAAAATTAAGCCAATAGAAGAAATAGAGAGCATGTATTATTTTCGCTTTACAGCCCTTGATCGACCAGGAGTTTTATCTAAAATTTCAGGAGTTTTTGGTGAACACAATATCAGCATTGCTTCTGTAATTCAAAAGGGTCGTTCTAAAGCAGGTGCTGTTCCTCTTGTAATCCTGACTCATAAAGCTCGGGAAAAAGATGTGCTTCAGGCAGTGGAAAAAATTGACCAGTTACCAGTTGTGGCTGCAAAGAGTGTATTTATAAGAGTTGAAGGACAGGAAACCTAATTTTTTGAGATATCAAAGACAGATAATAATACCTCAAATTGGCGAAAAAGGTCAGGAAAAACTTAAAAAATCTAAGGTTTTGATTGTTGGGGCAGGAGGACTGGGTAGTGCTGCAGCCTTTTATCTTGCGAGTTCTGGCATAGGATACATTGGAATTGTAGATCCAGACATTGTAGAGTTAAGCAACCTTCAAAGGCAGATTCTTCATAACGAGGACCATTTAGGTATGCCCAAACCTATTTCAGCTATGATAACATTAAAAAAATTAAACAAACAAGTTAACATTCTTCCCTATCTGGAGGAGATTAATACTCGCAATGCTGAAAAGCTAATCCATTCTTATGATGTGGTAGTTGCCTGTCCAGATAATTTTAAAACCCGTTTTATTTTAAACGAAGTATGTTTTAAGAAGAATAAGCCCCTTATTATAGGTGCTGCTTCTAACTTTGAAGGTCATGTTTTTGATATTATTCCTCCTAAGGGTCCCTGTTACAGTTGCCTTTTTGAGAATGCCCAAGATGATAAAGAACAAGTTGGCATTTTAGCACCTGTAGCTGGAGTAATAGGTACCCTTCAAGCAGTTGAGACAATTAAGCTTCTTCTTCAAATTGGAGAACCTTTACATGGGAAAATGACCATTTATGATGGAATAAAAGGAACTTTTAGAGAGGTAAGGTTCCTCAGAGATTCTTCGTGTAAGATTTGTGAATGATGTTAAAGATTAAAAGGGAAATATATGACGAGATGATAAAATACTGTTTTCAGTGCATACCCAATGAAGCCTGCGGTATTCTGGCGGGTGATGATTGGGTTACAGAGATTTATAAAATCAAAAATATAGAAAGCTCTCCTGTTAGTTATTTTATGGACCCTGTTGAACAGCTCAAAGCAATGAAAGATATAAGAAAAAAAAAGATTGAAATGGTAGCCATATTTCACAGTCATCCTCTTGGAGGCTTTTATCCCTCTCAAAAAGATATAGAACTCTCTTTTTATGATGTTTATAATGTAATTGTATGTTTAGAGCCAGAATTGGTAGTTAAGTGTTTTTATATAATGGATGAAAAGATAAAAGAGGTTGATATTATCACTGATTAAAAATGATAAGGAAGATAAAATATTTTATCCTTTTTATTTTTCTCTTTATTTTGGGCTGCTTTGCAGGCTATCTTTACTGGCTTTTTTCAGATTTGCCAGATGTAAAGACTCTCGAAGGTTACAGGCCTCTTGAGGCATCAATTGTTTATTCTGCAGACGGAAAGGTGCTAACCGAGTTTTTCTATGAGAGAAGAAAATTTGTGCCCCACTATGAGATTCCAGACCGGATTAAAAAAGCCTTTGTTGCAGCAGAGGATGTAAGATTTTATAAGCATCCTGGAGTTGATATAGTGGGTATTTTAAGGGCTTTATACAGAGATATTAGGGCTGGTGGGATAGTTGAAGGCGGTAGTACCATCACTCAGCAACTTGCAAAGATGCTTTTTTTAAAACCAGAAAAAAGCTTAGAAAGAAAAATCAAGGAGGCAATACTGTCTATTCAGATTGAGAAAAAATATACAAAAGATGAGATTTTAGGACTTTATCTAAATCAGGCCTATTTTGGTAACAGAGCCTATGGTATTGCTGCTGCTTCAGAGGCCTATTTCGGTAAATCCTTTAAGGATATTAATATAGCTGAGATAGCTCTTTTAGCTGCTTTACCCAAAGCACCATCAGCTTACAACCCTTTTAAAAGACCAAATATAGCCTTAAAAAGAAGAAACATAGTTTTACAGAAAATGCTTGAAGAGGGCTTTATAACGAAGGAGCAATATGATGAAGGGATAAAATATCCACTACCTGAGCATCCTCATTGGAGAAAATTTGAGGCTCCCTATTTTGTTGAAACTCTAAGGCAGGAACTTGAGGCAAAATATGGAGAAAGGCTTTATAAGGATGGTCTCAGAATTTACTCAACCATTGATTATAATCTTCAAAAAATAGCAGAGAGGGCTGTAGTAAAGGGACTTGAAGAGATTCATAAAAGAGTAAAGCCTCAGGTTCAGGCTTCATTAATTGCAATAGATATTAAAACAGGACATGTGAAAGCTCTTGTAGGTGGAAATGATTTCTGGGAAACCCAATACAATAGAGCTTTTGCTCTTCGTCAGCCAGGCAGTGCTTTTAAACCATTTGTTTATGCTGTTGCTTTGATGGATGGATTCACTCCTGATGATACACTCTTAGATGCTCCTGTAAGCTTTCCCGGAGCAACTCAGGGAAAGCTTTGGACTCCTAAAAACTATAACAACGAGTATCACGGAGAAGTTTCGCTAAGAAAGGCAATAGCACTTTCCTTGAATGCAGCTACAGTTAGGCTTGCTGCGCAGGTTGGAATAAAAAATGTGGTTGCTTTCGCACAGCAATGTGGTTTAACCACAAAAATTCATCCATATCTCTCCACTGCATTAGGAGCTGCTGAAGTAAAACCCATAGAGCTTACAGCTGCTTATTCAGTTTTTGCCACAGGGAAAAAAATCACTCCTATTTTTTATGAAAAAATCACTGACCATAATGGATTAGTTCTTGAAGAAAATAAGATAACAGTAGAGACTGTCCTGCCAGAAGAGATTGTTGAGCCTATGAGAGAGCTTTTAAGAGAGGTTGTTTTGTCAGGGACTGCACAAAGGGCAAAGGAAATAAAGAGGGAGATTTATGGAAAAACAGGAACCACCAATGATTTTTCCGATGCCTGGTTTATAGGCTTTGATGACGCTCTTCTTGTTGGGGTGTGGGTTGGAAGAGATAATAACAAACCCATAGGACCAAAAGAAGCAGGAGCAAGAGCAGCGCTTCCTATATGGATTGAATTTATGAAAGAAGCAAATCTTTTCTAAATGTTAAAATAAACTGTGGGTAAAATTATAACTATTGTAAATCAAAAGGGCGGGGTTGGAAAAACAACGACAGCACTAAATTTGGGTGCTTCATTAACCATTGAGAAGAAAAAAATACTCCTTGTAGATTCAGATCCTCAAGGAAATTTAACAACAGGATTGGGAATAAAAAGGGAAAATTTAAAAAGAAGTCTTTATGATCTCTATATAAACTCCATATCTGCAGATTCTGTCTTGATTAAAACTCAAATAGATAATCTCTGGCTAATTCCTTCAACAATAGATCTAGTAGGAGTTGAGGTTGAGCTTATTCAGAAGCAAAATAGAGAATATCTTCTTAAAGGGATAATTTTACCTTTGGCAAAAAATTTTGATTATGTAATTATTGATGCTCCACCTTCCTTAGGACTATTAACATTAAACTGTCTTGTAGCTGCTGATTCTATAATAATTCCAGTTCAGTGCGAATACTATGCCTTAGAAGGTCTTGGACTTCTTATGAAAACTGTTGAGCTTGTGAGAAATCTTAATCCTAATTTTCAGATTGAAGGAATTCTTCTTACTATGTTCGATGGGAGAAACATACTTTCAAAACAGGTAGCAGAAGAGGTGAAGAGATTTTTCGGCAAAAAGGTTTATAATACCATAATACCCAGAAATGTTACCCTTGCTGAGGCACCAAGTCATGGTAAACCAGCAGTTTTTTATGATATGCGTTCAAAGGGTTCACAAAGTTATATGAGTTTTGCTATGGAGTTTTTATTAAATGAAGAAAGCACTCGGTAAAGGATTAGATGCTCTAATCCCTAAAAAAGAAGACTCTCTTATTGAGGTTGAGCTTGAAAGAATACTTCCGGGAGATGTTCAACCAAGAACAGGTTTTGACGAAAATTCTCTAAAAGAGCTTGCTCAATCAATAAAGGAAAAGGGAATAATCCAGCCTATTGTTCTTTCAAGGGTTGGTGATGGAACTTTTAGAATTATTGCAGGAGAAAGAAGGTGGAGGGCTGCTAAACTTGCAGGACTTGAAAGGATTCCTGCAATTGTCAAAGATGTTTCACCTGCTGAAGCAGTAGAGATAGCACTCATTGAAAACATTCAAAGAGAAGATCTCGATCCTGTAGAAACAGCTATGGCTTTTGAGAGGCTTCTCAAAGAATTTAAACTTACTCAGGAAGACTTATCCCAAAGAGTAGGAAAGGATAGAGCAACAATTGCTAACTATTTAAGAGTTCTCAGGCTTCCAGAGGAAATTAAGAGTCTCCTCAAAAACGGTTCAATAACTATGGGTCATGCAAAGGCAATTCTTTCAATTGAGGACATTGAAAAACAAAAGGAAGTATCGGAGCTTGTCATAAAAAAAGCTCTCTCTGTGCGACAAACAGAAGAATTGGTTAAGAGGATTGAAAAGAGAGTTATGCCTAAGAACAAAGAGAAGGCACCAGAGATAACAGAACTTGAGAGCAGACTTACCAGTGTTCTTGGAACAAAGGTTCGAATTCATCATAAAGGAAAAAAAGGAAGGCTTGAGATTTCATATAATTCGCTTGATGAACTAGATGGGATACTGCACAGGATACTAAAAGATTGATCAATAGTAGTTGCACTTAATCACTGAAAAAACTTTGAAAATAAATAATAATAAACTAAAAAGATTTGACAGAATAAGGAAAATCTTATTAATATTAAAAGTATTCCTTCCCAAAGGAGGTTTGTAGGTGGCAGGTCATTCCAAATGGGCTCAAATCAAGCATAAAAAAGCTCAAGTTGACGCAAAAAGGGGGAAAATTTTTACAAAGCTTGTTAAAGAGATATCGGTAGCTGCTCGGCTTGGTGGAGGTGACCCAGAAAAAAATCCGCGCCTCAGAGTTGCAATTGAAAAGGCAAGAGAAGTTAACATGCCTATGGATAATATTAAACGAGCAATAATGAAAGGAACAGGAGAGCTTACGGGAACTTCCTATGAAGAGATAACTTACGAAGGATATGGGCCTGGAGGAGTGGCGCTTTTAATTGAAGTCTTAACCGATAACAAAAATAGAACTGTTTCTGAAATAAGACATATCCTTTCAAAGCATGGTGGGAGCTTGGGAGAGTCAGGATGTGTATCCTGGATTTTTGAAAAAAAAGGCTATGTCCTTGTAGATAAAAAAACTATTGATGAAGACACACTCATATCTGTTGCTCTCGAAGCTGGAGTTGATGATGTAAAAAATGATCCTAAGGAAGAAAACTATGAGCTTATATGTTTTCCTGAAAAGCTAAAAGAGGTAAAAGAAGCCTTGGAAAAAGCTGGTATAAATGTCGCTCTTGCAGAAGTTACAATGCTCCCTAAAAATTATGTGTCCTTAGAAGGTGATGATGCAGAAAAAATGTTAAAAATTATGGATGTATTAGAAGACCATGATGATGTGCAGAATGTATATGCAAATTTTGATGTTTCTGATGAGGCAATGAATAGGGTAGCAGTTTAGAATGGAACTGTCTATTAGACTTACATTTAAGAGAAAATTTATTGCCGGTCTAATAGTAACAATCCCTGTAGCAATTAGTATTTTCATACTCATTCAACTCTTTAAAATAGTAGATGGTTTCCTTGGACCAATTTATGATTATATTTTTGGAAGACATGTTGCAGGTCTTGGGTTTTTAACTGCTTTGATTCTTGTATTTATTGTAGGAGTTATATCTACGAATGTATTTGGGAAAAAATTGATTGACCAAGTAGAAAAAATACTTTTTCTGAAAATTCCTATTTTTAAAAGTCTTTATTCGTCTCTCAAGCAGTTAATTGATGCCTTTTCTCCTGATAATAAAGCGGCATTTCAAAAGTTTGTTATTGTTGAGTACCCTAGAAAGGGAAGTTTTGTTTTTGGCTTTCAGACAAAGGTTTGTTGTTTAAAAGAAGGGGAACAGGAAAAAAAGCTTGTGGCTGTGTATATTCCTACAAATAACCTATATCTTGGAGAAGTGGTTCTTTTTGAGCCAGAGAGTGTTATTCATACAAATATTCCAGTACAGGAGGGAATAAAAATAATTCTTTCAGGTGGCATAGCAGCCCCAGAAATTATAAGAGGTGATAATTAGTGGATGTAGTAATTTTGGCAGCAGGATTAGGTACTCGAATGAAGTCATCGCTGCCAAAGATTCTTCACAAAATCTTCGATAAACCGATTATAGAATATGTTATTGAATTAGCTAAGAGTATAAATCCTAAAAATGTTATTGTAGTTATTAATCCAAATCTTAAAGAAGTTGAAGATTATTTATCTAAATATGATGTAAAGGTAGTATTTCAAAGTGAGCCAAAAGGAACAGCTCATGCTCTTTTGAGCGCTCTTCCAGAGCTTATTAGCTCAAAAGTTCTTATATTAAACGGAGATACACCCTTGATAAGAAAAGAAACTCTTCTAAGATTTTGTGAGATTTTTGATAAAAACAATCATGACCTATCAATACTTTCCTTTTATCCAAAAAGAGAACATTCCTATGGTCGGATATTAAGAGACGAAAAAGGGAAAGTTAAAAAGATTGTTGAAATTACCGATCTTATGGAAGAAGACAAGAAAGGAGAAGAGGCAAATAGTGGAGTTTATCTTTTAAAAAGAGAACTCTGTGAATTGGTAAGAGATATAAAGGAAAACCCTCGAAAGGGAGAGTTTTATTTAACTGATATTGTGGAGATTTCTGTAGGAAGACATTATCAAATAGAAGCCTATCCTTTGGCTGAGGAAGATGAATTAATTGGAATAAACACAAGAGCTGAATTATCTTTGGCAACTAAATATTTAAGAGATAGAATTGTCAATGAGTGGATGATAAAGGGTGTAACTTTTTATGATCCTTCATCAGTTTGGATATCTCCGTCTGTCACAATTGGTGAGGATACAATCATTTATCCTCAGGTTTATCTTGAGGGAGAGACATCAATTGGCAAAAACTGTAAACTTTATCCTTCAGTTAGGCTTAAAAACTGCATTATTGAAGACAATGTAGAGATAAAGGACTGTACAGTTATTGAGAATTCTCAAGTTAATAAGGGAGCAAAGGTTGGTCCTTTTGCTCATATTAGACCAGAAACAACGATAGGAAGAGATTGTCGAATCGGTAATTTTGTTGAAGTAAAAAAATCAGTAATTGGTGACGGTTCTAAAGCTGCTCATCTTGCCTATTTAGGTGATGCCATAGTAGGTAAAAATGTGAATATAGGTGCTGGTACCATTACATGCAACTATGATGGAAAGAAAAAACACCAAACAGTCATAGAGGATAATGTATTCATTGGAAGTGATACTCAGTTAGTAGCGCCTGTCATAATTCATAAAGGAGCATATGTGGGAGCAGGCTCTACAATTACAAAGGAAGTACCCGAAGATGCTTTGGCAATTAGTAGAACACCCCAGAAAAACATTGAAGGCTGGGCAAAGAGAAAAAGGGAAAAGAAATAATGTGCGGAATAATAGGATATATCGGCAGTAAAAGCGCCTTAGAGATTGTCCTGGATGGACTAAAAAGGCTCGAGTATCGAGGATATGACTCGGCTGGAATAGCCTTTCTCGATAATGGTCGTATAAAGACTGTAAAATGCAAGGGAAAAATTAAAGACCTTGAAGCACTTGTTGATAAAAATGTGATTTCTTCAATTGCTATTGGTCATACTCGATGGGCAACTCATGGAAGACCCTCCTATGAAAACGCCCATCCCCATTGCTCAGGAACAATTGCCCTTGTTCATAATGGAATCATAGAAAACTATGCAGAGTTAAAGGAAGAACTAAAGAAAGAAGGATATATTTTTAACTCTGAAACTGATACTGAGGTAATTGCTCATCTGATAAATAAATACAAAAAGGAACTTTCCTTTGAGGAGGCTACTCGAAAGGCAGTGTCTCACTTAAAAGGCTCCTATGCTATTGTTGTGATGGATGAAAGTGAGTCAAACAAGCTAATAGGCGTTAGAATGGAAAGTCCTTTAGTTGTAGGAGTTACAGAGACTGAGAAATTTATAGCATCTGATGTTCCTGCTTTTCTCTCTCATTGTAATGAGACTATTTTTCTTGAAGATGGTGAGATGATTGTACTTACTCCAGAAAGTTTTAAATTATATACTATTGATGGCAAAGAAAAAAATAAAAAACCAGTTAAAATCACTTGGACAGCATCCATGGCTGAAAAGGGTGGATTTAAGCACTTTATGCTTAAAGAGATATACGAACAACCCCGAGCATTAGCAGATACCATAAGAGGAAGGGTTTTACCTGATGCTTCTTCAGTTGTATTATCAGAATTTCATTTAAATGCAGAGGAAATTTCACAATTTAAAAAACTTTATCTTATTGCTTGCGGAACATCATTTCACGCTTGCATTATTGGAAAATATATGATTGAAAAGATAGCCAGAATACCAGTAGAAGTTGACATTGCCTCAGAATTTAGATACAGAGAGGTTCTCTTTGAGAAAGATTCGCTTCTTGTAATTATAACTCAGTCAGGAGAAACTGCAGATACTCTTGCAGCTCTTCGGTATGCAAAAAAGTCTGGAATAAAAACCATGAGCATATGTAATGTGGTTGGAAGCACTGCATCGAGAGAAGCTGATGCAGTTTTTTATACCCATTCGGGGCCAGAGATAGGAGTCGCATCTACCAAAGCATTTACCTCTCAGATAGTTGGACTTTATCTATTTGCAATAGCACTTGCATCTTCAAGAGGGATGATAACAAAGGAAACTGAGGAAAAATTTTTAAAAGACCTTTTACTTCTACCAAGAATGGCTGAAGAAGCTTTAAAATTAGACAATAAAATTCAACAACTTGCAAAGGAAGTTTACAGAAAGCCTAACTTTTTATATCTTGGTAGAGGATTAAATTATCCTGTTGCTCTGGAGGGAGCCCTTAAATTAAAAGAGATATCCTATATACATGCTGAGGGATATGCGGCAGGAGAGATGAAGCATGGTCCTATCGCACTCATTGAAGAGGGTTTCCCAGTAGTTTTTATTGTTTCTAATGATATTTATCTTGATAAAACAGTATCCAATGTACAGGAAATAAAAGCAAGGGATGGTTTCATTATTACCTTTTCAGATACTTTAACAGACAAAATCATGGAATTATCGGATAGATTTATTCATGTGGAGGGGATTAATAGCTACTTAAATACAGTACTTTTTAGCATTCCTCTTCAGCTTTTTGCTTATCATGTGGCTCTTTTAAGGGGATGTGATGTTGATCAGCCGAGAAATCTTGCAAAGAGCGTTACAGTGGAGTAATTTTTTCAAAAATAAATTTTTAGAGGGGTATGGACATGAAAGATTTCCCCTTAGGGGAGTTAAATCCCGCTCAACAGGAAGCAGTACTTTATTGTGAAGGACCACTTCTTGTGCTTGCAGGCGCTGGAAGTGGGAAAACAAGAGTTATTACTTATAAGTATGGTTATCTTACCCGTTGTTTAGGGTATCATCCGTCTTCAATTTTTACTGTAACTTTTACAAACAAAGCAGCTGATGAAATGAAAGAGCGAATCTCTCGAATGTGTAATGGAAACTGTAAGAATAGCTGGATAGGGACTTTTCATTCTCTTTGTGTAAGAATTTTAAGAGCTCATATTGATCAAATTGGATATCGAAGGGATTTCATAATTTACGACGAGGATGACCAGGCTACTTTAATAAAGAGAATCTTGAAAGAATTTAATATCCACGAGGTGCTCTGTAAGTGCGTAGTGTCAAGAATAAGTAATCTTAAGTCAAATTTTATTACCGCCGATGATTATGCAGGAAAAGTGGAAGGCTATGAATTTGAAGAGAGATTGGGCAGAATATATGCAAAATATCAGAATGAACTTAAGAAATATAATGCTCTTGACTTCGATGATCTCATACTTAAGGTCATCACTCTTTTTACAGAGAGAGAAGATTTACTACAAAAATACGCTGAACAATTTAGATATATACTTGTGGATGAGTTTCAGGATACTAACAAATCCCAGTATTTGCTCCTTCAAATGCTTTCTAAATATCACAAAAAAATATGCGCTGTTGGAGATGATGACCAAAGTATTTACCGATTCAGAGGAGCGAATATTCACAACATTCTAAACTTTGAGAGTGATTTTCCAGAGGCTAAGGTTGTCAGATTAGAGCAGAATTATCGTTCTACCAAACACATAATTCTTGCATCCACGGCAATGATTTCTAAAAATTCTTTAAGAAAATCGAAGAATCTGTGGACAGAAAGAGAGTGGGGAGAGAAGCTATTTTACTGTCAGCTTGGAAACGAAGAAGAAGAGGCAAAGTATATAGCAAAAAATATAAAAGATTTATATCTTAAGGGCGATTATGAATACAGAGATTTTGCTATTTTATATAGACTGACCTTGCAGGCAAGAGCCTTAGAAGAGGCTCTTCGCATTGAAGGAATTCCCTATCAGGTCGTAAGTGGAGTTAGCTTCTATCATAGAAAAGAGATAAAAGATGTAATTGCATACATGAGATTTCTTTTAAATAAAGAGGATAATGTGAGTCTTTTAAGAATAATAAACACGCCTCCAAGAGGAATAGGCGCCTCAGCAATTGCAAAAATTGAACAGGAAGCAAAAAAAAGCGGATGTTCCTATTACGAAGCTATCAAATTAATCATAAACGATGAAACAGCTCCTGAGTCCTTAAGGCAGAAACTTTTATCTTTTCTATCCCTTATTGAAGATTTATCAACAAGAGAATATAAAAGCGCTGCAAAAATGATTAAAGATATTTTGAATACTACAGCCTATCTCGAAGAAATAGAAGAAGACAGAATTCAGAATGTCCTGGAACTCTTGTCTTCTGCTGAAAATCTGCCAATTAGAGATTTTCTCGACAAGGTCTCCCTTATTTCTAATGTAGATTCTTGGGAAAGCAAGAAAAACTATGTCTCTCTTTTGACTCTTCATGCTGCTAAAGGCCTTGAGTTCCCAGTGGTATTTATTGCAGGCTGTGAAGAGGGAATTTTACCGTACTTTAAAGCTCAGGACGATCCCGCAGAGTTACAGGAAGAAAGAAGGTTATTCTATGTGGGAATGACAAGGGCTAAAAATCTTTTATTCATTACCACGGTTAGACAGCGTAAGCTGTATTCAAAAGTGCAGAATCAAGAACCTTCCAGTTTTATTAAAGATATACCTCCAGAGTATTGCTGTTGTGTAAGAAAGGATTATTCAACTTTTAATGTAGATAAAAAGGATGTGGAAGTTCGCAAGACAAAAGCACCTTTTGTCATTGGATCTAAGGTAAAGCATCCTACATGGGGAATAGGAGTTGTTAGAGATTGTTATGGTGAAGGAGATGATTTAAAGGTAGTTGTTAATTTTCCTGGCATAGGGGTTAAAAAATTAGCCCCCAAAATTGTAAATTTAGAGAGGGTATAGAGATGAAAATAACAAAGGAAATGGTAAAACATATTTCACTTTTAAGCAGGCTTGAATTAGATGAAGGAGAGATAGAGGTCTATCAGGAGCAATTAAGTAGAATCATTGATTATGTTGAAAAGCTTAATGAAGTTGACACTCAAGAAGTGGAGCCAACCTCTCATGTTCTTACGCTAAATAATGTATTTAGAGAGGATGTAGTTAAGGGGTCACTTTCTAGGGAAGAAGCTCTGAGAAATTCACCTGACTGCACGGAGAAATTTTTCAGAGTGCCAAAGATAATTGAATAAAACCACTAAGGATTTACATGTTAAGAAGCTTTCTTAGAGCAAAAATTCATTTAGCAAAAGTTACAGAAGCTAACCTTTTTTATGAAGGTTCAATTAGCATTGATATTGAGCTACTTGAGCTTGCTCAAATCTTACCCTATGAGCGAGTGTGGATTAGTAATATGAATAATGGAGAAAGATTTGACACCTATGTAATTCCAGCTCCAAGAGGCTCAAAGACCATCGGACTAAATGGTCCTGCAGCAAAAAAAGCCTCTGTGGGAGATAGAATTGTTATCTTCTCCTACGGTTATTTAAAGGAAGAAGAAATCCCTATTCATCATCCAAAAATTGTTATACTCGATGAAAATAACGATATAGTTAAAAGCTATTCTGCTTCCTGTTCTTTTGAATAGAGATAATCAACTAGAAATTAATGGTTCCAGGTTTAGAGTTTTTAGAGCTGTCTCACCAATAGTGTCTTTATTTAGATCATTTATGTAGGGCATGATTCCCAAGCAAGGGATATCAAGGAGCTCCTTTAGCACATCAGGATTAGTTTTTTCCGCAATATCATTTTTTGGTGGTTCATTAAAGTTTATAATAAATCCTTTTATTGGAATTTTTTTATTTTTTAATGCCTCCACTGTAAGAAGAGTGTGATTTATAGTGCCAAGTATGGGTTTTGTAACCAGGATTACAGAAAGTTCCATATCTTTTATTAAGTCTCTTACAAAATAATAATTAGATTTTTTCTTTTTTTCCTTTGCAAGAGGCACCATCAATCCACCAACCCCTTCAACTAAGAGATAGTCATATTTTTTTTGCAAGATCTCAAAGGCTTTAAAAATTTTTTCTATTTCAACTTCTTTATTCTCAATTCTTGCTGCTACCAATGGACTAAGGGGTGTTTCGAATTTAAGTGGGGTAATTAAATCTACAGAATCATTCATTTCAGCCATATCCCTCAAAAACATTCCATCGCTTGGAAGAAGGATACCATCCTTGTTAAGGCATCCCGTCTCAATTACTTTCATTGCGCCAATCTTTAATCCTTTTTTAATAAAACTTCTTAATAGTGCAGCGGTGACTAATGTTTTTCCTGCTCCTGTATCTGTTCCTGTAATAAAATATGCAGCTTTCATCTAAATACCTCCTTATTGATTATCTCCTAAAGTTCCCTTATTTTTAATTAAACTCTCAAGTGATTTAAATGAAGCATTTTATTGCTTTTTGTTCCTTTAGCTTTTATCAAATCCTCCTTCTCATTCTGGGCCTAAAGCAAATATATCGTTATATGGTATAATGTTGTAGGAACTAAAGGCAAGCTTAAGAGGAGGAATTTGTGATAAGATTTGAAGAATTGCAAATGAGAATTATGGATGCAGCGAAGAATTATCTTGAAGTTTTTGATATGGCAACTCTTGTAGAGCAGTATTCTTTGAATAAAGAAAGTAAGCTTTCTATGACTTTATCAGAAATAAAACCGCCATATCCTATCAGTGCAACAGTCTCTTTTTCTTATGATGTTCATCAGACAAGTTCTTCTGTTTTCTTAGATGAAGAATTGGAAGATGAATTTGATAATGCAGTGGAAATCGATGTGATTATTAATATTCCCCATATTGATGGTTATAATGACATAGCTGAGCTTTTTGAAGAAATTAATGCAGAGTATGGTGACTTGGAGCCTGTTTTGGTGAAAAAAGAGTTTTATCGTAAGGATTTAATTGAAGCGGAGGAATATGAGATTTCTTATTCCTACATAATTGGTGGAGAGGAGCTAAGGGATTTACAGTTTTTCGAGGAAATGTTTTTTGAATTGAGCAATATTTTAAGATTAATCTATGAAAAAATGAAATTTTTTTTAGATATGACCTGGTATAGGGAGAGAGAGGATGATATTTTTTAATGAGATTAAGACTGTTCTTTTAGATATGGATGGGACAATTCTTGATAAATATTATGACGACTATTTTTGGGAAGTTTATGTTCCAACCCGTTATGCTGAAAGACAGGGAATAACATTTGAAGAGGCTCAAAGAATTCTTTTTTCAATGTATAAGGCAGAAGAGGGCACTCTAAATTGGACTGATATTGATTTTTGGAGTAGAAAGACAGGCCTTGATATTTATAAATTAAAAAAAGAAGTGGCTAATCTCATAAATCCCCATCCAGACGCAGAGGAGTTTTTGAATTTTTTAAATGAAAATGGGAAAAGTATATATCTCGTAACTAATGCTCACAATAAAGTTATGGAACTTAAACTCGAAAAAACAGGTTTTCACAAATACTTTGTGAAAACCTTTACATCTTTTGACATTGGTTATCCAAAGGAGAGACCTGAGTTTTGGGAAAGGCTTAGGAAAATCATAAATTTTGAGCCGGAAAGCACCATTTTCGTTGATGATACAGAGGAAATTCTTCACAGAGCCAAACAATCGGGAATTAAACTTTCTATTTTAAGAGGTGTTTCCAGCTCAAAAGCAACACCTAAAAAATCCGATTACTTTCTTACAATCAATAGTTTTAGAGAAATTATAAGAATCTGAGAATTTATAAAAGACCTAACTCTTTTTTAAGCCACATTTTTATTTTTTCATTAATGGGACAAATTCCGTATTTTATGAGCTTTCTATTTTCTTCTACGGCTTCGTTGAGCATTTCCTGAGGAATATTGTCTATCTTGGCAATTGTTTCGCTGAAGGCATTGCCTTTATGCATCATAAGAAAAAGCTCTGGTTTTTTGCCTGAGGTTTCGATGTAGAAAACATATCCCTTTACTGGTTTCTTACAAACAATTGTTGAGCCTTCTTTTACTACTAAGGGTTCCATTACTTTTGTAGGATCATGATCCCAAAGAATATGTTCAATATAGTAAGGTTCCTTTTTTATGTCCTCAAAGGTTAACAGTTCTTCCCAAATCATATTATTCACCTCCCTTTTTTTCTTCTTTCTGGTACTATTTTATAAGGAATTTTTCCCTCGTTGAAATCCTGAGAAACATAAAGGCCACAATAACATCTACCGTATTCTTTAATATCCTCTAAACTATAAACACAAGGGCATATTATATCTTTATCTTTTTCTTTATCTCCAGATGCGAGTCTGCATGGACAACAGCGATATCCATAACGCTCCTCATTTTTTAGAAGTCCATCAATTATCTGCATTACAAACTCTTTATCTTTGTTTAAGAAAATACCCTTTAAGCTTGCATATTTTGCTAAGTTTTCGTAAATTTTTTCTCTATCCATCAAATTTCTAAAAGCTTTTTTAATTTTTCCTCGTCAAAACCAATTAATGATTTTTCTACTACAATAGTAGGAAATGTCTGGTCTGGGTTCACTTTTTTCAACTCCTTAAGAACCACCCACTGTTCACCACTATCAAGGGTATCAACTTCTATATTTTCGTATTCAACTTTATGATTATTAAGAAATTCCTTTGTTTTCTTGCATGCTGGGCATGTACTCAATGAGTATAGTTTAATTTTTCTATGCATTTCCTGTCCTTTTATTTTTGTTAAAAGTGTTATTCAGGGTTAACTCAATATCTTCGAGCATTTCAAAATTGGCAGTTCTAACTCGCTCCAATGGAAGCCCAAGCATTTTAGCTAACTCTTCAAAAGGTATTTTTGATACATAACAAAGCTCAGCAATTAATATTTTTAAAGCATCATCTTCAATAAGAGCTTTCAAATTATCGTCAGCTAATTCTACTCTATCAATAGCATCCTGAAAGGTCATTCCATTTTTGATATTTGTTAATATTTCTTGCATTGCCTTTTCATATATTTTGCTTTCATCTTCAGAATATTCTCTGTAAATAAAATCAAATTCCTTCATTTTAGCTCCTTTATTTCGTATTATTGATATAGATTAAATATTTTGTCATTAGATTATGCATCATCCCTTTAATTTCATCATTCTTTACACCTTTTAAAATATCGTTAATCCAATCTTTTTGTTCATCAGAAATTTTTTTTGTCTCCCTCTTCGTCATTTTCGAAAATTCTTTTCGAAAAACACGGCCAAATTTAAAATTAACATCCCTAATGCCATAGGGACTTAACTTTTTTAAGAATTCCTCCTTAAGCATGATCAGTTCGTTTAACCAGGCACTGGAATTTACTGACACTAATAGAATATTTTCTTTAATATCCTTTGGGTATGTGTGCTTTCTAATCGGATCTTCAAAAATTTTTGCCCAATTTTCCTGTAAAAGTTTTAACTTTACAGCGACCTCAACGCCAAGATTATTAAACAAAGAAGGCAATATGATGCCTAACTTTTGCATAGGATTCTATACAGCCTTTTGAACAAGACCCGAGCGAAGACATCTGGTGCAAACATGAACTCTCTTTGGGCCAGATTCAGTAATTATCTTCATTCTTTGAAGATTTGGCAAAAAATATCTCTTAGTTTTGTTGTTAGCGTGACTTACATTATTACCCAAGGTCTTTTTCTTTCCACAAACGAAACAGCTTGCCATTGTCTCCTCCTTCAATTTGCATATACTTATTTATTTATGATAACATTTTATTGATCTGCAGACAAGGGAGGTCGGACTGTTCTATGTCAGATAAATCTGTTAGAAGTATAGAATTAGCAAAAGAACTTGGTGTCAAACCCTTAGAAATTGTCAAATTTATTGAAAACTTACGAAATGTTCAATTTAAAAAAGGCACCACCAATATTAAAGTCGAATTTGAAGAAATTGACAAAATCAAGGAACATTTTAAAACAGAAAGAGAGGAAAAAAAAGAAATCCTGAAGGATGAAATAAAAAATAAAGTAGAAGTTGAAAAGATAGAAGAAAAGGAAACAGAGAGAGAAATAAAAGAAGAACCATTACAGACAAAAGAAATTGAAAAAAAGCCGCCTCTGCCTTCGAAAGTAATCGAAGAGGAAATAAAGGATGAGGACGAACTTTCTCTGCCTGGTAGATTCAGAAGAGAAATTTCTTTTGAAAAAATTGAAAAAATAAAGCCTAAACCTGTTTCGTCAAAATTACCTCCTAAAAAGATAGAGCCCAAAAAGTGGCTTGATATAAAAGAGCAAAAAAAAGCAAAGGATAAAATAAAAAAAGAAGAACCAAATGTTCAACCAACAACTGCTCCAAGAAAAAAATCTATTAAGCTAGAAGAAGGAACAACTGTAAAGGAATTTGCAGAGTTAATAGGGCAGAAAGTTCCGGATGTAATAAAGAAGTTTATGGAACTCGGCTATATGCCTACAATTAACCAGCCTGTTGACTTAGATGCTGCTCAACTTGTCGCTGAATCTTTTGGAATAAAAATAGAGCTTTCTCAGAGTGAAGAAATAGATGTAATTGAGGAAATAGAGGATGCTCCGGAGAATCTAAAGCCAAGGCCACCCATTGTGACAGTGATGGGACATGTTGATCACGGTAAAACCTCTTTACTTGATGCAATAAGAAAAACAAAAGTAACTGAACAGGAAGCAGGAGGAATTACTCAACATATAGGTGCTTACAAGGTAACTCTTCAGGGTAAGGATATTACCTTTCTTGATACACCTGGTCATGAAGCATTTACTGCTTTGAGAGCAAGAGGAGCAAAGGTAACTGACATAGTTGTTCTCGTTGTAGCTGCCGATGACGGTGTAATGCCTCAGACAATTGAAGCGATTAATCATGCAAAAGCAGCAGAGGTGCCGATTGTTGTTGCTGTTAACAAGATAGATAAACCTGAAGCAAATCCTCAGCGAGTAAGAACCCAGCTGAGCGAGTATGGCGTAATTCCAGAGGAATGGGGTGGGCAAAACATATTTGTTGACATATCGGCAAAAAAAAGACTTGGAATAGAAAATCTACTTGAGATGATCCTTTTGCAGGCAGAAATAATGGAACTTAAAGCAAATCCAAATAAGCTTGCCAGAGGAACAATCATAGAGTCAAGGCTTGATAAAGGCCGTGGACCTGTGGCTACAGTTATAGTTCAGAATGGCACATTAAAAGTTGGTGATGCTTTTGTGGCAGGAACAGCCTATGGCAAAGTAAGGGCAATTCTTGATGACACAGGAAAAAGAATAAACGAGGCACCTCCTTCAACACCTGTGGAGGTTGTTGGATTTGAGGAAGTGCCTCAGGCTGGAGATTTTTTTACCGTTGTAGAAGATGAGAAATTAGCAAGGCAAATAGCAAATTTGAGAGCTCAAAAGAAAAGACTTGCTGAAATGCAAAGAACTCAAAAAATCACACTTCAGGACCTTTACGATAAGATTAAAGAAGGAGAAGTTAAAGAACTCAACTTAATAATAAAGGGAGATGTGCAGGGTTCAGTTGAGGCTTTAAAGAAAGCTGTTGAAGACATTATTCATCCTGAAGTAAAGGTGAAGGTTATTCATACTGCGGTTGGTGGTATTACTGAAAGTGACGTTAACCTGGCAGCTACTGCAAATGCAATTATAATAGGCTTTAATGTTAGACCTGAGATAAAGGCTCATGAATTAGCAGAACAACTAGGAGTCGACATAAAGCTTTACAGCATCATTTACGAAGTCATAGAAGATGTAAAGAAAGCACTTACAGGAATGTTACAACCAGAAATAAAAGAAAAGGTTCTTGGTAGAGCCGAAGTCAGAGCAGTATTTAAAATCTCAAAAATTGGTACTGTGGCTGGTTGTTATGTTTTAAGCGGTACCATATCAAGAGCAAGTGATGGGATAAGAGTTATTAGAGACAACATTGTTGTTTATGAAGGCAAAATAAGCTCTCTTAAAAGATTTAAGGAAGATGTTAGAGAAGTTCAGGCAGGTTATGAATGTGGCATTATGATTGAGAATTTTAACGATTTGAAAGAGGGTGATGTTTTAGAAAATTATATCCTTGAAAAGATAGCTGCAAAGGGTTTATAAATGCATCCCTATAAAAGGTCAAAAAGATTAGGTGTTCTTCTTAGAGAAGAAGTTGCTGATATTATCCTTCACAAAATAAAAGATCCAAGACTTGGTTTTATAACTGTTACTGATGTAGAGCTTTCTGATGATCTTAGAAATGCCAAGGTTTTTGTTTCAGTTCTCAAGGCAGAAGACAGAGCAGAGACTCTTCAGATTTTAAACGATGCTAAAGGTTTTGTGAGGGGAGAAATTGCGAAAAGGCTTAGAATAAAAATAATTCCTACCTTTGAATTTGTTTTTGACGAGTCAATAGAGAGAGGATTCAGGATTGACGAACTATTAAAAGAGATAAAAAAGACTTCGGAGGAGGTTTGAGACCGCCTGAGAATATATTGGAAGTTTTAAAGAATGAAGATTCATTTCTTATCCTTACCCATTCCACTCCAGATGGAGATGCCCTTGGGTCGTCACTTGCTTTAAAGTTTTTATTAAGAGAACTTGCTAAAAAGGCAGAGATATTTACCGAACAGCCCATACCTTCACAATATAAATTTCTTCCTGAAATCGAAAAGATTAAAAACATTCGGGAACTACCATTAGAAGCATTTAAAGTATTAATTCTCGTTGATTGTAATAATCCATCAAGAGTGGATAATGATAAAAAACTTGTTGAAAAAATTGAAAGATTTTCAGGAATAAAAGTTATCATTGACCATCACATAGAAGACAAAAGAGGAGATTTCAATGCCATAAAATGGATTGAGCCTGAGGAGGCAGCAACAGGAATAATGATTTATAAAATTATTAAAGCTTTTGGAATTAATTTAGATTATGCCATGGCAACAGCTCTTTATACAGCTATAATCATCGATACAGGCAATTTTCAATTTGATAATACATCAGAACATGTTTTAACAATAGCAGCAGAACTTGTAAGAGCTGGAGCAAAACCCTCCTATATCTATGAACAGAGTTTTGAATCTTGGAGTCTTAACAGGTTTAATCTTTTTGTTAATATGTTAACCAATGTTGAAATAACACCACCTCTTGCAGTGGGATATTTAAGAAAAGATGATTTCGAGAAAACAGGCACCGAAGAATCGGATACAGAGCGGTTTGTAGAATTTTTAAGAACCATAAAGGATGTAACCATTGCAGCTCTTTTTAGAGAAATAGAGGAAAATTTTTTTAAGGTGAGCCTTCGTTCTAAAGGAAGCTTAGATGTCAATCCAATAGCCAGAGCTTTTGGAGGTGGTGGCCATAAAAATGCTTCTGGATATAGAATCAGATCATCTTTCGAAGAGGCTAAAAATAAACTTATTGAAGTACTAAAGTCGAATCAAATGCTATGATAGGTATCTAAAAATGGGAAAAGTCATAGCAATAGCCAGTCAAAAAGGCGGAGTTGGTAAGACCACGACAGCTATAAATTTATCTGCCTGTCTTTCAGTTAAAGGCAAAAAGGTTTTAGTGATCGATTCAGATCCTCAGGGGAGTCTTTCTTTTGGGCTTGGTATAAGGAGAAACGGAGAAAAAATAAAGGGATTATACGAGTTTTATACAAACAGAGCAAGCTTTGAAGAAGTTGTTATTGAATGTATTGACAACCTTTTTGTTATTCCTACAAGAATAGACCTTTTTATGGCTGAGCTTGAGATATTTGAAACAAATGAAAGGGAAAAGAAACTTAGACTGCTTCTTGAAAAATACAAAGACGATTTTGATTATATTTTTATTGACTGTCCTCCTTCCTTTTCATTTCTTACCCTTTGTGCTCTTGTAGCATCTGACTCTGTAATCATACCTGTTCAGTGCGAACAATTTGCCCTTGAAGCTCTAAGAATATTTATCAAGCTACTTTGGCGAATTAAAGGTAATTTTAATGAATTCCTTGAGCTTGAAGGAATCCTTCTTACCATGTTCAGCAAGCATCTTATTATGAGTAGGACTATAGCTGAGGATATACGAAGAGTTTTTCGCTCTAAAACCTTTGAAAGTGTTATTCCCAGAAATGTGGCTCTTGCAGAAAGCTCAATAAATGGAATTCCAGCAATTTTTTATGCTCCAGAGGCAGCTGGTTCAATTGCTTATAAAGAGCTTGCAGAGGAATTTCTCACTAAGAACTCTTTAGTTCCTGAAGAACTCTCTCAGCAAGCTTCAAAGTAAATCCGGGAAGAGAAGCTATTTTTTCAACTTGAGCGTTTTTTATATTTTCAATACTTCCAAAATACCTAAGAAGAGTAAGTCTTCTTTTTCTTCCAATACCTGGAATTTTTTCAAGTAAAGATTCAAAGGAAGCCTTCTTCCTAAGTTTTTTATGGAAAGATATGGCAAATCTATGGGCTTCGTTTCTAATTTTTTTGAGTAAAAGACTTGAAGGTCTTTTATCTTCAAGGGATATTTCCTTTCCATCGGAAAAAATTAGTCTATCTGGGTCTTTAGCAATAGCAAAAACATTCAATTTTTCGCCGAGGTCTTTAATAACTTTTATTGAGGCATTTAAATGCCCCTTTCCGCCATCAATAAGAATTATATCGGGTTTCGGAACACCTTCTTCTGTATCAAATTTCATCGTCACTCTTAATACAGCCTCTTTCATCGCTCTGTAATCATCTATTCCTTGGATTTCTTTGATTTTTAAATGTCTGTAAAATTCTTTGATAAATACTCCATTTTCCCAATATACGAAACTTCCAACAGAATGAGAGCCAAATAGCGTTGAAATGTCAAAAGCTCCAATTCTTTGTGGAGTTTGACAAATCAAAAGCCTATCTTTTAGTTCTTCCAATAAATTATCAATCTCGTCAGTCTTTGTTTTAAGATAAATCTTTGCGTTTGTATAAGCCATATCCATAAGATTTTGTTCTTCTTCTGTTTGCGGAGTAGTTATTTGCACATAATCTTTTCTATTAGTCTTCAACCATTCAGAGATATTTTCCAAGTCTTCTGGAAGAGCAGGTACAAGAACCCTTTCGGGAGGTAAAAGTGTATCCCTTGAGTATAGGGCTTCAATAACATAGTGAATTAGCGTTTCTTCAGAATCATAGATAACATTTTTTATCAAGTAGTTTTTTGAGCCTATGAGCAATCCATTTCTAACAAAGAGCACATTTATCGATATCTTTCCGTGCTTTTCATAAATTCCAATTATATCCATATCATTAAGATTAGTAGAAACCACTCTTTGTTCAGAGAAGATCCTTTCAATTTTTTTAATCTGATCTCTTACTACTGCTGCTTCTTCAAACTTTAATTGGTCGCTTAATTTTTTCATTTTTTCATAGAGGGTGCCTATTAACTGGGAACTTTTTCCTTTAAGAAAAAGAACAACCTCTTCAACTCCCTTCATGTATTCATCTCTTTCAATTAACCCTGCACAAGGAGCAGGACATCTTTTCATCTGATATTGAACGCAAGGTCTCATTTTTTTGTTAAGATTATATTTACAAGTTCTCACAGGAAAATTTTTTCTAATAAAGGATAGAGCCTCCCACATTGATTGGGCAGGAACATAGGGACCAAAATAAAGGTTTCCATCTTTCTTAAGTCTTCGGACTACCTCAACCTTTGGCCACTGTTCTGTGATTGTCACTCGGAGATAGGGATAATTTTTATCATCCCTAAGTATGACATTATAAGGAGGCTTATACTGCTTAATTAGATTTGCCTCAAGCACAAGGGCTTCATATTCACTGGAGGTGACAATATATGAAAAATCCTCTATCTCAAAGAGCATCTTTGTTTTTCTTGGGTCTCCCTCCAGTTTCTGTGTGTAACTTCTGAGCCTGTTTCGAAGATTTTTTGCTTTACCTACATATAGAACCTTTCCTTTTTTATCTCTGAAAAGATATACGCCTGGTAATTGAGGAATGCCCGTAAGCTCAGAAAAAAGCTTTCTTTTATCAGTGTGTTTTCGAGTATTTTTTCCATCTTTAATCATCTTTAGAGATTTTAAAATCTTATACCTTCTTATGTCTATAAAGGAAAAATCATAACATTATTAAAATGAAAGATTTTTAGTTTTTCAGCTGCATAATGCCTTTTAAATAAATCCAAATTAATACAAAATTGTTTTATTTTTCAAAAATGAAATATCAATTCTACAAAAATGTAGCTAAATTGTGGATCTGATTTTAAAAAAGTATTTAAAATCAAAGCCTTACATTCTGGCATATTTTTTGAAATTTTTTGAAACAAAAAAATGGAGGTGAAATTATGAGACAGATAGCGATTTATGGTAAGGGTGGAATAGGAAAATCTACTACCACTCAAAATACTGTGGCTGCTTTGGCAGAGGCAGGCTATCGCTGTATGATTGTGGGATGTGATCCAAAAGCAGATGCCACCAGATTGATACTTCACAGGAAAAGTCAAGCAACTGTTATGGACCTTGCGAGGGAAAAAGGAGCAGTTGAGGAACTTGAGCTTGATGAGGTTTTGCTTGATGGATTTAAGGGAGTAAAATGTGTTGAGTCAGGAGGTCCTGAGCCAGGTGTGGGATGCGCAGGTAGGGGTGTAATAACAGCTATAAACTTTCTTGAGGAAAATGGTGCTTACACTCCTGATCTTGACTTTGTCTTTTACGATGTTCTTGGCGATGTGGTTTGCGGTGGGTTTGCAATGCCTATCAGAGAGGGAAAAGCAAAAGAGATATATATAGTTACATCAGGTGAAATGATGGCAATTTATGCAGCGAATAACATATCAAGGGGAATTTTAAAATACGCTCAAAGCGGAGGAGTAAGGCTTGGAGGAATTATTTGTAATTCAAGAAAGGTGGAAAAAGAGTATGAGTTGGTTTCAGAGTTTGCTGAGAGATTGGGTACCCAGCTACTTCATTTCATTCCCAGAGATAATATTGTTCAAAAAGCTGAGCTTAATAGAATGACTGTAGTAGAGTATTCACCTGACCATCCTCAGGCAGATGAATACAGAGCTCTGGCAAAAAAAATGGCTGAAAATAGAAATCTCTATATTCCAACACCTCTTACAATGGATGAACTCGAAGAATTACTTGAAAAATATGGATTTTTAGATTAAGGGAGGTCCCGATGTCAAAAATTATAGGACTTGATACAAATAAACTTATCGATGATGTGCTTAAAGCCTATCCAGAAAAGACAGCTAAAGAAAGAAGAAAGCATCTTCTTCAGAATGACCCGGAATGCACTTCTTCTACCTGCCAGCTTAAATCCAATGTAAAGAGCAGACCAGGTGTTATGACATCTCGAGGCTGTGCCTATGCAGGTTCAAAGGGAGTTGTATGGGGTCCGATTAAGGACATGGTTCACATAAGTCACGGACCGGTTGGTTGCGGTCAGTATAGCTGGTGGTCAAGGAGAAACTATGCAGTTGGAATAACCGGTATAAACTCTTTTGTGGCTATGCATATCACATCAGACTTTCAGGAAAATGACATAGTATTTGGTGGAGACAAGAAACTTGAGCAATTAATAAGGGAGATTAAAGAGATGTTTCCTCTTGCAAAAGGAATAACCATTCAGTGCGAGTGCCCTGTAGGTCTTATTGGAGATGATATTGAATCAGTGGCAAGAAATATGACTAAAGAACTCGGTATTCCTGTTATTCCTGTCAGATGTGAGGGTTTTAGAGGTATAAGTCAGTCTCTTGGCCATCATATAGCCAATGATAGCATTAGAGATTGGGTCTTAGGAAAGGTAAAGGGTTCATTGAAGAAATCAACTTCCTATGATGTGATAATCCTTGGTGACTATAACATCGGAGGAGAGGCATGGTCATCGAGGAAAATTCTTGAGGAGATGGGATTAAGGGTTATTGCCCAAATACCTGGAGATTGTACTCTGGGCGAGCTTGCTAATCTTCCAAAGCCAAGGCTAATACTTGTCCATTGCTACAGGTCAACTAACTATCTTGCAAGATACCTGGAAGAAACCTATGATATTCCTTGGCTTGAGTACAATTTTTTTGGTCCTACAAAGATTTATGAAAGCATCAGAAAGATTGCACAGAAATTTGACGAAAAAATAATCGAAAGAGGAGAGAAGGTCATTGAAAAATATAAACCCATCATGGATGCGGTGATTGAAAAATACAGACCAAGGCTAGAGGGGAAAAGGGTAATGCTTTATGTGGGAGGATTAAGACCCAGGCATATTGTAGGTGCTTATGAAGACCTTGGAATGGTGGTTGTTGCCACTGGATACGAATTTGCCCACCGAGATGATTACGAAAGAACCTACAAAGAATTGCCAAAGAATGCTCTTATTTATGATGATCCTTCCCATTATGAACTGGAGAAATTTGCAGAGGCTCTGAAACCTGACCTTGTTGGATCCGGAATAAAAGAAAAGTATGTTTATCACAAAATGGGTATGCCTTTCCGGCAGATGCACTCATGGGATTATTCAGGTCCATACCACGGCTTTGACGGCTTTCCTGTTTTTGCTCGTGACATGGATATGGCCGTAAATAATCCTTCTTGGAAGCTTATAAAAGGGAGGAAAAAATGAAAATACAGGACCATGTGGAGCTCTATAAAAGAGAAGATTATCTTGAACTTTTTGAGAAAAAAAAGAAAGACTTTGAAGAAACATGCCCCGAGGAAGAGATTAACAGGATCATAGAGTACACAAAGACAGAGGAGTACAAAGAGAAAAACTTTAGCAGAAAGGCACTAACCATAAATCCAGCTAAAGCATGCCAGCCTCTTGGTGCAGTTCTTTGTGCCCTTGGATTCAAGGATACTTTGCCCTTTGTGCATGGCTCTCAGGGATGCGTTGCCTATTTTAGAAGCCACTTAAGCAGACACTTCAAAGAGCCTGTTCCTGCTGTTTCTACCTCAATGACAGAGGATGCGGCTGTATTCGGGGGTTTAAGTAACCTTATAGAGGGACTTGAGAATGCCTATAAACTCTACAGCCCTAGGATGTTTGCCATATCCACAACCTGTATGGCTGAAGTAATTGGAGATGACCTTAATGCTTTCATTAAAAAGGCAAAGGCAGATGGGGTGATATCCCCTAATATTCTTTCACCCCATGCGAATACGCCAAGCTTTGTAGGTTCTCACATAAATGGATATGACAGCATGCTTAGGGCTATACTGAGCCATGTAAGCCAGGGTTTGAAACCAGCTCAAGGAGAACATATTAACATAATTCCAGGGTTTGACACCTATACAGGAAATTATAGGGAGATAAAGAGAATCCTCAACATGATGAATATTCCATACATTCTCCTTGCAGATATTAGCGATACACTAGATTCACCGAATTTCGGTGAGTACGAGATGTATCCTGGTGGAACTCCTCTTAGTGATGTGGTTCGGGCATCAGGAGCCATTGCAACAATATCCCTTCAAAAATACTCAACATCTAAAACAGGTGAGTTTATAAGGGATATCTGGCATCAGCCTTTTGTGGATGTTCCCTATCCTCTTGGTATAAAGAATACCGATATTTTACTTAATGTAATATGCGATCTTACAGACAAACCCATACCCGAGGAACTTCTAAATGAAAGGGGAAGGGCAGTGGATGCGATGATAGATTCCTATGCCTACATACATGGAAAGAGATTTGCACTCGTTGGAGATCCTGATCTACTTCTCGGTCTCATCAGCTTTCTTCTTGAGCTTGGTGGTGTACCCGTTCATATTGTATGCACCAATGGAGATGAATCCTTTGAAGAGGAGGCATATAGGATTCTTGAAAGGGAGCCACTTTTTGGAAAACAGGCAAAGGTTTACATAAGGAAGGATCTGTGGCATTTAAGGTCTTTACTTTTTACAGAACCTGTTGATTTCCTTTTAGGAAACTCCTACTGCAAAGCCCTCTGGAAGGACACTGGAGTTCCCCTTATAAGGGTAGGATTTCCAATTTTTGACAGGCATCATATGCACAGAATGCCAATAATAGGCTATCAGGGAGCGATAAATCTTCTTACTCTTATGGTTAACACTATTCTTGATGAGCTTGACAGGGAGACAAAGGATTCACCCTCTTTCGATGTTATCAGATAGGGAGGAGATTATGATTAATGTGTTGGTCAATGACAAAGTGAGATCAGAAAGGGTGGGAAGGCGCATATGTCGTTCAAGAGGCGGAGAGTCTTGTGCCTTTGATGGTGCTCTTATAGTACTTCAGCCTATTGCCGATGCGGTACATCTTATTCATGGTCCGATTTCCTGTGTTGCCAACTCCTGGCATTATCGTGGAACCATATCAAAAAAGGGAGAATTCCATAGGATGGGATTTACTACCGATCTCAGTGAGCTTGATATTGTGCTTGGATCTGAAGATAAGCTCAAGGAAACAATACAAAAAATCTATCATAAATTTAAACCAGAAGCTATATTCGTTTACTCCACCTGTGTGACTGGTCTCTTTGGAGAGGATATAGAAATGGTATGCGAGGAGATGAAAAGAGAACTCCTTATTGATATTGTCCCTGTCAATTGTCCTGGATTTGTTGGTCCAAAGAATCTTGGCAATCGAATAGCTGGAGAGGTTTTACTCGATTATGTTATTGGAGGAGCAGAACCAGAGATATTGACAGGAAGAGAGATTAATCTTATTGGTGAATATAATGTGGCAGGAGACCAGTTTTTATTTGAACCACTAATCAGTAAATCAGGGATAAACATTCTCTCAAGAATCACCGGTAACAGTACGTACAGAGAGATTAAATATGCTCATAGGGCAAAGCTCAATGTAATTGTATGTAGTAGAGCCCTCGTAAATATGGGAGTAGAGATGAAGAAAAGATACGGAATCCCTTTTATCGAGGTCTCCTTTTATGGCGCAACAGAGACGTCCCGCTCTTTAAGAGAGATCGCCAGAGTCCTCGGTGAAGAGATTATCGAGAGAGTTGAAAAGGTGATCAATGAGGAGGAGAAAAAGCTAATGGACCGACTTAAGGAATACTCCTTACTTCAGGGCAAAAGGGCAGTCCTCTATACAGGTGGAGTAAAGTCATGGTCAATGATTTCTGCCCTCAGAGATCTTGGAATAGATGTGGTAGGGGTTGGAATCAAAAAAAGCACTCTTGAGGATGAGGAAAAGATCAAAAACCTCGTAAAGGGTGAGTGCATTTTATTTGAGGATACATCACCTAAGAATATACTTGAGATAATGAAAAAAACAAAGGCTCAGATTCTAATTGCCGGTGGAAGAAACCTCTATCTTGCCGTTAAAGAAGGATTTCCCTTTGTTGATGTAAATCAAGAAAGACACAGGGCATACGCTGGCTATACTGGTCTTCTTAATCTTGCAGAGGATATACAAAGGGCAATTAAATTCTATGAAAAAAGGGAGAAAATTTTACCGGTAATTGAGGAAAAGAGGGTCTCTTCTATGGATCCCCTTAAAAGTTCACCTTTGATCGGTGCTGTGCTCTCTCTAACAGGAGTAGACGGAGCCATCCCAATCCTTCACACTGCAAAAGGCTGCAATTTTCTTGGGAAAGTACTTCTCACAAGACATTTTAGAGAACCCATACCCATAATTAGCACAGACCTTTTTACAGAAGAGGTAGTAATGGGAGGAAACGAGAAACTGAGGCAAACAATTGAAGCAGGAATAAAAAAAGGAGGGAAGCTTATAGGAGTCATTACAGGTGCTTTAAGTCATTTGAGGGGCGATGATATTAATGAAGTAGTCCATGCATTCAGCGATCGAGATGGTGTAAGAGTCCTATCAATCTCTGCTCCTGATTACAGCGGTTCTTTACAGGATGGTTACAAAAGAGGAATTTTAGGTCTTTTAGACCTTGTACCAGCGGGAGGATCTAAAAGAAGATCAGATCAAATAAATATCATAGCGGGTGTTCATCTTACTCCAAGGGACTTTTATGAGATAAGGAGGCTTGTCGGGCTCTTTGGCTTAAGACCTATAATTCTACCAGATCTCTCATGCCTTGAGGGTTCCGTAGGATTCTCTTCTGTAGCAAGAGGAGGCGTCAGGCTCGAAGAGATAGAGAAAATGGCAGAGTCGTTATGCACCATAACAATTGGGGAAAGTCTAAGAGAAGTGGGAGAGGTATTTAAGGAGAGATTTGACATGGAGTATTACGAAATAAGAAGTCTTTCTGGTATTAAAGAGAATGATAGATTCTTCAGAATTCTATCCACAATAAGCGGGAATGAGATTCCTGAGGAACTCAAAAGAGAAAGAAGGATTCTCATCGATTCACTGAGAGACATGGGGTTTTATCTTAGCCAAAAGAACGTTGCCCTTGAGACTGACCTTGTTTTTCATCTGCAACCACTTATCTGCGAGGCAGGAATGAATGTAAGGCTTGCAGTGGTTCCTGAAAATTCGGATGCTCTAAGTGAGCTGGAAGTGGAAAGAGTTATTATAGGAAGCCTTGAAGATATTAACTCTCCATTTGATCTATTAATATCAAACAGCCATGCCTTTGACAGGGCAGAAAAAATAGGGATACCCCTTTATGAAGCTGGATTTCCTGTTTTTCATACCCTTGGTTATCCCCAGAGAATAACCATAGGTTACAGAGGAAGTATAGAAACCCTTTATGGTATGGCAAATATACTTACAAGAAAGGAGGAACAGCAAGATGAAAATCAAGGTTGCCTTTGCCTCAACAGATGGAATAACTGTTAATGAACACTTTGGTAGAAGCGGAGCCTTTCATGTTTACGAGCTTTCACCAGAGGGTTTTAGGTTTATTGAGCAGAGAAAATTTGCAGATGGTAGGGATACAAAGATTGAAAATACAAAAGATGGTAAGGAAATTCACGATGGATTATTATGGGACAAAGTTAAAGCCCTTTCTGACTGCAAAATAATCTACATGACCGAAATAGGACCACCATCAGCAGCAAGACTTTCTCAAAGGTCAATCATGCCTCTTAAGGTAAAAGATGGTACACCTATTAAAGAGTGCCTTGATAAGCTTTTTTTGACCATTAAAACATCGCCACCGCCGTGGTTGAAAAAAATAATACAGGAGGATGAGTAAAATGAAGATGATAAGAGCCTTTATAAGACCAGAAAAGGAACAGGAAGTAACCCTTGCACTTGAGGGAGCAGGTTTTCCATCCCTAACAAAAATGCCGGTTTTCGGAAGAGGAAAACAAAAGGGACTTCAGGTTGGTCCTGTGCATTACGATGAGCTTCCAAAAACTCTCATCATGATGGTTGTTGATGATGAGGATGTAGATGAGGTGGTGAAAATAATTCAGCAGAAGGCTCGGACAGGATTTATTGGTGATGGAAAAATATTCATAGGTCCTGTTGAAAAAGCTTTTACAATAAGAACAGGAGAGGAGGATTTATGAAGGAGATTATAGCCATAATAAGAAGGGAAAAAACTCCTGAGACAAAAAAAGCTCTTGAGGAACTTGGTTTTCCATCCTTAACCCTTCAAGCGGTTGAGGGAAGAGGAAAACAAAAGGGAGATACCTGTATTGAAATGGACTCAGACTTTCCAGAGAGCTTTTGCACTGCTGTAAAACTCAAACCTACTCCTTCTTCCTACGCTCTGGAACATAATCTTACAAAGGTGGCTCTCTTTGTACCTAAGAGAATGCTTACAATAATTGCACCTGATAACATGGTCAAGGATATTGTAAATAAAATAATAGAGATAAACAGTACAGGAAGACATGGAGACGGAAAAATATTCGTTTGCCCCATTGAGAGGGCAATAAGAGTAAGAACAGGAGAGAAAGATGAGGAAGCAATCTTATGATATGCATCCGTGCCTTTCAGAGGCTACCCATGGGAAGTATGAAAGAATTCATCTTCCTGTGGCACCTCTTTGCAACATAAAGTGTAGATATTGCACAAGAAAATACGACTGTGTGAATGAGTCTCGACCTGGAGTTGCCAGTCGGGTTGTATCACCGAGAGATGCCCTTAAGAGATTAGACGCTATTGTGAATAGGAACAGTAGAGTTCGTGTGATTGGAGTTGCAGGACCTGGAGATGCCCTTGCAAATCCCTCGACCTTTGAATTTTTTAGGTTGGTGAGAGAATTTTATCCAGAACTTAGCCTATGTGTTGCAACAAATGGACTAGTGCTTTCTGATTACATTAATGTTCTTGAGGAGTTAGAGGTTAACACAATAACCATTACTATTAATGCTATAAGTGCGGAAACTGCCTTACAGATTTACTCTTGGATTTACTATAAGGAAAATCTTATCAGGGAGAGGGAAGCAGTAGAGATTCTTCTTGAAAATCAGTGGAAAGGGCTTAACTCGGCAGCAAAAAAAGGCTTTACAATTAAGATAAACAGCATAGTAATACCCGGGATTAATGAAAGGGAAATTGTTACCATTGCTGAGAAGGCTAGCTCAAAAGGCGCTAATTTTATGAATATTACACCTGTAATTCCAAATGGAGAATTTAGTCGCATTCAAAAACCATCATGTGAGTTTATAAATGAGTTAAGAGAAAGATGTAGCCTATTTCTTCCACAAATCAAGCACTGTCGACAATGCCGTGCCGATGCACTTGGAGGCTTACATGAAGAGAAAGATATGGAGCTTGAGCTTCTATTGAGTGAACTATCCTATGATTATTGTGAAGTAGTTTAGAGTGTATATCCCGGGTATGCAGGTAAGACCCCTCCTTCCGTTCTGCGTACTCGGGATTTCAGATTTTCTTAATACGAGAAGCTTGTTGACACCGATTTTTTATTTGGATACTTTCGATATCACTTCTTTCATCTGCATACTTGACATACCTCATCTCGTTTACGAAGAGATCATAGAACAATTTTCTTTTACTTTAGATTGCTTTGGTAAGCTCGCAATGACTGTAAGGGGAGCAATGATAGAGAAATGGGTTACTTCGAAATAGCTTTCGTGTCATTGCTAGGGACTTAATATTCCTAAGCAGTATCTTAGCAGAGCCAGCATTCAGTAGATTCCACGTTCTGTTTCAAACTCAGCGAAGAATCATTACTAAACCATCACAAAAGACGACGAATCTTTACTACAAAATTGTAAGTCATTACAAAATTGTCAGCGCAAACAGTTTAAAAAATGAATAAAATCAACCCCTTAATTTTGGCATGAAAATTGACAATTGCCTATTAATAAAAAATAATCGGAGGTGCTGTTATGAAGGGGTTAAGGTTTTTATTGGTAGTCTTAATGGTAGTTTTTCTCTCTTCTTCTTTTGCTTTATCAGAGGAGGTAAAGGAGGACAAGATTACCGGAAGTGTTGGAGCGGGCTTTTACAGCAGGTACATCTTTAGGGGTTATGAATTGAGTTCTGGAAGCGCAGTTATTCAGCCATCTATTACACTTTCTTACAAAGGTTTTTCTATCAATTATTGGGGAAACATTGATACCAATGAAAGAAAAACTCAGAGCTTTATTCCAGACAGAGAGGGAAGAAAAAGCTTTAATGAGTCAGATTTGACATTGAGTTATACCTATACGATTGATAAACTCTCTCTTACAGCAGGCTATATTTACTACGGTACAAAATATACTGATGAGACTGAAGAGGTATTTCTAAGTGCCAGTTATGACATTCTCACAAAGCCAACTCTTACTATTTACAGGGACATAACCACATATCCTGGTACTTATTTGAATCTGTCTTTCTCCCACTCCTTTGAAATTTACAAAGACATGACTCTTGACCTCGCAGCTTCATTTGGTTATTTTAAAGGTGATGATAATTACTGGAGAACCTATGAAAGTAGCACAGGAAGCTATACAGGCAAGAAATACAGCGGATTTCACGACGGCAAACTTCAGGCTGGCTTTACCATTCCCGTTACGAAGAATTTAACAATTCAACCGGTTGTGCAGTATTGGTTTCCACTTTCCAGTAAGGCAAAAAGAATTGTTGACGGAAATTCCTATAACCCAAACGGTCATCTTGATGATACATGGGTAGCAGGCGTAAATATAACCTTTAGCTTTTAAAGAGGAGGATTAAAATGAAAAAGACAATTGGATTGATTATGGCAATGGTTCTCTTCCTCTCAGCAAGCCCTTTATTTGCAGAGGCAGAAGGAGCACCAAAGCTTGACACAGGAGATACGGCATGGATGATTGTAGCAACTGCCCTTGTAATGCTAATGACCGTGCCAGGTCTTGCTCTTTTCTATGGTGGGCTTGCAAAGAGAAAGGATGTGCTTAATACGATTGCAATGAGCTTTGTCACCTATTGCTTGGTAAGCTTACTTTGGGTTGTATTTGGATATAGCGCAACATTCTCCGGAGACATAGCAGGTATTATAGGATATTTTGACAAAATCTTTCTTCAGGGAGTAACCGTTTCTTCTTTACAGGGAACTATTCCAGAGGTTTTATTTGTCATATTTCAGCTTACCTTTGCGGCAATTACAGTGGCTCTTATTAGCGGTGCATACATTGAGAGGATAAAGTTTTCAGCATGGGTACTTTTTTCGATTCTTTGGATGAGCCTTGTATATGTTCCTGTTGCTCATTGGGTATGGGGCGGTGGTTTTCTTGCAAAGATGGGTGCTTTGGATTTTGCTGGTGGTACAGTGGTGCACATAAATGCAGGTATAGCTGCCCTTGTTGGCGCAATTATACTTGGAAAGAGAAAAAATACTCTTCTTGTCCCAAACAATCTAACTCTTGTGGCAATAGGTGCTGCACTTCTATGGTTTGGTTGGTTTGGCTTTAATGCGGGAAGTGCTGTGGCATCTAACGGACTTGCTGCGCAGGCTTTTATAAACACAAACACAGCAACAGCAGTGGCAGCACTTAGCTGGATGTTCACAGAATGGGCTATTACAAAAAAGCCAACGCTTCTTGGACTTGCATCAGGTATGATTGCAGGGCTTGTTGCTATCACTCCAGCAGCTGGATTTGTAAATATAGTTGGCTCAATTATAATAGGAGCAATTGCAGGCTTTATATGCTATTTCAGCGTTACTTCTTTGAAACCCAAGCTCGGATACGATGATGCACTTGATGTTTTTGGAATTCACGGAATTGCTGGAATAATCGGAGCTGTTCTAACAGGTGTTTTTGCTGATCCTGCAATAAATGAGGCTGGAAAGGGGCTCTTATATGGAAATCCAGAACAACTCTGGACTCAGATTATAGCAGTTGCAATAACAATCCTTTACACAACAGTAATGACTGCGTTAATATTTCTTGTGATTCGGCTATTCATGAAGCTAAGAGTTGCTGAAGATGAAGAGCTTGCAGGACTTGACTCTACAGCTCACAGCGAAAGGGCTTATAACCTATAAGGGAGGTAAAAGATGAAAAAAATTGAAGCAATAATTAAACCCTTTAAGTTTGAAGAGGTTAAAGAAGGACTTGTTCTGGCAGGGATTCAGGGAATGACCGTTACAGAGGTTAAAGGTTTTGGCAGGCAGAAGGGACATGTAGAGATTTACAGAGGACAAGAGCTTGAGGTGCTCTTTATTCCCAAGATTAAGATTGAGGTTGTTGTGCCTGACAGCCTTGTTGATAAAGTTATTCAAGTTATTCAGGAAAAGGCTTACACAGGTAGTGTGGGTGATGGTAAGATTTTTGTAATTCCTGTGGAGGATGCGATTAGAATAAGAACTAAAGAAAAAGGCGAACAGGCCATTTAGATTGTTTGATTTTTTCAAGCCGGCAGAACTTCTGTCGGCTTTATTTTTCTCTCTCACTGCGAGGGCTTGATGGTCCGAAAAAGTCTCCCCACTCCGTCACTGCGAGGCTACAAAGTAGCCGAAGCAGTCTCTGGGACTTCTTAGCCCAACTTCATCAAAAATAACCCCGAAATTTTAAGAAAAACCTTATATTTCAATAAGTTAGCTATTTCTAATCTTAT